>Ga0209161_10002212_pt1 | contig 15965 bp, 20 predicted proteins | sample GraSoiAngelo_155_FD_186169 | JGI IMG/M metagenome (GOLD analysis project Ga0209161, IMG submission 186169) | Grasslands soil microbial communities from the Angelo Coastal Reserve, California, USA - 14_1009_13_30cm (SPAdes) (version 2) | ecosystem: Environmental > Terrestrial > Soil > Grasslands...
GTCACATCGAAACTGGTCGTGACCGGCTGCTGCAGCTGCACGGCGACGTAGAGCATCAGCGCGAGAAACAGCGCCGCGCCCTTGATGGGCCAGTTGCGGGTGATCAGCTGCACCAGGCTACTGCGCATTCAGGAGCCGCCGAATCAGCATTTCGTTGACGGGGTCCTCCCAGTCGGCCGCGCCGATGACGCGCTTCACGATCACCCCATCGCGATCGATGAGATAGCTCTCCGGCACCCCGAAGATGTCGTACGACTTTCTGATGGCCCCGGTCGGGTCGTGCAGGATGTCGAACGTCAGACCCAGGTGGCTCGCGAATGCCATGATGTCCTTGGGACCAGCCTGTTCCTGGTTGTAGAACGCATCACCGTCGACACTGACCGCCGCGATGCGGAAATCGGTCCCTGCGAGCTTCTTGTGCAGCCGCTCCATGGACGGCATTTCCGCGCGGCACGGCGGGCACCACGTCGCCCAGATGTTGAGCAGGACGACCTTGCCGCGATAGTCCGCGATGCCGGCCGGCCGGTTGGTCCGCAGATCCGTGGCGTTGAATGTGGGCGCGTTCGATCCGATCTCTAGGAGATCGATCTGCGGCCGCAGCTTGATGGCGAGCGCCACGCCAAACACGGCGGTCGTCACCACGCTCGCGATCAACGTCCACTGTTGCCGGTTCGTCATGCCGTCATCATGCAGCGGCGGCGCAACTCCTGCACCTCGCGCCCGGGATTGGCGCTGGCGAAAATCGCATTCCCGGCCACAAACGTGTCGGCTCCCGCTTGATGCGCGGCCGCGATCGTTTGTTTGCTGATTCCGCCATCGACCTCTAAAAAGAACCGTGCGTCGTGCGTCGTGCGGAGGGCGTGGGCACGACGGATCTTATCATCGGAGCCCCCCAAGTAAGTCTGGCCACCAAAGCCTGGATTCACGGTCATAATCAGCAACAAATCAAGATCCCGCACCACCTCTTCCGCATGGGCCAGCGGTGTGCCCGGATTCAGGGCCAGGCCTGCCATCATGCCCTGCTTTTTTACGGCGTCGAGCTGGCGTTGCACGTGAATCGTGGCCTCGGGATGCAATGTGAACACCGACGCACCCGCGGCCGCGAACGATTCGATGTAGTGCTCCGGCTCGACGACCATCAGGTGGACGTCGATCGGCTTGTCGGTGAGCTTGCGCAGCGTCTCGATCATGTTGGCGCCGAACGTGATGTTCGGGACGAAGCGCCCGTCCATCACGTCGACATGCAGCCAGTCGGCTCCCGCCTCCAGGACCTGGGCCACCTGGTCCTGCAAGCGCGCCAGGTCGGCGGACAGCACGCTCGGCGCGATGCGAATGCCCCCCGCGTTCGTCATTGCGGACTCCGCGCCACCACGACGTCCACGACGGTGCCGGGCGCTGCCAGCGTCCCCGCTGCAGGGCTTTGCGCGACAACTGTTCCGGGCGCACCCTCGGTCGTGCGCCGCCGAGTGACCGTGCCGAGCTGCAGCCCTTCGGTCTCGAGTCTGGTCCGTGCGTCCGCTGACGCCATGCCGAGGAGGTCGGGAACCGGGATCGTCGGCGCGCCACGGCTGACGACGACGGTGAGGCCGGCACCCGGTGCCAGGGCGGTTCCCGCGGGCGGCCGGGTCATCATCGCGAGCCCAGTGGGCGCGGCGGCCTGCACCGATTCCACCCCGCTCACCACCAGGCCCGCTGCGGCGACCATCGATTGGGCCAACGACGCATCGAGACCTGCGACATCCGGCACCGGAATCTTGGGCGGCCCCGCGCTCGACACCAGGGTGACTTTCATACCTTCGGGAGCGATGACGTCGGCCGGGGGATCCTGCCAAATCACGATGCCCTGCGGCGCGCTCGGGTGCGGCTCCGCGCCGCCGTCGGTGACCTGGAGCTTTGCCTTCTGGATCTCTGCCTGCGCTTCCGCAAGCGTGAGACCCAGGACGCGCGGCACGGCCTGGTGCCCCGGCAGAATCGGCGCTGGAAACATCATGAAGGCCGTGAGATAGCCGGCGAGTACCATGCCGGCGCCGAGGCCGACCCATCTCCACGTGCGGCGGTCGATCGTGAAATCTTGAAACGGCTCGAAGCGGCGGCGAATGCGCATCAGCGAGCTCGCGCCAGGCGTGCCGCGTAGGCGCCGTCGATCCCGTGACGGTGCGGCAGCGACTGAAAGTCCCCCGCCGCCGTCACGAGCTCCGCCGGCACGGGTGCGTGGGGAAGGGCCCGCGTGAATTCACGATTCCGTTTCAGAAAGTGCTCCACGACCTGTTCGTTCTCCTCCGGCTCGAGCGAGCACGTGGCGTAGATGAGCAGTCCGCCCGGCCGCACGAGCGCGGCCGCCGCCGCGAGCAGCCGCTGTTGTCTCTCGGCCATACGTGCGAAAACGTTCGAGCTCAGACGCCAACGCGCGTCGGGATGGCGTCGGATGGTGCCGGTCGCGGTGCAGGGCGCGTCGACGAGCACCGCGGCGACGCTCGCCGGCCGCAGCGGCGCCGCCTCAAGATTGGCCGCGACGCTCCGAATCGCCACTCCCGCGCGGCGCGTCGTGTCGGCGAGCCGACCGATCCGTTCGTGGCGGGCGTCACCGGCCAGGACACGCGCCCCGGCGGCTTCGAGGGCGACGGCTTTGCCTCCGGGCGCGGCGCAGGCATCGTACACCTGTTCGCCCGACGGGATCGCCGCAAAGCGAGCGACGAGCGAGTGGGCGGGGTCCTGGACGATCCATCCGCCTTCGGAATAGCCGGGAAGATCACGTGTTGCCGGGTGTCGCGTGCCAGGTGTCAGGCCGATGCGCAGACCGGCTCCAAATGGCGCCGCCGTAACGTCAAGCCCTGCGTCCCGGAGCCGGCTGGCGAGAGTTTCTCGATCCCAACGTGCGGGCTGGAGAGTGAGCTCGGGCTTTGCGTCGTTCCACGCGATGAGTCGCTCGGTTTCGGCGGGCCCGAATTGATTCTTCCAACGCTGCACCAACCAGTCAGGATGGGACGATCCGGCAGCCGACACCCGGAACCCGGCACCTGTCAGTCTCCGCAACGAATGGTTGACATACCCCGTACTTCCCTCGCCCACGGTCTCTCGAGCCAGTTCGACCGACGTCGACACCGCCGCATGCGAAGGTACTCGCGTCAACCAGCGCAACTGATAAGCGCCGAGGCGCAGCACGTCGTGGAGGCGGGGATCGGCGCGGTCGAGCTCGAGTGTGCTGTCCAGCTCGCGCTGGCGGCGCAGCACGCCCGCGGACAGCTCGTAGGCGAGGCGGCGATCGCGTTCGGCCAGTCCCTGGAGGTGACGATCACGCGCGTCTGCGAGCGGTTTGCCGGCGCGAACTTCGCGGAGAATCTCGAGGGCCGCGCGACGCGCGGCGGTTGGGCGGGCAGCCTTAATCCAGCATCCCCTTGGTCGGAGATGACGGCATTGCGACTTCGCGGCGCTGCATGCGGCCCGCCAGAAAGGCGGCGCGACCCGCGATCGTCGCCAGGCGCATCGCGTGCGCCATCGCCACCGGATCCTGCGCGGCCGCGATCGCCGTGTTCATCAGAATTCCGTCCACACCCTGTTCCATCGTCACGCACGCATCGGATGCGGTGCCCACGCCGGCGTCGACGATCACCGGCACGTGCAGCCGCCGCTTGATCGTCCGGACGCTGAACGGATTCAGCAGGCCGAGCCCGCTGCCGATCGGTGAGGCGAGGGGCATGACCGCGGCGCAACCCGCGTCCTCGAGCCGCAGCGCGGTCACGAGATCCTCGTTCGTATAGGCGAGCACCTTGAAACCTTCCGGCACGAGCACTTTCGCGGCCTCGAGCAATCCCGCTACGTCGGGCAGCAACGTCTCTTCGTCGCCGATGACCTCGAGCTTGACGAAGTCATTGAAGCCCGCCTCGCGCGCGAGTCGCGCATACCGAATCGCGTCGGCGGCCGTGTAGCAGCCGGCGGTGTTGGCGAGCAGGAAGATCTTTTTGGGATCAAGGAAGTGCAGCACGCTCGATTCCTTCGAGCGGTCGAGATTCACGCGGCGCACTGCGACGGTCACGACCTCGGCGCCGGACGCCTCGATCGCGTGGACCATGGTGTCCATGTCGGGATACTTCCCGGTGCCTACCATGAGGCGCGACTGGAACGTGCGCCCGCCGATCGTCAGCGGCTCATCACGAATTGTCTCAACGGCAGTCGTCAAGGGCATTTCCTCGACGTCTCGACGTCCAGACGTCTGGTGTTTCTCATCCGCCTCCCACAAAGTGCACGAGTTCGATGGCGTCTCCCGTAGCAACCGTCACCTCGCTCAGGGCGGGGCGGCGCACGATTTTCCGATTGTGTTCGACGACGACGGCGCGGGGGTCGAGCTCCAACTCCTCGAGCACCTCGAGCAGCGTGCCACCTCTGATGTGTTTGTGCTCGCCATTGATTACGACATCCACTCTCGCATCCTCCGCGCGGCTTCGGCAGGCTCGACATCGTCCCAGAAGGCCCGAATCGCGGCCACGCCGTACGCGCCGCTGCTCCGCACCTCCCGCACGCGCTCGGCTGTGAGGCCGCCAATGGCGATGACGGGAAGATCACCGGCCGCCGTCACGATCTGCCGCAACTTCCCGAGGCCCAGGGGCGAGCGGCCGGGATGCGACGCTGTCGCGAACACGGGCCCTACAACAAGATAGTCGGCCCCTTCCGTCCTTGCGGCCTCCGCCTCCGCCAAGTCATGCACGGACTTACCGATCCACCAAAGGGGATTGAGTGCGCGGGCCGCGCTGACGGGGAGACTGCCATTGCCGAGCTGGACTCCGGCTGTGGGAACCGCGAGCGCGATATCGAGACGATCGTTCACGAACAGGCGGGCGGTCGGACTGTCGGACAGTCGGACGGCCAAGTCGTGATGCTCGCGGCCGCTGAGCGCCCTTCCGCGGGCATGAAACGCGAGCTGTGATCCGCCACCCTTTGCCAACTCGCGGGCGATTTCCGGCAGATCCGCGCGCCGCGCGATCCGCTCGTCGGTGATCGCGTGCAGCCGCGGCAGTGCTGGCCTCACGCGAACCTGGCGCCCGCGGCGATGCGCGCCCCGTGCAGCCAGTCGTCGGTCGTCATGCGGGCCTTGCCGGCGGGTTGCACCTCGACAACCTCCACCGCGCCGCCGGCGGTGTCTTTCAATGGGCCGGTCGCGATCGCCAGTGAGCCGTCTGCCGAGAGTACTGCTCCGGGCGCACGGGTGCCTTTGAACGGGGGAGGCGGCTCGATCACTTTGGGATTGAAGAGTTTGATCTCGACACCGTTCAGCTCGGTCCAGGCGCCCGGCCGCGGGTCCAGGCCGCGAATCAGGCAGGCGATCGCCCGCGCGTCTTTCGTCCAGTCGATGCGCGCGATCTCGCGCGTCAGCTTCGGTGCGTAGGTCGCGCGATCCTCATTCTGCGGTACGGGTTGTGGCGGCGGGTCGCTCTGCTCCAGCATCGTGAGCGTCTCAACCAGCGCCTGCGCGCCCATTTCCGCCAGGTGGGCGGAGAGATCGCCGGCGCTCACGTCGGGCGGGATGCCATGCGGGATCTGATGCAGAATCGGACCGGAGTCCATGCCCGCATCGAGCTGGATGATCGTGACGCCGGTCATGTCGTGACCGCGGATGATGGCCCACTCGACCGGTGCCGCCCCGCGCAGCTCCGGCAACAGCGACGGATGCACGTTCACCATGCCTCGGCGCGGCAGCTCGAGCAGCTCGGGCTTGAGGATATGACCGTAGGCGACCACCACGCCGATGTCCGGCTTCAGGTCGCGCAGCCGCAGCAGGAAAGCGCCGTCGGTGGGTTTCTCGGGTTGGAAGATCGTGAGGTCTTCTGCTTCGGCGGCGACCTTCACCGGTGGCGGAATCAGTTTCGAGCGCGAGCGGCCCTGGGCTGCGTCGGGTTGTGTGACGACGGCGACGACGTCGAATCCTTCTCCGACCAGCGCGCGCAGCGACGGGACGGCGAATTCGGGCGTCCCAAAGAAGACCACACGCACCTACAGCTCACCCGCCGGCTCCGGCGTGACCTCCTTGAGATAACCCGTCTGCCCTTTGCGCGCCTTCTTCCATTTGGCGAGCAGCAGGCTGCGCTTCACCGCGCTGAGATGGGCCAGGAACAGAATGCCGTCGAGGTGATCGATCTCGTGCTGAATGGCTCGCGCCTTGTACGCCTGCGCCTCGGCGCGAAACTTTTTCCCGTCGCGGTCCAACGCCTCGACAACGACCCGCGCGTGCCGTTCGACGTCCCCGAAGATCTCCGGGATGGACAGGCAGCCTTCCTCCGCCGTCTCCAGCTCATCGCCGCGTTCCACGATGACGGGATTGATCAGGACGAGCGGCGGTGGATCCTCCTCGCCGATGTCGACCACCGCGACGCGCCGGGCGACGCCGATCTGGTTCGCAGCGAGGCCGACGCCTTTGGCGGCGCGCATCGTTTCGAAGAGATCGTCGACCAGCTGGCGAACGGCGTCATCCACCCGCGCGACCGGCGCCGCGTGCTGCCGCAGCACGGGCGAGCCGAGCAGGTGCAACGTCCGAACCGTCACGCCGGCTTCGCCTCGACGGCGGTGCGGTTCGTGATGCTCGCGATCCCGCTCCGCATGATGACGAATTTGGCCTCGCCGCTGCGGATCGTGACCTCCTCGTCCTTGATGTGCACGACCTCGCCCACGATGCCGCTCGCGGTGAGGACCTTGTCGCCGCGCTGCAGCGACTTGAGGAGTGCGTCGTGTTCCTGGCGCTGGCGGCGCTGCGGGCGGATCAGAATGAAGTAGAAGATCGCGATGAACAGGCCGATCTGAATGATGAACGCACTCGCTCCCGGCCCACCCGAGCCGGATGGGGCGAACAGCAGCAGGGACAACGATCCCGTGATCATGCCACTCCCGTGTGTTGATAGCGGCGCCGCCAGTCATCGGCCCAGACCGTGAATGTGTCGCCGCCCCGCTGGATGGCGGCCCGCATCTCCGCCGCGAGGCGGATCAAGTACCGTACGTTGTGCAGCGACAGCAGCCGCAGGCCGAGCAGCTCGCCGGCGACGAACAAATGCCGCAGGTATCCGCGCGAATACGTCGTGCACGTCTCACAGTCACAGCTCGGGTCCAACGGGCTGTCGTCCGTGCGATATGCCACGTTGCGAATGTTCAGCGTGCCTTCCGGCGTGAACGCCGAGCCATTGCGGCCCCCGCGCGTCGGGGCCACGCAATCGAACAGATCCACGCCGCGCTCGACCGCGGCGACCAGATCTGCGGGGAACCCGACGCCCATAAGATAACGGGGCAGTGTCGGTGGCAGCCGCGCCTCGAGGACGTCGATGGTCTGGTACATCTTGTCCTTGGGCTCGCCGACGGATAATCCACCGATCGCGATACCTGTCCAGGGACCCAATTCCATTATCCGCTCAAGACACTCGGTCCGCAGAGCGGGTAACGTTCCGCCCTGGACTATTGGCCATAACGTCTGATTGCCCGTCGGCACGTCGGCACGACTCACGAGGGCGCCTTCGTGCCGACGTGCCGACGGGCCAACGTGTGCTCCCTCAGCAAGCTCCGAATGCCGTTTCTTACAACGCTCCAACCAGCGAAGCGTCCTTTCCAGCGCATCGCGCGCCGTTGCTTCGTCCGCCCCCCCCGGGATCACATGGTCGAACGCCATCGCGATATCGGATCCGAGCGTCCATTGGATCTCGATGGCTCTCTCGGGCGTCAGTTTGCGCCTGCCGCCATCCACATGGCTCTGAAACTCGACGCCGTCCTCGTCGACTTTGCGGAAGCCCTCGAGTGAGAAGACCTGAAAGCCTCCCGAGTCGGTGAGCAGCGGGCGCTCCCACGCCATGAACTTGTGCAGCCCGCCGAGCTGCGCGATGACGTCTTCGCCGGGCCGGACGTGGAGGTGGTAGGTGTTGGCGACCACGATCTGCGCTCCGACGGCCTTGAGATCGGCGGGCGAGAGCGTGCGAACCGTCGCCTGCGTGCCGACGGGCATGAAGACCGGCGTCTCCACGGTGCCGTGGGGCAGGGTCAGCGATCCCGAGCGTGCGGCGCCCGATTGCTCATCGATCCAAAAGTCGAACATCAGATGATCGCCATAGCGTCGCCATAAGAATAGAACCGGTAGCCTGCCTTCACCGCCTCGCGGTAGGCGTCCATCACGCGCTCATATCCTCCGAACGCGCACACCAGCATGAGTAACGTGGAGCGCGGCAGGTGGAAGTTGGTGATCAGATGCTTGACGACCTTGAATGCATACGGCGGCCGGATAAAGAGGCTTGTCTCGCCGGCGCCTGCCCGAACGTGACCGCTCGCGTCCGTGGCTGCTTCCAGCGCGCGTACGACAGTGGTGCCCACTCCCCACACCGCACTCCCCACGCCCATGACTTTATTCACCCAATTGGCCGCGCCTTCGGAAATCTCGTAGGCCTCGGGATGCATTGTGTGTTTGTCGAGATCTTCGGTCTCGACCGGTTTGAACGTCCCCGGGCCGACGTGGAGGTCGATCGCCGTGACGAACGTGCGCTGCTCGTGAATCCGGGCGAGGAGCTCGGTCGTGAAATGCAGGCCCGCCGTCGGCGCGGCGATGCTGCCGTCGTGAGTCGCGTAGACCGTCTGATAGCGGTCCCGATCGGCCTGCGTCGGATCGCGTTTGATGTACGGCGGTAACGGCACCTCCCCATACTTGGCGAGTGTCGCGCGCGCGTCGAGCGCGCCCACGAACCGGACCTTCCGCAGCCCGCCACCCAACATCTCGAGAATCTCGACGGCGCTATCGTTGCCGAACGCGACGCGCCGGCCCGGCTTGAGCTTGCCGCCCGGATGCCCCATCGCGAGCCACGTTCCATCGTCGAGCTCCCGCACCAACAAGAGCTCGGCAACGCTTCCCGTGTCTCGTTTCCCGTGCAGTCTCGCGGGGATGACACGCGACGTGTTGATGACGAGCAAATCGCCCGGCGGAATCAATGTGGGGAGATCGTGGAAGTGCAGGTGGCGTGTCGTGCCGGTCGTGCGGTCGAGCACGAGCAGCCGGCTCGCCGAGCGATCTGGCAGCGGATGCTGGGCGATCTGCGCGCCGGGAAGATCGTAGTCGAAATCGGAGAGACGGTGCACTAGGCGTCGAAGATAGTCGCCTGCTCCGCCGATTTGGGGGGCACAAAACCGAAGTGTCGATACGCCGCAGGTGTCGCCACGCGTCCCCGCGGCGTGCGCGCGAGAAAGCCTTGCTGCATGAGAAACGGCTCGTACACCTCCTCGAGCGTCCCCGGATCTTCGCCGACGGCGGCGGCAACCGTCTGCACCCCGACCGGACCACCATCGAACATCTCGATGATGGCCTTGAGAATGCGGGCGTCCATGTCGTCGAGTCCGAACTCGTCCACATCGAGGCGCTTCAGCGCCTCGGCCGCGACCGCCGCGGTGATCCTGCCGGCGGCGCGGACCTGCGCGTAATCGCGCACGCGTTTCAGCAGCCGGTTCGCGACGCGCGGGGTGCCGCGGCTGCGGCGCGCGATTTCGGCGACGCCGGCGGCGTCGGCGGCGACGCCGAGGATTCCGGCCGAGCGCGTGATGATCTGGACGAGATCGTCGGGCGGATAGTAGTGGAGCCGCTCGACCAGGCCGAAGCGGGCGCGCAGCGGGGGCGTCAACAACCCAAAGCGTGTCGTGGCCCCAATGAGGGTGAAGCGCTCGAGCTGCATCGGCAGCGTCTGCGCGTGCGGGCCGTCGGCGATCCGCACGTCCACGCGAAACTCCTCCATGGCGGGATAGAGGAACTCTTCGAGCGCGGGCCGCAGGCGGTGCACTTCATCTATAAAGAGGATATCGCCCTCCTTGAGCGTGGTGAGCATGCCGACGAGATCGCCCGGGCGCTCCAGCACCGGGCCGGACGTCGTGCGGATGTTCACGTCCAGCTCTTTGGCCATCAGCAGCGCCAGCGTGGTTTTACCGAGTCCCGGCGGGCCGAAGAAGAGCGCGTGATCGAGCGGCTCCTTGCGCTGCTTCGCCGCATCGATCGCGATCTGCAGGGACTCTTTGACTTTCGCCTGGCCGACGAATTCATCGAGCCGGGACGGCCGGAGCGCCGCGTCGCTCAGCCGCTCGTTGTCGAGGGCGTCGGGCGTGGTGATCTCGCTGCGTGCCATTACTTCCGCTTCGCTCGCGCGAGCCAGCGCACCGGCCGCTTATCAGCCTCGATCTCGTGCGGCGTGTGACAACGCAGGCAGACATCCTCGGCGCGTGTGACACCGGCGGGCACGAGACGACGGTTCGTCGATCCGCAGCGCGTGCAGATCCATTCGGCGGTGACTTCGGCGGGGAGGGCGGTCATCGCGTTGTGAGAATTTGGAGGGCCCGTCGTACGAGTGCTTCGGTTTCATCGTTCCCGTTCCCCGCGAGCACCTGGCGAACAGCCCGATCGGCCTCCGCGGTCCCATACCCCAGTCGTTCGAGCGCCTTGAGGGCGGCTTCGGCGCCCTCGGGGACGGTGACGGCCGGCGCTTCCGCAAAGTCTTCGACTCTCTCTCCCAATTCCAGCGCGAGACGCTCGGCGGTCTTCTTGCCGATGCCGTTCACAGACGACAGCAGCGCGATGTTCTTGTCGCGCAGTGCGCGGGCACCGCGCTCGACGCCGAGGGCCGAGAGGAGCGCGATGCCGATCCTGGGTCCGACGCCGCTCACACTCGTCAGCCGCTGGAAAAAACGTCGCTCGGCTTCGTCGAGGAATCCGTACAGCGCCCAGCCGTCCTCACGCACGACCAGCTCGGTCGCGAGGGTGATGTCGGCGCCGGCGGCCGGCAGTCGCTCCATCACGCCCAGCGGCACGACGACTTCGTAGCCGACGCCGCCGGGCGTCTCGACGACGACGCGATCGGCGGATTTCGCGGCCAGGCGGCCGCGGACGTGGGCGATCATGCCCGAAGAATGTACGTCAACGCCGCGGCGACTCCGTCAGCGGCATCGGCGGGTTGCGGCGCGCTCTTCAGCCGCAGCAGATGCGCCACCATGGCGCCGACCTGGTTCTTCCTCGCACCGCCCGTGCCGACGACGGTCTTTTTGATCATGGCTGGAGCGTAGTGGGCGATCGCGAGCTCCGCCTGTGCCGCCGCCAGCAGGATGACCCCTCTTGCATGGCCGAGGACGAGCGTCGTACGGACGTTCTTATGATAGAAGGCATCCTCGAGCGCGAGTACCGATGGTTGGTGCCGCTTGATGAGCTGTGCAATCTCGTGGTGCAGCTCGGCGAGACGAGAAGGCAGAGAGTTATTTCGGCCAAAGCGAAACACACCGCATTCGACGAGACGGCCCATCCCGGGAGTCCCATTCCCCGTTTCGATCACGCCGTAACCCGTGACCTGAGTGCCGGGGTCGACGCCCAGGACCTTCACGTCATCCCGTCACCGCCGCCATCGCCTCGGCGTCGATGTCGAAGTTGGAAAAGACCTTCGCGACGTCGTCCATCTCCTCGAGGCTTTCGACGAGCTGCAGCAGACGCTTGGCATCGCTGCCCTCGACCTTCACCGTGTTCTTGGGGACCATCGCAATCTCGGCGCTCTGCACCGGCAGCTTCTTGGCGCGCAGGGCCTGATCGATGGCGTGGAGCTGAGCGGGCGGCGTCGTGATCAAATAGATGTCGCCCTCTTTCGCCATGTCGTCCGCCCCGGCGTCGAGCGCCGCCTCCATCGTGGCGTCCTCGCTGGCCTTGCCGTCCACGACGATCTGCCCTTTGCGGTCGAACATCCAGGCGACGGCATTGCTGGCCGCGAGATTCGCCCCATGGCGCTGGAAGACGTTACGGATCTCGGCGACGGTCCGATTGGGGTTGTCCGTCGTGGCCTGAATGAGGAGCGCCGCGCCCCCAGGCCCGTAACCCTCGTACGTGACCTCTTCGTAGATCACGCCCTCGAGCTCGCCGGTGCCCTTCTTGACGGCGCGATCGATGTTGTCGGCCGGCATGTTCTCGGCTTTGGCGGCGTCGATCGCGGTGCGCAGGCGCGGATTGCCGCCGGGGTCGCCGCCGCCGGCCTTGGCCGCGATCGTGATTTCGCGAATCAGGCGGGTGAAGACGGCGCCACGCTTCTGGTCCGTCACCGCCTTTTTGCGTTTGATCTGCTTCCATTTACTGTGACCAGCCATACTAATCCCCAATCCCTGGCCCAGGTCCCAAGTTACATCATCTGTCCGGGTCGAGCATATCCTCGAACCGCATCCAACGTCGATAAAAATAGAGATCCACGAAACCGGTTGGACCGTTCCGGTTCTTGGCGACGATCAGCTCGGTGGCCCCGTCCACGCCGCCGCCCGGGTTGTACATCTCCTCGCGGAAAATCGACAGCACGACATCGGCGTGCTGCTTCGGCGCTCCCATGACGCCGTAATCGTCGAGCGTCGGTCGCTTGGCGTCCCGCCCCGATTGAAAGCCGGGGAGCTGCGCGACGACGAGGAGCGCCACCTGGCGCGCCAGCGCGAGGGCTTTGAGATGGCGCAGCACCAGCGCCGTGTCCTCGTCCTGGGTCGTGCGTGCCTTGGGAGGCGGCACGAGCTGGAGATAATCCACGACGACCAGACCGACCTGCCGCAGCGGATCGAGACGCTCGAAGACCGTTTCAAAGTCCTCGCCCGCAAGCGGCAAGAGAGAAAGCGGAAAACCGCGCAGCCGCACCGCGGCGGCGCCGACGCCCGCACGTGTCTGATCGTTCAGCTTCGCGGCGCGCAGCTCGTCCACGGCGACTTTCCCCTCGATGGCCAAGGCACGCTCCATCAAGCGCTCTTCATTCATCTCCCCGGAGAGATAGGCGACGCCGAGCGATTGCTGCGCCACACGCAGCGCGATGCCGAGCGCCAGAGCGGACTTCCCGCTGCCGATATCGCCGCCGAGGAGAATCAGGTCGCGCCGGCGGAACCCGCCCCCGAGAAGTTTGTCGAGCGACCCGAATCCCGTTGGGATGGTGTCGCCGGTGATTTCGCCGGGCCGCTGCGCGTCCACGCGCTCGACGAGGTTGTCCAGCGACGGGTGTTTCTCGAAGCGGCGCGCGGGCGATGGCATGGTCTATAGATGCAATCTGGCGGTGCGCGCGGCAACGGTGACCGCGTCGGCGGCCTCGTCGCCGAGCACGTCGCGCGCCGGTGCGGTGAGCTGGCTGAGCACCAGAGCCGCGGCATTGGGCGTGGCGGTCTCGAGATGCTGCCGGGCGGCGGCGAGCGCCCGCTTGAGCGGCGCAGGCAACGCCAGGCTGCCGAGCCGCGTCTCGAGCGCCTGGAGGCGCCGGCGGTGATTCTTCGCGCTCACCGGCGCGGGAGGCAGCAGCGCCTCCGCCGTGCGGACCACGAGCCAGAGGGCGAAGAGCCCCTCCCGCTGGGGGCCGCGTGCCGATTCGGCGATCAGCGTCACGAGCCGGTCTTCCGCCGGGGTGCTCATCATGCCACGAGTCGCTGGACTGCGTCGGCCACCTGATCCGGCAAGATGTCCTGGAGGCAGCGGTGGTGTCCCAGTGGGCAGCGTTCCGTGCCCATCGCCGAACAGGGCCGGCAGCTCAGATCGCGTTCCAGCACCGCCGCGCGTTTCGTGTACGGAAAGAATCCGAACGGCTCGACCGTGGGACCGAACAGCGCGACCACGGGTGTGCCCACGCCGCTCGCCATGTGCATCACGCCCGTGTCCCCGGACACGAGAACGGCGGCACGGGCGAGACATGCGCCGGTCTCTTGCAGGGTGAATTCGCCGGCGACATTGATCACGCGCGCGCCGAGCGCTTCCACCAGCTCCCGATCCTGCGGGCCGCCGACGGCGACGACGCCGTACCCGAGCTGCCGTAATCGGTCGGTCAACGCCTGCCAGTGAGGGATGGGCCAGCGCTTGGTCGCGTGCGCAGCGCCCGGCGCGATCACGGCGAATGGTTTGGGATCGAGTCCGACCTCTGCAAGCCAGTGCGCCATGTGCGCGCGCGCCGCGGGCGCGAGAAAGAACTCGGGTGGGCCGCCGTCCGGTTGCACATCGAGATCCCGCGCGGCCTCGAAGTAGCGCTCGGGTACCGGCACGGGCTTGCCATACACGTTGACCTTCGTCGCAATCAGTGTCGTGCGAGCAAACTTACGTTTCGAGTATCCCGACCACTGGCAGGGCACGAGCCAACGTAAAGCGGTGCTACGCAGGCTGCCGTGCAGATCGAGCGCGTGCGTCGGCCGCAAGACCCGGAGCCGGCGCGCGAGATCCGCGATGCGCTCCTTCGCTCCGAGCTCGATCACCTGCGTCAGGTGCGGATTCTCGACGACCAGCGGCGCCATGGCCTGCTTCGTCACGAAGTACAGCTCGGCGTCGGGATGGCGCCGGTGCAGCGCGCGCACGAGGGGAGTGGTGAGGAGAACGTCGCCGATGGAGCTGAACCGGACGCACAGAATACGCAACACGCGGCCAATGTAGTCGCGCGTTGCCCGGCTTCGCCAGCGGGACTAGCTTGTCACGCAGATGCCGCGTCCGAAGAGCATTCTCTGGATTGACGACGAAGTCGACGGCCTGGCCGCACACCGCCGCTTTCTCGAGCAGCAGGGATTCGCGGTGGCGCAGGCCGCGCACGGCGACGACGCCCTCGCCATGCTGCGGCGCCAGCCCTACAGCGTCGTGCTGCTCGACGAGCAGATGCCGGGGCGGCGCGGCATCGAGTTGATTCCCGAGATCCGCGCGATCGACCCCGCTATGGCCGTGGTAATGGTGACGCAGAGCGAAGATGACGGGCTGCTGCGCGACGCGATCGGCATCGAGATCGACGACTATCTCGTCAAGCCGGTCCACCCGCGGCAGGTGCTCTCCGTCGTCACGCGCCTCCTCGAGGGCGACCGCATTCGCCAGCAGCGGCTGGCGCGCGACTTCGTCACCCGCTTTCGTGAGCTGGAAGGCCGCCGCGGGGCCACGCTCGCGTGGCGCGAATGGAGCGAGCTGGTCGCCGAATTAGCGCGCTGGGAAGTGCGGCTCGCCGCGGCCGCCGAGCCGGGTCTCTCCGAGGCGTTGCGGACGCTGCAGGAAAGCTTGCGCAAGGATTTCCAGGGGTTCATCACCAAGAACTACCCCCGCTGGCTGGCCGATCCGGAGCGCGACCGCCCGCCGCTCTCCGTCGATGTCGGCGCCGAGTTCCTGGTCCCCGCCCTGAAGCGCACGGGTCGCGTCGTGTTCATCGTGATCGACTGCCTGCGGCTCGACCAGTGGGAAGTGCTGCGCGACTTGATCACGCCGCTGTTCGACGTCGAGGAGTCGCACTACTACAGCATTCTGCCCACGGCGACGCCGTTCTCCCGGAACGCGATATTCAGCGGCCTGTTTCCGATGGAAATCGCGGCGCGGCATCCGGAGTGGTGGGGCGCGCCCACCGACGAGGAGAGCCTCAACGCCCACGAGCCGGACCTCCTGACCGAGCAGCTGCGCGAGCTGGTGGGCGAACCCGTCCCGGTGCGCTACGAGAAGTTGTTCACGGCGGCCGATGGCGCGGATCTCCTGCGCCGCTTGCCCGCGCACCTCGCACAGCCAGGCGTGACGGCACTCGTCTTCAACTTCATCGATCAGCTGACGCACGGCCGTTCGGAGAACGCGATCCTCTACGAGGTCGCGCGCGATGCCGACGCGTTGCGCGGTTTGACCAAGACGTGGTTCGAGCGCTCGCCGGTGCTCGCCGCGCTCGAGGAGGCCGAGCGCCGCAACGTCCCCGTCCTGCTGACGACCGATCACGGCGCGATTCACTGCGACACACCCGCGACGGTCTTCGCCAAACGCGACGCGACCGCGAACCTGCGCTACAAGTTCGGCGAGGACCTGCGGGCCGAAGATCCGGACGCCGCGATCATGGTCGAGGACCTCAAGTCCTACGGTCTTCCGGCGAAAGGACTGGGTGTCCGCCTGCTGCTCGCCACCGGCGACCGCTTCTTCGTGTATCCGACCAAGCTGCGGGAATATCAGGCTCGCTATCGCGGCGCATTCCTGCACGGCGGCGCGACGCCTGAAG
>Ga0209161_10002214_pt1 | contig 15959 bp, 16 predicted proteins | sample GraSoiAngelo_155_FD_186169 | JGI IMG/M metagenome (GOLD analysis project Ga0209161, IMG submission 186169) | Grasslands soil microbial communities from the Angelo Coastal Reserve, California, USA - 14_1009_13_30cm (SPAdes) (version 2) | ecosystem: Environmental > Terrestrial > Soil > Grasslands...
CGCGGCGCCGTCGATGCGCCCGCGTAGCCGCCGACGCTGCCGCCGCGCGGCCGCCCTACCGTCGAAACACCGGCGTGCTCGAAGTCGTAGCGCCGGCGCTCGGCCCGCTCGCGCCGGTGGTCGACGATGACGAGCTCGTCCGGCAGGTAGAGGACGAGATCGCGCTGATCGTCCGGCCGCGAGAGCCGCAGGCGAATCGGCTCGAACTGGAACGCCAGGTCGTAGCCGAACGCGCCGTAGAGTCCGAGGTGCGCGTCTTCGGAGCTCGCGAAGAGATCGATCACTGCCCGGAGGATCGTGAAGACCGAGGTTTGCTTGCTCCGCTCCTCCTCGGCGAACCGCTGAGTGGGCGGCGCGATCTCGCCGGCCAGCGCGGTGTCGGTGCGCTCCGTCCAGGTCACCGCGGGCAGGGTAGAGAGCGCGGCGGCGACGGCAGGCAGGAGCACGCGACCGCGGTCGTTCAGCGCCGAGAGGCGGACCGCGGCGCCGCGCGACGTCAGCTCGAGCGGCGGATCGACGAACCCCATGTCCCAGCGCGTGTAGCGGCCGGGATACTCGTAGCTCGAGGCCAGCAACACGCCTCGATGCGCGTCGAGCCCGTCGATGACGGGCTCGATGGCCGCATCGACCGGGAGGCCCTCGACCGTGCGGTGAATGGTGATGCCGCCGCGGGTGACGTACTGCTCGGTGCGCATGACGTGTCTTCTCCCTGGGAGCGGCGGTCCTGAAACGAGAAGGACCGCGGCCTCGCTTCGAGGCGGCGGTCCCTGAAACGACGAAGCCGCCTCGTGCTTCGAGGCGGCTCCCTGTTCGGTGACGAACGATGCCCGGGGGCCGCCTATTGGGGCGGCCACCACCAGCGTTGAGCCGGAATCGGGCGAATCATGAGCGCATCTTGCCAGTCCCGCTGGTCCGCGTCAATAGCCTGAGAACTTGAGAGTGTTTCAGTGTGATTCGCGGAGCCAGGCAATCCTGGCTCGTGCCTCGACTTCCGCTATCTCTGCCGAAGCGCAGATTCCACTAGCTGAAGCCGGCGTCCAACAGCGCTCACCGTCAGGGTCGTAGGCGCGCACAGCTTCTGAAAAACCAAACATGCCGTCGGGGCGCTTATAGACCTGGACGCGGCATTCGCCCTCGGCGCTGATGAACGTCTTGAGTATCTGGCGATCCATTTAGTTCGAGCGCCGTGTGCTGGTTGCATACGCCCCAGCGAACGCTCTCATTAACTGAGCCACTTCTAGTGGCTAGAACCTGCGACGGCCGGCCATCGTGCGCTTGCGCAGGCGGAGCGACTTCGGGGTGACCTCGAGCAGCTCGTCCTCGCGGATCCACTCCAGCGACTGCTCGAGGTTCATGATGTGCGGCGGCGTCAGCTTGACCGCCTCGTCCGACGTCGAGGCGCGCATGTTGGTGAGCTTCTTTTCCTTGGTGATGTTGACGTCCAGGTCGTTGTCGCGCGCGTTCTCGCCGACGATCATGCCCTCGTAGGCGTCGATCCCCGGGGGCACGAACATCACGCCGCGGGCCTGGAGGTTGTCGATGGCGTAGGCGGTCGTGCGCCCGCCGCGGTCGGAGACCAGCGCGCCGTTCTGGCGGTGGGCGATGTCGCCCTGCCAGACGTCCCAGCTGTCGAACAGGTGGTTGAGCAGGCCGGTGCCGCGCGTGTCGGTGAGGAACTCGGTGCGATAGCCGATGAGGCCGCGCGCCGGGATGCGGTACTCGAGCCGCACGCGCCCGGTGCCGTGGTTGACCATCTTCGCCATCGCGCCCCGGCGCGGCCCGATCTTCTGGGTGATCGCGCCGATGTACTCCTCGGGCACGTCGATCACCAGGTATTCCATCGGCTCGAGCGTCTGGCCGTTCTCGACCCGCGTGATGATCGTGGGCTTGCCGACCTCGAGCTCGAACCCCTCGCGCCGCATCATCTCGATCAGGATCGCGAGCTGGAGCTCGCCGCGGCCGGAGACGCGGAACGTGTCGGGCGAGTCGGTCTCCTCGACGCGGATACCGACGTTCACTCGCCGCTCGCGCCAGAGGCGGTCGCGCAGCTGCGTGGAGGTGACGTACTTGCCTTCCTTCCCGGCGAACGGCGACACGTTGGACGAGAAGAGCATTGACACCGTCGGCTCGTCGATGCGGATCAGCGGCAGTGCCTGGGGTGTTTCGGCGTCGGCGACCGTCTCGCCAATTTCGATCGTTTCGATGCCGGCGATCGCGACGATATCGCCCGCGCTCGCCTCCGCGATCTCGACGCGCTTGAGCCCGTCGTAGCCGTACAGGACCGTGACCTTGGCGAACTCGACGGCGCTGTCGCGGTGGACCACGGCGACGCGCTCGGCCTGGCGCACGCGCCCGTTGACGATGCGGCCGATGAGGAGCCGGCCGACGTAGTCGTCCCAGTCGAGCATGGCCACTCGGAACTGCAGGCCCGCGTCCGGCGCGAAGCGGGGCGCCGGCACCGTGGTCAGGATCGTCTCGAACAGGGCCTCGAGCGACTGCGCAGGCTCGGACAGCTTGGCCGTCGCCGTGCCGGTGCGCGCGTTGGTGTAGAGCACCGGGAACTCGAGCTGGTCCTCGGTCGCCTCGAGGTCGATGAAGAGATCGTAGATCTCGTCGAGGACGGCCGGCGGCCGCGCGTCGCTCCGGTCGATCTTGTTGATGACCACGATCGGCGGCAGGCCGGCCTCGAGCGCCTTCTTGAGCACGAAGCGGGTCTGGGGCAGCGGGCCTTCGGCGGCGTCGACCAGCAGCAGGACGCCGTCGACCAGCGTCAGCGTGCGCTCGACCTCCGAGCCGAAGTCGGCGTGGCCAGGGGTGTCCACGATGTTGATGTGGACGCCCTTGTAATTGATGGCCGTGTTCTTGGCCATGATCGTGATGCCCTTCTCGCGCTCGAGGTCGATCGAGTCCATCATGCGCTCGGGCACCGACTCGTTCTGGCGGAAGAGGCCGGACTGCCACAGCATCGCGTCCACGAGCGTGGTCTTGCCGTGGTCGACGTGGGCGATGATCGCAATGTTTCGGACGTTCTCACGCTGCTGCATCGGTCCATCGTATCACGCCGGAGTGACGGTCCCGGCCGTCCGAGCATGTATAATGACCGCGCCCTCATCAATCTCCGGAGGTCGTCTCGCATGAACCGCCTCATCCTCGCCGCGGCCCTCGTCCTCGTCGCCGTGTCGGCCCTGGCGCAGGACAAGCCCGGCGCCGCGTCGACGGTGGTGTTCACGCTCGAGAAGGGCGGCGACATCACGTTCGAGTTCTTTCCCGCCGACGCGCCGAAGCACGTCGAGAACTTCCTGAAGCTGGTGAAGTCGGGGTTCTACGACGGCCAGCGCTTCCACCGCGTCGAGCCGGGGTTCGTCGTGCAGATCGGCGATCCGCAGTCGAAGACGCTCCCGATGAACGACCCGAAGATGGGCACCGGCGGGCCCGGCTACACGATCAAGGCCGAGTTCAACAGCCGCAAGTTCGACCGGGGCGTGCTGGGGATGGCGCGCTCGAGCGACCCCGACTCGGCGGGCAGCCAGATCTACATCATGCTCGGCGCCGCGCCCCATCTGAACGGCCAGTACACCGCGTTCGGCCGCGTCGTCACCGGCCTGGAGCTCGTCGACACCATCAAGGTCGGCGACCGCGTGAAAACCGCGCGCGTGAAATAGTGGCCACGGGACCGATCGTCAACTATTGAGTCCCCGAACGTCGGGCGCCGGAGCCCTGCGAAGGCGCCCCGACGGCAAATAATAAGGAGAAAAATGAAGCAGACAGGGGTCATCACGCTCGAGAAGGGCGGCGAGATCCGGATGGAGTTCTACCCGGCGGACGCGCCGAAGACCGTCGAGAACTTCGTCACGCTCGCCAAGAAGGGCTTCTACAACGGGCTGACGTTCCACCGGGTCGTCCCCGACTTCGTCGTGCAGGGCGGCTGCCCGAAGGGCAACGGCACCGGCGGCCCCGGCTACCAGATCAAGGCGGAGTTCAACAAGCAGAAGCACCTGCGGGGTACGGTCGCGATGGCCCGCAGCCAGGATCCCGACTCGGCGGGCTGCCAGTTCTACATCTGCTACGGCGCCACGCCGCATCTCGACGGCCAGTACACCGTGTTCGGGAAGGTCGTCACCGGGATGGAGCTGGTCGACCGCATCAAGCAGGGAGATCGCATGACGTCGGTGGCCATCGTCGAGGAATAGCGCGTGGCCTGGTCCCTGCTGATCCGGAACGGCTCGCTCGTCGACGGCAGCGGCGCGCCGGCGCGAGCGGCCGACGTCGCCGTCGAGGGCGACCGGATCGTGGCCGTCGGGCCCAGGCTCGCCGGCGAGAGCACCCGCGTGATCGACGCCGCCGGGCAGGTCGTCGCGCCCGGCTTCATCGACATGCACTCGCACTCCGACCTCTTCTACTTCGGCTGCCCGTCGGCGGAGTCGAAGGTCCGGCAGGGCGTGACCACCGAAGTCGTCGGGATGTGCTCGTTCTCGCAGGCGCCGATGCGCGCCGACCAGCGCGAGATCGTGCGAGGCTGGGCGGGCGGGATCGGCGCCAGCCTGGATTTGAAATCGGAGTCGTTCGCGCAGTACCTCGACGCGCTGCGGGCGGTCCGCCCCTCCGTCAACGTCGCGCACTTCGTCGGCCACGGGGCGCTTCGCATCGCGGCCATGGGATTCGAGGCGCGGCCGGCGAGCGCCGACGACGTGAAGGCGATGCAACAGCGGCTCGGCGAGGCGATGGATGCCGGCGCCTTCGGCTTCTCGACGGGCCTCGTCTACGCGCCGAGCGCCTATTCCGACACCGCCGAGCTGATCGCGCTGGCCAGGGCGATGGCCCCGCGCGGCGGCTACTACTTCTCCCACATCCGCGGCGAGTCCTCGATGCTGCTCGACTCCATCAACGAGGCGATCCGCATCGGCGAAGAGGCCGGCGTGTCGGTGCAGGTCTCGCACGTGAAGGCCTCCGGGCGCGAGAACTGGCCGAAGATCGACGCCGCCTTGCGCCTGTTCGAAGACGCGCGGGCGCGCGGCGTCGACGTGCTCGGCGACGTCTATCCGTACAACGCCGGCAGCACCAAGCTCGACAACATGATCCCGGCCTGGGCCCACGACGGCGGCACCGCCAAGCTGATCGAGCGGCTGGGCGATCGCGCCATGCGGCGGCGCATCGTCGAGGAGTGCCTGATCGACGGCGAGCGCTGGGGCACCGTGTCGCAGGGCGGGATCGGGTTCGACCAGGTCTTCATCGCGACCTGTCGCCGGCGCGAGCTGGAGGGGCTGAACCTCGCGCAGATCGCCCGGCAGTCGGGGATGGCGCCCGCCGAGACGCTGATGAACCTGCTGCTCGAGGAAAAGTGCACGATCGGCATGGTCAGCTTCTCGCAGTCGATCGAGAACGTGGCCAAGGTGCTCGCGCACCCGCTGATGATGATCGGCTCGGACTCGATCCCGCTCTACGAAGGCGACGGTGACCGCCCGGGCAAGCCGCACCCGCGGACCTACGGCACCTTCCCGCGCGTCCTGGGCGAGTACGCCCGCGAGCAGCGGCTCTTCTCGCTGGAGAGCGCGGTGCACAAGATGACGGGCATGCCCGCCGCGCGGCTGCGCATGAAAGACCGAGGGCTCGTGCGCGAGGGCTACGCCGCCGACCTGGCGATCTTCGATCCGCGCGCCGTCAAGGACGAGTCGACGTTCGCCGACCCGCATCGCTACCCGACCGGGATCCCCTACGTGATCGTCAACGGCGCCGTCGTCGTGGACGGCGGGCGCATGCAGCCGCTCGGCACGGGACGCGTCCTCACGCCGTGAGGGGACGCGACCGCTCTCAGCTCTTCTGGGTCCTCGGCGGCACCGCGGTGATGGTCCTCGTCGACCTCGGGCGCCGCATCCTCACCAGCAACGACGAGGCGCGGTTTCCCCTGCTGGCGCAGGAGATCCTGGCCCGGAGCGACTGGCTCTTCCCGACCCTCAACGGCGCCGTCTACCACAACAAGCCGCTCCTCTTCGCCTGGCTGATCGCGCTCGTCTCGTGGCCGTTCGGCCACGTCACGCAGGTCACCGCGGTGATCCCGTCGGCCGCGGCGGCGTTCGCCACCGCGCTCGTCATCTTCGGCGCCGGCCGCGACATGTTCGGCGCGGACGCCGGCAAGTACGCCGCGCTGGTCGCCATCACCACCCAGGGCGTCTTCCTCCACGGGCGGCTGCCGATGCCCGACATGCTGCTGACGCTCTTCATCACCGCGAGCCTCTGGATGCTCTGGCGCATGCAGCGCGGCGCGCCGTGGGCGTGGGTGGGTTTCTACGCGTTCGTCGGGCTCGCGTTCTGGTCGAAGGGGCCGGGTGGCTTCCTGCCGCTCGCGCTCGCGCTCGTGTGGGCGATCGTCGATCGCAGCCCAGGCCGGTGGCGGGCGCTGCGGCTGCCGGCCGGAGTCATGCTGCTCGCGCTGATCGTCGCGCCGTGGCCGCTGATCGGGCTCGCGCTCCATTCGCCGGGGCTGCGCCACGCGGTCGTGCAGAACCAGCTCCTCTGGTACCTGCCGCAGACCTTCCGTCCCGCCGTCGTGGCCGAGCCCATTCAGAACGCGTTCGGGATCCTGTTCCCGTGGGTGCTCGTGGCGCCGCTGGTGTTCGTGGAGGCGTGGCGGCGCCTGCGCGAGCCGGGCAAAGAGCGCGACGCGGTGTTCCTGTTGCTCGTGTCGTCGGCGACGATGTTCGTCGTCGTCGCCCTGTCGCACCAGCAGCGCTTCCGATACTACCTGCCGCTGGTGTCGCCGGTTGCCCTCATGATCGGCTGGTGGGTGGCGAGCGTGGCGGAGCGCCAGCCGGTGCCGCGGATCCCGTGGCGCGTTTACGGCGTGGCCGGCGGGCTCCTGGTGGCGACCGCCGTCCTGGCGGCGATCTTCAGGAGAAACGCGCTGCGCGAGATCTCCACGGATTGGCCCGCCTACGCGGCGCAGGCGGCCGTGCTGGTCGCGATGCTCGCGGCGGTCGGCGTCGCCCTGGTCGCGGGCCCGACCACCGGGCGCTTGCGGCGGGCGGTGACCGCGGCGTTAGCGGGCAGCGCCGTGCTCGTGGCGTCGGGGTACCACTGGGAGATCGAGCGGCGGAACGCCGCCTACGACTATCCGCGGCTCCAAGAGCGGATGCAGCCGATCCTGCGTGAGACGCCGGTGGTCGCCACGCTCGGGCTCGCCGACATGCCGCTCGCGTTCTATCTCGGTCGTCGCGTCGTGCCGGCGGTGACGCACGCCGATCTTCGTGAGGTCGTCCGCGGCGCCACGCCGGCCGTCGCGATCGTCAGCGATCGCGCGCTCGCCTCGATGGGGTCGGACGACGCCTTCACGGTCCTGCTCCGCGACAACATCGCCTCCCGCCCCATCGCCGTCGTCGGCTACCGTCCGGCACCACCGCAACGGCAATAGGAGTCACGGCATGAGTCGTGGGGCACGAGGGCTGGTCGGCGGGGCGTTGGCGTTCGCGGTGCTCACCCTGGTGGTGACGACGGGTCGCGCTCAGCACCAGGGCCATGGGACGGCGGCGCCCGCCGCGACTCCGGCGGATGCGGGGTCCCGGAAGATCACGACGGAGGAGCTCCATCAGTCCGGCGGCGTGCCGCGTGGCTGGAAGTTCGCGCTGCCGTCAGGCGATCCCGCGAAGGGCCGGGAGCTCTTCGCCGAGCTCGAGTGCTTCAAGTGCCACGCGATCCAGGGGGAGAGCTTTCCGCAAGGTACCGCCGCGCCCGACGCGAAGAACGTCGGCCCCGCGCTGACCGGCATGGGGGGCATGCACCCGGCGGAGTACTTCGCGGAGTCGATCCTGTCGCCGAACGCCGTCATCATCGACGGCCCCGGCTTCACCGGGCCCGACGGCAAATCGATCATGCCGAGCTACGCCGACAGCCTGAGCGTGGTCCAGCTCGTCGACCTCGTCGCGTTCCTCAAGAGCCTGACGAGCGGCGGCGGCCACCCGCACGGCGCAGCGGCGGCCGTGAAGAGCGAAGGCGACTACACGGTACGGCTCGAGTATCGCGTGGGCGATCAGGGGCTGGGCGATCACGCCGGCCACGCCGGGCACGGGGCGCCGGCCGCCGCCGCGCCCGGACATCTGATGGTGTTCGTCAGCGACCGCGTGAGCGGCGAGCCGGTGCCCTATCTGCCGGTGACGGCGACCATCCGCGCGGCCGGCGCGCCCGCGCGGGTCGTGAAGCTCTCACCGATGGTCGGCCGCCAGGGATTCCACTACGGCGGCAACGTGGTGCTGCCGGCGGGCGCGCACACCATCACGCTGGTCATCAGGCCCGCCACCATGCCGGTGATGGATTCGGCGCGCGGCCGCTTCGCGAAGCCGGTGACCGTCGTCTTCGAGCGCTCGCCGGTCTTCGAGCGCTAGCTCACCGCCGACTTCGCCGCGGCCAGCGCCGCCTCGTAGTTCGGCTCGGCGCCGATCTCCTTCACGTACTCGACGTGCTTCACTCGGCCGTCCTTGCCAACCACGAAGACCGCGCGCGCGGTGAGACCGGCGATCGGTCCGTCCTTGATCTCGACCCCGTAGGCGGGACCGAAGGCGCGCTCGCGGAAGTCGGAGAGCGTCTTGACGCTCGTGACCCCGGCGGCGCCGCACCAGCGCTTCTGCGCGAACGGCAGGTCGCGGCTGATCGTCCAGATCTCGACGCCGGCGCCGAGCTTCGCCGCTTCCTGGTTGAAGCGCCGCGTCTCGGTGTCGCACGTGGGCGTGTCGAGCGACGGCACCGAGCTCAGGATGACCACCTTGCCCTGCGCCTCGCTCAGCTTGACGGGCTTGAGCCCGTTGTCGAGCGCGGTGAAGTCCGGAGCGCTCTGACCAGGCTTGATCTCGGGCCCGCCGAGCGTGATGGGGTTGCCTCGCAGCGTGACGGCGCCTTTGCGTTCTTCAGCCATGAGTAATCCTCCCGGACGGATTATGCCAGACTCCCGAACGTCGCGACGGGAACGAGACGTCCCTTGGTGAGCCGACGCCGCTTCTGCCGAATGCGCTCGACCTCGCGCAGCGTGTCCGCTGTGAGATAGCTTTCACCACACTTCGGACAACTCACGACGGGAACCGCTTCGATCAGGAATGTAGCCTTGCCTTTGCCGAAGCTTCGCGTCACCCGCCGAATCCGCGCGCCCCGCTTACCACAGATGTCGCACACCATATCTACTAGCCTCCGGTCTCGCCGAGGTAGACGGTCAGGACGACGAGCCGACCTGTCCGGGTGACCTTCGCGATCACCGCCGCCCTGCTGCCATCAGTCAGCCAGCCCTCCACGAGATACTTCCACTCACGTCGAGCACGATCACGTTGCCGCTCGACGATCCTCCCCGTCAAGAAGCACCGCTCGACATCGAACACCGTGAGCTCGTCATCCTCCATCGCGTCCAGAGCGTGGATCGTCATCACGTACCGACCGGTGCGCACGAGTTCCCGCATCCGCTCGAGGATGCGTGGAAACAACCCCGGAGTCGCCACGCGCAGATGCTAGGCATGAACGTATGCCGCCTAGAATGTCCATTCTTGTGGACCACTCCGACCGCGGCCATTCTAGTACACTCGACAACCGACGATGGACCTGCTCGTCGACGGCGTTCGCCACGCGCTCACGCTGCTGTTCGGCGGCGACGGCGAGGTGTGGACGATCCTGTTCCTCTCGCTCCAGGTATCGGCGAGCGCCACGCTGATCTCGCTGCTGATCGGGATCCCGGCCGGCGCGGCGCTGGCGCTGTCGCGCTTCCCCGGGCGCGGCCTCGTGGTGAGCGCGGTCAACACCGGGATGGGCCTGCCGCCGGTCGTCGTCGGGCTCTTCGCCACGCTGCTGCTCTGGCGCAGCGGCCCCCTCGGCGGCTGGGAGATCCTGTACACGCCGGCCGCGATCGTCATCGCGCAGGCCGTCATCGCCTCGCCGATCGTCACCGGCATCACGCTCGCCGCCGTCGGGCAGGTGCCGCGCGACTTCCGTCTGCAGCTGCTGGCGCTCGGCGCCTCGCGGCTGCAGATGGTGTGGATGGTGCTGCGCGAGGCGCGGCTGCCGATGCTCGCCGCGGTCATGGCCGGCTTCGGCGGGATCATCTCGGAGATCGGCGCCTCCATGATGGTCGGCGGCAACATCAAGGGCCAGACGCGCACGCTGACGACCGCCATGGTGCTCGAGACCGGCAAGGGAAACTTCGACGTCGCGATCGCGCTCTCGCTCCTGCTGCTCCTGCTGATCTTCCTGGTGAACTGGGCGTTGACCGCGATCCAGCAGCGCCGCATCCAGTGAGCGCCCCTTCGATAGAATAGGAAGCGTCATGAGAATCGTGCCCCTCGTCCTGGCATTCGCGTGGCTGACCCTGCAGCCCGGCGCCGCTCCCGCGGCCGATCCGCCATCGCTCACCGTGTTCGCGGCGGCCGACCTCACCTTCGCCTTCCGCGAGCTCGCGCCGCGCTTCGAGAAGGCGACCGGCGCGCGGGTCACGCTGGTCTTCGGATCGACCGGCAACTTCGCCCACCAGATCCGCCAGGGCGGTCCGGCCGACGTCTTCTTCGCCGCGGACCAGTCGTTCATCGACGCCCTGATCGTCGACGGCGCGCTGCTCCGGGAGACGCGGACCCTGTACGCTCAGGGCCGCCTCGTGCTCGCGACGGCGCGGGCGTTCGGCCCGAAGCTCATCGACCTCCGCGGGCTGCTCGATGCCCGGGTGCGGCACGTCGCCATCGCGAACCCGTTGCACGCGCCGTACGGCCGGGCGGCCGAGCAAGCCTTGCGCGCCGCGGGCGTGTGGGACGCGCTGCGCCCGAAGCTCGTGTTCGGCGAGAACATCCGGCACACGCTGCAGATCGTCCAGACCGGCGCGGCCGAGGCGGGCATCGTCGCGCTGTCGGTCGCCGACGTCCCCGAGATCGACTGGGTCCGGATCGACGCGTCGGCGCATGCGCCGCTCGACCAGGCCGCCGCCGTGGTGCGTCGCAGCCCGCGGCCCGAGCTCGGCCTCGCGTTCATCCAGTTCGTCAACGGAGCCGAGGGCCGGCCGATCATGAAGCGCTTCGGATTCATGCTGCCCGGGGAGTTCTGAGGCGATCGTGGATCTTTTCCCCCTCTGGCTCTCGCTCCGCGTCTCGCTGAGCGCGACGGCGCTCACGTTGCTGGCGGGCGTGCCGATCGCGTGGCTGTTGGCTCGCCGGCGCTTCCCCGGGCGCAACCTGCTCGAGGCGGTCGTCGTGCTGCCGCTGGTGCTGCCGCCCACGGTCCTCGGCTACTATCTGCTCGTCCTCATCGGCCGGCGCGGCCCCCTCGGTCAGGCGCTGGCGTCGGTCGGCCTCGAGCTCGCCTTCACCTGGGGCGCGGCGGTCCTCGCGGCCGTCGTCGGCTCCATCGCCCTCGTGATCAAGTCCGTGCAGGCGGGCTTCGAAACCGTCGACGTGCAGCTCGAGCAGGCGGCGCGCACGCTCGGCCGCTCGGAGTGGAGCGTGTTCTGGAGCGTCACGCTGCCGCTGGCGTGGCGCTCGGTGCTGGCCGGCACGGTGCTGGCGTTCTGCCGTGCCCTCGGCGAGTTTGGAATCACGCTCATGGTGGCCGGCAACATTCCTGGGCGGACCCAGACGCTGCCGCTCGCGATCTACGACCGCGTGCAGGCGAATCTCATGTATGAAGCGAACGCGCTGGCCCTCGTGGCCGTCGGCATCGTCGTCGTGCTGCTCTTCGGTCTGAGCCGTCTGGCGCGGCTCCGGTACTGAGGATGAGCGGTACGGTCTCGGTGGCGATCGTGAAGCGCCTCCCTGGCTTCACGCTCGACGTGCGATGGGAGGCGGACCAATCGGTCATCGGTCTGTTCGGGCCGTCGGGCGCGGGCAAGACGCTGACGCTCCAGTGCCTGGCCGGGCTCATGCGGCCCGACGCCGGACGCATCGTCGTGGGCGATCGCGTCTTCTTCGATGCGGCGGCGGGCGTCGATCTGCCGCCGCAGGGCCGGCGGATCGGCTACGTGTTCCAGGGCTACGGGCTGTTCCCCCACCTGACCGTCGCGCGGAACATCGCGTTCGGTCTCCGCGGACGCCCCCGCGCCGCCCGTGCGCGGCGCGCGGCCGAGGTGATGGAGCGGCTCGGGCTCGGCGGCCTGGAGCGGCGGTATCCGGACGAGCTCTCGGGCGGGCAGCGGCAGCGGGTGGCGCTCGGGCGGGCGCTCGCGATCGATCCGGCGCTCCTGCTGCTCGACGAGCCGCTCTCCGCGCTCGACGCGCCGCTGCGCCGCGCGCTGCGCGCCGAGCTGGGCGAAATCTTGAGAGCGTGGGGAACCGCGGCGGTCGTGGTGACCCACGACTTCACCGAGGCGTACCGGCTGGCCGATCGCATCGTGGTCTACGAGAACGGGCGCGTCGTGCAGGCGGCGCCGCGCGCCGAGCTGCTCTGGCAGCCCGCCTCCGAGACCGTCGCGAAGATCATGGGGCTTCGCAACGTGCTCCGCGGCAGCGTCGTCAAGGCGGCGCCGGATCGTATCCAGCTCAGCTGGCGGGGCCAGACGCTCGAGGCGGTGAACTCGCCGACGCGCTCGTACCTGCCGCCGCCCGAGAGCCCCATCGCCTTCTTCATCCGCCCGGAGTACGTGCGGCTGGTGCGGAAAGACCGGAGCGCGCCCGATCTGCACCACATGAACCTGATGCGTGGCCGCATCGTGGGCGAGGCGGACTTCGGCACGGTGTGGATTTTGAGAATCCGGCTCGACGCGCCCGGCGAGCCGGCCCAGGGCGAGTTCGACCTCGAAGTGGAGGTGCCGCACCTCGTCTACGAGATCCTCGAGATCGAGCGCGACCGCCACTGGGAGTTCTCGATCCACCGCGGCTCGATCCACGTCCTGCCGGCCTGATGAAGCCGGCGGTCATCGCGCTGCGCGACATCGGTGTGCGCTACGGCGGCGCCGACGTCCTCGATGTCCCGTCGCTCGACCTCTTCGCTGGCGAGGTGCTCGCGGTGATCGGTCCCAACGGCAGCGGCAAGTCCACGCTCCTGCGCGTCGCCGGGCTGCTCGAGCGCCCCACGCGCGGGACCGTGTCGTTTCATGGCGCCGCGGTCGACGCGAGCCGCTCGCTGGCCGAGCGGCGGCGGATGGCAACGGTGTTCCAGCAGCCGTTGCTGGCGGACATGACCGTGGCCGAGAACGTGAGACTGGGCCTGCGGTTCCGCGGCCGGACGGGCGACGCAGCGCGCGTGGGCCGCTGGCTCGAGCGGCTCACCATCGCGCCGCTCCGCGACCAGCGGGCGCGCACGCTCTCCGGCGGCGAGGCGCAGCGGGTGGCGCTGGCGCGCGCGCTCGTGCTCGAGCCGGAGGTCCTGCTGCTCGACGAGCCGTTCTCGGGGCTCGACGCGCCGTCGCGGGCCGAGCTGCTGCCGGACGTCGGAGCGATCCTGCGCCAGGATTGCGTCACCACGATCCTGGTCACGCACGATCGCGGCGAGGCGCAGGCGCTCGCCGACCGGGCCGCGGTGCTGATGGGGGGCAGGATCCGCCAGCTCGACGAGACCGCGCGGGTCTTCCACGCCCCCGCCACCGAGGAAGTCGCGCGGTTCGTCGGGGTCGAGACGATCGTGACCGGACGCGTGATCGCGCGCGAAGCGGGCGTGACCGTCGTCGAGGTCTCAGGCCGCAAGGTCGAGCTGGCCGCGCTCGCGCACGTGGGTGAGCTGGTGCGGATCGGCGTCCGCCCCGAGGACGTCACCTTGATGCTCCCGACCGAGGTCGCGCCCCTGTCGAGCGCCCGGAACTACCTGGCGGGGACGATCGTGCAGCTCGTCCCGTCGACGCCGGCGATGCGCGTGGTGGTCGACGTCGGGTTTCCGCTCGTCGCCACCGTGACGGCGCGCTCGGTCGCCGACCTGGGGCTCGCCGAGGGCACGCCGGTCACCGCCGCGTTCAAGGCGAGCGCGGCGCACATGATCGGCCCCGTTTCCGGCTAACCCCCGCGTTCTCTTGACACTCTGGGGGCCGCGGCGCTATAACGCGACCAGTAGTAGTGACGGCTCTCCCCCGCACAAGGAGGCCTCGTATGGATCAGGAGTCCCTCATCGAGCGACTGATGGCCGAGAACGAGGAGTTCCGACGTCTCCGTGGCGAGCATCGAGGCTACGACCAGGAGTTGGAGACGCTCAAAGGATCGTCCTTGCTCTCGGCCGACCAGCAGTGGCGCGTCAGCGAGCTCAAGAAGCTCAAGCTGATGGCCAAAGACCGGATGGAGGCCATCATCCGGCACGCTCGCCCCGGCGTCACGGCCTGACGAAGCCGCGGCCGGCGCGGTCGTTCCGCGGCCTCTCCCACCTCTCCGCGGAGGGGGAGGCCCGCATGGTCGACGTCTCGGAAAAACGCGAGACGGTCCGCGAGGCGGTGGCCCGGGCGCTCTTGCGGATGAAGCCCGCGACATTGCGGGTGATCCGGCAGGGCAACGCCCCCAAGGGCGACGTCCTCGGCGTCGCGCGCACCGCCGGAATCCTGGGCGCCAAGCGTACCCCCCAGCTCATCCCGCTCTGCCATCCGCTACGCATCACCGGTGTGGACGTCACCTTCAGCGACGACCTGCGCCGTGGCGAGCTGACCATCGAGGCGCGCGTGCGCACCGTGGACAAGACCGGCGTCGAGATGGAGGCGCTCACCGCCGCCGCCGTCGCGGCGCTGACCGTCTACGACATGGTGAAGGCCGTCGAGCGCGGCGTGACGATCGCCAAGATCCAGCTGCTCGAAAAATCCGGCGGCAAATCCGGGATATGGCGCCGACGGTAGTGCGGGCGGGTCGGAGCCGGGTCGCACCTCGCGGGCAGGAAGCGCGCGTGCGGAGCCGGCTCGCATCTCTCTCAGGCCACCCTCGATGGAAGCCGGCCTCATGGCACCCGTTACAATAAAAACCGCGCTGATCCACTCCGACGCGTGGACGCGATTCGACTACGGGCCGGAGCATCCGCTGCGCATGGAGCGGCTCGGGCTCACGTGGCGGCTCATGCAGGCCTACGGGCTCACGACGCTGGCCGACGCGGTCGTGCGCGCGCCCGAGCCCGCCGCCGAGCCGGAGATCGCGATCTACCACGACGCCGAATATCTCGAGATGCTGAAGGCCTGCAACAGCGGCCGGGCACCGCAGCTCGCGGCGCGCTTCGGCCTCGGCCCCGGCGACAACCCCGTGTTCCCCGGCCTCTGGGACGCCGCTCGCCTCTGCGCCGCCGGCTCTTTGCTAGCCGCCGACCTGGTGGCCTACGGCCGCGCCGACCGCGCGTTCCACTTCGCGGGCGGCCTGCACCACGCGATGCCCGCACGCGCGTCGGGCTTCTGCTACGTGAACGACGCGGTGCTGGCGATCCTGCGCCTGCGCTCGCGAGGCATGCGCGTCCTTTATATCGACATCGACGCGCATCACGGCGACGGCGTGCAGCACGCGTTCTACGGCGACCCGAACGTGCTGACGATCTCGACCCACGAGCGCGGCGACTATCTGTTCCCCGGCACCGGCTTCGTGGAGGAAACAGGCTCGGGCGCCGGCGCCGGCTACGCCGTGAACCTTCCGCTGGAACCGTTCACCGACACGTCGGTCTACCAGCCGGCGTTCGAGCAGATCGTGCCGCCCCTCTTCAGCGCGTTCCGCCCGGACGCGGTGGTGGCCCAGCTCGGCATCGACTCGCATCGCACCGACCCGCTGACGCACCTGGCGCTCGACGTGCAGGGCTTCGCGCAGGCCGTGAAACGCATCACCGAGCTCTCGCCGAAGCTCGTGTGCCTGGGCGGCGGCGGCTACGATCTGCCGAACGTGGCGCGCGCGTGGACGGCGGCGTGGGCCGTGCTGAACGGCGTCGAGCTGCCGTCGGCGCTGCCGGCGTCGTTTGCGGCCGACGTGCGGCGCTACGAGTTCGCGACCGACTCGATGTGGGACCCGCCCGATCCGCTCCCCGAGCATCGACACGTGCGCGCCCAGGACTACGCGCAGCGCCAGGTCGACGCGATCCGC
>Ga0209161_10002217_pt1 | contig 15947 bp, 13 predicted proteins | sample GraSoiAngelo_155_FD_186169 | JGI IMG/M metagenome (GOLD analysis project Ga0209161, IMG submission 186169) | Grasslands soil microbial communities from the Angelo Coastal Reserve, California, USA - 14_1009_13_30cm (SPAdes) (version 2) | ecosystem: Environmental > Terrestrial > Soil > Grasslands...
CGAGCCTGTCGCCTCCGGAAAGCCCTCGCAGCCGGGCGATGGATTCGGGGACGGCCGGATCGGTCAGGTCGACCCAGCCGACGACCCCTGCCACGAACGGCTCACCGGCGGCGGTCGCCAGGAACTCGGCGGTCTCCTCGATGCTCGATCGCGTCTGGACCACGATGGAGGCGTCGATTCCCGCCGCGGCCAGCAGCGGTCTCAGGTCATCGGGCCCGAAGACGCGCCGGATCGCGACGAGCTCGTCGGTCATCCACGGGTAGTCGGCCCGGCTCGGGTCCCAGAAATGATGATGGCTGTCGACCGTCGTCATCGAGGCGCGGGGCTGCTCGCGCTGGGAACGGGTGCCTCGGGGTCGATCAGCCCGTCTGCCCGCAACTCGGCCCACAGGTCGTCGGGGATGGGCGTTTGCATCGCACGCGGGTAGTCGTCGAAATGCTCGATCGTGCGCACTCCGGTGACGAGTGAGACGACCGCCGGATGGGCGAGCGGGAACTGGATCGCCGCAGCGCGGACCGGGACCCCGTGCCGCTCGCAGATCGTGCGGACGCGCATGGCGCGCTCGACCAGGGCGGCCGGGGCGGGGGCGTAGTTGAAGAGGGCCCCCGGGTGCGGGTCTGCGAGGATCCCGCTGTTCATCACACCGCCGACCACGATCGAAACGCCCTTCTCGAGGCACAGCGGCAGAAGTTCCCGCAAGGCACTCTGGTCAAGGAGCGTGTAGCGCCCCGCAACGAGAAACGCATCGAAGTCGCCCACGCGGGCGAACCGCGCGAGCATCTCAACCTGATTCATGCCGGCACCGATCGCCCCCACGACGCCTTGCTCGCGCAAACGCTGCAGAGCCGGCAACGCGCCCCCGATCGCATCCTGCCAATGGTCGTCCGGATCGTGGATGTAGAGGACGTCCAGCCGATCGAGACCGAGCCGGCGCAGGCTCGCCTCCACCGATCGGAGCACGCCGTCGGAGCTGTAGTCGAAGACGACCCGCACACGCGGGGTGCCAGCGTAGTAGGCGTCATCCTGGCCGTCGCGGGCCTGGCGGTCGACGTCGGCGTTCGAACTCACCTCGTCGATGGGGACGAGCAGGCGGCCGACCTTGGTCGAGAGGACGAAATCGTCGCCGCGGTGGTCCCGCAGGGCCAGGCCCAGGCGCCGCTCGGCATTGCCATAGCCATAGAGTGGGGCGCTGTCGAAATAGCGGACGCCGGCCGCCCAGGCATGCTCCAGGGTAGCGGCTGCATCTGCATCCGAGACGGCTCGGTACAGCCCGCCGATCTCGGCGGTACCGAATCCCAGACGGGTGACCCGAACACCGCTCGATCCCAGGGCTACGCGTTCGGTTGGCTCGACGACCATCGCGTCTCCTCCAATCGTGGCCGCGCCCAGTCGAGGTGGTGCGCCAGCAGCGTCGCGTCCGTCGGCACGCCTCGCACATCCCAGCCCATCAGGCCGTAGTAGGTGCCGATCATCGCGTCGAACGCCGTGCGATCGAGCCGGCTGCCCAGCAGGGGTCCCGCGTCGATCGGCTCGTCGAAGAATCGCGCGGGCAGGCCATCGTCCGCTGCGGTCAATCCCTCGCGCAGGTTGTAGATTCGCATCAACTGAAGGCGGCGTGCACCCCAGCGCATGACCTCATGCGAGCTGGTCTCCCAGCCGGTAGCCGCCCGGACGAGCGCAGCGACGTCATCGAGCGAGAGGATACGCACGGGGGCACTCGCGAACGGGCAGACATCGAGAGCGTCGAGGGCGCTCCAGAACTCGGACAGGACCGCGTAGTTGCGGGCCTTCTCGGGAGTCTGGGCGTTGGCGGGCATCAGGCCGAGGATGCCGAGCGTTCGCGACAGGTCGAGGGCGTGTGGCCAGGAGGGCGCCACATCATCGTAGTCGGCGTCGTGCTCGGCCACGTCGTACCGGGGCCCGAATGGCGCGGTTGCAAAGCCCAGCGCCAGGCCTGCTTGTGCCCGCGGATCGAAGCTCGTCACCTCGAGGCCCTTGACCGTAAGGGCAAGCTCGCCGGCTTCCTGCCCCAGGCGCAGAGCCGCACGCCGGGAGCCATCTGCGAGCCAGTCACCGGCGCCCGATCTCGTGGCAATGCGCTCGATCAGGTCGAGTACCTGCGTTGAGCCGCCGAAACGGAGTTCGATCGCCTCGAAGTCAGCCGCGCTGGCCAGGCCACGCTCCCGGCATTCCATGGCGAAGCTGAGCGTGAACCCGAGCGAGACGGGATCGAGCCCGAGTCGGAGACAGCGGTCGTTGAGGGCGAGTGCGTCGCCAGCGGCCGCCAGACCCAGGTTCGGCCCAAGGGCGGCCACGGCTTCCTGGTGTAGCCCGCCCTCTCGGCGGTCGCGGACGATGCCGACGGTTCGGACATCGCTCGTCGGGGCGAAGCCCTTGATGCAGTCGGTCGGGCAGCCCGGGCAACCGCCCGTGCTCCACGCAAGGTGCGCCATGAACGCCTCCGCCCGATAGCCCCCCAGGTGGGCGAAGGCCGAGGTTCGAAAGTTCTCGACGCCGAAGCTTCCAATTCCCGCGGCGCCGATCCACGCACCAAAACCTGGCGCCTGGTGCTGCCAGCGGGTGACCGGATTTACCTCGACGAGGCTCGCATAGCGGGCGCTCAGCCGGTCCAGGGCGTCGACGTCCGCGGGTGCTGGCAGTTCGCCTCCGGCGATCACGACGGCCTTGAGCCGCTTGCTGCCCATCACCGCACCGAGACCCATGCGCGGCGCCGCGAACGAGCGGTCCGAGACCACGTTGGCATAGCGAACCAGCGACTCGCCTGCGGGGCCGATGGCCGCCACGTGGCACTCGCCCAACTGATTCCTGAGGGCGTCGACGACGGCCGACGTGTCGAGCCCCCAGAGCTCGTCGGCCGGGATCAGGCTCGCGCCTCCGCCGGCGAGGAGGAGCGCGACCGGCGTGTCGGATCGTCCGCGGACCATGAGCGCGTTGAAGCCGGATCCCTTGAGCGCCACCCCGAACGGCCCCTCCGCACGAGCTTCGCCAATGCCGCCGGTCAGGGGCGACTTGGCGACGATCGAGAATCGCGGCAAGGCCGCCGCGCGGTGGCCGGCGACGACGCTGGACGTGAAGATCAGGAGCGCATCGGGATCGAATGCGTCGAGACCCGGCCGGGTTTCGGTCAAGAGCAAGCGACTCCCAAGGAGCGAGCCTCCGGCGTAGAGCCGCCAGGACTCATCGTCAAGCGCCTCGACCTCGATCCGGCCCGTGGACAGGTCGACGCGCAGGACTCGCCCGAGATGGCCGAATCGCCTCACCCAGACCTCCTCACCCGATTGACGCGTGCGCGCAGGGTAGCGTACCGTTCAACACGTCGTTCATCAGCCAGCCGGCTGAACACCTCGGGACCGACTGTCGAGGAGGCGAATGCGACTCTGCTCGTACCGGGACAGCCGCGAAGGCGAGCGGCTGGCTGTGGTTGCCGGCGACCACGCACTCCCCGCGAGCGAGCTCCTGGACGGCGGTCCACGGACGATAGCCGAGTTATTCGCTGGCGGCGAGAGCCTGCTCTCCGCCCTTCTGAGCGCGGCAGATGATGGTCGGATTGCCCGCGACGGCAGGCCTCTTGCGGAGCTGCAGCTCCTGGCGCCGGTGCCCCATCCCGGCAAGGTCGTGGCCATCGGCCGGAACTATCGGGAGCACGCCGCGGAGGAGAACGTCGAGCCGCCCCCGGCGCCGCTGATCTTCGCGAAGTTCCCCTCATCGGTCGCTGGTCCGGGCGAGGACATCCGCTGGGATCCCAAACTCACGGTCAACGTCGACTACGAGGCCGAGCTCGCCGTTGTGATCGGACGGCGGGCGCGACGGCTGTCGCGCGATCAGGCAGCCGGCGCAATCCTTGGCTACACGTGCCTGAACGACGTCAGCGCGAGGGACCTGCAGTTCGGCGACGGGCAGTGGACGCGGGGCAAGTCCCTCGACACCTTCTGCCCGATGGGGCCGTGCATCGTGACCATCGACGAACTGGGCGACGCGCCGGATGTCCGCATTCGGTGCCTGATCAACGGCGAAGAGCGCCAATCGGCGCGGACGTCCGACCTGTACTTCGGTGTCGCCGAGATCGTGAGCCACTGCTCACAGGCGTTCACCCTCGAACCGGGCGACGTCATTGCGACCGGCACGCCGGGCGGTGTCGGTGCATTCCGCGTCCCTCCGGTCTGGCTCGCCGACGGGGACGAAGTCGTCGTTGATATCGAGAGGATCGGGCAGCTCCTCAACCGCTGCCGCGTGGAGGTCGCGCCGTGACCGCCGCACGCGAGCGCTTCCTCGTGACCGGCGCGCTCGGCTGTATCGGAGCGTGGACGGTTCGTACCCTCGTGGCTCAGGGTGTCCCCGTCGTGGCCTACGACCTGGCCGGCGACCTGAAGCGGCTCCGCCTGATCATGTCCGACGATGACCTGGCCAAGGTCGTGTTCGTTAAGGGCGACGTTACAGATCTCGACTCGATCTCGCGTGCGCTCGACGAGCACGAGATCACGAATCTGGTTCACCTGGCCGCCCTGCAGGTGCCATTCGCACGAGCGAACCCGCCGCTGGGCGCGATGGTCAACGTGGTCGGCACCGTGAACATCTTCGAGGCGGCGAAGACCCGCGCGGAGCGCATCGCCCGGGTCGTTTACACCAGCTCGATGGGCATGTTCGACGTGGCCGACGCGGACGGTCGCGACGGTGTGCTCCACGTTGACGCCACCGCCCATCCGCGCACGCACTATGGCGTCTACAAGCTGGCCAACGAGGGCAATGCCCGGGTGTACTGGCTCGACGATGGCCTGTCGAGCGTCGGCCTTCGGCCGATGACGGTCTACGGGCCCGGTCGCGACCAGGGCATGACGAGCGGACCGACCAAGGCGATCCTGGCCGCGGTAGTCGGCCGTCCGTACCGGATAGCGTTCGGCGGCCGGACGGTGCTGCAGTACGCGGAGGACGTCGCCCGGACACTGATCGCGGCGAGCCGCAGCTCGCTGACCGGCGCCCGGGTCTTCAACCTCGGAGGCTCGCTGGTCGGAATGGACGAGCTCGTCGCGGCGATCGAGGCCGCCGTCCCGGGTGCTCGCGGACTCATTACCTACGATCCGGAACCCCTGCCGTTCCCCGACTCGATCGACGACAGCGGCCTGGAGGTCGTTGGCGACGTGCCGGTCACCCCTCTCGACGAAGCAGTCCGCCGAACGGCAACTGTCTTCCGCGATCGCCTGACGCGAGGCCTTCTCGATCCCGAGTCGCACGGGCTCGAGGCGGTCGTCGCGGGCTCCTGACCCCGACGTTGCCTGTCTACGCTGATCCCGCCGAGGGCGCCACCGTCCGAGTTCCGCTCCTCAGGGCCTGGACGGTGGCTCTCCTCGGGACCCTGGGCACCCCCGGTGACATCGCGAGCGACGTCGCGGAGATCCTGCTCGCGGCGGACCGCCGCGGCATCGCGTCCCACGGCACCGCGCGGCTGCCTAATTACGTCGCGCTCGTCGAGGCCGGCGTCATGGAGCCTGCCGCACGGCCGACTCTCGAGCGGGAGCGCGCAGCCCTGGCGCGCTTCGATGCCCGCAACGGGTGGGGCCATCATGCGTGCCGTGTTGCCGTCGACTGGGCGGTCGATCGTGCGGCGTCGGCAGGCAGCTCGGTCGCCGTCGTGCGCAATTCGAACCATTACGGCATCGCGGGCTGGTATGCCCTGCGAGCCGCGGCCGCGGGCATGATCGGGCTGTCGTTCACGAACAGCTCACCGCTGGTGGCCCCGACCAGGGCGCTGCGGCCGTTGATCGGTACCAATCCGATTGCCCTGGCGGCGCCTGCCGGCCGATGGGGGGCCTTCTGCCTGGACATGGCGACCTCGACTATCCCGCGGGGCCGTATCGAGGTCGCCGCGCGCCGAGGCGAGACATTGCCCGTGGGCTGGGCTATCGGGCCAGATGGGCGGCCGGCCACCACCCCCGACGACGCGCTGGCCGGCGCGCTCCTGCCACTCGGTGGCCTCGAGGAGACGGCTGGCTACAAGGGCTACGGCCTCGGGCTCGGCGTCGACATCCTGACCGGCGTGCTGGCGGGGGCGACGTTCGGGCCCAACATCATCGGCCTCTTCTCCACCGAGGCACCGTCCGACCTGGGCCAGGCATTCATGGTGATCGATCCGGCCGCGCTCGACGAGGCTGGAGCATTCGAGAGCCGCCTGGAGGGTTACCTCGACCAGCTCACGTCCGCCCAGACCGTGCCCGATGCGCCGGGCCGCGTCCTGGTGCCGGGCGAGCCCGAGGCTGCGGCCGAAGCCCGCTCCGACGAGCGGGGAATTGCCATCGACGCGCGCCACCATGGGTCGCTCGTGGAGCTGGGGGAGCGCCGCGGCGTGCCCTTCCCGGACGTCGAGCAAACGGCCTAGGCGCGGACACCGAGCGGGCTGTCGAGCATCACCGGGGCACCAGTTGCAGCAGACCGATAGAGGGCCTCGATCGTCTGTGCCTGGCCGAGCGCGTCGGCTCGCCCGAGTAGCGGCCGCCCGTGACCGCGAATTGCCGCGCTGAAGTTCTCCACTTCGAGTCTGTACGGATCTTCGGGCTCGATCGGGATCTTCAGATCGCCGAGCCACATCGCCGGGGGACGTGCGGTCCACGGCTCTCGCAGGAGCAGCGCTCCATCCCTGCCGATCGCCTCCAGTGAGGCATGATCGGACTGGAAGCCCGAGACGATGGTCGAGGTCAGTCCGTCGCCGAACCCCAACACGCCCGTGAACCGGACATCGACGCCGCCCGTGGGTGTCACCTGCTCGCCGTAGACGCGCTCCGGATCGGAACCCGCGACCATGCGCGAGCCGCTGATGCAGTAGCAGCCAACGTCCATCAGGCTGCCGCCGTCGAGATCGGCCTGCATGCGGACGTCGGCCGGGTCCTCCAGGCGGAAGCTGAAGCTCGCGTGGATCGCCCTGATCGGGCCGATCTCGGGCAGAACCTCCATGAAGCGCCGCGCCTGCGGGGTGTGGCGCCACATGAAGCCCTCCATCAGCAGCAGGCCCGAGGCCTCCGCAGCGTCGAATGCCTCGACGACATCCGATGCTCGCCGTGAATAGGGCTTTTCACAGAGGACGTGTTTGCCCGCTGCGAGCGCCTGCATCGTCCAGTGGTGATGGAGCGAATTCGGGAGGCAGATGTAGACAGCCTCGATCGCCGGATCGGCCAGCATCTCCTCGTACGAGCCGAACGAACGCGGGATGCCGTAGCGAGAAGCGAACTCAGCCGCCCGCTCCGGCGTCCGGCTGCCGACGGCGACGAACTCGGCATCGGGCGCCTCTCGGACGTGGCGCAGGAATCGCTCGTTGATCGAGCCCGTACCGAGGATTCCCCACTGGACGGCTGACGATGCGCCCATCGATTCCTCCGGATGCCATGCGTGTCGGCGACCAGACGATACGCCACGCGCCACGCCGCGCCGGCCCGGCAGCTTGACGGCGGCCGTGTGGCGTGGACGCACCAGCGTTGACGAATTTGCCATGCACGGTCGGTGAAGCGTGAATGGGTTTGCAACTATTGCCTCTTCGGCTTTCGGGCTGCGCGCGGATACAGTCACCCTGTCGAAGGGCCCCAGTCGTGCCCTTCATCCGGAGGCATGCCTCGTGACCTCAGGCCCGTCCGAAGCTCCTGAGGCGCTCGACGAACAAGCCCTCCTGCAGGCGCTCCGCGCCGTGCGTCGAGGGGACTTCAGCGTGCGCCTGCCCACCGGCAAGCCCGGAGTCGCCGGCGAAATTGCGGAGGCGTTCAACGAGATCGTCGACCTCAACGAGAGCACGTCGATCGAGCTTCGCCAGATCAGTCGGGTGGTCGGTCGGGAGGGGCGGTTCGGCCAGCGCGCCTCGGTCCCCACGGCGCGCGGAGCGTGGGCACGGACGATCGATTCGGTCAACGAGCTGATCACCGACCTGACCGAGCCCTCGGTCGAAATGAGCCGCGTCCTCGACGCGGTCGCGCGTGGCGATCTCACCCAGCGGATGGCACTCGAATTCGAAGGCAGGCCGCTCAAAGGCGAGTTCCGCCGCTCGCGGCGCGCCGTCAATACGATGGTCGATCAGCTCAACGCGTTCGCCAGCGAGGTCACCCGCGTGGCTCGCGAGGTGGGCACCGAGGGCAAGCTCGGCGGCCAGGCCGACGTGCGCGGCGTGGCCGGCACGTGGAAGGACCTGACCGATTCGGTCAACTCGATGGCCGGCAACCTGACCGCCCAGGTGCGCAACATCGCCGAGGTCACCACCGCGGTCGCCAAGGGCGACCTGTCCAAGAAGATCACGGTCGACGTGCGCGGCGAGATCCTCGAGCTCAAGAACACGATCAATACCATGGTCGATCAGCTCAACGCGTTCGCCAGCGAGGTCACCCGCGTGGCTCGCGAGGTGGGCACCGAGGGCAAGCTCGGCGGCCAGGCCGACGTGCGCGGCGTGGCCGGCACGTGGAAGGACCTGACCGATTCGGTCAACTCGATGGCCGGCAACCTGACCGCCCAGGTGCGCAACATCGCCGAGGTCACCACCGCGGTCGCCAAGGGCGACCTGTCCAAGAAGATCACGGTCGACGTGCGCGGCGAGATCCTCGAGCTCAAGAACACGATCAATACCATGGTCGATCAGCTCAACGCGTTCGCCAGCGAGGTCACCCGCGTGGCTCGCGAGGTGGGCACCGAGGGCAAGCTCGGCGGCCAGGCCGACGTGCGCGGCGTGGCCGGCACGTGGAAGGACCTGACCGATTCGGTCAACTCGATGGCCGGCAACCTGACCGCCCAGGTGCGCAACATCGCCGAGGTCACCACCGCGGTCGCCAAGGGCGACCTGTCCAAGAAGATCACGGTCGACGTGCGCGGCGAGATCCTCGAGCTCAAGAACACGATCAATACCATGGTCGATCAGCTCAACGCGTTCGCCAGCGAGGTCACCCGCGTGGCTCGCGAGGTGGGCACCGAGGGCAAGCTCGGCGGCCAGGCCGACGTGCGCGGCGTGGCCGGCACGTGGAAGGACCTGACCGATTCGGTCAACTCGATGGCCGGCAACCTGACCGCCCAGGTGCGCAACATCGCCGAGGTGGTGACGGCCGTTGCCGACGGCGACCTGACCCGGAAGCTGAACGTCCAGGCCGACGGCGAGATCGCAGCCCTGGCCAAGACCATCAACAGCATGACCGACACCCTCGCCACGTTCTCGGCGCAGGTGACCACCGTCGCGCGCGAAGTGGGTATCGAAGGAAAGTTGGGAGGTCAGGCCAGCGTCCCGGGTGCCGCTGGAACGTGGCGGGACCTGACCGACAACGTCAATCAGCTTGCCGACAACCTCACGGCGCAGGTCCGCGCGATCGGCCAGGTTGCGACGGCCGTCGCTCGAGGCGACCTGTCGGGCACCATCGAGGTGGATGCGCGCGGCGAGGTGGAGCTTCTGCGCGACAACATCAACGAGATGATCCGCAACCTGCGCGAGACGACCCTCAAGAACGTCGAGCAGTACTGGCTCAAGACGAATCTGGCGCGCTTCAACTCCATGCTCCAGGGCCAGCGCGACCTGCGCACGGTCGGGCGCCTGATCCTGTCCGAGCTTGCCCCGCTCGTCGGCATCCAGCGGGGAGCTTTCTACCTCGTCGAGCCGGGCCGGGACCAGGCGTCGTTGAAGTTGCTGGCGAGCTATGCCGCTGAACCCAACGGCGAACCGGCACGGCGCTTCCGGATGGGCGAAGGGCTCGTCGGTCAATGCGCCCAGGACCGCCGCCGGATCATCCTCAACCAGGTGCCGCCCGAGTACATCGCGATCAGCTCCGGCCTGGGCCGGGCAGCGCCCCACTCGCTGGCGGTCCTGCCCGTCGTGTTCGAGGACGAGACCAGGGCTGTGATCGAGCTCGCGTCCTTCGGCGAGTTGAGCGAGATCCACCTGGCCTTCCTGGAGCAACTGACGGAGAGCGTGGGCGTGGTCCTGGCGACGATCGCAGCCAGCATCCGGAGCGAAGAGTTGCTGCGCGCCCAGGCCGCCCGTGCCGAGGCGGAAGCCGGCCTCGCCCGGCTGCGGCAGGTAGTCGACGTGATGCCGGAGGGGATCCTGATCGCGGATGCATCCGGCCGCGTCTATCTGAGCAACGCGGCGGCCGAACAGATCATGGGCAGCGTGCCGGAAACGGTCATCCCGACGAACGGCTCCGCGCCGAGCGTTCGGAGACTCGACGGCTCGCTCTGCCGGGCCGAGGACATGCCCTTGGCTCGGGCCGTGTTCGAGCGTCAAGTCGTGCTCGGCGATCAGCTCGTGGTCACGAACGAAGTCGCCGGACGAGACGTGCCGATCCTCGTGAACGCGGCGCCACTCAGCGACGGCTTCGGTGTTGCGGCGGGAGGCGTGGCGGTCTTCCAGGACATCGCGCCGCTGAAGGACCTCGAGCGCCAGAAGGACGAGTTCCTTGCGGCTGTATCGCACGACCTGAAGACCCCGGCCACGATCATCATGGGTCGCGCCAACCTTCTCCAGCGGGCGCTCACGCGCTCAGGAAACAACGGCACCGGGAAGCGAAGCGCAAACGGGAACGGGCTCGGCGACTTCGCGGAGGGCCTGCAGGCGATCGACGAGAGCACGACGCAGCTGGTCCGGCTCGTCGACGAGCTGCTCGACGTGACGCGTCTACGCATGGGCCAGCCCGTCGAGCTCGATCTCGGCCCGGCCGACCTCGTCAAGATCGCGACCCGGCTCGCCGCCGAGTACCAGAAGATGAGCCCGCGGCACGTGATTCGCGTCGAATCCAATCTCTCGCGCCTGGTCGGCGACTGGGACGAGGCGCGCATCGAGCGGATCGTGGCCAACCTCCTGTCCAACTCGGTGAAGTACAGCCCTCGCGGCGGTGAGATCGTCGTTCGGGCCGATCGCGAGGACCGCGAGGGCCAGGAGTGGGCGGTGCTCACCGTCCAGGACCAGGGCATGGGCATCCCGCCGGCCGAGCTGGGACGCGTCTTCGAGCCGTACTACCGCGGGACCAACGTCGCCGGCTCGACCAATGGAACCGGGGTCGGGCTGGCCGGCACGCGCCACATCGTGGAGCAGCACGGGGGGGAGATTGCAGTCGACAGCGTCGTCGGGCAGGCAACCACCTTCACTGTTCACCTGCCGCTGATCCGCGAGAGCGCGGAGCTCGTCGAGGCGTGACGGCGGGAGGGCGCTGACTGCCCGCGACGCAGGCCTGGCGGACCATCGCGCTGGTCTACGAATCGATCGACGCGCCCTGGCCGCCTCGAAACACGGGTCGCAGGGTGCGCCGCACGGTCGATCGCGACGAGCTCCAGGTCACGCTCGATGTACTGAGGCGTGTGCCGGCGGCGGTCAAGGGCTGGAGCGAGGGCAATGCCAGCCTCGAGCCCTTCGAGATGGTCGTCGCCACGCGGGCGCTCACCTCGTTATCTGATAGCGGCGGAGGGCGCGCCTGGGTGTCCCCGAGAGACTGCTCGCCAGAGCTGGCGCGTCATGCCCCAGGAGGATCGGTCGATGCCATCCTGGCCGTCTGGCCGTCCGATGGAACCCTGGAGCTGTGCGGCTGGGGCTGCTCGATCGGGCCCGGCCACGAGGCCGGCGGAGCGGGCTTCAGTTCCATCGTCTCGGACAACTGGCGCTCGTACCTGACCGCGCCGCATCCGGAAGAGGGCTTCGTCCACGAATGGCTTCACCAGGTGGAGGCGACGTATCGCGATCTGGGCTTCGGCGAGGACGTCGTCCCGCCACTCCACGAGGCGGAGATCCTCACATCCAGCCGTCCCCCGACGGAACCGCCCCACGGCGACACGTATCGCGTTCACCACGATCGCGCGGGCCACACCTGGCAGCCGTGGTACCACGATTACATGACCGGTCACGTTCGGCGGCCGGGCGATGGAGCCTGCTTCGGGCTCGCTCCGGAGGTCTGGGCGGCTCGTGGCGAACGGCCGCCTCAGCGCCGGTGATAGCGCTCCATGAGTCCCGACACCGCCTCGCGCGAAGCCTGCCACTCGGGCTGATCGCCGAAGATTGACCCATCCCGCCCCCACTTCCGGAGCTGGGTCATGGCCGTGACGATGGCATTGTGTTCGAATGTCCGCCGTCGCCCGGCTTCCAGGGCGCCGGTTACCAGGTATCGGCGCACGATGTCGAAGGATGCCGTCCAGCGACCGATACGGATCCGGTCGCCCTCGCGGAGTGTCTCGAGGTACTCGTCGTCACCGACTGGATGGCGTTCATGTTCGAGGAGGTGGGCCTGGAGGTCGACCCGTCGTCCCTGATGGTCGAGGCTGTCCAGACGACCGTCGTCGCCAACGGTTCGATAGCAGATCGTGCAGGCCGGGAGCTCCGCGTCGGCCCGCGGAGGCTCGCCATAGGGCAGGCCGCAACGAACGCAGAACGTCGCGTGAGCGGCACGCGCGACGGTGCCGCACTGAAGGCACACGCGGCCGCTCATGAGCGGAGGGTCTGGGTCTGCGTCATCGACGATCCTTCCTGGAGGACAGTTCAAGCCTGGCAGGCGGGGTTCTGGGTCGTGTGCCGGGGAGACCGAGGATTCCACGGGATCCCCACTGGCCGCCATGACCCATCCGCCCCACTGCGACTGATCGTCGGTACCCCACGACCCTCGTGCAGTCGTGGTCCGAGAATGGCCGTCGGCTCGCTACCGCAAGCCCGGCCGTGCTCGGTCAGTCGGAGCCCGGCATCACCTCCGGGGTGAGCAACCAGCGCAGCGTCGCCTGGCCGTACTCGACAGGCCGGGCAAGCTGAAGGCAGGCCATCCCGGCCTTTGGCAGGCCGAGCCCGCCGCCACCGGATAGATCCACCAGGAGGGTGCTGAAGTCTGGATCGTGCCCGACCAGAACCGGGCGATCGGGATTGCCGGCGGCGTTCAGGAGCCCCTCGAGATCCTCGACGCCGACCCCTCCGGCCAGTCGCTCGTCGAGCCGGACGTCGACCCCGAGGGCGGCTGCCACGATCTCGGCGGTTTCACGAGCTCTGAGCTTGGGAGAGCTCACGATGGCATCGGTCTGGAAGCCGATCGCCACGAGGTGAGCGCCCAGCTGTTCGCTCTGGCGGCGGCCTTTCTTCGAAAGCGGCCGGGCGGTGTCGTCGCCGTTCCATCCGTCGGGGTCGCCAGCGTGCGCGTGACGCAGCAGATGCAGGTTGATCCTGTCTCGAGCCATGAGGCTTACATGCTACGACCAGAGTCGTTGGAGGCGACGCCGAACGTGTGGGAAGCGCTGGCCGGAGCGTATGATCGAGTTCGTGTCCTCCCGCCGAAATCGAGGCATCCTCGTGGCCGCGGAGGGCCTCGATGCGTCCGGCAAATCGGCAGGGCTCGAGCAGCTGGCCCGCTGGATCGAGCGCAAGGGCCGACGGGTCGAAATCGTGCCCTGGCAGCCTTCGCGGACGGTCAGACGGGCGGCACAGTCGCCGCGCGGCCGTGTCTGGCTGACGCCTCGCGTCGCCGCTCTGCTGGGAGCCGCCGATGCTCGCCGCCTCGCGCGCCGCGAGATCCAGCCTCAGCTGGATCGGGGCACGGTCGTGCTCGCCGATCGCTACGTCTGGACGGCGGTGGCCCGGGAAGGGGCTCGCGGTCTGGATCTCGATTGGGCGAGTGCCCTGTACGAAGGTTGTCCCGCTCCCGACCTGGTCCTGTTCTACCGCCAGGAGCCGGCGGTCGCCCTTCGGCGGGCCCTCGCCACCCGGCCCGGCGAGATCCGCGCGGCTGCGATCGGTAGCCCGCTTGGCGCCTTTCTGCGCGACCTGGATGCAGCCTATCGGGAGTTGGCTGCGGCGGCCTCGGCGCCTGCAGCGAAGCCATGGCTGGTCGCGGTCGTCGAGCTCGATGCCCGCGAACCGTCGAGCTCCCTGGAAAGGCGGGCAAGGGACGCGGTGCGACCATTGCTGGCGTCTGCGCACTCACGCAACGCGCGGGCCGCACCAGGCGAAGCGGTAGCGTGAGTACGAGTGCCGCGGGGGTGGCGGATCGACTGCAATTCCCGGTGGCGGCTCCCCGCGCCCACGGCGAACCGGGCCACCTGGTCGTGCTCGAAGGCGTCGATCGGTCTGGCCGCTCGACCCATGCGCGCCTCCTCGAGGAGTGGCTGCGCCACGCTGGGCATGGGGTGATCCGCACTTCGTTCGTGACCTCGCGGCTTGCTGCGCCCCGGATTCGCGACGTGCGGCGGCAGGCCGATCCGGATCCGTTCGAAACCTTCCTGCTCTATGCCGCCGATCTGACGGAGCGGATCGAACAGGTGATCATGCCCTCGTTGAGGGCCGGACTCGTGGTGCTGGTCGATCGCTACGCGTACACGCCCATCGCGCGGGCCGCGGCGCGCGGCGTCGATCTCGTCTGGCTGGAATCGGTCCTCGCATTCGCGCCACCGCCGGACCTCGTCTGTTTCCTCGACGTCGCGCCGGCCGACGCGCTCCAGCGTCATCGGGAAATCGCCGAGGCGCGCCTGGATGCAGACGGCCTCGATGCCTACCGTGAATTCCAGGAAGGCGTGTACCGCGTCTTCGACGAAGCCGCCCGGCGGTGGGGCTTCACGCGGGTTCCGGCGACCGCGGACATCGGGTCGACTCACGCCGCCCTCGACCGGGTGGTCGGGGACCTGCTCGATGGCGGCGGTGCCGACGCTGCCCACCGAAGGCTGCCAGCGAGCCTGCGAGGGCGGCGTTGACCGTTCGGATCGCTCACCTGTCCGACTTTCACTTCGACGGCAGCGCGGAACTGCGTGCCGGCCTCCACGCCCTGGTTGGCGCGACGCTGCGCCGCGGCCCGGACCTGGTCGTTGTCACCGGCGATCTCTCCGCCAACGGGCGCCCAGCCGAGCTCGATGCGGTGGCTGCCGAGCTCGACCGACTCGGCCCGATTCCTCGGGTCGTGCTTCCCGGCAATCGCGACCTGGTGCCGTCGGTGGGGCCGCCTGGGGAGTCGATCGCCCTGCCGGTCGATTCCGATCTCGATTACTTCCTGTCGCTGGAACCTGCCCTGAGCTTCGGCTTCGACCAGGTGGACGGCGACGATGGACCACGGGGCCCGGAGGAGGGACAGCATGAGGAGCCTGCGGACGATGGCTCGGAGCTGGCGGCGGCTTTCGCCGAGCGCTTCGGTGCGCTCGAGGGAGTCCATCTTTCGCCGGGCGTCGGAGTCGTGGCGGTGAACTCGACGCCGCGAGTGCGCGGGTCTGCCCTGCAGCGCGCGGGGCGACAGCTGCGCCGGATGCCCCCTGGGACCATGCGCGTCTTTGCCACGCACCACGCTCTCCTTCCGGTCGCCGGTCGGAAGGTTCGCGAGGGGGATCTTGTCGCTCGGGCAGGCGATCTCCTGTCCTTCCTGTGTGACAGCGAGGTGCACCTCGCACTTCACGGCCATGTCCATCGCGCCAACGCCTGGCAGATCGCCGATGGGCGCCATTCCCTGGTCGTGGCAAGCGCCGGTGCACTGGTCAACGACGGCCGGCGTGACGCCAGCTTCCTCGAGATCGTTGCGGGCGATGGCATACTCCGGGTCGTCCGCTGCTCCGTGGCGACCGGACGCACAACGTCCCTGTTCGAGGGAAGCCTGGAGGTTGGCATCGGCGACGATGCGGACGTGCCGTTGAAGTCGGGCAAGGGGAGAGGGCGATGAAGAAGAGCCGCACCGCGACAGAGGAGGCCGCCCATACCTCCGAGCCCGTCGGACCCCCCATGGCGGAGCGCAAGGTGGCCGGCAGGGCCGAACGCCTGACCAGGAAGCTCGATGCCGCCCGGGCCGAGGAATCCAAACGTCGATCCCAGCTGGAGGCCGCCCGCGCATCCGGAAAGAAGGTCGGCAAGCGGACGAAACAGCTCGAGGCCGCAACCGCGCTTGTCGCCGCCCTGACCTCCCGCATCAAGGCGATTCCGGCTACTGCCCGGGTTGCGGGCTCGGCGGCCGATCAGCCGACGCAGTCGACCGATGGACACCGCAGCG
>Ga0209161_10002218_pt1 | contig 15947 bp, 18 predicted proteins | sample GraSoiAngelo_155_FD_186169 | JGI IMG/M metagenome (GOLD analysis project Ga0209161, IMG submission 186169) | Grasslands soil microbial communities from the Angelo Coastal Reserve, California, USA - 14_1009_13_30cm (SPAdes) (version 2) | ecosystem: Environmental > Terrestrial > Soil > Grasslands...
CCCGTTAGGGTCACGGAAAGCGGCAACTTTCTTCCCGCGCCGACCGATAATCATTCCGCCGCCCGGTTTTAAATCACGGACAGAATCAGCTTCGGGACGAGCAAGCCGATCTTTGATCATGTAATAAGGATAGTCCGTGTTCTCTCGGATATAATTCCAAGTCGCGCCTTTGATTTTTTTCCGGTCCACGGCAAACAGCTCCGTCCACGGGTTCTTTCGTCCCACGATCCAGTCGCGCGCCATCATTGCCCCTACTGTTCCGAATGTAATACCATTGCCGCAATAACCGGTAGCCACAAACTGGTGCTCGGCATTCTCTCCGATGTAGGGCAACCCATCTGGGGTACAGATAACCTGTCCCGACCAGCGATGGTCGATTTTTGCTTTCGGAATGATCTTTTTCAGTCGCGACAGCAACCGGGCATACGCCTTTGTGGTCTCCTTCTTTTGTCCGGTCTTGTGATCTTCACCGCCGTAAACGATGTAATCGAAGCCGTGATGTCGATCGACTCTCATGTAATCGTAAGGCTCGCGCGTGTCCCAGAAAAGTGCTTCCGGTAGCGTGTCGGAAGGCACTCGAGCCCCGAGTGCGTAGCTGGTATAGAGCGAGAGTTTCGTCTGCAGCAGTGTTGCACTGGTCATGCCGGCAAGGCCGACAAGCGGGTTATTCGTTGCCATCACCACGCGATCGAAACTGATCCAGTACCCGTTGACTTTCACGCGGCGCTTCTTCGCATTGAACCCGGTCGCAGCGCTCTTCTCGAAAACATGCGAGCCGTCGCCAGGAATTTTCTCAACCAAAGACCGAAGATATTTCCTCGGATGGAACTTCGCCTGATTGGCAAAACGCACGCCCGGCAAATTGAAATATGGGATCCCGCTTAAGTAAGCGGCGTCAAATCTCAGCTTCGTAGCGAGGTCAGCCTCTTTCTTGAGTGACGACGCTTCCGTTTTGGAAAACCGATCCATGCAGACATGCAAGAAGGCAGGGACGCGCGTGAATTCACACTCGACCTCTTCCCCTGCGACAATTCTCTCAATCTCCTCGATCGCGGCTTTGCCAGAGTCCCAGGCGGCTTGCGCGTGGTCCTCGCCGAAATTCCTTGCCAATTCGTGCAGCTGGACGTCGGTAACATAAGTGAGATGAGCAGTTGTATGGCCGGTATCGATTAAGGCGACGCGTTCACGCTCGATCATTGCTACTGTCGATCCCGTTTTCTTCAGCAGATACGCAGTCGTAATACCAGTGATACCAGCACCGACGACAAGAACGCCGACGTTTATGTTGCTCTGTAGCTTCGGGAATGTCGGAATGGGTGCGCTGTCGATCCAAAAAGGAACACTCTTCATCGCTCTGTTGTTCGCGCCGCATCGGCAGATTAGCCGTGCGGAGAGAATTTTTTCACGCGGCATTGGGTGGGCTCAGCGAAACCAAATATCGCGCCGGCGCGTCATAACGTTGGGCAATACTTGAACGTCAACGCAAGACCGTAACGCCGACGATGAGATCTAAAATCAAAATAGATCAGAACACGCTCACACTTTGACGCGCAAATGTTCACGTGACTGCGAATTAAATATGGCGAGGTGAAGCACCGCGCCGCAGCCCGGAGATTCAACGTGAGTACGACAACTATCGTAATTTTTGCAGTAGTCTTGGCAGTCATATTAATCGCGCTCGGATTGATCGCCCTACTGTGGCGCCACCGCTCACGAAGGCTGCGGCAGCAATTCGGACCCGAGTACAAGTACGCCGTCCGGAAATATGGTGATGCGCGCAAAGCTGAGGCTGAACTCGCTGCGCGTGAGAAACGCGTTCGGAAGCTGGAGATTCGGCCGCTCGCGCAAGGAGAACAAAGCCGTTTCGCAGAAGGATGGAGAAACATCCAGGCACGCTTCGTGGACGAGCCGTCCAAAGCGCTTAGCGAAGCCGACGGGTTAATCAAAGAAGTCATGCAAACGCGTGGCTATCCGGTGGGCGACTTCGATCAACGCGCTGCCGACGTCTCTGTGGATCATCCGAACGTAGTAACTAATTACCGGGCCGGACGCGAAATCGCAGCGCGCAACAAAAGCGGAAAGGCGACAACGGAGGATTTGCGGCAGGCGATGATGCACTATCGCTCGCTATTCGAAGAACTGATGGAGGTAGGAGAACCAGTAACAGTCAAGGAGACAATTCGATGAAAATGGAAGATGAGGAAAAGGTTGAACAAGATGAAGAAAAAATGACCGCAGCGGATCAGGAGCAGCTCGACCAGGAGCCAGCTGAACGAGTAACATCGACCAGAGAACTGGCAAAGGACTTGGAACGCAAGCCATCAGGTAAGGCCGATCATCCCGCGAATGCAGCTCTGTTCCCAGAAAATGAGTCACGGGACTTTCACAAACGCTGGACGGACATTCAAACGGCGTTCGTGGACGAGCCGCGACAGGCGGTTGAGCGGGCGGATGAGTTGGTTGCAGAAGTAATTAAGCGCCTCGCAGACAGTTTCGCTCGGGAACGCTCCCAACTAGAGGGACAATGGGGTCGCGGTGATAATGTCTCAACGGAAGATCTACGTGTTGCCCTGCAGCGCTATCGAGCATTCTTCGATCGGCTATTGAACATCTAGATTAAGAAAAAAGACGCGCGCGGGCGCCGCGGCATGCGACTCACTTTTGTATGAAAAAGGAAAACACTGTTCTAAACAATCTAATTGAAACACTCAAAGACGGTCAGGAAGGTTTCAAGCAAGCCGCTGAGAGCGTTCGAAATCCAGCGTTGAAGTCACTCTTTAGCGAGTACTCGCAGCAGCGTTCGCGCTTCGCCACCTCGCTGCAGGCGGAAGCTCGCAAGTTAGGGGAAGAGAAACCTGAAACCAGCAGTAGCGCGACCGGCGCGTTGCATCGCGGCTGGATCAACCTGAAATCGGCGATCACAGGCGGCGATGAACATGCGATCCTCGCTGAATGCGAGCGGGGCGAGGATTCAGCAGTAGAAGAATACAAGAAGGCCCTGGACGACGGTTTATCTCCATCAGCACAGGAACTTGTTTCCCGTCAGTTCGCCGAGATCAAAGCAGCTCATGACCGGATCAGAAGCCTGCGCAACGCAATTAAAAGCTGATAGGAACGTGTTACTGGATGTACATGCTTGGATTGTAGTAAACCGACTCAGATCCCCCGAGCTCCTCCGGCCGCGGTTCCAGATCACCAGACCTCACAGACGGCAAACGGACACAGGATCGAACGGCCAATAGGGTTTTGTCTGATGAGACAACAATCCACCAATCTGAGTGTGTGTTTCAGTCCAAATCGTCGCCCACGCCGATTTGTTTAAAAAAGGTCGAGTCACTAACTACGAAGGACTCAAAACACCTAATTCAATACCAAAGAAAGGCATCATGGACCAACAACCAAATCCAAACGAACCCGGCAAATCCAACACCCCCGGACAGCAAGGCGGACAAGGCCAAGACCGCGAAAGACAGGAACGCGAACGCCGTGAGCGTGAAAAGCAGGGCGGCGGCCAGCAGGGTGGCGGCCAACAAGGCGGCGGCCAGCAGGGTGGCGGCCAGCAGGGCGGACGATAAGACTCCTTCTCTCGGAACCAAGCTAGCGGCGGGAGGTAACTCCCGCCGCTTTTTACGTCTAGATTACCGCCGGCGCAACAGCCGATGAATATCGCGCCCGCGGGAAAGAATTATAGGATGATGCAATACATTGTGTCCGCGGCTTTCAGGACGAGAGCACCAAGCCAACCCCGAGGGCTGTTCGGTTTAGTTGTCCGTCGCTAGAGGTTGTCGTCGGTAAGGTTGTGCTCGTTTGGTAGACGAGCCGATGGATTAATAGTTCCTTGCGCGCGAGAGCCAGCGTTATGGCGGGCCGCGATCCGCACAGCAGCGTGAGGAACAATAGCGCGAGTGTAAAAAACACGGCAATGGCGGACACTAGGAGGCGGCAATCAGCAAGGCGGACGATAGGCTTGGTCTTGTCAGTTCTGACTCCGTCCCGCCGTTTTGCTCAACCCTCTGCCGATCGCCTGAGCTTCAATCAGATTACAACCGCCGCCTCCATGACGCGCGATTTTGTTCTTATGAAATCGAGCACAAAGGATAAGATCAAAGGAGGATTGAGGGAAGCGAAAGGCAACGTGAAAGAAAAGGCCGGCAAGGCGACAGGGAATCCAGACTTACGTGATCGCGGGACGATCGAAAAAACAGGCGGAAAGGTGCAGCGCAAAGTCGGAGACATTAAGAAGGTGTTCGAACAATAATCGCGGCTTGAGGAAGTGCCACAAAAAGCGGGGACTCGGAGGCGAGAAGTTGAAGGCTCGCTAGGAGCGCGACGTCGGCTATTTATCTAATGAAAAGAATTACTTTAGTCGCTCTGCTATGTGCCCTCGCTGGTCGCTCTCACGGCAGGCTGCAATCGAAACGCACTTACCGGTTCGAAGTTAAACCTAAACAATTACAACCAAGTGACCACCGGCATGTCGAAGGTGCAGGTGGAACGAATAATGGGCCTGCCCACTACCAGCGAGACTAAGGATATGTTGATTTTCAAAAAGACGAGTTATCGCTACGAAGAAGGTCCCAAATTTCCGCTTTTCACTTTTAAGAATGACGAACTCGACACCAAAGAAGGGAATCTGGCTACCCCATAAACTTTTGGAAGCGGCTTTTTGAAGACTGCATTCTAGCCGGAACATCGTTCAAGAAGTCCCGCGCCGAGTGCGTGAAGGGAGGCAAACGCTGCGGCGTGGGCTACGACTTAGCTGAATGCAATGGAAAAAGTTGTAGCCGTTAGCCTATTTAGCGGCGGCGTAAAAAGAAAAGAAGGGCCAACGAAAAATAGACAATCGCAATTATCAGCATGACAATCGCCAGACGTCGAGTGGCAGCGGTGTCCCAAACAATGCCAATCATTACGAGCGCTGGAAAAAGCCCGCGAGCGGGACCAGCATTATTGTGCCGTGCTACGGGAAATTGTGCGTGACATTTGTACAATGCGCCAATTAAGTGAGAAATCATGCGTCCCATATTGTTAATAATTTTGATTGTGCTCTTGATCGCCGCCCTGCCGACATGGCCATATAGCACTGGCTGGGGATATTATCCGAGCGGAGGTTTGGGCCTTATTTTGGTAATCATCTTGCTTGTTGTTTTGCTTCGCTAGCGGCGAGCCTTTGCATTCTTCGACGCACGGTTCGTAATTGGGTCCCGGAAAACCTCAGAAATCCAGCGACCTGCTCCGACTCTTGGCCCACTGATGGCTCGCTGCTGTCAAACGAACAATGGTCATTGAACAATGCCACCCGACCTTGTTCCAAGTCCCTGATGCAATTCCCCTGCGTGAAAACAATGACACCTCAAGCCGAAGAAGCGTTTACGGAGTGAAAAGCTCGGTGCTGCCTAGTGCCTCGCTGTTTTGGTCGTAGCCTCCAGCCACCATTACTCTCCCATCAAGCAAGATGGCGGTTGCATGCTGCTCTCGACCCGTAACGAGGTGGCCTGCCGTGGTCCAGACAGATGTAGCCGGATCAAAGATTTCCGCCGAGGCGAGCGTTCCGCTTCCTTGGTAGTCTTATCCACCGGATTGACGCCCTGAAAGCAGGAAATCGATTGTGGTGAGGCCTCGCGCAAATCCCCTTTTCATTCTTAGTTAAAGTAGCGTCACTCCAAATTTCTTCGCGTCCGCGATACCTCAGATCCGCGCCAAAAGCCGCGGCCACGGGTGAAAAGCTGACTGGCTATTTCTGCTGTCGAGTACCGTTATTTATTACGTCCAAACGGGTGGCTAAAGGCGAAACCATGTTGTTATGCCAGAAGAAGAAACAATCGAACGCGCGCGCGAGGACGAGCGTGAAGGCAAATCGCCTTCCACTCAAGCTGGCGAGTTTGTGCGCGAAGAAATGGAACACATTCGGGAAGGCGAACACGGCGCCCGATCGCCAGAACAAGCGATCGCTATTGGTCTGTCCAAGGCGCGTCGAGCCGGAGTAAAGTTGCCGCCTCCAAAACGCGGCAAACAACGAACAAAGCGCCAGGCAAAGCGCGATCTCACAAAGGGCCGCGCCGGTGGTCGCAAGAAGCCGTCTCGAAAACGCTCTCGCGCGACCAAACGCGCGCTTAAACGCGAGAGCCGTCGCCCAGCATCAAGGCAGGCATTGTCGAGACACGCAAAGCGGGTGGCGAAACAACGCTCTGCACGTTCGCGTTCGGCCGCCGCCAAGAAAGCAGCGCGCACACGGAAGCAGCGGCGCTGAGATGCTAGTGTCACTCGCGTCGCGCGGAGGTCGCATGCCCAAAGAGAAAAAGCTTCAGCCGCGGCAGCACCAGCGACGGCAACCAGGCCGCGAACACAAGATGAAGCCGCGGCCGCAAGCCGAGGACGAAAAGCATCGCGGCAGCGGCAAATTGCAAGGCAAGGTGGCGATTATTACTGGCGGCGACAGTGGGATCGGCCGCGCTGTTGCCATCGCGTTCGCCAAGGAGGGCGCTCACATTTCAGTCGTTTATCTGGAAGAACAAAGGGATGCGAATGAAACGAAGCGTTTGGTGGAAGGACAAGGGCGCGAATGCCTATTGATCAAGGGCGATGTCGGCCAGGAAGAATTTTGCCGAAAAGCTGTTGCCCAAACCGTAGAGGAATTTGGCGGAGTCGACGTCGTTGTAAACAACGCGGCCGAACAGCATCCACAGGATTCGATTGAAAGAATTACCGAAAAGCAACTTGAGCGGACATTTCGGACAAACATTTTCTCGTTCTTTTTCATGGTGAAGGCAGCCATGAAGCATTTGAAAAAAGGGGCTGTAATTATCAACACGTCGTCAGTCACTGCCTACAAAGGCAGTGCACATCTGCTCGATTACTCTTCAACTAAAGGCGCAATAACTTCTTTTACACGCTCGCTGTCGCAGGCGCTCGCCGACAAATGCATTCGCGTCAATGGCGTCGCGCCGGGGCCTGTCTGGACGCCACTCATTCCATCGACGTTTCCAGCCAAAGAGGTTGAAACGTTTGGCTCGGATGTTCCGCTCGGTCGAGCTGGACAACCGGAAGAAATCGCACCGAGCTATGTGTTTCTTGCGTCCGATGATTCTTCGTACATGACAGGGCAAATTTTACATCCAAATGGTGGCACCATAGTCAATGGCTAGGAGCGAGCCATGCGAAGGCCTTTGGTCGACTGACCTGTTCGCTTGAAGAATATGACAACAAAAAAACAACGTTCCGCTGCGAAGCGGAACATTAAGAAAGCAGCCAAAACTGCACGGCGAAAGAGAACGATTGCGCATTTGTCGAAAAAGACGCGCACAGCTCTCGGCAAAGAGGGAGCCAAGGCTGCACGAAAGAAACGGGCCAAATCAAACTAAAGGTCGGTATCCTTCCAATTCTCACCAGCCCGGAAAGATAGGCCGATCGAAACTCCGCCGGTGTTTATTTCCGGCCACCCTTTCTGCCCCCCTTACGAGAACTCGATTTACTTCGCTTTTTCCCGCGACCTCCTCCGCCTTTTTTCCGGCCACCTTTATCCGATTTGTTTACGGTCGCCCATGCGCGGCGTTCCGCTTCTTTGCTGCTGACGCCACGTTTTTTGTAACCTCTCTCAATCTTCGATGCCTTCCGTTTCTGCTTCGATGTGTATTTCTTTTTGCTTCCTTGTGCCATACATCCTCCATGTAAAGTGTTCGATAAAACCAACGCATTTCCTCGACCGATCGGATTTATTATTTCGCAAGATTAATATGCCTGCTTGGAGGTTTTGCCCGGTAATGGAACCTTCAAACATGAATACGTCCTCAGAATTGCTTCATACATTGCTTGGAATCGGCATTGAACCGAAAGAATTAACATTCCTTCAAGTTTCAGTCCGCGGGGTAATTGTTTTCATCGCGACTCTGATAATGGTGAGACTGGGCAGTAAACGTTCGCTTGCTGAGAAGACCGCGTTCGATGCTGTTTTCATAGTCATCATCGGTTCCATGCTGGCACGCGCTATTAATGGATCAGAGGCCTTTTTTCCGACGCTGGGCACTGGATTCGTTCTGGTGTTACTGCACCGGCTCTTCGGTTTCGCAGCCTACTATTCACATGCTGTCGGAATCTTGGTTAAGGGAAAACCAGTAATGCTTGTCCAGGGCGGCAGCCTGCAGCGGAAGAACATGCTCTGGGAACACATCACTCAACATGATCTCGAAGAAGATATGCGGCTCGAAGCGGAAACCGACGACCTGTCAACAATACAAGCGGCACGGCTCGAACGCAGCGGCGACATCAGCTTTATCAAAACTCAGTGAGCAATTCTGATAAGCGCTAATGTGTTCGGCTATGAGGCGGACACTCCGCGCAGAATTGTTCAGCCCAAACGCCTCTTTAAACGCGATTTCTCGGAGAAACTAAGTTTTATCGCAAACCGCGATGAAACTAGTCAGAAGCTAGTATCTGCTCGGCAGCGCACCAGACTAACATCAGATCGCTCTGCTTCTAGTCGAGGTCATCAACGATTTTGATTTTCCAGAAACGGAATCAGCGATTTGATTCTTTAACTCACGCTCCCGCAGATCGTAGTTATCGGTGATTCTCCGATGGGATGGTCAGGTTGACACCTCAATGCCGGGTAACCTAATTAGGCGTACCCCAAATATCCCCGATGAAGATTCTCGCCGGGCTAATCAGACGTCAATTGCAGCTAGAGGCTAACGATTTAGGGCACTGCGCGGTTTACGAGAAGGAATTGCAGCGCGTCTGGCCGATAACTGAAGAAAATCACAGGACAAAGATCGCCGAGTTTGCGAAGGAACATGGATTTCAGTTGGCATATTACAAGCACGGGCTCTGCGCGATCTTTGTAGAAGACTCCACAGGCCGCGACATCAGAACTCGCGAAAATCTCGGACCGTCTGAAGGCTTATGAGGACGTTAATCTGGTGCGAAGCCACGGCTCTCGTTGCAGTTCTGACTGCTACGATATCAAGCCAAAGTGAAAATCCTAACGATTCGAGCAGCTACATTCAAACCAGCAAGCTAGTCGGTAGGAAAGTCAAGTCGTCCGAAGGTAAAGAAGTCGGCATAATTAAAGACGTCGTAATCGACCGTGGCAACGGCTGTGTGTCTTACACCGTTCTTTCCACTGGCGGTGCAGGTACCGGTGTTATTAGCGGTGGCGGCAAGATTGTTGCAGTTCCATGGGCGGTATATTCTCCCACATCCGATCTGAGCGTTCTTACGGTTAACGTCGATCGGGACAAGATCTATAACGCTCCGGCGTTCGATTACACGCGTATGGATGAATATGCGAGGCCCGACTACATCGACAACATCTATAGCTACTACGGTGTTAGCCCGGGTCCGCGTACCGCCGCCGCAGCTGGCACGGATGTGACCGGAACAGCCGGAGCGACTGTCAGTCCGGGAGAAGTGGCTTCGCCAGCCTCAGCTCCAGCTGGAACTGACTCAACGAACAAAAAACCTTCAGCGCGTACGCACGCTTCTAACGTAGCAAGTTCCTATGGGGCCTCAGGCGCGAGTCCTTCACCAAATGCGATACGAAGCGCGAGGGCAACGCGTGCACGGACATCGACTGATCGCGACGAACCAGCGTCCCGAACGGCAAGCGAGGAGCTTCCTTCGGAAAGCACAACCAGTCCGAATGAGAACAGAAAATCGCGGCGCAAAGCTATTGAGGACACCTCTACAGGCAGGCCAAGCGCGACACCAGAGTCAGCCGACGGGCAAGACTAAACCTACAGAAGCCAGAGCATCGGCGCGGGCCTCGCCTAACCAGCGCAGGAACTTGATCTTCACATTCTGGCCTAACCAGTTCTTGTCAGTGCGCGTAAGTTCTTCGGCCTGCCAGGTCGTTGGGACTGACTGGCTTGGCTCATCGGTGTGAAATATCTGCCTCCAGATACAGCTGTAGTAAAACCACAGGAACCAGCTGAGTGATTACTGCAGTTTCAGCTCACGGATTGCATTCGTTTATTCCTGATCTCCGGGCGAAGGTGTATTGGCTTCGCGCCTCTCTGGTTTCCTGTGAGGCCGCGCTTGTGTCCTTTCCGTGGTTCTTTCACTGGGATTTGTTGTTTCAGGTGGAGATTCCCGGGTTGTTCGAGAAGAGGGTTCACTCTGAAGTTCAGCACCGCCACGCGGAGGTTCTGTTTCCTCTGGTCTGGCTCTAGTGCTGCGATCTTCTCTGGTTCCGTTGCTCGGAGGTTCTGTTTCTCCTTGTCTGTCTCTTGTGCTCCGCTCGTCTCGCGCCGGAGAGCTCGCGGCAGCGCCTTCGCGTTCCCGCCGTGGTGCGGTAGCGTGAGGCTTCGCTGCAGTCGCACGCGGAGCCGCCGGCGCTCTGCCGGCTGGTGACTCTCGCTCGGCAGGTGACCTTGCCGAGACCGGCGGAGTGCTTGCCGCAGGTGAGGCGCCTTGGACGGGCGATCCAACCGCGCCCGCACGGCCAGCCGCTCCGCCGGCAGCTTCCGTTGTGGTGCTGTTCGTGCCGGAAACGCCGACACTAACTCCAGGTCCCTGACTAACGCCGTAGTAGCTGTAAACATTAGTGACATAATCGGTTCTGGAATATTCGTCGATTCGCGCATAATCGAACACCGGCGCGTTATAGATTCGATCTCGGTCTACGGTCACGGTAAGCGCGCTCACGTCAGACGTAGGAGAATAGACCGTCCAGGGGACTGCGACCAATTTTCCACCGCCAGCCGCGCGTGGTCCGCCTTCGGCGGTCGAAAGGACCGTATAAGCCATGCAACCTGTGTTGCGGTCGATCATAACATCTTTAACGACCCCTATTTCTTCGCCCTGCGACGATTTCACCCGTGTACCTACGAGTTTGCTAACTTGAACGGTCGTGCTCTGGGTTTGTGCTGACATAGGAACAATGACAGCACCCAGAACGGCGAGCATTCTCCCGGTTAAATATTTTGTTTTCATAAGCAATAAGGACTGGGGCTCACGCCGAAAGATCCACCATAAAGCAATCGCCGCACCGCTTTGCCGTGGATGTGAAAACAAGTGGAAAAACCATAAAATCTTCCTTGCTTATGCCAAATCTCACGCCACCGCGCCATTTGGACATGCAACCGTTGGCTTTTACTTAGTTAGGCACAGATCACATTTCACTGTCCGCCGTTCATCGGCGATTGTGCGCAGATGAAAAGCTGGCTGCGTTGTTTGAACTGGAAGCGGCAATGCGCGCCGCGTAGTCGTTGGCCGCCGGCTAGCCTGATTGTCAGCGATAATTCGCCAGCAGGTTTGACGGAACACGGCATTCTGTCTTTTGATGGGGAAATTGGAATGGTGAGAATTGCGGCCATTGAATTGCAGCAGTATTGATTCAAGTGAGACCAAAACGATATGCCTGAACAAACGTTAACGATTGCGGACAATCGCACCGGCGAGTCGTACACGTTGCCCATTGAAAATGGGACCGTGCGCGCCATGGACTTGCGGCAGATCAAAACTGACGCGGACGATTTCGGGCTGATGACTTACGATCCGGCTTTGATGAATACCGCGTCCACCAGAAGCGCGATCACATTCATCGATGGTGACAAAGGGATTCTGGAATACCGCGGTTATCCCATCGAACAACTCGCCGAGACATGCAGCTTTTTGCAGGTCGCGTACCTGATCCTTTTTGGCGAACTGCCTAGCGAGAAACAACTGGCAGCCTGGACCTACGACATTACCCATCACACTTTCGTCCACGAAAATATCAAGACGCTGATGCAGGCGTTCCGGTACGACGCGCATCCGATGGGAATGTTCATCAGCACGGTCGCCGCGCTTTCAACGTTTTATCCCGAGGCGAACGAGGTAAACGACGTTGAGAATCGCCTGGTACAAATCAAACGCCTCATCGCCAAAGTGCCGACCATCGCGGCGTACACTTTTCGGCACAATCGCGGCTTGCGTTATGTCTATCCCGACAATGACCTGAGCTACACCGGCAATTTCTTGAACATGATGTTCAAGATGACAGAGACCAAATACACGGCGAATCGGGCATTGGAACGCGCGCTAGACGTGCTTTTCATTCTGCACGCCGATCATGAACAGAATTGCAGCACCAACGCGATGCGCTCGATCGGCTCAAGCCGGGTGGATCCCTACAGTGCGACGGCCGGCGCGGCAGCCGCGCTCTACGGTCCGCTGCACGGCGGTGCCAATGAAGAAGTGCTCAAGATGCTTTCCCGCATCGAGAACACGCGCAACATTCCCGAGTTCATCCAGCGCGTTAAAAACGGCGAAGGAAAGCTAATGGGATTTGGTCATCGTGTTTATAAAAATTACGATCCACGCGCGCGAATCATCAAACGCGTGGCGGACGACGTCTTCGAAGTGACAGGACGTAACCGGTTGCTCGATATCGCGCTGGAGCTCGAACGCATCGCGCTGGAAGACGAATACTTTATCTCACGCAAACTGTACCCCAATGTCGATTTCTATTCCGGCATCATCTACCAAGCCATGGGTTTGCCCGTTGCGATGTTTCCTGTGATGTTCGCCATCCCGCGCACCCTAGGCTGGCTCGCCCAATGGCAGGAAATGATCACCGACTCGGAACAAAAGATCACGCGCCCGCGTCAAATCTTTGTCGGACATCCGCGCCGCGACTTGCCGACTTAGCGGCGGGCCTGGGTCGAAGTGCGCCTGCGTAAAGAAAACGAGCCGTCTATTTACAGAGATTTCTGTCGTCGTCGCTTCACGGCACGAACAGTCCTGCTTAAATTAATGCCTATTATGAGACCAAGTATTTCACCTGTTATCCCGATTCTGATCATTGCGAGCGCCCCGTCACAAGTGTTGGGATGATGCTGGGCCTGGATGCCAAGGCCGAGGGCCAGAGCGCAGTTGCGACAGCCCGCCCCTACCTGGTGTCCTTATGCGTCGCGAACCTCGATGTGTCCGTGCGTTGGTATCGCAATATGCTGGGATTCCGAGAGACGCGACGACTGAACGTGCCAAGCTCTTCCTTGCGAATCAGCTTCATTGAACTGAACGGATTTCGGCTCGAGCTGATCGAATTCAAGGACTCGGTATCATACTCGGCGATCCGATCCAAGTTCCCGGCTGTCGACGACCAGGCGAAGGTTCAAGGGTTCGGCAAGTTGGCATTCGCCGTGACGAACGTCGGTGAGGTCGCGGGATCGCTTAAAAGCAAAAGGTCAAGTTTCGTGCGAGAGGTGACCCAGGAGAAGGACACAGGCGAGATCTGGTTTATCATCGAAGACGTAGATGGGAATTGGCTCCAGTTCTTCGAGGTAAGGACGTAGGCGGTTCTCGCGATTGTCCTCGGCATCCTTAGTGACTGTTCAGCACGGTATGAGATCTGGTCTTGTTTAGTTGAAGTTCCGCACTTCAGTTTCTGTAGGGCCTACGGTCAGCGCCTCAACTTGCTTCTCCCACCGCCGTTGCACCACGAAAGCTCGGCGTTACCGGAAATCGCCGACTCGATCTAGAATGAGATCAAGCCTAACAAGTAAAAGAAGGAAGGTCAATGACACAACTGTGAATTCCATCAGTGGATTCGGATGTCGCCGCTGATGAGGGTCCCGCTTGCGGAATAACCGTTAGTCAGACTGATCGAAATCGTGTCCGAGATTCCGGGCTCTCCGTTATCAGTCACATTCACGCTGAACCTGACTTTGGTCCCGTTGTCCAAACGACCCACGCCGCTGAAGCTGGCTGTATTGCCCGTAATGGAGAGACTTTGAATTTTGCCTTTCGTCATGCACATACCGGCAGCGGGATCGCAAAAGAAAAAATAGTCGACGCTGGTGCTGTCAGCGGACTGGCTCGCGCGAAACTGGAAAGTGACTCGATCACCCTGGCTATTGATGTGGCCGCGGCCGTCGACCTTCGTGGCCACCACGATTCCCGGATCATAGAGTTCCGCGCTCGCGAGAGCAGCTTGGTGGCTAAGTGCTCCCCCCGTGACGAGCACCATGCCGTTGAGCAGGCGAGTTGCGGCATGGTCCTTTCGCGGGGTGTTGAGGCTACCGGTTAGTGACCAGGTCCCAGTCGCCGGATCGTAGAGTTCGGCGTTAACGCCAAGACCTCATAGACGGCCCGCCGCAAGCGTCTGGTGACGAGCGAGGACGTGATTGTTTGAATCCGGCTTCGAGGAGAATAGATGAGTTTTTTCATGGGAGTCGATTACGCCTGACGTTGGCTGATCGTAGATAGCTTCTCGTGCATATGGCGAGCAAAATCTTGCCGAACACGATTGGCTTGTTTCGCGCGCCACTAAGACAAGAGATCAATCACGCCGCGGTGTAGATAACATGCAAAGCCGAGACCGCGGCCTCGCCAGCCATTTCCTGCGAATCTTCAATGATGTTTCTTGAAATCACGCGCGATTACCCTGACATATTTCATTTACCGTAGTTCACCTCGGGCCGTGGTCCAAAACTCCAGTAAATATCCACGACGCACGCCGGGCCGGGTTTCGCCCGCCAACGCATGAGTGCCTGAACCATTACCTTATCTAGGGCCGGAACGGCATCGCCTTTCACACCGGAGAATCGCTCATCGTAGACCGCCGTAGCGGTAAACCCTTTTAGAATGGTGACCTGAATCAGCTTTCCCTGAGCATCAACGCTCGTGCGGTAAGTGCCTGTGGCCGCCATCTGAGAGCCAGCGTAGCCCTCAAGCTCGCTCGGCACAGCAGAATACGGAGAGTAAGCAAATATCTGCTTGATCTCCGCCCGAGACTTAACCACGGGATGGACAGGCTTTTCGGGACGATTCGCGTTGCTAATTGCCTTCTTTTGTTTTGGCGCGTCCGCACTGTAGGACACGCTAGACAAAACGCTTGCTAGACCAATGGCTGCGAACAACAACTTTATGACAAGAGCCATTGCTGGACCGGTTCGTTCTGAGTCTTAAACACGACCAGACATTTCGCAAAGATGATACACCTGCGCACAACCGCCAAGCAAAGTGTGGTCGACTGAACGAATGTCTGTACCCTGACGCTGTGACCGATGTCTGTAGTTTGACCCACGCAGTCACCTTTTCGTTGGAATGCATGATGAAATGTTTTCCCGGAGGGCGATGTGGTTGCCACGGTAGGCACATCCAGATACCAGGTCCGATACGAAGTTTCTGTGCTTTAACTTTAGAGTCATTTGCCAAAACAGAAAACTTTTCCTCAGAGGCTAAAACATTGAATCGAGAAAACTCTCATTTATTCGTTCGAAAATGGGTTGAACAGAGCTTCAAACCTCTTATTGATCGGACTATTCGCGAATGCCGTTCTGAAGAGCGGCGAGTTGCCGAGCGGCACAGCAGAAAGCATCGACTCCAAGCGAGAAATTCCTGCATTCCTGATGCACGAAATTATCGCGTCGCTCGACGGCTACCTCTGCTCGACAAGGTGCAATTTTGACTGGAACGCCGGGGGAGCTTCTCGAACCTTCGACTGGCGCGCCAGTGTAATCCGGGACGGAAGTCGAAAATCTCACCTGCTCCTTAGGGCGGCCGAATCATTATTCCCCAAGACGAAGCCCGCGATCCCTGTCGTGGAGACTTGCCCTCCGGGGATTGCGAGCCCGAAGACATGGGTTTCGTGGTCGAACTCGCCTCAGGTTTTAGGGCAGCCTCAGTTTGGGAAGTGCCATGCACGAGATCGACAGCCGCAAACCCCACAGCTAAAAATGCCTTGGCTGATTCCTCGACGGTCCCCCAGTACTTGAAGGCGTGCAGACTCCCCGCGATAGTGAGTTGCTGATAATTTATAACTCCAGTCGCATTTAATTTTGCAACCATATCTGGTAACTGTTGTGGCGGCATTCCTGAATCGTCAACCGAAGCGACGAGGAAGAGCGGAGCGATGCTGCGCGTGACAAATGAGATTGGCGAGGCGGCAAGTAGGACAGCAGGGTCACTCGAATTGACGTAGTTCGTAACGTCCTCCTTAAAGTTAGGATGGAGCGGGTCAATGA
>Ga0209161_10002220_pt1 | contig 15943 bp, 17 predicted proteins | sample GraSoiAngelo_155_FD_186169 | JGI IMG/M metagenome (GOLD analysis project Ga0209161, IMG submission 186169) | Grasslands soil microbial communities from the Angelo Coastal Reserve, California, USA - 14_1009_13_30cm (SPAdes) (version 2) | ecosystem: Environmental > Terrestrial > Soil > Grasslands...
TCTTTGTCATTTCGAGCGAAAGTCTGTGGTGAGCGGAGTCGAATCCATCGAGAAATCTCCTGTTGTTTCTGTCACCCTAGCCGCCTTGCACCGGAGGCATGATTGAGATTTCGTCACCGGATTTCAGTCTGTACTTCCGGTCGACGAATTCGACACCGGCGCCGACCAAAATATTTCTGTCGTGCGCGCGTAGCGCCGGCGCCTTGCTATAAATTTTCTCCAGCAATTCGGCCACCGGCGCTTTTTCGGGAAGATCGACATCCAGCTCCGCTACCCCAACCAAATCCCGGAGCTGCGAATAAAATCTTACTCGAACTTTCATCGCTAATCACTTCGGCTGCGCGATCAGTTCCTTTCGCAAAACTCCGATGCAAGGCAAATTGCGGTACCGCTCGTCGTAGTCGAGTCCGTAGCCGACCACGAATTCGTCCTCGATCTCGAAGCCGAGATAATCGGCATCGACTTCTCGCGCGCGCTGCTTCTTTTTGCTTAAGAGGACACAAACGCGAATGCCCCGCGGATGGGCCGTCTCAAGTTTCTCGCGAATCGCGGCCAGCGTATGCCCGCTGTCGAGAATGTCATCGAGAATGAGAACATGCCGATCTTTCACGTCCGGGGGCGCGACTTGCTTAAAAATGACCTCGCCACTGGTCTCAGCTTTCCCGTGATAACTCGCGACGCTCAGGCAATCCAGGCGCAGCGGCAGCTGAATTCGCCGCATTAAATCGGCCATAAAAACGAGACTGCCGTTCAACACCGCGATGACCGTCAGCTCACGATCGCGATAATCATTCGAAATCTGGGCGGCGATTTCGTCGAGGCGACGCAGAATCGTCCGTTCATCAAAGAGAACGCGCTCAAGATCGCCTTGCACTGCTCAATACTAGGCCACCCCTTTGGCGAAAGATCAACGCGCGACTCCTCCGTGATCAAATGCTAATTGTTGGCCATGCAGGTCCAGCACGAAAAATTCGAAGTGCGAACCAACGGCAAAGGCACCCATGAGATCACGGATGAGGTTCAGGAGAAGATTGGCAAATCAGGCGTGCGAAACGGAGTCGTGACGATTTTCGTTCAGCACACCAGTTGTAGCGTGACCATGATGGAGAACGCGGCGCCAGCGGCCCGACGCGATGTCGAGCGATTTTTTGAGAAGCTCGTTCCCGAAGACGCGGACTACGAGCACGATGACGAAGGCCCGGACGACATGCCCTCGCACATTCGCATGGTCCTGACGCAGACGAGTGAAACCGTGCCGATTGCTGATGGAAAAATGCAGCTCGGCACCTGGCAGGGAATTTTCCTTTTCGAACATCGCCGAGAATCGCATCGGCGAAAAGTTTCAATGACAATTATCGGCGAATAGGTAGGGCGGTTCACCGAACCGCCCGCGCAGGCGATTGAGGTCAATCCCTCCTACCATAAATCGCGTCCATGGCGCAACAGCTTGTCCGATTCTCCTAACTTGGGTCATACTCCTGCCCCGGCTCAGAGCATCTGTTTCGCCGGTCGTGTCCTCTTTTGTCCATTTCGACTTGCTTTCGCGCGACTTTTTACTTGGATTCCGGCGTGCCAGCGGTTGATAACGGGGCATCGGGGGATGCGATCGATCGGGCCACTCAAGCTGACCCCGTTGCTTTTGCCACCACGCATTGGAGCGTGGTGCTGGATGCGCAAGGCGAATCGCCTGCAGCACAGGAAGCGCTGGAGAAGCTTTGCCGCACTTATTGGCGACCGATTTATAGCTTCGTTCGGCGACAGGGTGTCGGGCCTGAGGAGGCGGAAGATCTTACCCAAGGGTTTTTTTCGCTGCTGCTAGAGCGCCGCGATTTCGATTCTGTCCGCAAGGAGAAAGGACGTTTGCGCTCCTATCTGCTCACGTCACTGAAACATTTCCTCGCCAGCGAGCAGCGCCGTGCAATGGCAATCAAGCGAGGCAAAGGACAACGGCTGGTGCCACTGGAAGAACTCAGCGCGAAGGAGCGAATCGAGGTGGAACCAGCAGACCATCTCAGCGCGGATCGGCTTTATGAGCGCCGCTGGGCCTCGAGCCTCATGGAGCAGGTGCTGCGGCGATTAAAGGAGGAATACCGCGCCGCTGGCAATGCCGCGTTATTTGATTGGCTGAAACGATTGCTCACGGACGAGCCGGGAGCGCCGTCCCGGGCGGAGATTGCTGCGCGATTGGGGATGACGGAGAATGCAGTTTGGCAGGCCCTCCATCGGTTTCGCCACCGTTATCAAGTCTTATTACGCGAGGAAATCAGCCACACCGTTGCCATTGCCAGCGATATCGAAGATGAGCTGCGCCATCTAATTTCCGTGTTGCGGGCGTAAGGTATGGTAAAATTCCGCGCAGTACAAGGTGGGGAGCGGATGGGCGACTCTCCTTTGATGAGCAGCGTACTCAGAGTTTGCCGAAAGTGCGGAGCGGAAATCTTCGCCGACGCGCCGGAAGGACTTTGCACAGTTTGCCTGTTTGAGACAGGCCTTGGTCTGATCGCACGTCCATCTGTGGCCGCTGGCGACCGCGGCTCCCTTGAAAATACTGAAACGAGTGACGCAAATGCTGCGCCCCATATTAAAAAAGCTCCGCGTCCGGCAAAGACGCTGGCCGAGTTTGGCGATTATGAGTTGCTGGAGGAAATCGGCCGCGGCGGTCAGGGCGTCGTGTATCGCGCGCACCAGAAAAGTCTTAACCGCACCGTCGCACTCAAATTAATCGGTCTGGGACATTGGGCCACCGAAGCACACCTGAAGCGATTCCGTCGCGAAGCCGAAGCCGCAGCCAGTTTAGAGCATCCCGGTATCGTTCCAATCCACGAAGTCGGCGAGCGCGAGGGCACTTGCTATTTCAGCATGGGATTTATCGAAGGCGATCAACTCGATGAAGTGGTTCGGCGCGAACCAATGCCAGTTCGTCGCGCCGCGGAATTAATCGCCAAGGTCGCGCGCACTGTTCATTACGCTCACGAGCACAATATTCTTCATCGCGACATTAAACCGGGAAACATTCTGCTTGATCAAAAAGGCGAACCGCACCTCACCGACTTCGGGCTGGCGCGACTAGTCGAGACAGAGAGCACTATCACGCGCACGATGGAAGTGCTGGGCACGCCCAGTTACATGGCCCCGGAACAGGCGGTAGGCAACAACGCAGCGATCACAAGCGCGACCGATGTGTACGGCCTTGGCGCGGTATTCTATCAACTACTGACCGGCCATCCGCCTTTCGCTGGGGGGACAACTTTTGAAACGGTACGGCTGGTTTTAGATACTGAGCCGCGACAACCGCGCCTCTTGAATCCGAAGATAGATCGAGACCTCGACACCATTTGCCTCAAGTGTCTCGAGAAAGATCCAAAGCGCCGGTACGCCTCCGCGCTCGCGCTCGCCGAAGATCTTGAACGCTGGCTAAAGCATGAGCCGATCCGCGCCCGGCGCACTGGACTCGTCACCCGTGGCAGAAAGTGGGTGCGACGCAATCCGAGTATCGCGGTAATGGCGGCGATGCTTCTCGTCTTGGCCTTGCCATTAGGCGTGATGATTTGGAAAACCGGATCAGAGCGTTCGCCACTCTCGAATGTGGCACCGCCGGAGAAAAGCATTGCGGTGTTGCCGTTTAACAATCTGAGCAAGGAACAAGAGAACGCCTATTTCGCCGATGGCGTGCAGGACGAGATCGTGACTGACCTCGCGAAAGTGGCCGATTTGAAAGTGATCAGCCGCACGAGTGTGATGCCATACAAGAGTGGGATGACGCGCAACGTGCGGCAGATCGGGCAGCAATTAGGTGTGGCGCATGTAGTAGAAGGGAGTGTTCAGCGCGCCGGGAATCGGGTGCGCGTCAACGCACAGTTGGTCGATGCCCGTACCGATCGGCACCTATGGGCCCAAACTTATGACCGCGATCTGGCGGACGTGTTTGCGATTCAAAGTGAGATCGCAAAGACGATTGCTGATCAATTGCAGGCGAAACTTTCGCCGCGTGAAGAGAACGCAATCCGACGTTCTCCGACGAGCGACATCAGCGCGTTCGATCTCTACACGCGCGCCAAAAATATTCTTCTGACGTCAAGCTCCGGCGGGAAGGCGGATACCCTCCAGGCGGTCGATCTGCTAAACCAGGCTGTCGCACGCGATCCATCGTTTTTCGATGCCTATTGCCAGCTCGCCTTCGCTCATGACGCGCTTTATTTCTTTGGCTACGACCATACATCGGCGCGTCTGGCGTTAGCGGAAGCAGCTCTTCAAGCTGCCTCTCGCCTTCGTCCGGATGCTGGTGAAACGCATCTTGCGCGCGGACAGAATCTTTATTGGGCGTACGGCGATTACGACGGTGCTCTGGCTGAAGTGGAGGTTGCCCGCCAGACGTTGCCTAACGATGCGCGGACATTCGACCTGATGGGTCTCATCCAGAGGCGTCAGGGGCACTGGGAAGAATCCACGCGAAATCTGGAGCGCGCAGTGGAGCTGAACCCGCACGATATTGACACGCTGCTGCTGGGGCTAGCAGGGAACTACTCGCTTCTTCGACGCTATGCCGAAGCAAACCAGTGGTCCGCTCGCGCATTGGTTTTTGAACCTAACAATGCCTTTACGAAAGTATGGCTTGCGTACATGGATTTTGCTTCGAAAGCCGATACCCGACCGTTGCATCAAACAATCGATTCAATTCGGGCCAAAAATCCTGCCGCGGCGGGGCCCGAAATCGCTCATTTTTGGATTATTTGCGCACTGGCCGAACGCGACGCCGCGGCTGCAAGAGACGCCTTGATCGCGTTTGGCGAGGAGCCAATTAACTTCGCTCCCAATAATTTTCGTTTCAATCGTCCATTTGCAGAAGGTGTTATTGCTCGTATGACAAAAGACGATGGGAAAGCACGATCGGCTTTTACTACTGCGCGCGCGGAGCAGGAGAAAATCGTCCAAGCTCAACCAAATTTCGGCCCGGCGCTGTGCGCGCTTGGTTTGATCGACGCCGGTCTCGGGCGCAAAGAGGAAGCGCTGCGCGAAGGCCGGCGCGCGGTTGAGCTTCTTCCTGTGGAAAAAGATTCAATGAATGGCGCGGTCATGGTCGAGTATTTGGCGGTGATCGCTGCATGGGTTGGTGACAAAGATCTCGCCTGCGAACAACTTGCCAGCGTCATCCGCCGTCCAAGCAGCCTCAGTTACGGTCGATTGAAACTGCTGCCGTTCTGGGATCCGCTGCGCGGCGACCCGCGGTTTGAAAAGCTCGTCGAAGAATCAAAGCAGCCGTTCGCGCTGAAGTAATATCTGGGGGAGGAGTCGCCGCGGCCCGTTCGACTTCGCTCCCGCCTTTGCTCCACTTCGGCGTGGCGAGCAGGGCAAGACTCCATGCCCTCCGATCCGTGAAATCCGCGCCCTCCGCGGTTCCGCTTTAACGATTGAACGGTTTATCGTTTCAACTCCGAAAGCATTCGCGAGTAGGCAATTTAACGATTTCCCCAACTTTCCGCGTAAGGCCCGGCCAATTTTCGCGCAGTACATCAGTGAAGCGCCAGAAATGACTTCTCACGACGAGGAGTCAAAGAAGGCCAGAACAAAAAGGAAATTAAATCATGAAAAAACAAAACGTTCTCGCGCTCGCTCTAAAACCGGCGATGCGCGTGACGGAATCAGTCGGTATCAGTACTATGCTGATGTTGACCGCGGCCCTGATCGCGATGATCACGCCGTCCGCGGTGAGCGCCTCGTCACCGTGCCACGCGCCCATTGCCACTCGGCTAGTCACAGGCCTGCAGGGTGCCATGGGCAGCACCATCGGCCCCGATGGTGCGCTGTACGTCACCGAAGGCGCAATCGGCACGATCTCGCGCGTCGATCCGCAGACCGGGGAGAAAACGACGTTCGCCAGCGGTCTGCCACCGGCGATCATCGGCATCGGTGGGGCGATCGACGTCGCGTTCATCGACAATACCGCGTACGTACTGGTCACCCTCGTCAACGATCCCTTGTTCCCCAGCAGCAACGTTGACGGGATATACCGAGTGGACGGCCCAGACAGTTTCACTGTCGTTGCTGACATTGGTGCGTTCAACTTGGCCAACCCGCCGACCATTCAGTTTCCGTACTTCATCGCGACCGGTCTCCAGTACGCGCTGCAAACCTACCGTGGCGGCTTCCTGGTCGCCGATTCGCACCTCAACCGCGTGCTGCGGGTCACACTCGACGGCGAGATCAGCGTGTTGATCCCATTCGACAACATCGTCCCGACCGGGCTGGCGGTGAGAGGCAATACGGTGTACATGGCCGAGGCCGGCCCCGACCCCCACCTGCCCCAGAACGGCAAGGTTGTGTCGTTCGGGGCGAGATCGCCCACCGCTACGGAGGTAGCCTCCGACGTTCCCTTCCTCCTTGACGTGGAATTTGGCGGCGGCAGTCTCTACGCCCTCTCGCACGGCACGGTCGACCCGAATATTGACCCGAGTAATGCGGTGGCGTACACCGGCGCGCTCGTTAAGATCAACGAGGACGGCACATTCACCCACATCGTGGACGGCCTGGACCGGCCGACCTCGCTCGAGTTCATCGGGAACACCGCGTACGTCGTCACCCTCACCGGAGAGATCTGGAAGATCGACGGCGTCTCGTGTCCGCACTGATTCGCTCGTAGTTCGGTTCGCTCCATAAGCCGACTATGTAAACAGACGCAGTCCCCAAAAAGCCGTCACGCCTCACAGCCTGGCGGCTTTTGTTTACGCGGCCGGCGGCTTCCTATGCATAAATCGCATCCACCAACCGCAATGATTCTTCGTTAGGCAGAACCGATTGCTCCATTTGGTTCATCACGTAGGCGAAACTGATCCCGTTTTGAGGATCAGCGAAAGCGTGGCTGCCGCCGGCGCCAGGATGGCCGAAGGCTGACGGTGATGTTCCGAAGATAGCGCGTTTCGAAACTTGACCGCTTAAAGCGGTCAAGTTTTCGCGCGCACCGCGCGAGTCTTTCATGAAACCGGCCGAAAATGCGGTCGGGATTTGGAACACGCGATCAGTCCCGTCGGTCAGCGTGTTCGTCATCCAAGCGATTGTGCTCTCGGAAAAAAACTCTCGACCGTCCATTCGTCCGCCGTTGGCCAGGATCGCGTAAAATTTCGCGAGCGCGCTTGCACTGCCAATTCCACCAAACGAAACGATCGGCAGAGCGCGAATCTCCGGTTTGTTCATCGCGCTGATGGCGTTCAAACCAAAAGGCGAAGTAAAAACCTTGTGCGCAAAGGTTCCCTTAGTTGCCAGATCAGTATAAAAGTCCGAGCTCGCCACGGGACGACTCCGTCCAACTGGCGGACCGGACTGGCGGTCTTTCGGCTCCGGTTGTTTGCCTGCTTTGGGAGCGTACATCGTCGCGACCCGCGCATTTTCCTTTTCTGGCAAACCGATCCAAAGATCGAGGCCAAGCGGCCCGGCAAAACTTTTTCGCCAGTACTCGGCTAACTTTATTCCAGAGATTCGCCTGACGAGTTCGTCGACCAGAAAGCCGAATGTTCGCACGTGATATCCGTGCGCGGTTCCCGGCGGCCAATTCGGCTCTTGCTTGGCCAAAGCATCGATGACCGCGGCATAATCAAGCAGATCTACTTTTCGATCGAGCGCCGCCAATCCGGCCTGATGCGACAGCAATTGCCCCAGCGTGATCGGTTCTTTCCCGGCTTGCGCGAATTCCGGCCAGAAGTCCCACACCCGACGTTCGATGTCGATCTTGTGTTGCTGCAAGACGTGCAGCAGACAAGCGCTTCCCATCCCCTTCGTCGCCGACCAAATCAGAACGATCGTGTCTTCGGTCCACGGCTGCTCGCGTCGGGCATCGCGAAATCCGCCGTGAAGCTCCAGCAGCTCCTTTTCGTTTTGCCAGACGGAAATGGCGGCGCCGAGCTCGCCAAATTTCTCGAAATTCTCTTGAAAGAGAGGTTCGAGGCGTTCGCGAAGTTCAGTCGCACTAAGTTGCATTCGCAAAACCTGTAGTGGCAGGCGTGCCGCCTGCAATCTTTTACCAAGCAGCCGACACGGCTGCCTCTACAGAAAACGCAATTTCAGATCAGTTTCCGGACCGATTCGAGATCAGGGTCCTTCTTCGCGATCTCGCGAAATGACGGATCCATTTTGAAACTGGTGAGCAAGTGAACCTGGGCCGATTTCGGATTGCCGAGAAGCGCGTCGTAGCAGCCCATATTATAATAATATATTGGTTCGCGCAGGAGTGCGGCCGGCCCTTTGAGGAGAAGTTTCTTAGCTTGGAGAGTTTTCCCGAGCTCGTGCAAACAGAACCCAGCATGGAGAAATCCGGCGCTGCAGTGTGGCGCGACCTGGCAAAGCTTCCGGCTGACCGTCAAAGCGCGCGCCCATCTTTTTTGCCGCATCAAATGATGGAGACGCAATTGGAGGACTTCCGGCTGATTTTGAGATGGCGTTTCGATCGCATTTAACTCGGCAATCGACTCGCGATTCATGCCGAGTTCGGCATATCCGGCGGCAGCCCGTAATCGCCATTCGAAGTCCACGCATAGCTTTAAGCAAAGACCTTGCCAACCGTAGCGGTCGCCGTCTGGGCGGCGCTAAGCCTGCTGCAGCTGGGAGTGCTTCGCAGAGCGAAGCGCCTACAGCAGAAGTTCTTCCAGCTCGGCCAGCCGCTTCTCAAACAACCCAAGGGTGCTCTCAATCGGCCTTGGAGTCGTCATGTCGACGCCGGCTGCTTTTAACGTTTCCAGCGGAAATTTTGATCCGCCGGACTTCAGAAACCCCAGGTAGGCTTCGACCGCTCCGGCCTCACCGCGCAACACTTTCTCCGAAAGGGCCACGGCGGCCGAAATTCCGGTGGCGTACTTGTAAACATAAAACGCGCCGTAAAAATGCGGGATCCGAAGGCACTCGAGATCGACCTGCGGATCGAGCACGAAATTTTCCGCGAAATAAGCCGTGAGCAATTTGTGATATTCAGCTTTGAAGGTGTCCAGGGTCAGCGCGTCGCCGCTTTCTTCGATCTCGTGGATGACCCTTTCAAATTCGGCGAACATTGTTTGCCGGAACAATGTGCCGCGAATGTCGTCGATCTGCCGATTAATGATGTAAGCGCGCATTTTTGGATCGCGCGTTTGGCCGAGCAGATGATGGGTGAGCAATTCTTCATTGAAGGTCGACGCCACTTCGGCGAGAAAAATCGGGTAATCATAATCCTGATACTTTTGCGATTTTTGGGAGAACCAGGTGTGCATCGAATGGCCGGCCTCGTGTGCGAGCGTGTAAACATCGGCAAACACATCTTCCTTGTAATTCATCAGGATGTAGGGCGGAGCTGCGTAACTTCCGGATGAGAACGCACCGCTGCGTTTGCCTTTGGTTTCGTAACGATCGCACCAGCGACCGCGCAAACCGGTTTCTAAAACATCGACATATTCCTTTCCGAGCGGTCGCAGTGCCGTGAGCACGTGGTCGACCGCTTGATCGAACGAAATGTGCGTCTCAATTTCCGCCACCATCGGCACGTAGGTGTCGTAGTGATGAAGCTCTTTCAAACCGAGCACCCGCCGCCGTAATTCGAAATAGCGAAATAGCGCCGCCAAATTTGCGCGCACCGACTTGGTCAATCCCTCGTAAACCGATACCGGGACATCGTCCGGGAACAACGCGGCTTGGAGCGACGACAGATAATTTCTCGCGCGCGCGCGAAAAACATCCGCTTTCACGGAATATGCCAGCGACGAAGCGAGCGTGTATTGGTGATCCTGAAACTCGACGTAAAACTGCTCAAACGCGCGTTGGCGGAGTCCGGGATCGCGCTTCACCAAAAATGAGCCGAACGAACTTTGGGTGAGCGGCTTTTCGCGGCCGGTATCGTCGATCAAGACACCGAATTTCATGTCCACGTCGGTCAACTGCGAAAACGTGTCGTCGTAGCCGTTTAACGCCGCTGCACCAAGCGCAATAATTCGTTCCTCCGGCTCGGAGAGCACATGCGGCTTCAGCCGGCGAATTTTGTGCAGTTTGATCTGCCACTCCGCCAGCGCTGGGTCGACCATGAACTTAGCGAAAGTCTGATCGTCGATCGCTTGGATTTCGGGAACGACGAACGCGAACGCTTCTCCGATCTTCGTGAACAGGTTTTGAATCTGTCCGACCCGGGCGAGGTATTGAGTGTTGGCGTTGTCCTCCGCCAGTTGGAGCGAGGCAAAGTGATAAAGGCGTTCCAGTTTGAGATCGAGCTCCTTCTCAAATTCCAAACACTCCGCCAAAAGTTTTGCCGACGCGCCGAGCTTGCCTTTCCACTCTTTGATTCGCGGATATGTCTTCTGGACCCAGGCAAAATCTTCCTGCCATTTGCCGATATCGGCGAACAGATGCGCCAGGTCCCATTTATCGGACTCGGGAATTTCAGCGCGTGTTGGAACCTGCGAAGTCATTGTAACAAGATGAATCTGGAAACCAGGAAGCCAAGAAAAGACTGATCCGACTCCGATCTAGCTCCTGGATTCCTGGCTTCCAAATTTGTTCTTCTGTTTTAGAACGTGAATCGCGGGATGGCGCGCGATTTTGCGCATCGCTTTTTCCAGCAATTGCTTTCCCGGCGGAATTTTGGGCCAGGGCGAAGCGCCGGAAGGATGCGGCAGCGGAATCAAATCAAAGCTTTGTCCGGCGCGATGCGCGCGAAACTTGCGACCGATAATCTCTTCCAACTTTGTGAATTCGATAAACTGCGCGATCGCGAGTCGGCCAACCGGAACAATCAGGTGCGGCGTCAAAATTTTGATCTCTTCGTTCATCCAGGACGAACAGTTGCGAATTTCGTCCGGCGCCGGGATGCGATCAGTCCCGCCGGGAGATTTGCCGGGAAAGCAGCGACAGACGGCGGCGAAGTAAATGGTGGATCGCACGGCAGCTTCGTTCATTCCGCAGAATTGCTCGAACCAGCGGAAGAGTGTTTGCCCAGCCGTATGCGCGAACGGCCGTTTCAAAGCAGGCTCGCGCGGACCGGGCGCCTGTCCAATTAGCATCACCTCGCTGACAACGGCGCCGCCTGAGACCGGGGTCGATTTCATTCGCGGACAACGCCGGCATCGAATCAGCCGCGAGACGTGTCGATCTAACGCGGATTGTCTGGAAGAGGTCGGCATCAGCGCCGAAAGATCGAGAAAAGCAAACTCAGCACGATGCTGATGATGATACAGGTGACGATTGGAAAATAAAAAACGGAATGTTCGCGCTCGATCCGAATGTCGCCCGGCAAGCGCCCCAACCATGTCGGAGCAAAGCCGCTCCACAGGATCGCACCGAGCAGAATGATCACCGTACCGGCGATGACGAGGAATTTTCCGAGCTCGCGCATTACCGAGAAGGTTGCGCGAACTCATCGGCGGCACAAGGTTGATGCTCGATGGCAGTGCAGTTTAGAGATTATTACGAGACGCTCGGTGTTTCCAAAACAGCAACGGAGGACGAGATCCGCAGCGCCTTTCGGAAATTGGCCCGGAAATATCATCCCGACGTGGCCAAGGACAAGAAAGCCGCCGAGGAAAAATTTAAGCAGATCAACGAAGCCTACGAAGTCCTGAGCGATCCGGAGAAGCGCAAGAAATACGACCAACTCGGCGCCGATTGGAACCAACCGGGCGGATTCCAACCGCCACCGCAGTGGGGCGGTCAACCCGGTGGCGGATTTTATCAATGGGGCGGTGACGGCGGCGGCGACGTGCAATTTGAATTTGGTGGGACGGGATTCAGCGATTTCTTCGAAGCGTTTTTCGGCGGCGGCCGCGGCCGCTCGGCTTTCGGCGGATTTGGTGGACGAGGAGCAACCGTCGAGCGCGGAGCGGATGTTGAAGCAGACATTATGGTCACGCTCGAGGAAGCGCTGCACGGATCGACCCGCACGGTTTCGCTGCGCCGCGCCGGGTCCAACAAAGTCGAAAATTATCAGGTCAAAATTCCGCGCGGCGTTCACGAAGGACAGCGCATTCGCCTGGCCGGCCAGGGCGAAGCCGGCGCCCGCGGCGGAAAGAGTGGCGACCTTTTTCTGCGGGTGCGCCTCGCCAAGCATCCCGATTTTTCAGTAGAGAGCAGCGATCTCATTCACGAAGTGAAGATTGCTCCCTGGCAAGCGGCGCTCGGGACGGAACTGAAAGTGCCGACGCTCGAAGGAAAAGCTCGCCTTAAAATTCCGCCCGGAACGCAGGGGGGTCAGCGATTTCGATTGCGCGAACAGGGCCTGCCGAGCATTTCCGGAAAACGCGGCGATCTCTATGTGGCCGTGCAGATAAATATTCCAAAGAAATTGTCGGAGCGAGAACGCGAGATCTGGAGCCAGCTCGCGAAACTGCATGGAAGCTAGTGATTGTCATGTCGAGTCCCGCCATCGCGGGAAGACATCTCTTGCTATTTCTTTTTTGATCGTCCAGAAAATCGACAGAAACATTAGAGGTTCCTCGACTCCGCTCGGAATGACATAATTGCGCATGAAAATTTCACTGGGGAGCGATCACGCCGGTTTTCGTTACAAGGAGAAGGTTAAAGAACTTCTCATATCGCTCGGCCACGATGTGAAAGACTGCGGCACTTTCAATGAGGACCCGGTTGATTACCCCGTCTTCATTCGGCCGGCGGCGGAGGCGGTTGCGCGCGGCGAATGCGAGCGCGGCATTGTTTTCGGCGGGTCGGGCAATGGCGAAGCGATGGCAGCGAACAAGGTTCATCTTGTCCGTTGCGCGCTTTGCTGGAACGAAGAAACCGCGCGTCTCTCGCGCCAGCATAACGACGCGAATGTGCTTTCAATTGGTCAGCGCATGATCCCCGAAGACCTGGCGCTGAAAATCGTGCGGATCTGGCTGGAAACGCCGTTTGAAGGCGGCCGTCACGAGAAACGCGTCGCCCAGTTAAACGCGATGTAAGTCCGAGCTCGCCACAGGACGAGTTCGTCCAACTGGCGGACCGGACTGGCGTTTTTCAGATCAGCCGGTCCAAACAAACGACCACCAAAAACAGCGCGCTGACAAAGCCATTGCTTTGGAAAAATGCGCGATTAATGCCGGCCACATCCAGGGATCGGGCACTGCGGTGCTCGTAAACGAGCGCGGCGGCCACGACCGGCATGGCAAGGAAATAAATGGGCCCAAGATTCGCCGCGAAACCGAACCCTATTAACATCGTGAGCATGAGCACGTGCAGGAGCTGTGCAACCCGAAGGGTGCGCGCGATCCCCATTGCTACGACCAATGAACGAATCCCTTCGCGCCGGTCGAATTCAAAATCCTGGGTCGCATAAATCAGATCGAATCCGGCGACCCAGCAAATGACTCCGATCGCCAAAACAATCGGGGCAAGATCAAGATCTCCTCGTTGAGCAATCCAGGCGCCAATCGGCGAAATGGCGAGCGCTAACCCAAGAAAAAAATGGGTCGCAGCCGTGAACCGTTTGGTCAACGAATAAAAGAACACGATCGCGAGCGCAACCGGCGAGAGGACAAAGGTCAGCCGATTGATTGCAGCGGCGGCGGCCACAAATAAAGCCGAACTGAGGCCGAGCAATGCGCCAATGGCCGGCTTCGATAGAAGCAGATGTCGTGAAGCGGTCCGCGGATTGCGCTGATCGAGCGACCAATCGACGAATCGATTGAAAAGCATTGCTGCGGTGCGCGCGGAAACCATACAGACAAGAACAAGAAGCAGTGTTCGGGCTGAGGGCAGGCCGTTCGCCGCCACCACGAGCGCGCCGAGAGCAAACGGCAGTGCAAAAATCGTGTGCGAGAAACGGATCAGCTGCAGAAAACGGCTGAACGCATTGCCCGATGACGCTTCGATCTGACGATGTTGATCTTGCGAAGGCATCAATGAATCAAAGATCGGCATCCAGCAATTGCTGCAAACGCGCATTTGCCCCGGAAAGAATCGGCGTGCCGTGAGCGAAAAGCATCCGCTCGGCCGGTCGTGTCAGAAGTTGGTGCAATGAACTCCGCATCTGTTTTTCGCTCAGGCAATATTTCCGCGGCAACAAAGTAAAGCCGTAGGGCTCGAAATTAATCAGCGCGTCACCCACGATCAGCGTGCCGCCATTCGACGCATGATAAAGTGCGATTTCACCGGCGACAGCTCCTTCGACTTCAATCACCTCTAATTCGCCGGCGATCGCCGTTGCCTCTTTTGCTTCAGCGAACCGTGCCGGTTTCAAATCGGGGAAGCTGCGAGGATTTGCCCAGATTGGGACTGAAAAGCGGTCCGAATACGCCGAACTGGTGCGTGCATGATTGGCGTTGGTAACGACAATTCCGGCTATCGGTGCGGCCTCGGAAAGCTGTCGCAACTCTTCATCGGCCAGGGCAATCGGATCGACAATGTAAACGCCGCTGCCGATGAGGATGGCGCTGGAAGAGAGATCAGCTTTTACGGAGGAATCATAGGTTTGCCAGAGCCAGAGTCCGAGCAAAAGGTGATGTAAATCGGGCGCAGGCACGGTGGGAGAGTGCCTGAAACTGGGGGGTTGAGCAAGGCGGTGGCACTATAGGTGCTTGACTCGTTATAAAAATTATAAAATGATCACCTTTGCCTACCAAGCCCGAGACGCCTCCGGCCGCATCGTCTCCGGCATTCAAGACGCCCTGAACGAAGACAACGCCGTCACCAGCCTAATGAGCCGGGGTCTGATGGTTTTGTCGCTCCAAAAGAAAGCTGTCGCCGGCCGCTCCCGCAAGAAAACCTGGACGGTCAAAGAAACGGACCTTGTCCTCTTTACCCGCCAGCTCGCGACCATGATCGACGCCGGCATTTCGCTGGTTCAAGGATTAACCGCGCTTTACGACCAGTGCGATCCCAAACGCCAGCGCAGTCTGCGCCACGTGGTCAGTGACGTAACCACACGCGTGCAAGGCGGAGAAACATTTCACGAGTCGATCTCGAAACATCCCCGCGTGTTCAACCGACTTTTCGTAAGCATGGTGAAAGCCGGCGAAAGCGGCGGTTTGCTCGCGGAAATCTTGGAGCGCCTTGCCGGTTTTCTCGAAGCCAGCGCCCGGCTGCGGAAAAAGGTCAAATCGGCCATGACCTATCCGGTCATCGTGGTTTGCATCGCATTCGCGATCACGACATTTCTTATTGTCCGCGTCGTGCCCATCTTTGGTGAGATTTTCAAGGATTTCGGCGCCAAGCTCCCGGCCCCAACGCAGTTCCTGATCGACGTCTCCGATTTTGTCCGGAGCGAGTGGTATTTTCTCGTGGTCGGAATTGGTTCGCTGATTTTCGGGATCCGAACCTTTCTGCGTTCCACGCGCGGCAAGCAACTGGCCGATCGCTGGAAACTGAAGCTGCCGGTGTTCGGTCCGCTCGTGCACAAGATCTGCATGTCGCGCTTCGCACGCACGTTCGCCCAGCTTATCCGCAGCGGCGTCCCGATTTTGGAAGTGCTCGATATCGTCGCCGGATCGGCCGGGAATCACGTCATCGAGACCAGCATCAAATCTGTGAGCGAAGATGTCGAAAAAGGCGACAACCTCTCGGTCGCGATGTCGAAGAAATCGATTTTCCCGCCCATGCTCCTGCGAATGGTCTCGGCGGGTGAAGCGACCGGCAAGATCGACACCATGCTCGAGAAAATGGCCGATTTCTGGGACGAAGAAATCGAAGCGATGCTCGACGCGCTGACGTCTTTGATTGAACCGATGTTGATCGTTTTCCTGGGTCTCATCGTAGGCGGTATCGTGATCGCGATGTTTCTGCCCATCTTCAAACTCAACGAAGTGGTCTCACAAAACCAATCAGGACATTGATTTCCCAGGACAAGAGCTAGGAGAAGCTCGTAGGCAGGGAGGGGGCGGATCGAAAGGTCCGTCCCTTTTCTGTTTCGTAATTCCTGGAGGGCGCCCCCCTGCCCGCCGCGCCGAAGGTCCGATCTCGCCACAGGACGAGTCCGTGTCGCCGCGGCGACCGGACTGGACTGGCAAATTGG
>Ga0209161_10002222_pt1 | contig 15936 bp, 5 predicted proteins | sample GraSoiAngelo_155_FD_186169 | JGI IMG/M metagenome (GOLD analysis project Ga0209161, IMG submission 186169) | Grasslands soil microbial communities from the Angelo Coastal Reserve, California, USA - 14_1009_13_30cm (SPAdes) (version 2) | ecosystem: Environmental > Terrestrial > Soil > Grasslands ...
CAAAGTGCCCATTTCGAAACTTCTTCTCGGGATTCGTCTTTCGGTGGTGCGAGTGTTCCTCACCAACCCTGTCGTGGGTAGAAACGTTTTCTATTCCCCTCCCTTTTCTTTGACCCTGCTTATTGACGGCTCAAACCCTGGTTACATTATCCTATTCTGCACTACAAGCCAAGTATACTCACTTGAGTGTATACACGATGGACTCACCCATCATACCGTTTCAGAAGAAGAAAAAGAGGACCCACGACGTGGCCATTCTCCTCATACTTCTGGCAGTCCTCCTCGGAACATTCCTCTTCGTATCAGTCGCGGTCAACTTGCTCTTGCGAAGCATTCCCATCCCATAGAGCTTCTTCGGCTTCTAAGAAAAAACGCCAGAACAAGCCCCGATTACGAATCTAGATCGGCATATCAGAAATCAAAGTCTCCCACGCTTGAACTCGCGAAAATCCCAGGCGAATCTCATGGCTTTCGTGATGCCCTTTAAGCCCGTTCTGCTCCCTGAACCAGGACACAAGAATAGAACGCAGGTTACCCCTGGAGTCTCTCAAAAAAAGGGGTACACACCTTAGCATCTCGCGTCATGAGAGCCGCCTTTCCTAGAAAGATTTGTTTCGGAAGAGTCGCCCAGAAAAAGCCCTATGGGAAGTCCCTGCATGCAGTTTCACCCTGCAGAGATCTTCGATTCGTCAGTAAACCGCTCCAGCTTCCTTTAAAGCTCGTTCGGAACGTGGCTGAAACGGATTTTGCAGTCCAAACTTCTTTCGGTGGGATCAAATGCAACTTCAAATCCCTTTCATACCAGCCACTTGATACTTAGAAACTAGGTTTCCGGGTGGATCCTGGATCAACCGGCTTTTTGTCAAACTGTAGCGTCGAGCGGTACCCTGCACGGTCAGTTAATTCCCCTCCTCTATCGCACGGCTCCGAGCTGTGAAACGTAGGCAATAAAAGTCGGAATTGGCTAACGCACTCTGAGCTCAATGACCGAGCAAGCAAAGCCTCGAACTCTCGAAGAGGCAAAAAACCTTACTCGCGAAGCTTGAAGCTGAAAGGCGACAGAAAGATGTCGCAGAATTGGAGCGGGCAAGACTCAACTCTTTGTGGAATCGCACACGGGAACAATAGCTCACATCAAACACGTCATTCGGACTCTCCCGGACAAGATTGAGCTTGAGAAGGTCAAAGCTGAGCCCGAGGTCAGGAAAGCGGTGGGCTCTGAAGTCAGAACCATTGTTCGGGATCTCAAAGACCTCCTTCTCGGACCTCCAAGGAGGGAGCTAAGAAACAGTGAAGAAGCTGAGCCGGAAACTCACGAGAATTTGTCGTCGGCTGTCTGTCCGCTGAAAGGAGAATATGAAACGGGGCAAATTCTGGCAACTGAAAACTCTAGAATGCTAAGTCACTATGACCGTCACGGTTGTCTGATGGTTGAGCGATCCGTTCTCTCCGATCACTGTGATTGAATATGTGTCGGGAGTGACGGTGTTGTCAACGCTGATTGTCATCTTGTTCGAATAGTTCTGCCCTGGGTTGAGGTAAAGGACCTGGGAAGCGAATGATATGCTCATTCCAGACGGTACGTTGTTCGGAGGAGGGAAGTAAATCAGTTGGCCTTCTGGCCACTGCTGGTTTGTGGACCCCGTTATGTTCACGTAACCCGGGTTAGATGTGGAAATCGTGATCGATGACGGATTCGCCGAGATTGTGAAATCATAGACGTAAAACGTCACAGTTGTAGAGTGCGTCGTTGACGATCCAACACCTGTTACTGTGGCAACGTATAGATCGCCGTTTGATTCTGGGCAGAAAAGGGTGGACGAGGTAGAGGGTGCTTGACTTGTCATTGTAACGCTTGAGGGGTTCAGAGTGCAAGTCATGACATTGTTTCCTGTGATATCGATTGCTGAGACTGTCAAAGCAACGTTCAGGGGATAAACCAAGCTTTTCCCAGCGATGTTGATCGTGGCGGACCCTGTTCCTCCCTTCGGGAAGCTAATAGAGTTCGGGACTGCATTGATTGAAAACGTAGCGGTGGAAAGCAGGCAGCCCCATCCCTTTGGCGAGCTTGAGCACTGAAGCGCTCCGAATTGGTCGCCAGGCGTGCCGGTCCATGAGCCTGCTGGGAACCATGTGAATCCTATGGGTGTTGTGCTATTCTGATAGAGATTTGTAAGAGTCTGTATGAAGTAGAATGTTACTTTGGTATAGCCGGCGCTGCCAGTCAGTATAGTGCCCGGGGCGCAGCCTGAGCATATCGGATCAGCCCCGCCTTCCGTATTCAAAGCCGGATGACCAAGGGTTGCTACCGCGCCTAGAACAACGCGGGTATAGTTGAGTGCAACCAAGCCTGCTGTTGCATTAGTCCAACTGCTTGAGTAAGTGTTGTAGTCATAGTAACTGTGCAAACTAACGAATATGTGGTTTGATGAATCGGTGACTGTTGGATAGCCGTGAAGTGCTCCTATGCCATTGCCATCTCCAGTAGGCAAGAACCCGCAACCATAACTGCATAGATTCTGGGTCACTATCCAATGCGTATCTCCATCGGAGCGAGCTTGACTTATCCATGAGTTGTATTCGCTTGAAAGCGTCGAAATGCAGGCGGAATCGCTAGTACACAGATTATTCGTGTTGCCATCAGTGTTGCCACCCGGACAGCTAGTCCCATACCAGCAGGGCTCGTTTTCGGGCTCCCAGATTATTTGTGGATAAGGATTACCGAAAGTCGAGTTGGACACTACAGCATTCCATGCGCTGAGCCAACACGATGCCGTACCGCTGTTGAAAACGTCAGTATATCCATGGTAGTCGAGAATCACCCAGAAATTGTAGTATTTGGCTATGGTGATAGTCTGAGAGAATTGAGACTCGCTGAAAGAGCCATAGTTGGGGCCGTCTCCATGCGTACAACTTGGGTCAAAGTCGACCCGTATTATGTTCATGTCCTTCTGTTGCATGGTGTAGATTACTTCCTCCGTATTGGTAGCGTGCCCGTTGATGTTGATACCAACGTTGCTGGCAATATTGGTAACGTTGGATTGTGTTACTTCATCAAGCCCTACACCACCCCAACCAACAAATTTAGCAGGAGACTGTATTGTCGCTGGGAAGATGACGGAAAGCATGCCAGTCGCCGCCGCGTCGTTGGATGTTAGGGTTGGAAGATTCCAGTTATCTTCAATGGCTCGCAGAAGCGAATATTCGTCGTAAGCATTGGATGTGGTTGACACATAGCCCGGTCTTACACCCTGCGGATCGTAGAACAAGATTGGAGTATCATTTGAGCTATCACATGAACCATGATTCCCGGAGCATTCGTCCCACCAAAGAACAAGAAGGGTGCGCTGGCCAACTGCGAAGAGCTTCGATGCAAGTAGTGAACCGGAGGATGGGTTGGTAAAGCTAGTCCCAGTCCCTATGAGGAAGCTCCTAAGGTAGGAGTCGCCTGAGGTGATGGAATCATCATGCATGTTATGGTTATCACTCGGCGTCCACCAGAGGAGGTTTGGAACATTCGCACTGTTGGCTATGTTGATGAAATCAGCAGTAGTACATGTGTGTCCAGAGCAAGAGGTTGACGTTCCCCCAAAGATATTCTGACATGTACCATTGGCGAAACAGTTGTTTGGATTAGTGTTACTGTAGGCCTCGAATGGAAAATGATTAGAATGGCGTGGACAAGCTGAAGAATCATATTCGCAATAGGCCTGAGATGTCAATTGGGCAGTAGTCGTACTTCCGATGATGTTCGAGAAAGCATAAGGAGAATTGCAGGTATTCGAGCCATTCCCACACTCATTGTTATCGTTTATCCCATACGAGTTGCCCGACGTAAGGGCAACATAACATGCTGCAGAACAGTCTGAAGTACCATACGTCCCAGAACAACCAGCCACACACCGACCATTATTACCGTACCCACTGTAATGGGTAAAGGTCGTCCCATACGATAGCATACTACAGAGAAATGGCGCAGTTGCGACTTGACAACCTGATGGCGTGCCATCGCCAAATACCGCGGAGTATGGAGTATTTTCCATAGCAATTATGGCTATGTGATCAAAGGCAGATCCAGAAGATGGTGTAGCATGAACGGACGGGATCGTTTTAGTGTTGAAAGCAGATAATGCACCTATCAACAGCATGCAAACTGCAACCCTAGCGAAGGTTTTTTTCGCGCGACTCATGTATTCGTTTTTCCTCCAATCGTTTCGGTATGCGTGTCGCCCCTTGTTAGGCACCCCTCTCAGATAGCCACGAATACCCACAATTATCGGTGGGTTGCGGCATCCCCGGAGTCCTAGAGCATCCTTCGCTTGGGAGCACCTGATAAGAGAACTACGTCCACAATCGCACACAAACGAAAATGTATCGTCTCTCGACAATATCGAAAAATTTTACAACTCTTTACATCTCGGAATCTCTTAGAGTTACGGTCCCCGATTATGGAAGGAGCAGTGGCGGACACCAACACCCTAAGAGCATGCGTGGGTCAGCTCATCACTGGCAGGGATTCCTGGCGTTCTCTCCGCCGTCACGGGTTGTCTTCAAAATCTACTTCGCACTACAGAAGAAGCCTCGCAGATTCGACCTTGACGCGTTCTCGGGAGTACAGAACGAGGATGACCCGTCCGAGCAGACAGTCTACTCTGAACTGTCTTGGCGGCTGAAGGACCAATGCGGAAAACGGTTCTGAGTACACTTTATGCAAAGGGGTTAGCCCTCAAAATTGTCCCATATGTGGTCGTAAAGAAGTGAATGGCTCGATCTTCTGTTGTTCTCAACTGGGCTAGCGAGGTAAATTCGAGCCATGAGCCCCAAGTGCGTTCAGACGCCTTAAACTTCGTGAGCAGTGGACAGGGTAGAGGAGTAGCCACCTGACGTTAAACGGAGCCTGAGACGATCCTCTAGGGGTAGATCAAAAGGAATTGATGCACAATCTATTCTGGACGGAAACTGTTCACAGGTTCCACAAAGCTGTTATAGCTTTTATTCCATTTTGACCCAGTGTAGCAGTCAAAGCCCAAGAATTGATCCCTCAAAATCCTGTCCCAGGAAACGAGAGGCGTGAAGAAGGCTCATCTGCAAATTGGCCAGAACTTGCCTTGAAATTCACAGCCAAATTGAAACGTGAATCGGACCAAGGCCCGGTCGACCGAGGCGCGCTGTTCGAGAATCTGGGCTACGCTTTGTATCGCATTTCAATGCAGTCGAAAGAACGCAGTGGATTGCTCGAAAAGATCCACCGTTCAATAGAATCGTACGAGAATGCCAGAGCATCTTATCGCGCGAGTACACGTGAAGCCGAGGCTTACATGTGCCAAGCCGTGGGGAACTATCTTGCTCACTGGATCGCCGGAAAGATGTCCGAGCGGAGGCAGTTCCTATTAGATGCGTGGGAGCTGACGACTCGATCCCTCGAATCCTTCAGAGAGAAACAAAACGACATCGGCTACGCCCGCACATACAATCTACTTGCCATAACGGCTGGTATTGCGAGCCTGCTCGAATGGAACCTGAAAGCCAGAATATCTTTGCTGGAACAAGCGGTGGAGTATGGTCGAGAGACTGTCAAGAAGCTGGCTGACGGGACACATAGAGATGAACTAGCTAAAGCGTACACGATCACTTCCGTTTTCGTGGCAGTTCTTTCCTCATATGTGGAGCCCGCGAGGAAGGAAAAACTCTTGGCCGAATCAGAAGACCTGTGGCGAGCAGCTGCCAGGACATCAGAAAAAGCTGCACTTCTTGAAAGGGCCATTCAATCAAGATTCTCTATGGCCCAGTACGAGTCCGAGGTCTTAGGATCAGATCAGGCACTTGATACTTTTCAAAGGATAGTTGCATGCGCACGAGAAACAGGAGACAATATTGTAATTAGCACAGCCCTCGACATGCTTGCGTTCAATATTTTCTACAAGATGACGACGATCGAAGATCCTGATGAATCTGAAGCCCTAGAAAAGCAATGGAAGCGCTTGCTGCAGGAATCTGCCGAATTATACGCGCCTTTTTCTTTCGGTTTGCCACCCCAGAGCCTTCCCGCTTTGTCGGCAGGTAGCCCCGACTACCATTTGCACCTCGCAAAGTTCGAAATCGACGGAAAAGAGAAGCGGAAGAGACTCCGGGCTGCGCTAGACGAGATTCCGCCCCTCCTAGCCATATCGAAGAGATCTGTAATTCCAGATGCCATTGCTAATGCTGAACACGTCGCAAGTAAGATCCTAGCCGCGAACGCCGCTCTAGAAGAAGATCGCGGACAAAAACAATCGTTGCTGAATCGGGCCTACTTACATAGAAAACGGAGCGCAGCAGTGTGGGAAAAGATCAGAGGCCCCACGGACCTGTGGAATATCGGAATAAACGATGCCTACCTCGCAGACATTGAAGCTGAACGCCTTCACCTTTTCACAAGTCAACGAGACAAGGAGAGGATCCTGCTGAATGTCATCGCGCTCAAAGAGAGATCACTGAAGCTATGCGCTGCCGACACTTTTGTGCTGAACTGGGGGTCGGGAGGACCAAGCCCATTCTACGGCTCACTGGGAAAGCATCAACTTGAATGTGGTGACATGTATCGAAGGCTCAACGAACTGCGACGAGATCCAGAGAACCTCCGCCTAGCATCACAAAAATACCTCGCCGCAGCAGACTCCTTCCAGAAAGTCGATCAAAGAATTCGAATGGGAGGAGCATACTTGAAGGCAGCGATGGCACTCGAAGAAATAAACGACTACGTCAAAGCAAGTGAAGCCTACATTCTCGCTTCCGACAACTACAATCTTACTGCCCGAAGAATCCCATCACTCGCTAAGATCTATGGGGAATTGAGCTACTGGATGAAGGCGCGCAGCGAGATACAGAGGGCCAGGAATCAGCACAGTCAGGGCGAGTACAATCTGGCAGAGGAGAGCTACCGCAACGCAGCTCTACTCCAGGAATCCAGTGGACAATGGGATTATCTTGCTCCAGGGCTTCATGCCCTTGCACTGCTCGAAGCAGCTGAGGACAAGAGCATCAAACATCAAGGTGAAGAAGTCGTTCTCGCGTTCAAAGAGGCGGCGTGCGTCTTCCGCGAATCACGAATATCCATTGAGACGCATGCGTTAGATAATAGCAGGCCGGAAGACAAGAAAGAGACAGAAGCGCTCGCGAGAACCGCTCTCGCCCGAGAGTCGTATAGCCTCGCAAGATCGGATTTCGAAGAGGCAAGGGTTCTACAAATGAAAGGTGAGCAACGAACCGCCAAAGAAAGATACGCTCGAGCGATCGAGACACTTCAGGGCATCACGAAGGTCTTCCAGAAAGGACCCGATAGAAGCGACGCTAACTTCCTCATTGCTTTGTCCAACGCGTGGCAGGCCTTGGCTCGAGCAGAAGCGGACACGTCACCGGTGCTATTCAGGGCCGCATCGGACTTGTTCGAAGAGGCAGGCAAATCTTGCCCGAATGAAAAAGCAAGAGTCCTTTTGCGAGGGCACAGCCGCTACTGTTCGTCACTCGAGGCAATTTCAAGATTCCTCGACAAAAGAAGGATCTCAGATTATGATGCGGCTGTGGCGAGATTAGATAGCGCTTCAAACTATTACATCACATCAGGATTCCACAACGCATCAGAACTGTCCAAGGGAACGAGACGACTTCTCGAGGCACACTTGTATCTCGGAATGGCCAACAAAGAGCAAGATCAAGGGAAGAGAGCCCAGCTGTACATGGCGGTCGAACGATTGCTAAGAGCATCGGCAGAATCGTTCGACGAGTCGGGGCACGTGGCAAAGAAGAACCACATTACAAACATGCTCGATAGCGTTCGAGAGGAGAAGGACCTTGCATTGGCGATAGGTAATGACTTGGCAACCTCGTTTGTAACTACGGCTGGTGTTTTTCCCACAAGTGTCTTGCCCGCAAGAGATTCCGGTGGCGTCGACAAGCTTCAGGGGGCCTTCGTGATTGCAAGCCTGTTTTCCTCACCCGCAAGACCGAGGCTAGGTGAACGAGTGAGCATGAAAATTGAATTGGCCAACGCCGGACTGAACACCGCACAATTGGTCAGAGTGGAAAGTGCCGTACCAGAAGGGTTCGAACTGGTAGAGGAGCCCGAAGGTCACCTAATGCAGAAGAGCAATTTGATTATGAGAGGCCGACTACTGGAGCCGTCGAAGACTGAAGAGCTGAGCTTTGTCCTCAAGCCGAAGGTGGAAGGACCGCTTGCCCTGAGTCCCAGAGTACTCTACCTCGACGAGAATGGGCACGGAAGAATCCACGAACCTGACCCGTTGGAGATCATTGTTCGGGATCATGGCGAAGTCGAACGTGTACCGTCCCCTCACTCCGGAGGGACCTTGGCGAATTCTCCCATTGCGAACTTTCTCGCATATGCATTCGTCCAGGATTACATGAGAAGGAGGCTCTCGCTTGATCACGCTGGCTGGCGTGGCCTCCCTGACATAGTGAGGTCCCTCAAGATTGCTCGTAGTCAAGTCTACGGAGATGCGAGGTATGGACACACTTTCGGAAAGCCTCTGGGGAAGCTCGTAAAGAACGGAGTCGTCGAGTTCAGAGTATTCCCTGGAAAGAGAGGAAGAGGCGGCAACATCGTAAAGGTTCGAGTCTCTTACGAAAAGGAGCCAGTCAGAAGATTTGTGGATGACCTCGCCCTGACACTTCCACCGTAGATTCTGCTGAGGCCGGCGCGCGGGTTCCGAGATAGTTCGGCACCCGTCTGATCTTGGAAAAACTCTGAAAAATCTTGGAGGAAGGATCGACTCCCGATCGAGAATATCGGCTCTGTTATGGCTTTCGCTCGGCCGATGCCCTTCAAATTGAGGCGAAGCATTGCACTGGGCAGATTTCTAGTCCATACCAATTCGTTTCAGGTCAAAAATGGACTCTTGTGGCGATGAAAAAACCCCAACTAAAATTCAGAGAGTATGCTGGTTCCGTTCAGATTTGCAAGCGTCAAAGTCGAACTCGCTGGTCATCATGATTCTCCTGCTCTTTTCCAGCGTGACGATAGGTAGTCAACTCGCGACGGTTTCAGCTTCAGGATTCGATTTTTCCTTGGCAAATTCAGGAGGAATCTCTATCGGTTCAGCTGGTGGTTCGGGAAGTAACACGATAACTGTTAGCTTGGTAAGTGGCACTACTCAGCCTGTAGCGCTCTCGGTAACCGGTCTTCCTACGGGGGCTACGCCCGGATTCAGTGGTGGTGTGGGTTGCGGTAACCAGCCGACCTGCACTATCTCTCCACCATCGATGCCCCTCCTGACCATCTTCACTACCTCTTCTACTCCAACGGGGTGTTACTTCACCCAAGTAACCGGAGTCGCATCAGGGGGTCTGACGCACTCAACAATGTTCACACTTGGTGTGGGAGTGGGAGGCTTTGGTTATGTTTTGTCAAATTCAGGTGACATATCTGTAGGCTCACCGGGGGGATCGGGTTCCAACACGATAAACGTAGGGCTCTGTGGGACGACACAAAGTGTCACCCTAAGCGCAAGCGGCTTTCCGCCCGGGGCCAACGGATTGTTCAATGCTGGTGTGAGTGGTTGCATCAACCAGACTAGTTGCATCGTATCTCCACCAGCATCACCTGCGCTGACTATTTCCACAATGCCATCCACCCCGACGGGCACGTTCCCCATCACTGTTACTGGGATGCCGATGGCCTCCAAGCACTCGACCACGTTTTCCTTGAACGTGGGGGTGGCAGGTTTCGATTTCTCTTTATCAAATACTGGCGATATCTCAATTGGTTCACCAGGCGGGTCCGGCAGTAACACGATTAACGTTGGTCTGGTGAACGGCCCGACACACCCGGTAACCCTTTACGTGAGCCCCCTTCCGAACGGTGCAACAGCTGGGTTCAGCGGTGGCGTCGGATGCAGCAACCAGCAGCCGTGTACCGTCTCACCTCCTTCCTCGCCTCTGTTGACCATCTTTACAACCGGTTCTACGCCTCCTGGATGTTACTCGATCGCCGTGGTCGGAACCTCAGGAAGTCTGACCCATTCTACCATGTTCGTCTTGAGAGTGGCAGTGACACTGTGCATGACTACCAGTTCCACACAGGTGATCAACGATGCGACGAATACTGTTCCTTCGGGCACCGAGGTTACGGGTTCTTCGTTTCACGATACTGCTGCTGTGACGGGTATCAGTGGTCTCACTCCCACGGCATCTCTGGTTTACAGTTTCTTCAACAATGGAGGTTGCAGTGGCACAGCGGCCACGACCGAGACGGTAACATTGTCAGGAGGTACTGTTCCGCCTTCTTCGTCTACTGGTCCACTACCCGCCGGGTCTTACAGTTTTAATGCCCAATACGCTGGTGACTCGAACTATCAGGGTTCGATGAGTGTTTGCGAGCCCTTCATCGTGAACCCAGGTCCACCCATGGTGTGTATTACATCCTCTCCAGTTGCTGTCACCTGTCCCACCACTCCTGCTCATATCGGCCCAGTCAGTGTCGGCTCGACATTCACGATCGGAGTCTTCGTCCAAGATTCTGCCCCAATGGGGGGAATAATGATCTATGTCAAGTCCGACCCTACGTATTTGAATCCGGTTGCTGCCGCTCTTAGTACTCTCATCGCCTCTCAGAGTTTTGCGGATATCTGCATCAACAGCTTCGCCCCCAATGACGGCACCTGTGGACCCGGCGACCCAGGCGGAATCGGTCCAGGTTATGCTAATGGTCCTGGAGTGGTAATGGCTGAAGCGATCGAGGGCTCGGGGCTCAACGAGTGCTCCGGTCTTTCCGTCTGTTCCGGGATGGCCTTCACAATAACCTACAGGGCAATGGCTACGACTAGTAGCGTTGATCTTGCTTTTCCAACAGCTCCAGGCTGCTTCGTGAGTAGCGTTGCGTCGCCTGCCAACGTGTGTGTTCTAGTCGCGGACGCTGGAGGAAATGCGCTCTCTGAGAATATCCAGGGCGCAACTGTCACTGTAAGCCCTGCCGCGTCGTCGACTGCGACTATCGTTTACGACGCTTCAGCTGGCTTGCCTTGGTCTGGGGCAGAGGTCACAGGTTCTTCAGCCTATGATACGGCAACAGTGAGCGGAGTTAATGGAGTTAATCCTACTGGCAATGTCGTCTACACCTTCTTCACAAATAACGCTTGTTCGGGCACCGGGGCTCAAGAGTCTCCAGTCGGCGGTTCATTATTGAATGGCGGCGTCGTTCCGATTTCCTCAATAGTTGGTCCCTTAGCCTCGGGTTCCTATAGTTTCGAAGCGACATATGGCGGAGACCTGAACTATCTCGCCTCAACTAGTCCCTGCGAGCCCTTCAGCGTCGGTAAGGCCAACACGCGTACTCCGACCTGCATCTACCTGTGGCCTAATGGAGGCCCTCTTTGCCCCACTGACACTGTTTCTCTTGGCGATACTGTCTTTGACTCTGCTATTGTGGGAAATACTTTCGACCAAATCCCTCCCACCGGTAATGTAGCCTACACCTTCTTCACCAACGGCGCTTGTTCGGGTACGGGGTCAGAAGCTGGGACTAGTTCGACATTCGTACACGAACCGGGCGGAGGATTCTTGGCAGGAGGATCTTCCTCTGAAGGTCCTCTCGCCGCTGGCAGCTACAGTTTCCAAGCGGCGTACAGCGGTGACTCCAACTATGTTGGTTCTACCAGTGATTGTGAACTTCTCACAGTGAATAAGGCGAGCACGACCACAACATTGTTTCTTACTGAGACTTACAAGGCATACTACCTGAATGGGACGGCTTACGGGTACACTTGGACAATTCCATCTACATGGAACTTCGCAACATTGGGCGCACTCTTGAAATCCTCCTCGAATGTGGGTACACAGATCGATGGATTCGTCATCGGTGGCACCATGACTTACAGCTGGGCCATGGGCAGTTACGGGGTGGGACAACCTGGTCCGGATTTTGGGGGGCCAGGTCTGGCAGCAGGTACAGCCTGCGCGACTGCCATCTACAGCGGTGATTTAAACTACGCTAGCTCTAGCGTCACTATTTGCTTCCCCGTGACGATACCAATGGGCGGCGGCGGATCCCATGCGATGCGTGACTAAGGCCTTTTTTTCTTTGGGGGGGTGCTTCGATAACTTCTGAAGCCGTTTGACCAGCGATTTCGATTCTTTCAACGGTTGGGCCAGGGTGCCGATTTCGCCTTGGCGCAGAACTCTTTCGGAGGTTTGAACCGAGCCGGAAGACATCCTCGGGCGTGGGATGAAACGCAAGTTCAAACCCCTTTCACACCAACCTCTTGACACTTAGGAACTAGGTTAACATCAAGATTCGGAGGTGGGCGAGACGACTGACCCAAACTCGAACCTAAACGATTTTCAAATAATTGATTCCGAAGGTTGTTTCGGTAGGGTCTGTTTCTTGCGGAAACTCTTCAGGCACTATGCGGGATCCTTTTTGTGGAGCGGGTGGTATTCACCTAGTTCTTTAGGCGGGCCCCAGACTTCCAAAGCCAGAATAGACCTACTCAGGCGTCGGAGGGCGAAGTAGCTGAGAACGTCTGTCAGGTATCGGATGGAACTCAGTAAATCCGCCCAGTATCCTGCCAACCGTCGACCCTATGACGAGCTCTCGAACCGACTTTCTCAACTCAGAGATACTCGCATCTGTTCCTGGAGGACACCATTGCGTCTCTCAAGGAATAGTGGTACCAATCCAGAGTCGTCAATCCAGCTTGACTCTTCTGATCTTGACAAACCAGAACAAGGCGACGGCTGCTAACGAACCCAATAGAGATGCAGTACCGAGCGTAGTTCTGTACTTGTCTTGAGTCAGAATGTCTGCAGCAAAACCTAGGATGAACTTGACGTGCTGGGAGAAAAGTGCAGAAGAGTTGACTAGGCCCCCATTGCTCTCGGGGATGGGTCCTTCTGCACTACTAGCCTTCCCGAGGGCAGGGTCGTTACGAATCGCCATCCTTCCGAAAGCAAGGCTGAGGCCTCGTGCTCATCGACGATCCTTTGAGAGTTGTTTTCCTGCTGACTATGAGCAAGTTCTGAGCGGTCCCTCAGAAACGTTAATTGTGGTTCAGCCTTCGCGTACTCCTGTCTGATGTAATCGTGGTCAAAGGCGTCATAGGCTCCGTCATAGGGTTCGTAATGACCTAGCATGAAGTCGAGAAATACTGGGTCTTTGACACCTCCCCTCCTCATCATACTCTTCCACCAACGTCTGAAGGCGTGAGGGTGAAGCTCGAAATGGCTCCAGCGAGGGAAGCTTGTGTGGGTCATCTTGTTCAGAGTTACACCAGCATCAGTCGCAGCCTTCCTCATTATCCAACCTATTTGCCCAGTCCTAAACGCCCAGCCCCTCTCAGACCGATCAATCGATCCACCGGGGAGCAATTGGCCCTCAATCCAGCGCTTGCCAACGCCCAGACTTCTAAACAGGATGGACTCGTCATCAATCGGTTCTCCCCATCGTTCTCTATCTTTCATCATACTCTTGATGAAGTCAACGCACTCCCGGCCAATCGCAAATGAGTGGCGAACCCTGTTCTTGGAGATGTTTGGATCCACGTCGATAACTACCGGACTGATCGAGTTCTCGATCTGTTTTCGAACGTCCCCGTAACGTATTTTCGTTATGACTCCTACGCGTTGACCGCTCTGCAACACGAAGGAGATGATCGCCCTGTTCCTGGGTGTTCTAGCACCTACAAGCATTCTGAAAACCTCTGAGTATGTAAAAATCCGCCTGCTCTCATACTGCGCCGCGCCGTGGCGGATTAGCGGAAACCTCCCAAACGTGATCTCGTTGTAAGAGAGGAATGATGAGATTGTGGCTATCGCGTTACGAGATGTGTTCAGTGCATACCCTTTTTGAACGTAATCGCCATAGAATTCGACCAACTTCTCCTTTGTCTTCACCTTGTCTGACTGAGCCAAAGTGAGTAGCTCCGACGGACTGAGTCTTGAGAAATCACAGAACTTCTCGAGGTAGTGGCGAAATCTTCCGCTTGTCCCTGGTGTAACACTACGGAGCCAACCGCCTACACTAGGATCACTCATGATATCGTCCGCTTTTGACACCGACACTTGCGATGCCGCAGGACTTGAAAAGAATGGCCGACGATTTCCGGCTAGAGTGGGAGAATACGCAACTGCCTATCCGCCCGAGCTGCGTCACCTTAGAGTCTGAGGAGAAGAATTGCGTTTGCGATTAGCAAGTCAATGATTGTCAGCGGTATGGACCTCTTAGCAAACCGAGCAAAGCTTAACCTCTTGTTTTCCTTGTTGAGAATGTTCAGCGCGACCATGTTAGAAGCTGTTCCTATCGGCGTCGCCATTCCACCAATTCCTGTCCCAACAGCAAGCGCCCAAGCTAGCGGGGCGATCGAAATTCCAGGAAAGCTCGACATTGCTCCGATAACCGGAATAAAGACTGTAACCAATGGTACGTTGTCGACGATCTGACTGATCAAGGCGGTAGTCCAAAGTACCAGAGTAACAGCAAGGGCTAAGTTTCCGCCGGATTCCTGAACCAGCCAACCACCTAGCTGGACCAGTAGTCCTGTCTTGGCGAATCCTGCGACCAGTACGAAGAGACCGCCGAAGAAGAAGAAAATCTGCCAGTCGATTCTGGCCAAGACATCTCGGATCTCGCTAGAACGGGATGACTCGTACACGAGAATCAGAAAGGCGGGTAGAAGGGTTGCGAGGGCTGCCGAAACCTCGAGAAAGGTATGGACAATAAGAAACGTGACTGCCAACCCAAGGGATACGAGGCTCACTCGAAGGAGGCCGGGATCCTTGACGGCACTCGAGGGATTCGGGAGCTGGAGCGGTCCACGCTGACGATGTCTTCTCATTGCGTCCTTGTGCAAGAATCCGTGATTCCTAAGATACAGAATGGTACTGTTAGTGGCAAGGATCGCTAACGCTATCGGCGCTGTGTTAGCCAGAAACTGGTTGAAAGAGAGATTCAATAGTGGCGACGAGCCGATGATGACATTCGTCGGATCACCCACCATCGTCGCGATCCCGCCCACGTTCGCCGCCAAGACCTCCGAAATCACAAACGGAATCGGATCAATACCTAGACCGTCGAACACCTCCACCGTTAACGGGACGATGAAGAGAGCCACAGTGACGATGTCGAGTAGCGAAGCCATACCCGCCGTCAACAACGGCAGCAGAACATACATCAGGACGGGGTGAGCATCGACCGACCGGGCGAGGCGAAGACCCATCCACTCGAAAAATCCCGCCTCTCGGAGGCTAGAGGCGATGATGAACATGCCCAGAAGGACGCCGAGCGCTGTCCAGTTGATCGCGGAGACCAGGTCTGTCTCGCTTAGTACTCCTGTCCCTACCATCAGGGTAGCGCCTAGGACTGCGGCCGACGGCTTGTGAAATTTGTCCGAGAGGATTAGGCCGTAGACTCCGAAGAAGACCCCGACCACTATGACAGTGAGAGCAGTAGGGAGAACCAAATCTCCAGCCGGATGGAACCCAGCTCATAAAAAGGCTCCCCGAAGACATGACAAATGTTCGCAAACAGACGAGACTACTTCCCTGAAGGTCGCGAAGAAGAGGCTGGAAAGAGCTGGCCAAACTCCTTAGGAGCATTAGCCACGGGTCGATTTTCTGCTCAAGTATCGAGATGTTTCAAGTTCAATCTCAGGATACCGGCAGTGTTAAATTCTGACTTAGAGCGATGTTGCGACTGCCAATTCTTCACTTCCTCGCCCTCCTTTTCGGGCCTGACACTATTCCTACGGCAGAGCGCCGAGGAAGGGCGCGATGAGACGAAGTACCCAAGAAAAATCGGAGAAAACCAAGAAAAATGATTAACGTGAGAAGAAAGCCCAGTGCCGTCTTTGTTCTGTTAATGTTCTCTATTTCCGTGGTGGCCATAGCCCCACGCTTAGGATTGTCAGTCCCACAGGCGCACGCTGTTACCCCGAAGGCACTGATTAA
>Ga0209161_10002230_pt1 | contig 15920 bp, 15 predicted proteins | sample GraSoiAngelo_155_FD_186169 | JGI IMG/M metagenome (GOLD analysis project Ga0209161, IMG submission 186169) | Grasslands soil microbial communities from the Angelo Coastal Reserve, California, USA - 14_1009_13_30cm (SPAdes) (version 2) | ecosystem: Environmental > Terrestrial > Soil > Grasslands...
GGACGCAGGTGCGGGACAAACTCCGCTGAGTTTGATGCAAGCGCGGCCGACCGAAACAGCGAGTCCGCCGCGGCTAATGCAAAGACCATGAAAACGATCGCGATTATTTTTTGTCTCTGCTCCGGGCTTGTTAGGCCGATTTTCGCTTTAAGCCCTGGCGACCTGAGCAGCGTGAAGTTTGAACAGCATCCGGGCCACCAGATTTCGCGCGACCTGGTTTTTCGAGATGAAAAGGGACGCGCTTTAAAGCTCGGCGAATTTTTTGGGAACCGACCGATGATTCTGGTCCTCGGGTATTACCGGTGCCCGATGCTTTGCACCATGATCACCGATGGTTTGATCAACGCGCTCGAGAATCTTCGCGCCAATGTTGGCACTGACTTCGACGTTGTCCAGGTTAGCATCGCCCCGGACGAAACGCCCGCTGCCGCGGCGGAAAAGAAGGCGCTTTACCTTCGTCGCTACGGTAGACCGGGTGCGGCGGCTGGCTGGCACTGTCTGGTTGGAGACGCGAAGGAGATCACGCTACTTACCGATGAAGTTGGGTTTCGATCCGCCTACGATCGGGACATCAAACAATACGCTCATCCGAGTGGTGTTATTGTTCTGACGCCCGAGGGCAAAATTTCGCGTTACATGTTTGGCGTTGCATTCAACTCAACCGAGTTGCGGGACGCACTCGCAGCGGCGAAGGAAGGCAAATCCGGTTCCGTCCTCTCGCAGATTTTTCTGCTTTGTTATCACTACAATCCCATCACCGGCAAGTATGGTGCGCTGATATTGTCGGTGTTGCGCATCGCGAGCGTCGGCTTTGTCGGGTTAATGGCGCTGTGGGTATTTCGGATGGCTCGTGCTTCAAATAAGCGAGTGTCCCTGACGGGATGAGGTATGGACAAGTTCCACCTTTTTCCCCCGCAAGCTTCTACGAGTGCGCACGAAGTCGACACGCTTTTTTTCGCGCTCACGTTGATCTCGCTCTTTTTTATCGCCGTGATTTTTCTGCCGATTCTTTTCTTCTGTATCAAATACCGGCGCGGTTCTCCGGCCGACCGCTCGAATCCTTCGAGCGGTTCGAACGTCATCGAGTTCGGCTGGACGACGCTACCGACGTTGATAGGCCTTGCGCTATTTGCCTGGGGCGCAGTTGACTATTTTCGAATCGAACGAAAGCCAGCCAATGCCATCGACGTGCAGGTGGTTGGCAAGCAATGGATGTGGAAGATCCAGCACGCCGAGGGGAAACGTGAGATCAATGAACTGCACATTCCCATCGATCGCACTGTCGCGCTGACATTGACATCCCAGGACGTGATTCACAGCTTCTTCGTGCCGGCGTTTCGAGTGAAGCAGGACGTTGTGCCTGGAAAATATACGAGCGAGTGGTTCAAACCCACTCGCACTGGGGAATATCACATTTTCTGTTCGCAGTATTGCGGCACGCAACACGCGCAGATGATCGGCCGTCTTGTAGTAATGCAACCACGCGCGTACGAAGACTGGCTCAAAACAGGCGAACAGACTGAATCAATCGTACTTGCCGGCCAGCGTCTGTTTTACAATCGCGGCTGCAGTGGTTGCCATGCACCGAATTCGACGTTTCACGCGCCGTTGCTGCAGGGTCTCTATCGTAAGCCGGTGCCGCTCGCCGACGGAAGCGTGGTCACGGCGGACGATCAATATTTGCGCGATTCGATTCTGCAGCCGGCAAAACAGATCACCGCCGGTTACGACAACATCATGCCGAGTTTCGCTGGTCATTTGACCGAGGAAGAAATCATGCAGCTCGTCGCGTACTTGAACGCAATCGGCAAACAGGAGCCTCCAGAGCAATGAATGGCGCAGTCGCCACCGAAATTGATATCAAAACGGAAGGCGAATTCGCGCGCCCGAATTATCTGAGCGAGCACACCGTTCGTTCCTGGCTGCTCACGACCGATCACAAACGAATCGGTATTCTCTATCTATTCACGATTCTGATGTTCTTTACCATTGCCAGCATAGCCGCCGCGTTGATGCGCATCGAGCTTCTGTATCCGACCGGCGGCCTGATGACATCGGAGACCTACAACAAGCTATTCACAATTCATGGCACGCTGATGGTCTGGTTTTTCTTGATTCCATCGATCCCCGCTGTGCTCGGAAATTTTGTATTACCGATGATGATCGGCGCACGGGACGTCGCCTTTCCGAAATTGAACCTGATGAGTTGGTATCTTTTTGTCCTCGGCGGCGCGTTCGCGACCTGGTCGTTGATTCGCGGAGGCGTCGATACTGGCTGGACCTTTTACACACCTTACAGCACGACTTACGCAAACTCGCACGTGATCTCGATGGCGGCCGGTGTGTTCGTGGCCGGTTTTTCCACCATCGTGACCGGGATAAATTTCATTGTCACGACGCACAAGATGCGCGCGCCGGGTTTGACGTGGTTTAGGTTGCCGCTGTTCGTTTGGTCGCTCTACGCGACCAGTTTGATCATGGTGCTTGCGACGCCGGTGCTCGCGATCACGCTCGGTCTGATCGCTCTCGAACGAATCTGGGGCGTGGGAATCTTCGACCCGAACCTCGGCGGCGATCCAATTCTGTTCCAGCACATGTTCTGGTTTTATTCGCATCCGGCGGTTTACATCATGATTTTGCCCGGTATGGGCGTGATCAGCGAACTGATCGCCTGTTTTTCGCGCAAACGAATCTTCGGTTACGCCTGGGTCGCGTGCGCCAGCATGGCTATCGCGATGCTCGGATTTCTGGTGTGGGGACATCACATGTTTGTCTCCAGCCAATCGGTTTACGCCGGAATGATTTTTTCCGTCCTAAGTTTTCTGGTTGCTGTCCCGTCGGGCGTGAAAGTTTTTAACTGGACAGCGACTTTGCACAAAAGCTCGATCCATTTCGCCACTCCAATGCTTTACGCGTTGGGATTCATCGGACTGTTTGTGATCGGCGGTCTCACCGGACTTTTTCTCGCCACGCTCTCGGTGGATGTTCACGTGCACGACACTTATTTCGTCATCGCCCACTTCCATTACATCATGGTCGGCGGAATGGTCACTGGGTTCATGGGCGGGCTGCATTATTGGTGGCCGAAGATCACCGGCCGTCTGTATCCTGAAATTTGGGGAAAACTGGCGGCGCTGGCGACGTTTCTCGGATTCAATCTAACTTTCTTCCCTCTATTTGTTCTTGGTTACCTCGGTCAACCGCGCCGTTATCACGTTTATCCGCCGGAGTTCCAAGTCTTCCATGTGCTCTCAACCGCGGGCGCTTCGATTCTCGGCGTTGGTTATGTGATGCCGTTGATTTATTTCATTTGGTCGGCGAAACACGGCCGCGCTGCTGGTCCAAATCCGTGGCGCGGGACCGGTCTGGAATGGCAAACCAGTTCGCCGCCACCGACTCACAATTTCAAGGAAACACCGGTCGTGACGGGCGAACCGTACGACTACTCCCCGGAAAAAGATGTCGATCTCGATCTCGCCAGCATCTAGTCAGGAATTTGTTGCGGAACAGTTTGATGATTTCGCACAGCAGCGCAGTGCCGCGCAGCTTGGGATGTGGGTTTTTCTCGCAACCGAGGTTCTATTTTTTGGAGGCCTCTTTCTTGGTTACACCGTTTTCCGTTCGCTCTACCCGCGCGATTTTGCAGCGGCCAGTCATCACACAGATGTTTTAATCGGTGGAGTCAACACCGCCATTTTGCTTTTCAGCAGCACGCTGATGGCGTTGGCGGTACGCGCGGCGGAACTTCGAAATCAGAAACAATTAATCTGGCTGCTATTGGGCACGTCCTTTTTCGGAATCATTTTCATGATTTTGAAAGGCGTCGAGTATGACAAGGATTGGACCGGCCATCTGGTGCCGGTTTTGAATTTCGAATGGTACCAACCGAATCCGGGACACGCCCAGATTTTTTTCTGGCTGTATTTCGCGATGACGGGTCTCCACGCAATTCACGTCACAGTAGGAATTTTCTTGATGCTGATTTTGGCGCTTCTCGCTCGCATTGGAAAATTTACAACCGGCCATTTTACACCGATCGAGATCGCCGGCCTCTACTGGCACTTCGTGGACATCGTCTGGATTTTTCTTTTCCCTCTTTTGTACCTGGCAGGACACCGCTGATGGGAACAGCCACACATCCGCCAAAAATTTATTGGAGAACTTGCGCGGCACTCATGCTCCTGCTCGCGCTGACATGGACGATCGGATACATCGATCTCGGCATGTTCAACGTGACCATTGCGTTGGCCATTGCGATCATCAAAGCGTTGCTCGTTGCGCTCTTTTTCATGCACATCAAAGGCAGCAGCCGTTTATTGCGCTTGGCCGCGACCGTCGGTGTCATCTGGCTGCTCATCATGCTATCTCTCACGCTCAGCGATTACTTTACCCGTGGTTGGGTGCCATTGAATCACTGAGGGATCTGCTGACCCTCGTCGGGTTGACTCAATCAGACTCGACTTTCGAACATCCAATCCGCATTATTCGTGCGATGCCTTTCAGGATGTTGTCCGTTCTCTCAAAGTGGCCGGTTATTCGCCAAATCCGCGAACGAAAAGATGGGACAGGTCTGGAGGCGATGTCAGAGAAGACGCGCGCGATGCACGCCAGGATCGATGATGCGCAGGTCGCACGCTCAATTTGTCCTTACTGTGGCGTGGGGTGCGGGCAGTTGGTTTTTCATAAGGACGGCAAGCTGGTTTCCATCGAAGGCGATCCGGAATCGCCAATCAGTCAGGGGAACCTCTGCCCAAAGGGGGCCGCGTCATATCAATTGCTCACGCACTCACGGCGTGAAACGAAGATGAAGTACCGCGTACCGCGTGCTCGCGAGTGGCAGGAGATTCCACTCGAGCGCGCGATGGACATGGTCGCGGACCGTGTCTGGGAATCGCGGAAGCGTACATTCGTGCACGAACAAGACGGCGCGATTATCAATCACACCACGGCGATCTGTCATCTCGGAGGCGCGACGCTCGATAACGAAGAAAATTATCTTATCAAAAAACTATTCACCGGAGGGTTGGGAATGGTCTGTGTGTCCAACCAGGCCCGGATATGACATAGCAGCACGGTGCCCGGTCTGGGCACCTCCTTCGGCCGGGGCGGAGCTACAACCGCGCAACAAGATCTAGCCAATGCCGATTGCATTTTAATCGAAGGTTCCTCAATGGCCGAAGCGCACCCGGTCGGTTTTCGCTGGGTAATGAAAGCCAAGGAGCAGGGTGCCACCATCATCCATGTCGATCCGCGATTCTCACGCACAAGCGCGCTCGCCGACATCTGGGTGCCGATCCGCGCCGGGACTGACATTGTGTTTCTCGGCGGACTCATCAATCACTTGATCCATTACGAGCTGTTCTTTCGCGAGTATGTCGTTCATTACACAAATGCTTCCTGCATTTTGTCCAACGAATACCGCGACCCTGAAGATAGCGGCGACGGGTATTTTTCCGGTTGGAACCCCGAGAAGCGCGCCTATGAAGGCGATAGCTGGCTTTACAAGGGTGGTGACCTTAGCCGGCCACAGCGTGATCTCACGTTGCAGGATCCGAACTGTGTCTTTCAGAAATTAAAACGGCACTTCGCTCGCTACACACCTGAGATGGTGCAGAAAGTCTGCGGCATTCCACCTGATCTTTTTCACAGAGTCGCGCATGCGCTTGCTGCCGCATCCGGCCCAGAAAGAACCGCTGCGGTTTGCTACGCGGTGGGGTGGACGCAGCATTCGAAAGGTGTGCAGATCATTCGCGCGGCATCGATTTTGCAATTGCTGCTGGGAAATATCGGTCGCCCCGGTGGTGGCATACTCGCGTTGCGCGGCCACGCTTCTATTCAGGGTTCCACTGATATTCCAACGCTCTACGACATTCTTCCCGGGTATCTGACGATGCCGCGCAAGGGCGACGAAACGCTTCAGCAATATCTTGATCACTACACAAAAAAAACCGGCCTTTGGTCGAACTACCCGAAGTATCTCGTGAGCACGCTTAAGGCGTACTACGGGCAGCGCGCGACAACGGAAAACGATTTTGGTTATGGCTTCCTTCCGAAACTCACCGGCAACCATTCCTTCTTCGAATATCTCTACGACATGCTCGATGGAAAAATGGAGGGTATGTTTTTGATGGGACAGAACCCGGCCGTCGGCGCGCCGAATTCGCGACTGCAGCGAAAAGCGCTATCGAAATTGAAATGGCTAGTCGTGCGCGAGATGGTCGAAACCGAATCTGCAAATTTCTGGTGCGAATCACCTGAGGTTGAGCGCGGTGAGTTGAAACCAGAGGAGATCGAGACTGAAGTGTTTTTCTTCCCGGCGGCCGGTCACGCGGAAAAGGAAGGCGCATTCACTAACACCCAGCGACTCTTGCAATGGCGGGAAAAGGCTGTCGACCCGCCAGGCGATTGTCGATCCGATGCATGGTTTATGCATCAATTGGCCTTGCGTCTGATTGCGAAGGCGAACGCATCGGACGACCCACTCGATGAGCCGCTCCGAGCTCTGGATTGGTGGTATCCGGAAGACAAACTGGGCGATCCGCAAATGGAAGCCGTACTCGCCGAGATCAACGGCTGGTACACAGATCCTGTAGCCGCGGGCGCCGACCGCGGCAGGAGCCAGGGAGTCCTCTTTGGCGGGGTTGATCGCGATGGAAAACCTCATCATGGACCGCAGGTGAACGGTTTTGCCGAATTGAAATCTGACGGATCCACCGCATCAGGCGCCTGGATTTACTCTGGTGTGTTTGGTCGCGATGGCGTCAACAAGGCAAACGCAAGGAAATCCAGAGACTATCTAGGTCACGGCTGGGGCTTCGCGTGGCCGAGCGATCGCCGGATTATTTACAACCGCGCCAGTGCGAGACCCGATGGGCATCCTTGGAGCGAACGAAAAAAACTGGTCTGGTGGGACTCCGAAAAATGGACTGGCATCGATGTCGCCGGATTTGTGCAAGGGAAAGCGCCGGGCTATGAACCGGAGCTAGGTGCAGAAGGCCTTGACGCAATTCCGGGGGATGCGCCTTTCATCCTGCACGAGGACGGCTTGGGTTGGATTTACGTGCCAAAGGGCTTGAAGGACGGTCCGTTTCCAACTCATTACGAGCCGCTCGAGTCGCCGGTCTCGAATGAGCTGTATTCTCACGACACCAATCCCGCTGAGCAATGGTTTGCCCGCCAGGAGAATCGCTTCGCTCCGCCGGGGGACCCACGATTTCCTTACGTTCTAACGACCTACCGCTTGACGGAACACCACACGGCAGGTGGCATGTCGCGTTTTCTGAGTCATCTCGCGGAATTGCAGCCGGAGATGTTCGCTGAGATTTCGCCGGAACTAGCGACACAGCACAAGATCAATAACGCCGATTACATTTGCGTGGTTACTTTGCGCGGTGCCATCGAAGCACGGGCACTTGTTAGTCGCCGGATTCGGCCATTGGCGCTCAATGGGAAAACAGTGCACCAGGTTGCGTTGCCTTATCATTACGGCACAGCGGGCCTCGTGCGGGGCGGGGCTGCGAATGATCTTCTAACGATCTCCGGTGAGCCGAACGTCACAATCATGGAAGCCAAGGCGCTTACCTGCAACATCGTACCTGGACGTCTGCCACGTGGACCAGCGTTCGCTGAATTTCTTAACAAATATGCACCGCAAACTGGGCCAACGATCTTGCATCCAGAAGAGCGGTCTTTCCGAAAAGGACAAAGCGGCGGGGGCCACGCGCACGAAGGCAAAACATGGATGTGACAAATAGTAGCGCAAGCGTCCCGCTTGCGATCAAACGGACGTGCAAGCCAGAGGCTCGCGCTACCTTATGATTGGCGAAGGAACACAGAGCACAAACCAACGTCGGCACAACTACCTGCAGGAAAATGTCGAAGTCGGTTTCTTCACCGATCCGACTGTGTGTATTGGTTGCAAAGCCTGCGAGGTCGCATGCAAAGAATGGAACGAAGTGCCTGATGACGGCTTTACGTGGTTGGGAAATTCCTATGACAACACCGGGCATCTCGGAGCTTCCACCTGGCGGCACGTTTTGTTTCTCGAACAGGACCGACAGAAGGGAAGTCAGATTGTCAGTTCTCACTCGTTAGGCAGCGGCGATGGAGAAGATCCGTTTCGCTGGGTGTTTCTTTCCGATGTTTGCAAGCATTGCGAGGAAGCCGGTTGTTTGGAAGCGTGTCCCACCGGCGCGATTGTGCGCACCGAAATCGGCTCGGTGCTTGTGCAAAACGATGTTTGCAACGGCTGCGGATATTGTGTCGTATCCTGTCCTTTTGGCGTTATCGATCGTCGTCCGCAACCGTTGCCCGACGCCGGCGGCGCCTTCAAGTGCACTTTCTGTTATGATCGCCAGAAAAGCGGGCTCCCACCGGCGTGCGCAAAGGTTTGTCCCACCGAATCGATCGTCTTCGGGCGGCTCGATGATTTGCGCGCGCGTGCGACACAACGTGTGCAGCAACTGCGAGAACACGGGTACGCCGATGCGCAACTTTACGATCCCATCGACACTTCTGTGCGCGGCACTCACGCGTTCTTCCTCATCCTGGGTGAACCTGAGGCATATGGTCTTCCGCCAAAGCCGCAGGTGCCAACAATTCATTTAAAGTCCGCATGGACGGCTGCATTTGCCACGGCCATCGGCGCACTGATCGCGACGCTATGCGCATTCGCATTTTTGTGACTGAAAAATCAAACGCGTCAGGGCGCAAACATTCTGCTCATCGCCGCCAGCATGTTGCCGGCGGTTTCTTGTGCGCGCAGAGTTTTGTCGATTCCAATTTCCAGCAGACGCACGACACTAAAGCTGTCCGACGACGTACCGGACAGGGCGGGCAGCATGCCCACGCTCCCCATCGCGTATGACAAACGAGAAACGAATCGACCAGTTACGTGAAGAAGCTTGGGCGAAGGGAGTTGTCACCGGAGACGGTGTCGACGTCGCCGGCGGGCCAATCCCACAAAGACCCGGGTACTACGGTCAACCAGTTGTTAGGCCGCCGGTGTGGACTTGGGAAATTCCAATTTATTTTTTTGTTGGCGGACTTGCTGGGATGTCTGCGTTAATCGCGCTGGGCGCGGCGCTGTTTCATCATCCTGATGTCGCGCGCACTGCAATATGGATCGCTGCCATCGGCGCGGTGTTGTCGCCAGTTCTGTTGATTTTGGATCTGGGCCGTCCGCGTCTTTTCATTCACATGCTGCGTGTATTTAAACCGCAATCGCCCATGTCAATGGGTGCCTGGATCCTGGCCGCGTTCGGAACGTGCGTTGTGCCAGGCTTGATCGCGCTCGAACTTCATATGTCGCACGTGTTCACTGGCGCAACCGATCAGATTCTCCGAATCGCCGCAGGAATTTTGATTTTTGGATCGGCAATTTTTGGAGTGTTGCTCGCCACCTATACGGGTGTGCTAATCGGCGCGACGTCGATACCGGCCTGGTTTTTGCATCACCTGCTGCTGCCGATTCATTTTGGAGCGGCGGGATTGGGTTCGGCTGCTGCGCTGCTGGAATTGCTCGGTCACCGAATCGCGCCGCTCAACGGGATTGGATTGTTTGTGGCCGCCGTCGAATCAGCACTTCTTATTTGGCTGTCACTCGACAAACACGGAGCAGCCGATCGCGCAATCCACGAACATCGTTCCGGTTGGCTGATTCGAATCGGCGAAGTTTTGATGGGTCCGTTCCCGCTTGTGCTGCGATTTTTCGGGGTGATCCCATTAGCAGCGATTTTCTTTCTGCTTGGCGCCTTGATCAGCAGGTTCGGCTGGATTGCTGTCGGAAGAGTTTCTGGCTGCGATCCTGAAGCGGTTTTTGCGTCACAGAAGTAAACGACATCCTCGTTTTATTCTTATTGATCAAGGATCACGCGCTCGATATGCGAGTAAATGTTGAACGAAGGCGGACGTAAGAAACCGATCAATGTCTGATTGCTGTCGCGTGCGAACTCGACCGCAAGACTCGAAGGCGCTGAAACTGCGGCGACGATTGGAATGCCGGCGGCGAGTGCTTTCTGGATGATCTCGAATGAGGTGCGGCCACTGACCAGAAGAACATGGCTGTCCAACGGCACGAGCCCATCGAGAAACGCGCGCCCAATTGCTTTGTCCACCGCGTTGTGGCGTCCGATATCCTCACGGGCAATTTTCAATTCGCCGTTCACGTCGAAAATTCCGGCAGCATGAATTCCACCCGTGTGGGCGAAATCACTTTGCGCATCGCGCAATTTTTCCGGAAGCGAAAGCAGCGTTTCGATATCGATCCGGAGAGCTGTCGCTCTTATGGCGGGGAAATTCTGCCGGATCGCCTGAATGCTTGTCTTGCCGCAAAGACCGCAACTGCTGGAAATTGTCCCGAATCGCTTCGTTGAATTCAGTTTCATTTTCACTTCGCTTGCTAGCCCGACAATGACTCTGTTGTCGGTGGCTGCTGAAAGCGTTGTGATCTGATCACGACTGTGCACGATTGACTCTGAAAGTAAAAAACCGGCTGCGATTTCGTCATCGTGACCAGGCGTGCGCATTGTGATCGCCAGGGTTTTGCGACCGATTCGAATTTCGAGCGGTTGCTCGATTGTCACCTCGTCCGGCGAGTATTCCAGCTCGCCGTCGCGTCTTCGGCGGATGATCTTTTGCGCATCAATGCTGCTTTCTTTCATGTGAAGCGACCCGCCTCGATGTTATCATGAACGCAGTGGAAATCTGCCACCTTTACATTTCGATGGGACACAATTTTGTCGGGCATCATGGACTCGAGCCGGATACGCATCCAGTGATTGAGGTGGCTGAGATCGAATGCGTGGCCGGGCGTGGTATTCGTGGAGACCGATACTTTGATTTCAAGGACGACTACAAAGGTCAGATTACTTTCTTCTCGCTGGAAGTTTTTGGTGAACTTTGCAGCGCGATGCAACTTCAGGGCTGCTCACCTGCTCTCGCTCGGCGGAATGTGATCACGCGTGGTGTCGATCTGAACAAGCTCATCGGACTGGAATTCGATATTCAGGGCGTCCGTTTTTTCGGAATGGAGGAATGCCGGCCCTGCTACTGGATGGACCGCGCATTCGCGGCCGGCGCACAGGAATTTCTCAAAGGCCGTGGTGGTTTGCGCGCAAAGATTCTTTGCGATGGCATCTTGCGCTCGACCGCCCGGAGAATCGAAATGCAGTCGAGCGAGCGCGCGATCGCCTCTCCCTTCGCAAGGGAGAGGACAGGATGAGGGTCTCGTTGCAGAGTTTATCGCGAGCGAATAACCCCTCACCTCAACCCTCTCCCCTCCAGGAAGGAGAGAGGCGGAACAGTTGCTGCAAGCTCACTGCTGTTTTGCTAGCCGGTGGCGAATCCCGCCGGATGGGCAGAGATAAAGCGACCATTATCATTCGCGGTAAACCACTCTGGGAACATCAACTCGAAAAATTGCGAACGTTGGAGCCGGAACAGCTTTTTGTTTCGGCGCGCATCGATCCGTCGTGGCGACCTGGCGACGTTCACTTCGTTGCCGATACTGCGCCATCGCGCGGCCCGCTTAGTGGTCTGGCCGCATCGATCGGACGAACGACCACCAGTCATCTACTGGCGCTAGCGGTCGATATGCCTTGGATGAGCAAAACGTACCTCGAGTTTCTTTGCGCTCAGATTGAGTCCGGTTGCGGCGTTGTGCCGAAGATCGGTGACCGCGCTGAACCGCTGGCGGCAATTTATCCACGAGAGGCGAACGGTGATTTTCGCAACGTGTTGACCGGCGCTGATTTTTCACTGCAACCGTTGGTCCGTCGCTTGGTCGACACCGAAAAGCTACGGGAAATATCTGTTACTGAGGAGGAGCAGAAATTGTTTTGGAATGTGAACGAGCTTTCGGATCTTACGGCGCTTTAGCCGACGGCCTTGGGATTCGTTTACTTACGCAATTTCCATTTGATGACCGGCCACACGCCGGTGGCTACAGCATTGTTTCACTCCAATGAAAAACCGTTCTTGCAAATTCGGCGCAACTGCGCAATTTGCCGACTGCGATTTGCACTTCTCTATGAGATTGTCCCTCTTGCGTTGCGTTGCTTTATTTTTTCTTCTTCCAGCGGGTGCTTTCTGCGCCACGAACGTAGTGAACATGTCCCATTACGACATGATGCGGCCCGACTTCACCACAATGAAACGTCAAGGCATCGTGGGTGTAATTCACGAAGCGACGTATCCGTCGTTCGTTCGCGATCCAAAGTATCTGGACAGGCAAATGGGGGCGCTGCAAGCGGGACTGCTGTGGGGAGCATATCACTATGCTAACGGAAGTGATCCAGTTCGGCAGGCTGATCATTTCCTCAGTGTTGTGTCTAGTTCCTGGGCGCAAGCCAATCCCGCGGTGCGACCGAGCGCAGGTGTCCTGCTGGTACTCGATTTCGAGAAAAATGGTCACTATCCCGGAGGAACGATGCGGGCCGATCAAGCCGTTGCGTTTGTTGAGCGCATTCGTGAACGCACCGGTGTGTATCCCGGTATCTATTCGGGCGAATACCATCTCGCGCAGGTTTTGAATAGCGCGCGAGTAACTCCTGCGCAGAGAAAAACTCTCACCAATTGCTGGTTATGGGTCGCAAATTACTCCAAGGAACCGCGTGCAACTGCGCCGTGGAGTTACTGGGCTCTCTGGCAATACTGCGGTGACGGTAAATGCCGCCTGCCACGTTCTGCTTACCCAATAGGTATTGCCAATATTAGAAAAGCAGAACTCAACGTTTTTCGAGGCAGCCGGAGCGACTTGGAAGACTTCTGGCAGCGACGCGCCTGGAACCCCTCGGGGGGAGCGCCTCGCCGGGAATCAGAACGAACGGTGACGGCCGAGCTGTAATAAACGCATGATCGTCGCGGGAAACGGCCGCGTGTCATTTCTCAATCCCGCGCTTCGTGGTGAGATAAACCGCGAAGCTGCCTAACCAATGACCGCCCTCGTAGTGCTTGCCGGTGACTGCGGCCAGCCCAGCGCGACGATGCGCTTCCGCCGCGCTCGCCAACGCAGCACGGCGAGGGTCATCAGCGGGAAGCACGGAGAGAATGCCCTGCAGCATCCACGCTCGACTCAAGTTCAAGCCATCGAGGTGAGCCAGCTTTGGATCGCTCGGATCCGGTGAGACAACAATAGGCAACCAATCCGCCGTCGCTGTGCTGGGAATTTGTGGCAGAAACTGCGTGAGCCATTTCCCGAATTCAGCTTGCGGTAAGACGCGACGCATGACGTCGGCTTCGCCGAGGCACGGTGAAAGAAAATCTTCACCGGACGGTTCGTATGCGAGCGGGCAATTCGCATCCACGAGAAAAAATTTCCGCGCTGAATCGGTGGCGAGTTTGGTGAGTCCTTCGTCATTTTTGCCTCGCGCATAATCCAGAATCAGTCCAAGCGCGAAGGCGGTTTGATCGTGCTCGCCGACGCGCACCGGATGTGAAAGTTTCGGGAGCCACGTTCTCAATCGCTCGACCGCGGCATCCTCGAGCGGTTTCAAATTCCCTAACATCTCACGCGCCTGTGGATCGTCCCATTCGCGCAGCTCAGCGCAGAGTTGCAACAGCCACGCCAATCCGTATGGACGTTCGAAACTCGCCCGGCCTTCTCCCCGCAGATATGCCGCTTCAGTTTTCAAGTTTTCAGCCGTGAGACTTTTTTTCAAAGCATCACGTGCCGGTTTTGCGAAAGATGCATCCGGGAATGTGCGCAACAATCGCACCAGCAGCCAGTGCCCGTGCACTGAGGAATGCCAATCGTAACAGCCGCAAAACGCTGGCGTAAGGTTTCGTGGCGGCGCGACATCAGCGTCGCTGTTCAGAACGTGACTGATCTTGTTCGGATATTCCTTGTGCACGCATGCCAGCGCCAGTCTTGCGAAACGCTCTGCAGCAGAAGCATCAAATTCGTGCGCGGACGGATTGGGCTCGCCTCTTTTCTGATGACCCGCATCTTCAGCCGCAATGCCGAGCAGCGGTGCCGCTGCAAGTGCGCAAACAAAATTCTTCAAACGTGAAGGATGAAATCTGAAGCGCATCGGGCGGAACAATGACGCTTGGCTTTGATTAGGTAAAGACGGAAGGATTTTCAACGGCGGCATCGCCGTTGAGTTCGGCCGGCGCAACCGCTAAACTGGCGCGCATTCGATCGTGTCGCACGATATGAGTTCGCTCGACTACTACAACATCGAAGAGCTTCTGATGCATGAGGAGCGCGCCGCGCGCGACCGGGCAAGGCGGTTCGTGCAGGAGGAAGTTTTGTCCGAGATCGTTCCCTCCCATCGCGCCGCGAAATTTCCGGAACATCTTATTCCGCGGATGGGCACACTGCGTTTTTACGCGCCATATCTTAACGAGCATGGCTGTGCCGGATTGAGCTACACGGCCTACGGCCTCATCATGCAGGAACTGGAGCGTGCCGACTCCGGCCTGCGCTCGCTTGCGTCGGTGCAGGGCGCGCTCGCGATTCAGGCCATCCATTCGTTCGGCTCGCCTGAGCAACACGCACGTTGGTTGCCAGGGTTAGTGTCGGGCGAGCGTGTCGGTTGCTTTGCTCTTACCGAGCACGGACATGGATCAGATCCGGGCGGGATGGAGACTCGCGCCCGAAGAGATGGCGATCATTACGTTTTGAATGGTAGCAAATGCTGGATCGGTAACGCGTCCATCGCTGACGTCAAAGTTGTTTGGGCGAAAGATGACGATGGCCGTGTCGGCGGTTTTATGGTGGAGAAAGACACGCCGGGATTTCGCGCGCGCGATATCGACGGGAAATTCAGCCTGCGGATGTCGCGCACATCGGAGTGCTGGTTCGAAAATTGCCGGATACCTGCGGAGAACCGCTTGCCAAACGCGTCGGGGCTTCGGGCACCGTTGTCGTGCCTCTCGTATGCGCGTATTGGAATTGCCTGGGGTGTCATTGGGGCGGCCCTTGATTGCTATGAAACTGCGATGGCGTACGCCAAGGAGCGCGAACAATTCGGCCGCCCAATTGCCAGCTTCCAATTGGTGCAACAGAAACTTGTCTGGATGGCGCAGGAAATCACGAAAGCGCAGTTGCTGGCGCTCCGTCTTACTCGTTTGATGGAGGCGGGCACTGCGCGTCCTGCTCAGATTTCCCTGGCAAAACGCAACAATGTCTGGATGGCGCTGCAATGTGCCCGCAAGGCTCGCGATATTCTCGGGGCAGCAGGCATTACCGACAAGTATTCCGTGATCCGGCACATGATGAATCTCGAGAGTGTCTCCACGTATGAAGGTACGCACGACATCCACACGTTAATCGTCGGTCGAGACATCACGGGCTTGAATGCTTTTGGCGGCTAGATTGAGGCCGTCATTCCGAGCGAAGTCGAGGCTGCAACGCAGCGGACCAAGTCCTCGAGACCAGGCTTTCAATCCCGTTGCGGTCTTAAATTGCAATTCCGCGCGATCCTTCCACTTCGCTCAGGATGACGGCCTCAAGAAATAGGCTAAGGTGAGGAATGAGCGAGTCAGTTTACATTCTCGGCGGCGGGCGCACGGATTTTAAGCGCAACCTGAAGAAGGAGGGCAAAACGATCCGGCATGTCATTATCGAGGCCGGCAAAAAGGCGATCGATGATGCGAAGATTGATCCGGGCGAAATTCAGGCCGGCGCAGTAGGCAATTTCAATGCTGGCCAGTTCACAAAACAATTGCAACTCGGCGCGTTCATTCCGGAGATCGATCCGAAATTGCGCGGCATCCCGACGATGCACACCGAGGCGGCGTGCGCGTCCGGGGCGTTGTCAGTGCTGTTGGGCGCGGAATGGATCATGGGCGGGTTGCATGACATCGTGCTAGTTGTTGGCGCGGAACAGCAAAAGACGATGTCGGCACTTGATGGCTCCGACGTGCTTGGCGCAGCTGCCGATTATCACAATGAAAAACCGGAGTATGGCGATTTC
>Ga0209161_10002236_pt1 | contig 15891 bp, 18 predicted proteins | sample GraSoiAngelo_155_FD_186169 | JGI IMG/M metagenome (GOLD analysis project Ga0209161, IMG submission 186169) | Grasslands soil microbial communities from the Angelo Coastal Reserve, California, USA - 14_1009_13_30cm (SPAdes) (version 2) | ecosystem: Environmental > Terrestrial > Soil > Grasslands...
CGGCGAATTAGCCGGCCGTCCGACCGCCTAAATTTGGTCCCGGTCGGTGTCAGTACTGTTGTGGGCGTGTCGGCAGCGAGAGGGCTGCGCAGAGCGGAGGATGGTGCCGTGCAGTGGGAGCTAGTCAGTCGGGCCCGTTCAGGAGACGACGTGGCCTTCGAGGAGCTGGTGCGTCCCTATCAGCGCGAGCTGCAGGCACACTGCTACCGGATCCTGGGCTCCGCCGCCGACGCGGAAGATGCCTTCCAGGAGTCGCTTACCGCTGCGTGGAAGGGACTGGCGGGATTCGAGGGGCGAGCCTCCTTCCGCACATGGCTATACAGAATCGCCACCGGCCGCTGCTTGAATATGGTGCGCGCTAGCAGGCGGTCACCAGTGAGTGCGACGCCGGTGGATGTGGAGCCGCCAGAGCCCAGTCGATTGGGTGAGGTTCTCTGGCTCGAGCCGTATCCCGATGTCATACTGGCAGAGGTCGCTGACCCGACGGCAGGACCGGAAGCGCGCTATGAGCAACGGGAAACCATTTCGCTGGCTTTCATCGCCGCGCTGCAACTGCTGCCACCGCGCCAGCGTGTTGCCCTGATCTTGACTGACGTCTTGGACTTCTCCGCGCGCGATGTCGCCGACATGCTCGACACAACGGAGCACGCGGTCTACGGTGCGGTCAAGCGAGCGCGCGCCACGCTCGCTCGCCAGCTGCCGAAAGCTGAGCCGCCGCCACTGCCGAACTCACTAGACGAAAAGAAGGTCCTTGACCGACTGGTTCGTGCCTGGGAGGACTGCGATACGAATGCGTTAGTGGCGCTGCTGACTGACGACGTGTGGTTGCGGATGCCACCGAATCCTCTCGAATACCAAGGTAAGGAGACGGCCAAACGGTGGTTTGCGACCAGTGCGTTCCGCGAGGGCCAACGCTTCCGGCTCGTCCCTACTCGTGCGAACGGGCAACCCGCATTCGGCCTCTATCTCTTCAGCCCTTTAAGTCGCGTCGCCCACGCGTTCGGCCTGATCGTGGTGACCTTAGCTGGCGACCGGGTGAGCGCAATCACGGCATTTGAGAGCGGCATGATGGCACGATTCGGCCTGCCGCGATCGGTCCCATCAGACTGATTCTGGGCGTACTGGTCGCTTGGCAGCCAGCCAAGAGTGTGGTAGCCGCGGTAAGTCATCTGTGCGGCAATCGGTGTAGCGAGCTATCGGAGATCGAGGAGGCAAGTCGATGAATGGGACGCTGCAGGACAAAGTCGCGGTGATCACCGGGTGGCACCTAGGGGATGGGACTGGCCACCGCGAGACTATTCGTCGAAGACGGTGCCTCTGCCTTCATTCTGGGCCGGAGGCAGAAGGAGCTCGATGAGGCGGTAGACGGCATTGGACGCGATGTCAGGGTCAAATTCGAAAACTGGCGGGGGCGCGACGGGAACGATCCGTCCGTCGACATCGCCGACCAGCCCCATTCCCAGGGCATAGAGGACGAATTGCAAGGCGCCGGCCAGAAATCCGTTTCGAGCCAGGGCACTGCCGACGACGGCCAGAAAGATGGGCAGCGTGCAGCTCAATGAGGCCAGTGCGTAGGCGAGTCCATAGGCGAAGTAACCGCCAAGGCCAACCTGTCGAGTGCGCGCTCCAAGCCGAGCCGCCAATTCCTCACCGACGCTGGCGAGCACTCTGCCCGCGGTAAACACCAGCACGACGCCCATGGCGAGGGCCAGCCAGGGGAGCCAACGAGAGACGCTCGCCGCAGCAAGGCTCAAGACGATCCCCGCCAGCCCGAATAACAACACAAAACTGATGCTCACCGTCCCTCCGATGCGCAGCGCGTTCAGGACACAGAATCCGACACCGCTTCGTGAGTCAGTGCCATCGGCCACACCCAGGTAAAGGCCGAGGTAGCTCGGGAGCATGGCGAAACCGCAGGGGTTGAAGGCCGTAACCATGCCGGCGCCGATGGCATAACCGACGGGCGCGGCGGAAACGACCCGTCCGAGCGCCGTCGACGACGAGCCGGAAAGCGACTCGATGGCTCCGGTCACGGGACCGATCCCGGACCCGGTGGCGATCGCGGCAATCGCGGCGACGGAAAGCGTAGCCAGAGGCACCAGAAGCGTCGTGACCGTCCGCGGCCAGGACCCCGGCCGCCGGCGCCAGGCAAACCGACTGTCAGGCGTTGCTTCGCGCTCTCGTTCGATGCCGGATCCTAGGCGGCGCCCAGCAGCTTTTGCTGGATTCGGCTCCGCAGCTGATCCTCGGTCATGATCCCGGTGACGTGATCGGTGACCTGGCCGGTCGCCGTGAGGAACAGCGTGGTCGGCATCTCCTGGACCTTATACAGCTGGAGCGGCGACGCATCCACCGAGTAGCCCAGTGGATACGTGATGCCCCAGCTCCTTGTAGAGCCGGACCGCGTCGTCGTGGGTTCCCAGCCCGGTGTATGGACCGACGTCCACGCCAACGAAAATAACCCGTCCGGAAAACTCGGTGGAGACCTCCTGGAAGCCCAAGCATTTCCACCCGGCACGGTGGGCAGTTGCCGGCCTAGAAGTTGAGGACCACTGGCTTCTTCTGCGCGAACACCCTGGAAAAAGCTGTCTTTTGGCCCCCCAGGAGCGAATCTCCCTGGTAAGCGACGACGTTGAAGTCGTTTCCTGTGCTGGTGGTCCCACCGCCGAAGGATGGATGAAGCAGCGCCAGGAGGAGCAGAACTCCGGCGACGCCGGCAATGGGCCATCCCCAGCGCCGAAGCCAGTACGGCCGCCCGCGCCTGCCGGCTGTTCTGCCTGGTGCTGGTCTGGCAGCGGGCACGTTGGCCTTCGGCCGCCCCGATTTGCCCACTTACTCACCTAACTGTATGAGGCCAGCCGCAGGCTTGGATTTCCACGTCCTAACGGCTGGCCTCTCGAGCGTTGGCTCAGGCTGCGACCTGTCGCCGAACCACGGTATTGTCCGGCCTAGCTCTCCCTGACTCGATAGCGACCATGGCGATCGCAGCAGCGGCCAGGGCGAAGTCCTTGAGCAGGAACTGGCCAGCCAATGTCAGGTATGGAAAGCCCTTGGATCCATAGGTCACGGCAGGCGCAACGGCGAAGATCGTCAGGGTGCCGGCGAAGAGAATCAGGACCAGCAATCCGACATAGCGGGTGGCGATGCCGGCGAACAGCAGAATGCTCGCGGTGATTTCCAGCACGCCAACTCCATAGACGAATGCGTTCGCGGCCAGAAATGGCAGCGACGCATGCAGCAACCCCACCACTGGGCTTGGATCGGCGAACTTGAGCGCGCCAATCCAGAGCAGGATGAGGCCGAGGCTGATTCGAAGCAGCGGCCCGGCGATCCGCTCGACCAAGTTGAATAATTCGTCCATTCGCAACCTTACGGCTGGACCGGGCAGCGGAAATCAGCGGCGGGAACGCGGGTCACGGTCACGTCGCCGGCGGCGGCTGCGGTCTGGACGGCCTGCACGCTGGTCAGCGGATAGGGGGTGATGCCGGACCTGAACGTGACGAGGTTGACCGCCCAGGCGCCTCCGTGATAGTCAGCGGTCCCCGGGGCGACGCCTGCGATGCCGAGCTGACCGGCAGCCCCGTTGGTGACCTTGAAGAATGGATCCTGGCCGCTATTGGGGAACGCCGAGGGCGTCACCACGGTGTGGATGGTGCCGCCGTTGTAAAACAGCGTCCCGAATCCGACAGCGGCGTTCGCGCTGTCGGCAAAGCCCGAGATGGCTGTCCCCAGCAGCAGGGCGCCTGCGACGAGCGAACCGGCGATCAATCGTTTCATGTCGTTGACCTCCTGACGTGGAATGGGAGCCATGATGGCGGGGCCGTATGACATGCAGATGACGGGACTTCATGGGCGCTTCATGAAACCGGCTCCCCTTCATTCGGCTGTCATAGACAGTGACTAAGCTCAAGCCGGTGGGCGCACCCGTTCTCGTGGTCGACGACGACCCGAAGATCGTTCGCCTCGTGCGGACGTACCTCGAACGAGAGGGGTTCGCGGTGGTGACCGCGATGGATGGCCGGACAGCGCTGCAGGTCATTCGGGAGCGGCCGCCCCAGCTCATCGTCCTGGATTTGATGCTGCCGGAACTGGACGGACTTGCCCTCCTGCGGATCGTGCGGGAAGACTCTGATATGCCAGTCTTGATGCTCTCCGCGCGCGGGTCCGCCGCCGACCGGGTGTACGGCATCACGGAAGGGGCCGACGACTATCTCGCCAAACCCTTCTCTCCGGCCGAGCTTGTCGCGCGAGTTAAGTCCATCCTGCGGCGCAGCGGTGCAGCCAATCGGCGGCCAGCAGGGCAAGCCGGACAACTCCGTTTCCTCGACCTCACGATCGACCTTGACCGGCATGAAGTCGCCAGTTCCAATCGGCCGGTGCCGCTGACCGCCGCCGAGTTCCGACTCCTGGCCGCGCTGGTGCGGGCGGATGGGCGTGTGCTCAGCCGCGAGCTTCTCCTCGATGCGCTCTACGGGGCGACGCCTGTTGACGCGCTCGACCGCACAATCGATGTCCACATCGGCAGGTTGCGAGAGAAACTCGGCGATGATGCCGAGCGGCCACGGTACATCGCCACCGTTCGGGGGGCGGGATACAGGGTCGTCAGAACGGTGCGTGAATGATCCGGCGGATGCTCCTGCGGCCCATGGCGGCCCGGATTGCAATCGCCACCCTGGTCGTTAGCTCCGCTGCTTTGCTGGTGATCGCCGTCGGCATTCTGGTTGTCAGCCAATCGCTGTTCCGGCACCTGATGCAGGAACATGGTGCGACCGCCGCGGCTGCCAAGGGCATGTTCGAGCAGACGGTCGGGACGGTCTTCCTGCTCGCGTTGTTACTGGGGGTGGTCCTCAGCCTGGGGCTCGCCGTTGTACTGGCACGTCATCTTTCGCGGCCGCTGGAACAGATCGGGCGAGCCGCCCGGCGTGTCGCTCATGGCGACTATCACGCACGTGTCCCGCGACAGGGACCTAGCGAGGTGATCTCGCTCGCCGATTCCTTTAACAAGATGGCCGCGAGCCTGCAAGAACAGGAGCGCATGCGGCGTGAGTTCATCATCAACGCGGCCCACGAGTTGCGGACGCCGCTGACCAACTTGCAAGGTTACCTCGAGGCATTGCGTGACAATGTGATCGCACCCGATCCAGAAATCTTTGCCTCGCTCCACGAAGAAGCTGATCGCCTCGTGCGACTGTCTCATTCGCTGGATTTGCTCGCCGAGGGCGATTCGGGAATGCCGCCGCACGCGCCCATCACCGTCGACCTGGCTGCGGCGGTCCGCTCCGCAGTCGACCTCGCTCGCCCCGCGTTCGACCGCCGTCGCATCAGCGTCGAAATACGCCTGCCGAACGCAATAGGGGCGCGCAGCCGTCCGGACGAGCTGGCCCAGGTGCTCGCGAACCTTTTACAGAACGCGTCGCGGTACACGCCCGAGGGCGGTCGCGTGACGGTAACCGTTGAAGACCGCCAGGCCGACGTGCTGATCAGCGTGACCAACAATGGCGACGGCATTCCCCCGGCAGACCTGCCGCACGTGTTCGAGCGCTTCTACCGAGTCGAGAAGTCAAGAGACCGGGCGCGCGGTGGGGCAGGAATCGGACTGGCCATCGTCAAGCAGCTCGTGGAGTCGGCCGGCGGTCGGGTTGGTGTGGAATCCGAGGACGGCCTCACCAGATTCTGGTTCACCGTTCCAGCCGGAGCGATCCGCTCAGGCCTACCATCGGATTAACGGAGGACGCGATGAGCGAACGCAACCCTCGTGGCACGGTCGTCTTCGACATCATCGGCACCTGCTTCAGCCTCAATCGGGTCGCGGACGCACTCTCAAGGGCTGGGGCGCCAGCCCATGCCCTACCCCTCTGGTTCGCCCGGTCGTTGCGGGATGCCTTCGCCCTTTCGCACGCCGGAGGGTATCAACCGCTCAAGTCGATGCTCGAGGCTGAATTGCCACGCACGCTTCAGCAGCTCAAAGTTGCTGCCACGCCCGATCAGCTTGCGCAGATTGGCCGCCCATGCCTGGGACATCCAGGGAGCTATCCGCGCCGGATTTCGGACCATTTTCATTAGCAGCCTGGAAGGCGGCTATCTCGACGCGTATCCGAAGCCGGATGTCAGCGTTGTTCAGCTCAGCGAGGTCGGGTCAGCGCTTCGCGCCGCAGCGACCGTGGGGTGAGCCGGACGATGGCCATTTCTCCGCTCGGGGCCGTGCTGCGCGGAATGGTCGCGGCGGCCGTGGGCACCGGCGCCATGGATTCGGTCTGGTATCGGCGATACAAGCGCGAACCATCCGACCACGACATGCCCGGCATACGCGTTTTGTCACGGCGGGAATTTCTCCCAAAAGTCTGTCTTGTCCCAATCGGCTTTCACAAAGCGCTGGGACTTTTCGAGGTGGAAGCAGTAGTGTGTGGTGACCTGCTCAAAAGCGTGGTGCATCATCCGCTCAGCGGCAAGTTCGTGGTCGGTTAGGGCCACAGGTTCAAAGCGCCGCCGAGTCGTCCAGTCGTCGGCCTTGTCATCAAAAATCGCACGAAACCAGTATTCCCGTCCCTCATGCAGCAGGATCCCAGTCACGGGGCCGTCCCACCATCCGTCGCTCCAGAGCGCCCGAAGATTTCGCAGCCGATTCAGTGGTTCCAACCGGCGGCCCCTATTTCGGGTTTTGAGTTCCCTCGGCTTTGGTGATCGTAACCTCGGGTGGCCCCTCTAAAGTCATCTCAGGTTCGGTCGGCAGGCCGACGCCAATCAGGCGAATGCTGGTGCCAGGCGGCGCCTTCGTAGGGCCTTCAAAGCTCAATGTGGCTTTGATTCGTTCTTGCTCTTCCGGTCCGGTGTTTCTCGAATCCATGATTACCGTCCTTCCCTCGAAGTGCGGAAGGTCACCGGTCTCCGAGAACATTCTCTCGACCGGACCGGAGAGAACGCCGACAAGGACAGCCGAGTAAGGCTTCTCTGACGCTGGCGCAAAGGTACCGATTAGTCGTTTCACTTCGTCACTGAGACCCAGCAGTTCACCAATCGCTGCCGACAAAGCACGCTCCAGGCCGGGAAGGATTTCCCGGGCAATGGCCGCAAGCTTATCGAGATCCTCAAAGCCGTGCAACAGGCCGTTGCGCAATCGGCGGGTACTCGCAGTGACCTCGCGGCCCAGCTCGTGCTCGATCCAGGCATAGGCACCTCCGGCCACCGGCCGTCTGATCGCCCCGCCACATTTTGGACACTTGGCCTCTTCAAACAGCGGAACGTTGAGGTGCTTACCCAGGGCGGGATTGAGAGTTTCGAATGCGGCCCAAATTTGGCTAAAGCGGTCTAAGACGTCGTCGGTCGTTAGCGCACCTCTGTACCACCTCAGCGCCCGCGACAGCCGCTTATAGCTGTCCGGCGGCAGTTCAAATAGCTTCTTGAAGACCTCCGCGGGTGCGCCCTTCGGAATACGCCGGGTGGGTCGTAAGCCGAGATCGTCTTCGATGAATTGACGAAACTCGCGCTCGGACTCATCAGGTCCTATTTCATGAACTAGAGGAAAGCGCGGCAGGTGCACTGGGGCAACGCCCACTAGCCCAAAGACGGCCGCAAGAAAGTGAGCTTGTTCAAATGCCATGGCCGAAGCAGCGTTGACGTCGGCCGCCGAGACAATGGCCGTTACTTCCAGGTCTCCGGGAAATGCAGTCCCCCGTTCGTCCGTTCGGTAAAGCGTCCGCACCGAGGCGTGAATGCCAGCTTTCTGCTCCACGAACTTGATTGCCTCGCCACGTCCGAGGGTCACCCTGGATTTCGCACGGAGGACAACCCGATACTCTCTGTCCGCTCCCATCTGGCCCTCGAACTCCTTTTCACTTAACTATGCCGTCAGTTATGCCGTTAGACGTGGGATCCGGCCGCTGGCTCGACGGCTGTCAGTACTCGCGGCCGGGCCCGGAGACCACTCCTCCAATTCAAGACTGGCGGGGGCGCGACGGGAACGATCCGTCCGTCGACATCGCCAAGGATGCCGACCAGCGGTTTTGAAGACCGTGGAGCCCACCTGAGCCCATGCACCCCCGGTGCTGGGCTGAGGTTACAGAACGGCGTCGATTCTCTGTCGGAGGAGAGCTTTCGGCTTGTAGCCGACAATACGCTCGGCCGGTTTGCCGGCTCGGAAGAGAATCAGGGTTGGAATGCTGAGCACGGTGAACTTGGAGGAAATCAGTGGGTTGGCATCCACATCCAGCTCGGCGACAGTGACTCGGCCCTCGTACTCGACGGCCAGCTCGTCAATCACCGGCTTGAGCATCTTGCAGGGCGCGCACCAGGTGGCCCAGAAATCGACGAGCACCGGCTGTTGCGACGCCGCGACCGTGGTTTCGAAATTCTGATCGGTTACCTGGAGAAGGTTCTTCGTCATGCCGCTCCTTCCTTCGTCGTTGCCTTCTGGTCGGTCTTAGCGGGTCCTTTGGTCTCGCTCTTGGTCTCGCTCTTGGTCTCGGTTTTCGTCTCGGTTTTCGTCTCGGCTTTCGTCTCGGTTTTGGGACTTTCGGTCGACGCGGCAGCGCCGTCGCTGCCGGCTCCTCGCGAATCGGTCTTGTAGAAACCGCCGCCCTTGAAGATGATGCCGACCGGGTAAAAGACGCGGGTTACCGGCGCCCCACACTCGGGGCACTGGCTGAGCGGGGCTTCGGTGATCCGCTGCTGCACTTCGAAATGGTGGCCGCGGCTGCAGCGATATCCATATACGGGCATGTCGACTTCCTTATACCCGAATTTCGGCCCCGGGGAAACGCTCGGCCCGCGGCGCCGCTAGTTGATCCAGAGCTTGCTCTTTGGGCGCGGTTCCTCGGAAGCCGGGTCGGCGAAGTCGCCGGGTTGTAACAGCCCGCTCTGCATCATCTCGGTCACCCGGTCGAAAAAGGCCTCATCCGGGCTGGTGAGATCGGCGATTTCAGTCCCCGGTCCCTCGGCCAGAAATCGCTCCAGCGCGGCGCAGATGATGTCGCTCCGGCTGTGCGGTGATGCCAGGGTCGCCCGGTTCAGAGCGTCGAGCAGGGCGTCCGGAATGTAGATGACCACACGCTTGGCGCTCATCGGTCTCAGCATGGTAACCAAGGCGGGCGACCCGGGCAAGCCGAATCGACTCACGAAAATGAAACAAAGCGACCGATCAAATGCGTTACCCCCCACCCTACCCTCCCCCCACAAGGGGGGAGGATTATTTGAGCGCTTGAATTCGAATATCCGCCCCAAGTGGGTTGAAGACGATGCCCGAGGCCGGCTTGGGATAAAAGTAGGTCGACTTCTGCGGCATGACCTGCCCGGCCAAGGCGACAGCAATCACGTCGGAAACGGCCGGCGGCCGGAGTAAGAACGCCGCCTGTGCTGATCCGGCGGCAAGCCGGTCGAAGATCACCTGAACGTCCCGAGAGTAGCTGACGTAGCGCTCCTGCTCCAGAATCGACTCCTCCAGGCCGGGCTCGCGCTGCAGGATCTCTCGATGCAAGACGGACACGTCGAGTCCGGAGACCGGGTCGGGAGAATAAGCCCCCTCCCTGACCCTCCTCCGCAGGCGGGGGAGGGACGTGATTCCGACTTCCCCCGCGAGGAGGGGAGGGAGAAAGGGCCATGCCGATCCGGTGGCCGGCAGTTGGTTCCTGCATCGCGGCGAGGAGCGCTGCCGGATCGGCCCGCTTGACGACCCGATGCCGTTTGGTCAGGCCGCTCAAGAGCGTCGCTGGATCGAATCCCTCCAGATCGTGCAACACCCGATGGGTCGGGAGGATCGTCAGTCCCGGGTCCCGGACGTCGACCAGGAGCATGAGCACATAGTTGAAGGCGGCGTTGGGGGACGCATTGGGATGCTCGAGCCGCTGCCGGTTGCGGAAATTCAGCGCCGTTTCATATCGATGGTGGCCGTCGGCGATGTACAGCCGTGAGGCGCTCACGACTTCCGTCAGCTCCTGGAATCGGTGGTCGGCGCAGAGCGACCAGACCGTGTGCTCATCGCCGTCCTCGCCGGTAATCGAGAGTCGAGGCGCATCGGACATTGCGGTGTCGATGATGGGGCGCATCGCGGACCGCGGATCTTCGTAGAGGGCAAAGACCGGGCTGAGATTGGCCTCGACCGCGCGCGTCAGGGAGAGCCGGTCCGCCTTGGCGCGGGCGTGGGTTCGCTCGTGCGGCAGAACGCCACCACCGAACGGTTCCAGCTCGACGACTCCGAGGATGCCCAGCCGGGTTCTCGTGGTGGCGGAAATCGGATCCACGAATTGGTGACGGTAGACGTACAGGCACGGAGTTGGTTCGCGCTGCAGGATGCCCTGACCCAGCCACGCGTTGAAGAACCCCGCCGCCCGGGTGTACTTGTTGTCTTCCGGGCTGTCGGATGGTCGGACCTCGCCGGCGATTAGCCGCACGACGTTGTGCGGATCCTGCTGGTAGTAGCGCTGCTGGTCGCCCGGCGTGATCACGTCGTAGGGGGGCGCGACCACCCGAGCCAGGTCGACCCGGTGCGGGTCATAGAGGATGCCCTGAAACGGCCGGACCGTCGCCAACTCGAATTAGAGCGTGACGGTGAGGACGTCAGCCATGCCAGGGATCCGCCGGATATCCGCCTGGATCGACTCCGGTACCGGATCATCGACCGAAAGGATCATGACGGCATCGCCACGCGGCCGGTCCCGGCCCACCTGCATGCTGGCGATATTGATGTTTTTCTGGCCCAGCAGCGTCCCGATCGCGCCGATGATGCCCGGACGGTCCGCGTGCCAGCTCATCAGGAAGGTGCCGTACGGCACCAGGTCGATTCGAAAATCGTTGAAGGTGACGATGTGCGGCTCGTTGAGCAACAGTGTCCCGCCGACTCGCGTTTCAGCGTGGTCGCCGGTCGCCTGCAGGCTGATCAGGTTCGCGAACTCGCTGGCACGCGCGTCCCGCTGCTCGACGAGGGTGATGCCCTGGGCTGCGGCGACCGTCCGCGCGTTGACCGGGTTGACGCGCTCCGCGCTGAACCGCGTGAGAAATGCCGTCAGCAGCGCCGCGGTGAGCACCGAGCAGTCGTAGGTCGCGATCTCGCCGGTGTAGTGGACCTCGAGACGGCTGGTGGGTTGCCGGCCAACCTGCGCATAGAACCGGCCGATTCCCTCGGCAACGGGGATGAACGGTCTCAGGAAGGCCATGGCCTCCGGCAGGGCCACCGGGGCGTTCAGCGCAAAGCGCGGGAGGCCGCCGTCGAGCACGGCGATGACCTGGTCGCTGATCTCGAGGGCAACGCTGATCTGGGCTTCTTCCGTAGAGGCGCCGAGGTGTGGAGTCGTCACGACCTGCGGCAACGACAGTAGCGGATTCTCACCGGGCGGCTCTTGCTCGAAGACATCGAGCGCGGCGCCGGCGACTTGGCCGTCACGCAGCGCGTCTCGAAGGGCCGATTCGTCGACGATCCCGCCGCGGGCCACATTGATCAGCCGGAGCCCCTGCTTCGCCCGGGCCAGGACGCGCGCGTCGATCAGGTGATGCGTTTCGCGGGTCAGCGGCACGTGAAGCGTTACGAGGTCCGCTTCGGCCATCAGTTCCTCGAACGGCACCAGCTTGACGTTGAGCTGGGAGGCCCGCTCCTCCGAAAGCATCGGGTCGCTGGCGATCACCCGCATCCCAAACGCCTGTGCTCGGTGCGCCACCTCGCGGCCGATACTGCCCAGGCCCACGACGCCGAGCACCTTGTCGCGAAGCTCCGTTCCCAGGAAGCGGGAGCGCTCCCAGCGGCCGGCCTTCACCGCCTGGTCGGCCTGCGGAATGTGCCGCGCAAGGGCGAGCATCATCGCCATCGTGTGCTCCGCCGCCGCGATCGTATTTCCCGACGGCGCATTGACCACCAGCACGCCGGCCCGGGTCGCGGCATCGACATCGATGTTGTCGACGCCAGCGCCAGCGCGACCGATGACTTTGAGGCGGCTGCCGGCGTCGATGACCCGCGCATCGACTCGGGTTTCGCTGCGAACGATCAGGGCGTCATAGTCCGCGATCCGGCCGACCAGCGCCGCCGGGCTCTGCTTCAGCTCCACGTCGACCTCAGCGTGCTCGCGCAGCCGGTTGATCCCCGCTTCGGCGATCGGGTCGGCAACGAGAACGCGCGACACGTGGTTCAGGCGACGAGACTGGGCTCGGACGACTCCAGCGCCCGACGAGCCGCCGCCAGGGCGGCGCCGCGCCTGACCGGGTGGCCATTGGCCTCGAGCCCTCGTTCCAGCGCTTGCACGGTGGCGACCACGTCGTCCTCGTAGACGGCGCCGAGATGGCCGATGCGGAAGATCTTGCCGGCGAGCTGCCCCTGCCCTTCCCCCAGCACGAGGCCCAGGTCGCGCCAGGATTTGAGCACCGTCTCCGACTTCTCGCCCGCGAGCGCATCCGGAAAGTAGATCGCGGTCACGGTCGGGGACGCGACCTCAGGATCGGCCAGTAGCCTCAGGTCCAGGGCCGCAGCCGCGGCGCGAAAGGCTGCCGCGATCCGAAGGTGCCGGCGGAAGATCGCCGCCAGCCCCTCCTCGCGCATCATGGTCAATGCCTCCCGGAGGCCGAAGAGGATGCCGAGTGCCGGCGTGGTAAACGTCATCCCTTTCGACTGCAGCTTGCGAGCGCGGTCCCAGTCGAAGTAGAACCGAGGCGCCTTCGCACTGCGCTGCCGCTCCCAGGCGGCCTTGCTGACACCCAGCATCGTGACGCCGGGCGGGAGCATCCATCCCTTCTGAGACGCGGTGATGGCGACGTCGACGGCCCAGCGATCGACCGGCAAGTCGATGGATCCGATCGAGCTGACCCCGTCGACCACCAGCAGCCGCTGGTGCCGCTTGACGACTTCCGCCAGGGCCTGCAGCCGGTTCGTGACCCCGGTCGAGGTCTCATTGTGGGTGATGAGAACCGTCGCGATATCCGGCTCGCGGCGGAGCAGGTCGTCGAGATCCTCGGGGTCGGCCGCCTCGCCCCAGGGCAGCGTGTAGCGGGCGACGTCGGCGCCAAAGGCGGCGGCGAGGTCCGCAAACCGATCGCCGAAGGCGCCGATGGTGACGGCGAGCACCCGCTCGCCGGGCGAGAGCAGATTGGCGACCGCGCTCTCCAACCCACCGGTTCCGCTGGCGGGGAAGATCAAGATGTCGTTTTCGGTCTGGAACGCCCAGCGCAGGCCAGACTCGAGCTCAGGCAGAAGGGCTCGGAATTCAGGCCCGCGGTGGTTGATCATTGGGGCATCCATGGCTCGCTGAACGCGGGCCGGGACAGGAGTGGGACCGGGGATTCGGAGTTGGGGAAGGTCAGCCATGCGCCCTAGCTTACCGTCCGGCGTGCACTCGGACGCGTCAAAATCGCCGTGAGACCGACCGCCGCCGGCGGTAACTCCGCCGCCGATATGGTGGCGGCTGCGGGAGACGCGTCTGGCGTCGAATAGCGAACCGCATCACCAGCCAGAGCAGCACGATACCGCCGACGATGGCGCCCCAGCGAGCCGCGGTCACCGTTCGTTGGGCATCGGCCGCAGCGGCGGCTTCGGCCTGGTGCTGCGCCGCGAGGGTCGCTTCGGTGCGAGCGATTTGCTGGTTTGTCGCCTCGATCTGCGGGTCGGAGGCCAGGATACCGCTGAAAACGCCTTGCGCAATCGCGTCCCGGAAATCGCCCTGCTCCAGGAGCGACGCCTCGCGCGCGTTGGTCAGGTACGCCGGCTCTACCGTCACCGTGGGGATGTCCGAATGCACCCAGAGCTCGGGCTTCGGCGCCACGCCGTCATCAGCAACCTGGTACGGCTTGAGGCTCTGCCCAAGCGCGGCATCCACCGCCTGTGCAAAGGGAAGACTGTCCGACTTCGGATAAAAAATCGTGGCGCCGTTGATCGATGGATCGCCATCGAAGGCGTTGACGTGCAGACTGACGAAAAGTCGAGCGCCGGACGCGTGCACGCGATTCCAGCGTTCAGAAATCTCAACATACTGGTCGCCAGACCGGGTCAGCACCACCTTGACGCGTTCTTTCTGCAGGAGCGTCCGCAGCCGTCGTGCGAGATCGAGCGTGATGTCTTTTTCCATGATGGCGCCCACAACCACCCCGGGATCCCAGAGCTGGGTCGGATCACTGGTGGGACTGCCGCCGTGGCCGGGATCGATGGCGATCACGTACGGCGAAGGCACGACGAACGACGGCTCCGAAGCCGCTGCCCGAGCCACTGGCGTGGACGTAAGCAAGACGATCCCGGTCGCGAGCCCGACCGGGAGGCGCGGGAGACGCAACTACACGGGAGTATACGGTCCGAAGTTAAGAAACTCGATACCCCTCCCCGACCCTTCCCACACGGGGGAGGGAGCTAATGCGCGTCCGGTTGCAACGCGATGTGGGGCGCTTGCTCGGCCCGGCGCACCGAGACCGGTTCTACCGGCACGGTCCCGCTGATCTCGGTACCTTCTCCGGGCGCCGTCCGGATGGCGATGGTTCCACCCAGCGCCTCGATCCGATCACGCATGTTCTGCAAGCCCGAGCCCTGGCGCGCGCGGCTGGGATCGAAGCCTTTGCCGTCGTCTTTGATGGCAAAGGCCAGCCGGCCGTTGTCGGCGGATAAGCGAATGGTGGCGACGGTGGCCTCGGAGGACTTCGCGACATTCTGGAGGGCTTCGAGGCAGCAGAAATAGACCGCCGACTCCGTCTCGGGAGCGTAGCGCTGCAAGGTGCCTGCCTCAACGCTGACCGGGACCGACGACTTGCGCGCCTGCGCCTGGAGGGCGACGAACAGGCCGCCTTCCGCCAGCAGCGGCGGATAGATCCCACGGGCCAGCTCGCGAAGCGATTGCAACGCCTCGTCGGTATCGTCTTTGAGCTCAGAGAGCGCCCGCTTGAGCTTGGCCGGGTCGCGGTCGATGAGCCGCTCGGCAAGGCTCAGTCTGACCTTGAGCGCGACGAGCAGTTGCTGCGCTCCATCGTGGATGTTGCGCTCGAGCCGGCGGCGGGCCTCGTCCTGGGCACGCACCAGCCGCTGGCGAGAATGGCGCAGGTCCTCCAGCCGCGCCAACAGGTCGGCCGTGAGCCGCGCGTTGCGGAGCACCAATCCGGCCTGGGCGGCAAGGTCGGTGATCAGCTTGCTGTCGGCAGGCGTCAGCGCCTCATCACGCTTACGGATCGTGAAGGCGCCGAGCAGCTCACCCTGGTGCCGAACCGGGATTGCAAGGTCCACCGCAGGGAATGCCGGCAGGCGGTCATCAGCGATCGTGACCGACTCTGCCGGCAAGTTCGCGCTCTCGGGCCAGCGCGCCGACGCCCGGAGCGTATCCCCAGTCTTCAACCACACGATCGCGGTCGCAGCCGTACCCTCGGACAGGATCTGGGCGGTCCGCGACAGGACGTCCTCCGAGGCAAACGACTCGGCGAGCCTGGAGAACGAGGAGAGGACCTCGTAGGGGGTCGCCCGATTTCCATAAACGAGTCGGTTCGCCAGGCGTTGCACCCGGTTGCGCACCGGCTGAAAGGCGAGCGCCACCGCACCGGTCGCCATCAACGAGAGGAGCAGGTTGTGCTGCTGGGTGCCGATCAGATTGCCGACGCCCACCACCACCCCGATGTAAACGGCGCTGACGAAGGCGGCGAGCGTTCCGTACACCAGCGTCCGGCTCACGATGCGATCGATATCCCAGAGCCGGTAGCGCACGATGCCAATGAAGAGCGCAACCGGAATGACGGCAAAGACCGGTTGGAACACGCGGAAGAACGTGACCGGGACCTCTTCCAGCGGACGTCCCTGGAAGCTCGGCACCAGAACGGTCAGCAATTGCCCCGGATTGACCAGCAGCGCCGCAATCACGGCCGGCAGCAACGCGAAGAACAGCAGCCGAGAAAGCTGGCGCTCCTCTCCAGTCCGCGGGTAGATCCAGCGGTAGGCCTGAGCGAGGACGCCCACCG
>Ga0209161_10002237_pt1 | contig 15886 bp, 21 predicted proteins | sample GraSoiAngelo_155_FD_186169 | JGI IMG/M metagenome (GOLD analysis project Ga0209161, IMG submission 186169) | Grasslands soil microbial communities from the Angelo Coastal Reserve, California, USA - 14_1009_13_30cm (SPAdes) (version 2) | ecosystem: Environmental > Terrestrial > Soil > Grasslands...
ACTTCTGGCTTCACAAATTCCGTGCGACATTTGCGACGTGGCATCTCTGGAATAGCGTAGACCTTCGTACCGTGCAAATGTGGCTAGGTCATTCAGACATGGAAAGCACAATGCGGTATCTGAAGCCATCTCGCAGTCAGGCGGTCAGGGACAGAGTGGACTCGACATTTGGAGGGGAGCAATGATCGATACGCCGTACCAATTCAAATCTCTGGCTTCTCGCGTCAGAGGCATGCACGGTGCTCTGGATGCCGGCGAGTTGGCGAAGTTGCTGGGGGTGGCGAAAGTCACGATTCTGCGTCGGGCGAAGCGGGGGAAGATTCCATCGTTTCGTATCGGCACGATGATACGCTTTGATCCTCAGGCAATCTCACGCTGGTTGCTCGAACAAGGCGTCCAGTCTCTGTCCACTCCGAAGAGTGGACGGTGACGATATGGCGTACGTCTTGCATGCGGATGGCGTCAGGCAGGCGGGTGGGCGAAATCATGACATGTAGCCCTGCGGTAAAGGCCAGCTGCGCATACAAAGCGTGGCACTTGTGACTCCCGATGCGCCCTTGGGGCTTCAGAACCTAAACGGAGTTCTTGATATCAGCAATGACAAAGTAAATGTCACGCAGCTCACGGGCGATGCCGGAGGCGGGCAGATCTTGGCCCGAGGAGTTATCGGCTACCGTCCGCAGCTGCAAATGAACCTTGCTCTTCAAGGGAAAAATGTTCGCATACGCCACCAGGATGCCATTCGGACGGTGCTCGAAAGCGAGCTTAATCTATGGGCACAAGCAAGGCGGCTAATCTGACTGGCCGAGTTCTGATCAACAGCTTAAGTTTCACTCCGAATTTCGACCTGGCAAGCTTAGCCGGCCAGGTTCAGTCCGGTCCTGAATCCGCACCCAGCGAGGGTATGGCGCAAAATCTGAAGCTAAATATCGCCGTGCAGACTGCCCGAGACCTGAACCTCGCGAGCAGTGAAGTGAGCCTGCAAGGACAAGCCAACCTGCGGGTGATCGGCACGGCAGCCGACCCGGTGATCGTCGGACGGACCGAATTCACCGGCGGAGATATCTTTCTTATGAACAGGCGCTACAAGATTGAGCGCGGAATCATTGAGTTTTCGAATCCCAATCGCACCGAACCAGTGCTCAACGTACGGCTGACGACCACCATCAACCAGTACAACTTGAGTTTGACCTTTCTGGGACCGCTCGACAAGATGCAGACCAGTTATGTCTCAGACCCGCAGCTGCCGACGGCCGACATCATTAATCTGATCGCCCGGGGAAAAACCACCCAGCAAGCGGCAGCCTCGCCTTCGAATCTCGGAGCGAGTTCGCTTCTGGCGCAGGGCGCCGCGAGTCAGGTCAGCAGTGGGGTGCAAAAGCTCGCCGGGCTCTCCAGCTTGTCGATCGATCCGACCTTGGGCGGCAATAACTCCAACCCCGGCGCGCGCGTCGCGATGCAGAAGCGGATCACGAGTAGTTTCTTATTTACGTTTGCTACGGATGTCACTTCTGCGCAACGGGAAATCATACAAGGGGAATACCAATTCAGTAAGCGCTGGTCAGCCAGCGTGACTCGGGACGAAAATGGGGGCTTTGCCGTCGACGGGAAATTTCACAAAAGGTATTAGCGGCGAAACAGAGGCTTGCTGGAGCCATTCGAATTGCATCAGGGAGCGAGGTTGGAACTTTCATTAAAGTGAAACACCCCTACGGTCACTCGTTAGCGGCCGGCATAGGCATAGTGGCCGGATTGCGGCCGATGACGGCGCCAGCGATCATCGCTTGGGCGGCAAAACGAAGATGGATTAATCTTGGAAGCTCGCCATTCGCTACCATAATTTCGCGCAGGGCCTCACAACCAGTCACTGAGCTTGCGATCAGCGAACTGATTGCCGACAAGCTGCCCTTCACCCCTAGTCGATTGAACGCCGGCCCCCTTGCCTCACGGATTGCCTCGGGCGCTATTTGTGGAGCGGCAGTCTGCGGCGCTATGAAGCGACCGCTGGCCGGGGGAGCACTGCTGGGCGGACTAGGAGCGATTGCGGGAGCTCTCGCCGGTCATCATGTTCGCAAAAGCCTCCGCCATAACATGCCAGACTTCGTGATTGGGCTTCTGGAGGATGCAGTAGCGGTAGGTGGAGGGGCGGCCATAACCGCAGTGATCGCAACTACCAAATAGCTCGCTCTCATCCCTCTACGCGACGATGTTCAACAGAGTCGGAGCAATTCTGCAAATCTGGACGCGATATCCGCGAGAGAGACCGGATTCTTTCCTTCCTCACAACAGCGCAATCCTTCACTCGAAAAGCAGCGCAGATGCAGCACGTTCGCGCAACGCAATCACGGGGTTCCAGTTGGTTGCTTCTCCATGGCTCCGGCTCAAAGCGCTTCAGCCGGCACTCTGAGCAACCTAAGAAATGAGTCCGCACATCCGAAACATCTACGAGTGGAGGCAGTCTATGAAATCCAATTCCCGCTCGCTCCCAAGATATCTCGTGAGTCTCGAATTGGTTCTCTTGGCGATGGCAAGTCCTTCGTTGGGAGCCCAGAAGCACGAAGCCGACATCCGCGAGCGCCTTGACGCATCGGCTGCCGTTCTCGGCCAATTAATAACAGCGCCCGATCGGCCCATACCAAAACAGGTCTTGCCGGAAGTGCGTTGTATCGTGGTTGTGCCTTCCCTGGCCAGCTTTGCACTAGGCATTGGCGTGCGCCGGGGCAAAGGCGTGGCGACGTGCCGAGTGACCAAGGACTGGAGTGCCCCCGCGCCGGTAGCTTTCACGGGCGGCAGTGTTGGTTTTCAGATGGGTGGCGAGAAAATTGATTTAATCATGATAGGGATGAATCAGAGCGCGATCGAGCGCCTTCTTTCGAGCAAGCTCAAAGTCGGAAAAAACATCTCAGTCATGGCCGGCCCTGTTGCTTCTGAAGCTTCCACGGATATTCAGTGGCGGAATGCGGATATTTTGACCTATTCGAGATCTCATGGCCATTTCGTTGGCATAAGCCTTAAAGGCTCCGCTCTCAAGCAGGATAAAGACGCGACGGTTACCCTTTATGGGAGGTACATCCCGTTCGTGAGCATTTTGGGCGGTAAAGTTCACCCTCCGGCAAGCAGTGTGGCCTTCCTAGCAACGGTTCGCAAACACATGGGGGATGCCTCACCAAACCGACAAGGAAAGTAACGCATCCCTGATGGTTCTGAGTCGGGATGCCGCTAACGCAGACAACTGGTTCAGCGTGAGAGCTTGACGTCAAGCCTGATTTTCTTAGATCACTTCTGTTTGCTTGGTCTCGATTGCCGAATGGCAGCAAGCCGTAAAGCCGTTGCCGCGGCTGTGTATTTCACCTCGCCTTCCTGATCCGACAAATATAATCCGACTGTATTGAGAGCCGAAGGATCCCCTCTTCTGGAAAGTGCCTCCAGAGCTGCTTCGCGAATGATCCAATTCTTGTCCCCGGCAGCATTGGCAAGTGCTTCTGTCGTTCTTGGATCAGGATCCTTGGAGAGCACCGTGGCCGCAGCGGCACGTGCTGGAGAGGAATCGCCTTTCTTGATCGTCTTGAATGCTTTCCAGCCCATGCCGGCAAAAGGAATGAACCCTAGGCCTTGTTGAAACCCGATCTCGGCCAATTTTTTGGGATCCTTAAGAACTGCCGCCTGTGCCAGTACACTTTTCCCAGTTTTGCGTTCTCCGGTCAGGACTTCATAATAAAGGTCATAACCGGAATTATCCTTGAGTTGAAGCAGAGCGTGTGCTGCAGCCAATGCGACGGATGGATCTCTATCGTCGGTTGCCGACTTTAGCTTGGGGATACTGTTCCGCGAATGCATCTCGCCAAGTGCGGCTGCGCTAGCCGATCGAACCTGAGGCGCATTGTCCCCCAGCGCCGCTTCGGCCATCTTTCGCGCACGTCGATCGTTCGGCAGTAGGCCTAAGACGTGAATTGCAGCAGCGCGGTCGCCTATTTTTTCGGACTTTGCCCCAGCCTCCAATATGCTCCAAGCCTGCTGCTCTAAGGTGGGGAGCGTTTCGGGTCGTTTCGGAGCGCTTGTTTCCGAAGAAGTCGCGGGCTCTTTTTTGGGCGAGCTCTCCTGAGGATTGATCTGCGGCATTTCAGAATTCCGGGAGGGCTGCTGCTCGATGAGCAGCAAACCAGATGCAATTAGCACAAATAACGATCTGGGCAAAACGAGCATGTCAGTATCCCCGGCTCGAGCGTCCCCAGTCAGCTCCGCTGATTCATCGCGGCGGGGAATTCAGAGCTGGGCCTTCGGTTTAACTCAATTGCACGCCGCATGCCTATCTGCGCTCAAGCGAATGAAGTTCCCAAGGAGCTCGCAATCCCTTGTATTTTCCTGGTTTAAGATTTCACTGTAGTTCGGAACAAACGGCTTCGTATGGAAAATCTACGCAGGTCGGCCCCGCACAGCATCTCAGGATCGAGTCGCTTCCGGGAGGATCTTGTGACTGCAGTTGCTGTTTTGAAGTAGGATTTTCATCATATTCTGTACGGTTTGCGCGGGCCGAGCCTGAGTTGGTGTGCCTGAATGAAAAACATCGCGGAACGAGACACAGACGCGCGGCCCACTGGGCGCCCTGGTTGGCGGTGGATTAAAGCGGCGCTGCTAGTATTCCTGGCATTTGCACTGGTTGCCCTTGTCTTCCTGATCTATCACGCCGAGCCGATCCTACAGGCCAGAATCATAGATACACTTTCCGCTCGCTTTCAGAGCCCAGTACAATTGGCCGAATTTCATGTTTCCATTGACCACGGCTTTCAAGTCTCAGGCCAGGGGCTCAAGATTTTCGGCAAGAGTGATCTGAACGTTCATCGCCTCGGCGTTCAACCTCTTATCGCCGTCGACGAATTTCGATTCAGTGCGGGCATTCTTAACCTGTTGCACGCCCCAATGCGAGTGCACCGCGTATACCTGAAAGGTTTGGAATTGAATATTCCAGCAAGAGAGCAAAGATCTGAGGGCATCAGTCTGAAGGGGCGAAAGATCAAGATTTACGCAGACGAATTCCTTTGCGAGCAGGCACGCCTGGTGATCAACACGCTGAAGCCAGATAAGCTGCCACTCGAATTCGATATTAGTAATCTAGAGATGGGGAAAATCGGTCCTGGACAGCCACTCCGCTTCACTGCCACTTTGGTGAATCCCAAACCTGTAGGCGCGATTCAATCGAATGGGCTCTTTGGACCGTGGCAAGCCGATGATCCACGAAGCACGCCGGTGCGAGGAAAATATTCCTTTAGCAGGGCAGACCTTAGCACAATCAGAGGAATCGGCGGGATCCTTTCATCAACCGGCGAATACGACGGAACACTCGGAAATATCGTGGTAGACGGAAAGACGGAGACTCCCGATTTTCGAATTGCAATCAGCGGCCATCCAATGCCGCTCAGTACTGAATTCCATGCCATTGTCGACGGAACCAGCGGAGACACATATCTGGAACCAGTCAAGGCGAAAATTCTACACTCGTCGCTGGTGGCGGAGGGCTCGGTTCTGCGTGTGAAGGACCCTCATGGTCACAGGATTGCGCTCAATGTCATTGTGCCCCATGCGAACATCGAGGACTTGCTCGAGCTGGGGGTTCGAACTGATCCGCCTGTGATGACGGGATCGGCCAAGCTGAAAACCAGATTTGACCTGCCTCCCGGCGAAGCTGATGTCAGCGACCGAATTCGCCTATCCGGTGAGTTTGAGATTTCCGGGGCACACTTCACTAATAAAAAAATTCAGTCCAAGGTTGACGCCCTAAGCATGCGCGGCCAAGGCAGGCCCAAGGAGGCCAAAGAGGACGTTCCTGACGTGCTGTCGGAGATGGCTGGTGATTTCAGGTTGGCGAATGGCCTGCTTTCGTTTTCGAAACTACACTTTCAGGTACCTGGAACAGAAGTGAATCTGACCGGAAAGTACACTCTCGATGGGAACCAATTTGAATTCCATGGAAAAGCTCGCATGCAGGCGAAGCTCTCGCACATGGTGACCGGCTGGAGATCTGCCCTCTTGAAACCAGTTGACCCGTTCTTCAGCAAACACGGGGCAGGAACCGAGGTTCCCGTGAAGGTCACAGGAACAAAATCAGAGCCCCATTTTGGGCTGGACTTCGGGCATAAAGAGTGAGGCGTCGAGTCGAAAAATGCCCTTCTCGCGCGGTTTGTATCCTGTCTGTGTGCCGGTGAAGCGTATCTGGCCGGGAGTCAAGGCAGTGAAGCTGCAGCTGCCAAAATCCTCGACCATCGGGGCGTTGGGAACCTATCGCGGCGCTGGCGCATCGCCAATTCGGTCGCGACGCTCTGGTTATTTCCGGGCAGCGCCACGGTCGCTCTTCGAGCGAACGCAATAGCGCACGCGCAGCTCGTCGGCAATTTCTCCGCACTTCTCTATGAAGGGGCGTTTAATCCTACTTGTTTGTACCTGCTCTCTAATCATTTCCTTGCTTGCCAGAGGACAAGATCCTACTCCCGCCAATGGTTTTGCCGGTCTCACTTACAACCTGACTATTTCGTCCACCGAAACTTGGGTGGACACACGCATCGACCTACATCCCGGTGATGCGCTGCAAATCAACGCCTTCACTAGCACAGGAGGCTGCAGCCCCACTGGAGCTAAGACCTCTCAAATGCTTGATACGGAGCTCTGCAAAAAAATCGACGCTCTCCCCCGGCGTGTCAACGACCAATTTCATAATCTCGGCGATATGGTGAATTTTGTGATCGTGGGCTCTGCGCAGCAGGTGCAGAGCGCATTTGAAGCTGCGAGTTGGCGACTTGCAGATAAATCGGTCGAGGAAGCGGTTATCAATGTTGTCCTGGTGACATATCAGAAAAAGGATTTCCTGCAAATGCCGATGAGCACACTGTACTTATTCAACCGCGCCCAGGATTTTGGCTACGAGCTGGCCGAGGCCTACTCGGTAGTCGCCAGCCGCCACCACTTCCGCTTATGGAAAGCTCCCTTTACATGGAACGGGCAGCTGGTTTGGGTTGGCGCAGGCACCCATGATATCGGGTTCGAGAAGGACCAGCGCAACGGGAAGGTGACCCACAAGATCGATCCTGCTGTAGACGGCGAGCGCGATTACATCTCCGAAACTCTAGGAAGGACGGGGAAGATCAAAAGCATGAATTATCACCTGCCACCGAATCCTATCTACGATGCGAAAAATGCCACTGGCGCCCCATTTCGCTCCGATGGTCGCCTACTTGTGATTTCCCTTCAATAGGCGTTTGGTCAAGCAGAAGGTTTCAAACAATCAGGACATGGGTGCAAGTAATGAGCCTTTTCAACTGCACCACCACGTACAGTCTTTCCTGTAGTGCAGATTTTCTTGATCCCTTCTCAAAATTTCATAGCGCTTTGACGAGCATAACCACTTATCCGCTTATCTGCCACAAGCAGGGTCCCGAGTCAATGGCTAGTGGCTTGCTTGGACCGAGAGAAGGCCTGGAACAACCAAAGAACTCACGTGCATCTGCACAAGCAAATCGCCACGCTAATATGCATCCTTTGACATGCGCTGAGAGGAGACTGCAATGATTCTGATCACCGGAGCAAGTGGAAACGTCGGTCGTGAAGTGGTAAAGCAAGCGCTCGTCGTGGGGCTGAAGATACGTGCGACCTTCCAGTCACCTGACATAGCAGCCAAAGCTCCCGCCGGATTGGAAGGTGTGATCATGGATTACGCCAAACCAGAAACCATTCGCCCAGTATTGCACGGGGTGGAGAAGATTTTTCTGGTTGGACCGCCGGTTCGGGACCTGCCAGCCATGGAAGCGAATTTCATCAAAGAGGCGCGCGCATCTGGGCGGAAGCACATCGTTAAGCTTTCGGCGCTAGGCGGGCGCGCGGCCACGTTTTCTAGTGGGCATCGCGATTCGGAAGAGAACATTGAGGTCTCGGGCCTTCCCTATACCTTTCTTCGCCCCAACGGTTTCATGCAGAATCTGGTCAACTATAGCGCAGGCACGATCAGGTCCGAGAACGCGTTCTACGGCTGCCAGGGAGATGGTGCGGTCAGCGTAATTGACATCCGGGATATTGCCGCGGTCGCGGTAATAATTCTTGCTGCGACGGGGCACGAAGGAAAATCCTACGCATTGACCGGTGGTGAAGCTCTCACCAACTCGCAAATCACCGAAAAGATTTCCCGGGTTGTGGGACGCAAAATAAGGTACATAGACCTGCCGCCGGCAGAATTCAAGAAGGCCCAGCTATCGGCGGGAGTGCCGGAATGGTCGGCGGATGCATTACTCGACCTGCAGCGATTCTATCGAGAGGGCAAAGCGAGTCGCGTGACCAACGACGTCGAGCGGCTCACCGGGCGTAAGCCGCTGACCTTCGATAAATTTGTGACTGACTACGCCTTCGCGTTCCAGGCTGAAGCCAAGGTGGCAAGTTAGATTCAACAGCGTCGCGCGAGGGCGTTTTTTCAAAGATGGCGCGGGCAATCTCCGCAGCGTCATTTTTGTCAAGGTAATTATTCAGTGTGTCGACGCGCGGAATGCCGTGTCAGCAGCCTCCCATCACGAGCCCATCCAACGATGTGATCACGCTTCGCAATGAATCCAACGGGAAGCAGGATCGAACAATTACATTTCGCCGGACTATAAGACTAAGGCTTGGAGACTCTTGCTCAGGAAATACCTAGAGGCAGGTGAATTGCACGCCGCGCCGGGCCGGGGCCCTGGCATACCCCGGCGCACCGGAGCGGAGAAGCCGAATTGGGAAGCGCTCGGTGGAGATTACTTCCTGGCGCCTTGGGAGAGGCGGACGATGAAGCCTTGGTCTGGAGAAAAAGGAGAGCGTAGGGAGTTCGGCACTGCCGGATTAGAGGCTGAGCAATTGCGCGATCGTTAACGCTTCAGTTGTTCCCCAAAGAACTATCGATTCGCGGCTACAATGACTTGCTTGGTCAGCGTGTCGGCCGCTTCGGCAAGTGTCAAACCCTCAGGCACCCTATGGAAACCGCTACGATACTCTTTCTCCTGCACAGCGATTGTTTTGAAGAAAAGAGCCTTGCCTTTCAAATTCACTTCCATCGCCGTGAGCTCCCATTCGTTCGGCGAGACCTCGGCCTGTTCAACATTGAACTGTCCGCCCTTCTCCAGATGTCCCAGCAACCCTCCTGCGAACTTCACATCCGCGATAAGCTGGCCGCGAATGCGAGCGAGTCTTCGCTGTCTTGCATGAACCCACATTTCACCTTCCATGGCATGGAAAACACGAGCTTCGCGTGAAGCTGGTTGGAACCTGGGATCTGGCTTGTAACTCAATTTGATTAGATCTCCCTCTCGTCCAGCATCGCTGAAGGTAAAAGCATCGGGGATGATCTTGAAAAATGACTTGCACTGCTCCGCGTCTTTTCTCTTCAATTGTTCGAGTCTCTGTTGTTCCTGGGGATTCCTCAGGAGGTCTTCAATTCTCTTCTTCTCTCGCTGCTGCTCGTGGCTATTTAGGGGGTGGCCGTCAACCCCCACGAGTCGGTCCAGCGAGCCCTGGTCGGCCTGAATGACTTCCGTTGCCTTCTTCTTGCCCTGTTCTTCTCTGTCCACGTGATACATCCAGCGACTGTGACTTGCATCCTGCGACTTGATCTCGTTTGCAACCACTGCACGTGCCAAGTCGTTTGCAGATAGCGCTCGGTCAAGAGACGCGGACTGAGAAAAGGCGGCAACTGCGAACAGAACAGCAAAACCAGTGAGAGCGCACCTCTTGAGACAATTCATGGCGTTGCGTCTCCTGCATCTCTGGTCGAGTGTTCGTGCCCGTTCGATGAAGCGGTTCGTCCTTGGGTTGTAGCGCGCGTACGGACCCCCCAGGTTCAACAGTTCCGTTCACGGATTCTCGCTTTATTCGCCTCGCGTTTCGAAATGGCGTCCAAGGGGGGCTTCAGTGAGTTTTCTGGCTGTGAGGGCGCTAGCAATTGCGCCCAATTCATATGGAAGCAATTCTCTCTGCTCCAAAAATTCGACGCGATAGCGTCAGGCAGCTGGCGCGTATCGGCTGTCCGCGCGAGCCAGCAGAGCCATCATTTCGTTGAGCGTAGCAAAGTCGAACTCTGGCAGCGAGCTGGCGCGCTCCAGTCTGTCTTGCACTGAGTTGGTGGGATTGAATAGCTTCAATCGAATATCGTGGTCGTATGCCCATCGTTGCAGAGAAACGAGCATGCCGACACCGCCGCCTTCTATGGCGCGCACTTCCGAGAGATCAAGCACAATGATTCGCGCATCTTGTTGCGAGGTGACCGCTTCATGTAATTTGAAAGCGGCTTCGCTCTGCACAACTGTGCCTTCACACTCAACGACTGCCATGTCACCTATCTTCTCAACATGAATACTCAGCATCACTTCCTCCCACCCTTGTCCACGCACCCTGAGAGCACGAGCCGTGCCATTAAACCGGAGCCTGCGTTTGTACTGGGTAAGCGGCTGAGCAAGTCGAGACACTGGAAGTTTCGGGAGATGACCGAGAAAATCTGCGCTACAGCAAATGCTGTATCTGGCGGGACAAGTTGAACGTACTCACCTGAAGAGAGAAGACAAGAACCGACGCGACCCTCAAGTAATCTATCCGTCGCGACCACGAGGAAACTGCTGACATGGGCAAGAGGGTCTCACCGCGCAACTCAATGAGCGAGTAGCAGCATTGGTGCTAGCAGAGTTGCACGCGGGCGTCATTTGCGCGGTATGTGCTGACACGGACCAATTCCAGGCTGGGTGGTCGGATAAGACCCAATTTTCTGGTAGGCGACGTGCATCGTACGGGGTCGGGCGCTTAGCCTAACTGAGAAGCAAGATTATGACATACGTAATGACCAAACCGTGCCCAATCTGCAAACGGCAATTGATCAAACAAGGACCAACCGAAACCGTACACTGCGCCTGCGGCAAACATGTTTGGCAGGGGTAGCACGAATACGCGTACCACCGGTTCCTCCTTCACTTGCCCGGAACCTTCTTTGCGCGGCGGCACCTAGAACACCACGCTTCGGTGGGCACAGTGACCGAAGCGGAGCATGTGAACCTGGGCAGCTCACCGATTTGGGTTGTAACGCTTATTCACCTCGGGGAATGGCTCCCCCAAGGCTTACTTCGGGCAAGAGCCTACCACCTGGCGCATCACGCTCGCCCGGACGCACGGTTCAACATTTTCTTGCCCCTGTGGGATACTCTGCTGGGGCCCGCGGGGAATTAGTTTCCAATGGTCGACCCATATTTCAAGCTGCGACAAGAAGTTCATGTAGTTCGCAATCACTGCGCGTCGTGTAGCGAGCTCGAATCGCAGATGCAGCACCCGATCAAGGTCAGAGCCATCCTGGCCTATGGCGAAGGGTTCACGTATCGCATCGAAGATGCGAAGGGTGCATGCTTCAATATCAATGAAGCGTGCCTCTGTAGTAGTTCCGCAGGCCACAGTTCCAAACCGTGCGTATTCTGCGGACAGCCAATCGCGTAGTCGAAGACCGATTTGGCATTCGCTGGATCATGCATCAAGCCTGACTTGATATCGGCGTATTTTCGTTGCGTGCAAGAGAAAGGTTCAGGCGGCAGCGGTCTGCCTAACGCCTCTTTGGAGACTTGCCCTGTTTTCAGAACAATTCAGCGAAAGTTCGCGCATGCCTCGGCCAGGGAGAAAAAATACTCCCAGTCCGATGACCTGCACCGAAGAGAACGAAGCCCTGATAAACCGGCGGCGATATAAGCGATATGAAATCGACACGGAACTCCGCGTGGCCATGTTGGGCTTAGAACAACGCGGGACGATGCGAGGCCGTACTCTTAATATCAGTGAGGCCGGAATCACAGGGGTATTCGTTACGGTGTGGGATGTCGGCACACCGGTGCATCCTAGTATTCTCAGTGCCCGTTACAAGGAGCCAGGTCCGGATAGGAGGAATCCTGCGCAGCCGCTCAGGCTACCGCTACGGGTTTGAATTCGTGAATCTAAGTCCTGACCAGCGCGAAATCATCGGCAAGACCTGCAGAACCTTGGCACTGCTGGAGTAGCGGAAAGGAAATGCACCGAGTGCGGGCTTGCAGCTTCTTGAGGCACGGATAACCCAAGCCCAAAGTTGACATCTTTGTCTTTTCGTTGTGTGGTAGCGATCACCAAAAACCTGCGCTGCTACGAACGTCAGGCTACCTGTTTTCCAAAGGCTGTGACCGCATCACCATCGCTTCCGTACAGCGTGAATATCGTGTGTAGGTTTGTACGTCGGAGCACGTCGGTGACATGCTGGTTCGGAGAGACCAGCTTGAGGTCGCCACCGCGATTTCTTGCCGAGACAAAGAGCCCAACGAGAATGCCGATTCCGCCACTGTCGACGTGCCTAGGTTCACCGCGATTTTCGGAGTGCCCGAGAGCAGACTGCCAACTCTTTCGCGCAAAGCAGCGCCTTCATCACCAAACACAATGCGGCCTTCGCAATGAAGGATAAACACATTGCCAGATACCTGCGTCTGTACTCTTAACGACATTCGGAATGCTCCAGTAGACGAAAGGTCATAATAATCAGGCTTCTTCTTTTACCAACCAGTCCAACGCTTCCTTCCGGGTCTTAAATCTGGGGAATTCCCGACGGGAGAAGGTCTTGAGCCCCTCGTAAAAGACCTTAGGCAGACTTTCCGCCCCAACAATGGCTGCCCGCCTAACGTACGGGCGGTCGAACACGGCGACTTCCTTCATGCGGGTGATCGCGTCTCGGCTGAACTGCGCGCCCGTGAGATCACCCAAAGTGAGCGTGGATTCGCGGGGCTGCGCGGTCACGATGCGCTGCACCTCAGCCATAACCTTCATCACATCCTTCGCGCTGCAGTTCGTGAGGTCAACGAGGAGGATCCGCTTGCCCTGGTGAGTGAGTTATGAAGCGAACCCGATCCATAGAGGCTCCTCCCGCAGGCTGCGCTCAGGACCTCCCCAAACGGAGTTCCAATAAGGAAGTTTCAGGCAGCAGCCAAAAAGCGCTTCACTGTCTCACCCCATTGGCCTCGCGGGGTGTCCTCGAATGTGAGTTCGAGGGGCCAGCGGCGCGACACGTAGACTGGTGGCCCGACGAGAAAGGCGAAGCGCTGCCGCGGACTTGCGTCCCGGATCTGTTCATAGAACTGGAGCGCCTCTCCAGGGAATTGCCGACGCACATCCAAGAGCACCAAGTGGTAGCGATGAGGCTTCCAGAGAACGCACGCCCTCTGCAAGCTGTCTGCGGCATCTACCTCGACACCGTGACTGCGCAGAACGTTCTCTCGCACCTCGCGCGTCGCTTGTCTTTCGTCAATCAGCAGAACCTTTTTGCCGTCGAAGGGTGAGCGGCCGCGAAGTGGCGCTGGGCGGTACATGGGACAACTCCGAGCGGTTGGAAATGGCGCTTCGGATGGGCGAGTCGGCGGAGATTGTGGGCCGAGATTCGGACGAAGATTTGAAGATTGCCCGAGCATGACGCCCTCCGGCGTTCGTGGCAGCCAAACCTATCGAATGCGGACTGCCTTGTCCAAGTCGGATACGGTGAGCACCACAGTGGTTCTCTTGGAGCGTTTCCCCCCAGTAGCGTACCCCACGTTGATGTTGATGTTGTTGTCGGCCAGTTTCGTCGCGAATCTTCCTAGCGCCCCAGGCTTATTCGGTAGTTCAATATGGAGCACGTCGGCCTCCGTGTAGCTTAGCTGGGCGTCCGTGAGCGCTTTCTTTGCCTTGTCGACCAGGAGGTGCGTGGTCCCTTCCGTCCCTGACGTCGTCGTAAGGCAGCTCAGGATATTGACTTTCTGGTCGCCGAGCGTCTTTGCGATTTCGGCCAGCATCCCGGGCCGATTTTCATGGGAGACACTGAACTGTTTAGCCTTCGGCATGGCTGGAACTCCTCGGAAGGAGTGGGCGGAATAGATGTGCCAAGAATTCTGCGCTCGTCAGAGCAGCGAGTCAAGGATCGTCAGGATCAGGAGACGGGAGCGAGGTTGACATAAGCCTGTTTTCGTGTCGTTCTAGGATAATTGTATGGGAGGTGCCATATGGCTACGTATGTGATTCTCAGTCGCATTGCGCCGCAGGCGTTCGAAGATCCTAAAGACTTCAAGGACATGGCCAAGACGGTATCGGATAAGATTAAGCGGCAGTGTCCCGGTGTCACGTGGAAAGACAGCTTTGCCACGCTGGGTCGCTTTGACATTGTAGACATCGTCGAAGCTGCCAACTCGAAAGAGGTGGAGAAGGCGGCGATTGCTCATTCGGGCTTATGGGCATGCATCGACAGAGACGCTGGTTGCGACGCCTTGGAAGGAATTTCTCGCCGCGCTCTAAGCAGCCTTGGCTGAGAGCGCGTCCTGAAATGTAAAAGGCCTCGATGGCCAGTCGGGGCTTTTCTTCACTTCGAACGTTCATGGCGCGGCGGCCATGATTTCGGGCTACTCGCGGCGGCTGCCCGTATCGGTCATGCCCGCCGCAGAATCTTTCATTGGCGAGCACCTTTCTGCCCGGCGCGGCTGGTACATCCTGCGCTCCGGCGCGGAGAAGCCCGATTGGGAATGGCTCGGCGGGGATTACTTCATTGCGCCGTGGGAGAGACGAGGGATGAAAAGGTCAGAGAGAAGGAAAGAAGTAGGAATCGCAAATACTGCAGAGTAAGCAACTCACTTGCGAGTGACTGACAACGCGATCGTATCCTTGGGCGCTCCGCGGCTATACGTGAATGCAACCGTCTAGGAAAGCGTCCCGCAAAATAGGCGCAGCGAGTTGGCGGGCCGATAGAATGAAACACTATTTAAAAGATTGGGCGACCATGTAGGCGATGGTGGCGCTGGTGATGAGAATTGCTAACCCCCAAGCATGAACATGGCGAACTACAGAAAGCCAGTCCTCCGAGGACGAGCATAAAGAAAAAGCCTTCGGCGAGCGCACCGAAGGCTTGGGACGGCTAATTCCGTGGAAATCACTTTTTCATCTCATCCTTCTTTGTACTCTCTTTCATTTCGCCCTTTGCCATCTTGACAGACACGACGTGAATTCCGTTCTTGGCGGCATCCTCATGGACTTTGAGCGTTACCTCATGCCCTTCATGGCCCTTCAGGGCATCTGGGTTGCTCACCGTCCAGCTCTTGTTGTCCTTGTCGACGAAGGTTTTCCCGTCAGCGCTGACTTTACCTGAGAGGCTCACCGCTTTCGCCGACGCCTTCTCTGCTTTCGTCGGTTCTTGGTTCATTTCGCCTGGCTTCGTAGCTTCCTGAGCAAGCGCGAGCAGGGACGTCACGAGCGCGAGTGCGAAAGAAATCAATATCAGCTTTTTCATACGGACACTCCTTTGGAGGGACCGACTTTCGCGGAACGTTATTGATCTACTCCCTCTCTTGGTTCCGCTTCGAGACAAACGACGCGAGCCGTTTCGGATGGAAGAAGTCTGCTCCCTTCCCCTGCTTCCGGTCAAGCGCGCACGCAGCCCGGATGGGGTTGTCGTAGACTTCTTCTATGGCGGTGATGGTGGAGATGCAGAATACGGGTGACCCCGCGTTGCAGCGGGAAGTGGTTGCAACTATCGAGCACGCGCTTGCAGATCGGCCTGGGGACTGGCGAGTTTCGATTGTTGGATCTCAGGCCAATGACCGATGGGAAATGAAGATTATCGGGCCGAACGCGTTTGAGCGATCGTACACGCTGGAAGGCACGGCGGGTGAGCATCGGCCAGAAAGGGATTCGGACGATTCTTGGGATGCTAGTGCCGGGAATTCGCGGCTAAGATTCCCAGCCTCGCCGATAGCGGCCTGGTGGTCGTCGTGATTTTCGCCTGCAACGTAGAGTGGGAGCCATGTCAGAATTACTTCTGGTCGTGTGAGACGCACTAACCGCACTACCTGTTCCAAAGAGGCGCCGTGCCCCCAGGTCT
>Ga0209161_10002250_pt1 | contig 15852 bp, 9 predicted proteins | sample GraSoiAngelo_155_FD_186169 | JGI IMG/M metagenome (GOLD analysis project Ga0209161, IMG submission 186169) | Grasslands soil microbial communities from the Angelo Coastal Reserve, California, USA - 14_1009_13_30cm (SPAdes) (version 2) | ecosystem: Environmental > Terrestrial > Soil > Grasslands ...
GAATTGATGGGCCTTGGCAAAGTTGGGACCCGGCGAGCCATCCGCGTTGACGATGCCTTCGGAGAGAAGATTGCGAACTCTGTCTCCGCTATGCTTGGGCACGTAGGTGGCGAAGATGTGATCGAATCTGCGATTTTCACCAACGATGATGATGACATGCTTAATCGGGCTGGCGGTTTTGACGCGATTGCCTGGCCTGTCGGCATCATCATTGGCATAGCCAGCCGGAACGTACGCGAGCATCGAAAATGCGAGTACGGTTGCGCATATCGATGTGCTCAGTTGGGGCTGCTTTCGTTTCTTTTGGCTTTGTGACATTTGCGCTCCTTTGATGTGGCGGATGGGTGGGCCACAAGGTAGATAACCGATGCGGATTACATCCTCGTGTCGAGGATGTTGAAGGCGGATAAAAGTTTGTAACGTGAAGAGCGTCGAGGTAGGTCGTTTCTTAATCTGTTCGGTTCAATGGAGTCTAGGCAGTGCCGCAAGGTGCCACGGTTCCTCGACTGCGCGACCTTGGCTTTCGCAATTGGTGCTCAGCATGGTTTTCGACTTTAATACCGTAGGGAATGCAGAGGGGTTTATATACGAGCTGTGGTATTGGGCCCTCGAAACTGTTCATCGATTCGCCCTAATAGATAGTCTTTTTAAAGCCATAGGCCTTCGGCTCGTATCTTCCTACTCTGAACCACGGAGAAAACCCAGAGCAAGATCGCCACAAAATTCGGAGAAAATGCTACTGTGGTCTACAATCCTCAAATGTAAAATGCAGGTCAATTCGTGTAGTCCCGAACAAACCGATTGTTTTCGTGTATGGAGATATCGATGATTTTACGTTTCCTCGCCGTAGCCCTTTTTGCCGTGACAACAGTTTCAAGCCAAACTCCCCCTTCCTTGCCCTCTAACTTTCAACAAAGGACCATACACAGCCCGGAAGGGGCAGACATTTTTGTGCGTTCGGGCGGAAGCGGGCCCGTAGTGGTGCTCATCCATGGGTACGCTGAAAATAGCGACTCGTGGGCTCCTTTGGCCGCAGATCTCATGAAGGACCATACGGTAGTGGTGCCCGACCTCCGTGGCATTGGGCGTTCTTCCAAGCCTACCGATGGCTACGATAAAAAGACTCAGGCCAAGGATATTCGTGCCGTTGTGACTGCGTTGGGATACGACAAAACATCTGTGGTTGCTCACGACATCGGCAACATGGTGGCATACGCTTATGCTGCGACTTATCCCGATAAGGTCGAGCGACTGGTTGTTATGGACGCACCCATTCCCGGGATTGATCCCTGGAACGAGATTCTCCTAAATCCCGGCGTTTGGCATTTCAATTTCCATGGACCGGATGCGGAGCGGCTAGTGGCGGGCCGGGAGCGTATCTACTTTGACAGAATATGGAATGACTTTACCGCCGATCCGGGTACGCCCGACGAAGCCACCAGAAATTTCTTTGCCGCCACTTACGCGCAACCGGGCGGAATGCGAGCCGGGTTCGCGCAGTTTGCCGCTTTCTCGCAAGATGCGAAGGACAACAAGGTTTTCGAACAAACGAAGCTGACGATGCCTGTGATGGCGGTAGGTGGGGAGAAGTCTTTTGGCGCCCTCCAGGCCGTAATCATGCGGCATGTAGCGACGAACGTGCAGGAGGAGGTCGTGGCGGGCTCAGGACATTGGTTGATGGAAGAACGACCAGCTTACACAGTCGCGTTGATTCGTAAATTCCTTGATGGCCCGCTGGTTGCTCATTCAGTTGCAAGCAGTGCTGACGGCGGCGCAAACGAAGAACGACTCACTCCTGCAGAATACAAGTTCCCGCAAGTGGGCAATCCGGGCACGGGAAGCTCAGGCGTTGGCGGAATCCAGACCGTTGTTCTGAAAGGCAATCCAGACCAAGGGGGCGTATATACCATCATGCTTCGCGTTCCGGCACATACGCGCATCGCTGCCCACTCCCATCGTGACGACAGGGTTGCGACCGTAATCTCCGGCACATGGCATATCGGATACGGCGATAAGTTTGACGAGGCGAAACTGAAGCCTCTGCCACCGGGCAGTTTCTTCACCGAACCGCCGTCTCGGAATCACTTCGCTGAGACCGGTGACGAACCTGTTGTTGTTCAGATTACTGGGTTCGGTCCATCTTCGACCGAGTACGTGGATGCCACACATGAGCCGGGTACGCCTACCCGTCGAATTCACTCTGCACTGCCCACCATGAGTTGACCGGTCAATTCGCCAACTGACGGTCAACCTCAACTTGTGTGTGCAGTTGGCGGTGGGGATGTAAAATCATGCACCCAGCATAACGGCACTCGCATCGAAGCGTGCCAGGAGGAAAGCCCATGAAAGCTGCGGTCGTTCCCGCAATGAGCAGTTCCTGGCAAGTCAAAGATGTTCCTCAGCCTCAACCCGGACCCGGTCAAGTGCTGGTGAAGATGCGGGCAAGCGGCATCTGCTACACCGACGTGCACGAAACACTCGGACACATTCCAGGCCCATTTCCCCGCATCCTCGGTCACGAGCCGGTCGGCGAGATCGTTGCCGTGGCTCCCGACGTCACCACCCGGACGGTGGGCGACCGCGTGGGTACAGCTTGGATTCAATCCACTTGCGGGCGGTGCGAATGGTGCCAGCGCGGCCGCAGAATGTTCTGTCCCTACCTGAAGAGCACCGGGCTGGAAGCACAAGGCGGCCACGCCGAGTACATGCCGATGAATGCCGACGCCACCTATCTAATTCCCGACAAAGTTTCCTACGAGCAGGCAGCCCCGATCTTCTGCGCCGGTTACACGGTCTATAGCGGACTCCGCTGGGCGGATCCCCAGCCGCACGAGCGCGTGGCGGTGCTCGGGATCGGTGGGCTTGGGCACCTGGCAGTGCAATACGCGAAAGCTGCAGGTTTCGAGACCATCGCGGTTTCGCACTCTCCCGATAAAGACAAGCTGATCCGCGACCTCGGAGCGGATGAAATTGTCCGCGACGGAAAGAGTCTTGCCGCGGCGGGCGGTGCAGATGTGATCCTCCGCACTTCCAATTCGACCAAGGCAATGGTGGACAGTATTCAGGGACTGCGGCCGGACGGTCGGCTTATCACCATGGGTGCGGACGCAGAGCCGCTTACGATTTCTCTGATGGACCTTATCTCGAAGCGCATTCGTGTCATTGGCAGCCAGCAAAACGGCCCCGAATATCTCTACGACGCCTTAGATTTCGTAGCGCAAGGAAAAGTTAAAACGATAGTCGAGACGTACCCACTGGCCGAGGCTCCGAAGGCATACCAGCGCGTCGTGGAGGGCAAGGCCCGGTTCCGCGCCGTCCTCATCATGTAAACTGCCGGCGGCGATTGTCGCGGTCCATCGAGACTGGGCTGAGGCTAGGATCCTTGGTCACGTCGATGCGAGCGACCGCGAAATTTCAGCGACTTGCACAAGAGTCACGGCAGATGAAATTGCGCTGACTTATTCCTCTTGCTAGAAGTCGAGTCTAATACCGACTTGTCCTTCGCGTCCGGGAAGAACCTGCAGCACTTGGCCAAATCTGGGGGCGTTCGAGCTAAATCGATGACGATAAGCCGCCGAGTCACGCTTTTCGACATAGCCAATGCCCTGGGCATATCTACCGGTACGGTGCACCGCGCTTTGCATGGCAATCCCGACGTAAATCCCATGACCAGAACCCGTGTCCTGCAGATGTCGAAGAACATGGGTTATCGCCCTAACATGGTTGCGCGCCTACTCTCGCAAAAAAAGCATTTTCGCGTTTCTGTGAACACGCTGAAAGGCACGACTTCCTTCTGGGATGAGGTCCGCAGCGGCATTGGTGAAGAGGCCCAGGCTCTCGGCATGCATGCTGAAGATGTCGAATTCCGCACGTTCCCGCGCTTGGGAGAAGGGGAAGGAGAGGCCTTTGAAGCGGCGATGGCTGCGGAGTCGGATGGCATCATCCTGTTCCCAAGCCGCCCAAGCAGCCTGCGTGACTGGATGCGGCGCGCCACGCGGCCAAAAACCCCTCTCGTTTGCGTGTCCACGGACGCACCGGAAACAAGCAGGCTTGCCGCCGTTTCCGTCGACACCATGGCAAGCGGCTCCTTGGCAGCCGACTTGATGGGGAGATTTCTGAATCGGAAGGGCAAAGTCGCGGTGACGCTGAGCGCACTGGCCGTCACCGAGCACGCAGAAAAACTGGCTGCCTTCGAAAAGACGCTCAAATCCTTGCATTCCGACATTTCGCTCGTTGATCCCATTGAGGATCACGACGTTGAATCGGAAGCTTATGACAAGTGCAGGAAGCTGTTTGCCTCCCATCCCGATTTAGCGGGGATTTACGTGACCACGGAAGCCTCGATGCCGGTGGTCGAGGCAGCTAGGGACGCTCAATTACTGGACCGTCTTACCATCATTGCCACTGATTTGTTCCCCGCCATCATCGACGAGATTCGCGGCGGCAATGTAGCCGCAACGATCTATCAGCGGCCGCGCACCCAGGGCAGACTCGCGTTTCGCGTTCTGCAGGAGTTCCTGTTCTATGGCAGAGGCCCTGCCTTTCGTGTCACTCTCGCACCGCACCTGATCATGCGGGGCAATCTGGATTTCTTTCTGGAGAAGCGGGCTTCCAGTGGGACCGGCGTGAGGGCTGCGGGCGCCGCAAACGATATGCCTTCGGACTTTGCCTACTGGAACTACGACTGAACATTGTCGCCGAGGTCTTTTACCATACTGGGTTGCAATTCGTACCGATTGCCTACAATCAGCGGTCCCAGGCTGTGGCCGTGGCTGCGTCATGGCTCCACGATGCGACGGACCTGATTGGCGGGCAGATCTTTCAGCGCTTGGCGCACGCCGCTGGGCCAGTGCGCTTCGATTTGTTTCACAGCCTTGAACGGACCCCGGCCGAAATGCGGGCGCGGATCCCGTGAAGCTCCGTAGCCTACGCTTGTCGAGACAATATCGTACTGGTGGCGCCGTCCTTGGTGGTCACTTTGAGCTGCGCTCCGATGGCCATCCGATTATCTTTAGAGCCTGTCAATTGAAAGTCATCCAGTTATTGGCATTTCCGGATTCCGGGAAAGGGCGGCCGCGCACAGGCCGCACTTTTTTTGAACGGGCCAGACACGACTCCCACTCTCGGCTCCAGAGTCCTCGTGGAATTATCCCAACCGGGAGCGAAGTTTCACGCGAACATCATGCCGGACGGATTTGCCGGAAGGACTGCAAGCAGCGGCGCGCCGTATCAAGTTCCGCAAACCGGCTGCCTTCCTGTTCGATGAGGTAGTATTCGACACCGCCGCCGCTCTCGGCTGCCTCGAAAATGTTTTTCCAATCTGCGGCGCCCTCCCCGAATAGAACCTTATAACCTTTCTCCGGGTCAGGCGACCAGTCCTTCAGATGAAGAGAGTGAATTCGGCCGGGATTCGCGCGAATCCAGGCCACGGGATCGGAGCCGGCCTCCAGGCAAGTGCCCACATCCAGTTGCAGCATGACCGATGGTTTCGTATTTTTCGCCAAGATTTCCATCGGGCGCTGGCCGTCAACCGCAGTGAACTCCAACCGGTGATTGTGATATCCGGCTTTCAGTCCAGAAGTCTCCAGTTGATCGGCGGCGGCATTCAGCGCGTCAGCCACAGTTTTCCAGCCGTCCACGCCAGGGTTCGGTTTCGCCGAAGCCATGACTACGTATTTGCTGCCCAAAATCAAGTTGAAGTCGCGCGCTTTGCCGATTTTCTCCGGACTGAGATTCGAACTGTCGTTGTGCGTCGAGAAGCATCGAATACCGAGATCGCCCAAAAGCTTTCTCATCTGCTTGGCTTGCGCTTCGGACCATTCGAAGTAGGGCGCATAAAATTCAACACCCTGATATCCCATTTCTGCGACGGCGCGCACTGTGCCTTCGGGATCTTTTTTCAATTCCTCGCGCACAGAATAGAGTTCCAGTCCGGCGGGAATCGATTTCGCCGCGCGAGCCGAAAGCGCCCACGGCAGCATCGCCGAAAAAGCAATAAACGACCGCCGCGAAAGTGTGTGTGGGGTCATGACTGAATCCTCATGCCAGGCGAAATCGTAACAAAAACTCAATCAGCATGCGACATTGCCTTTACCGCCTCGCGCCCGGGCACGAGACTCCGCACGATGACGTACAACACGGGAATAAAAACCAGGTTCAGCGTCGTCGCGGCAATCGTTCCGCCAAAGACCGTGGTTCCGACGGAAATGCGTCCCGCGCGGCCCGCGCCCTGCGCCAGCACCAATGGCACAACACCGAGAATGAACGCCAGTGAAGTCCTTAGTCCGCGGTTGCATGTCCCGGGACGGCTGCGTCCGCAGGCCGCGAATGTCGCGCCCGGAAAAAGGCAAAGCGATCCAGGACCTTCTCTTGGAACTCTTCGAGGTAGAGATAGATCGCCGGAGTAATGAAAAGGGTGATGAACTGCGACACAATCAGGCCGCCAACCACAACGAGCCCCAGCGGCCGGCGCGAGGAGCCATCCGCCCCGTAGCCGAGGGCGATGGGCAGGGCGCCCATGAGCGCGGCCATGGTGGTCATCATGATGGGACGGAAGCGCTCCATGCTGGCGTCGTGAATTGCCTGATCGTCTGGTACACCGTGCTCGACGCGCTGTTGCGCGAAGTCCACGACCATGATTCCGTTTTTCTTCACGATGCCCATGAGCATGAACATGCCGATGAACCCGTATAAAGAAGCCTCGGCGCCAAACAGCCACAGGGTCAGGAGGCCACCGACGAGCGCAACCGGCAACGAGGAGAGCACGGTGATCGGATGCAAGTAGCTCTCGTACAAAATGGCCAAAATCACGTACATGACAAAGACCGCGAGAAACATGAGGATGGTAAGGCTCGATACCGTGTCGCGGAACGTAAGCGCTTCACCCCGGAACTCGCCGCGAATTCCCGCCGGCAAGACTTGCTTCGCAGCCTTCTCCACGAAATCAGTTGCCTGCCCGATGGAATAGCCTGGCTTCAAGTTGAAGAACAGGGTGGCGCTCGTGAATTGGTTGATGTGATTGACGGATTGCGGGCCCAACATCGGGTGCCAAGTCGCCAGGGCATTGAGCGGAACCATGCGCGAGCCGTCGTCGCTCTTGATGTACAGCAGATGAAGATCCTGAGGCTCGGAACGTTGATCGTCGGCAACTTCCAGGATCACCTGGTATTGGTCGGTGGGCTTCTTGATGAGATAGACGTAGTTCTGCGCGTACGCTTGGTGCAGAAGATTGAGAACCCTCGTCTCGGAGACGCCGTAGGTCTTGGATTGCTCGCGGAGGATGTCGACCTGCAGATTCGGGGTATGGTTGAACAGGTCGGAGTTGACAAAGAGGAACCCCGGGAACTCGAACATTTTGCGCATCAGGGTTCCTGAGCTGGCATAGACCTCGTTCGGATCGATCCCGGAAATGGAATAAGCAAACTGGCCCTGCAGCTGCGCCGTGGCTCCGGTGCTGATCTGCAGCACGGGCTGGGGCTTGAGAAATGTCAGCAGACCGGGGATCTTGGAGTTCAACTGTCCCATCAACTGCCCAGTTACGACCTGAATGGGAGGACGCTTATCGGGAGGCTTCAGGAACGCGAGCACCAGGCCTTGGTTGGCGGGGAAAAATGAATTGTTGCCGCTCATGGTGAAGGTCATGTCCACGGCGGGGTGGGTATGGAGGACGTCCTCGACCTCTATTTGGTGGGTATGCATTTCGTAGTGCGACGTACCCTCCTGAGCGATGAACACGCCGAGGGCGAAGGAACTGTCGCCGATGGGGAGGAAGGCCTTCGGGACGATATAGAAAAGATAGCCGGTTCCCAGCAGACAAACCACCCAAATCGCCAGGGAAATCCAGCGATACCGAAGGAAAAACCACAACGAGCGCCCATAGACGGCTAGTACCCTTTTTTCTGCGCCGCCGATGACGCGCTCGATCCAGTTCCTTTCCGCCCGCTCTCCGCGCTCCCGAAGCAGGCCGGAACACATCAAGGGCGTGAGCGTCAGCGAAACGATGCCGCTGGCGAAAATCGAAACGATGATGGTGATGGAGAACTCGCGAAAAATGCGCCCCACCAGGCCACTCATAAAGACCAGCGGGAGAAATACGGCGGCTAGGGAAATGGTCATGGCGAGAATCGTGAAGCTGATTTCCCTGGCGGATTGCAGGGCGGCTTCGAGGGCACCGAGGCCGCTCTCCATGAGGCGAACGGTATTCTCCAGGAAGACGATGGCGTCATCGACCAAGAATCCGATGGCCAGCGTCAGGGCCATTAAGGACAGGTTGTCCAGGCTGTAGCCTAGGATGTTCATGACCACGAAGGTGAGCAGGAGGGAGAGGGGCAGCGCCACAACCGGTATCAAGGTGTCGCGCACGCGGCCTAGAAAAATAAAGATCACCAGGACAACCAAGGCGAACGCGATGAGCAGCGTCGCCTGAACATCCTTGACGCTGTTCACGATGCTTTGCGAACGGTCATAAATGGGAACGATTCCAACAGAACTTGGGAGCTGGGCCTGCACCGTGGGAAGGAGGTCGCGGATGGATTTGGCAACTTCGACGGCGTTTGATCCCGCGCGCCGGAAAACCGCAACGACCACCGTAGCGGCCGGAACCTCGTGTCCGCGGTACCAAAAGCGCATGCTGATGCGTTCGTCTTGCAATCCGTTTTTTACAGTCGCGACGTCTTTCAGATAGACCGGAGCGCCGTTGCCTTGCCTGACGATTAAATCCTCATACTGGCGCGCTTCGCTGAGTTGCCCTTCGGGCTGAAGCAAGAAGGTGTGATGCGCGCCGTCAAATTGGCCCGCTCCCGTGGAGCTGGTGCCGTTCTTCAGCGCCGCCGTCAAATCATCAATGGTTAGACTGCGCGCGGCCATCGCGGAAGGGTCGGCCTTGATGCGCACTGCGGACTGAGCGCCGTACACGGCCACTTGGCTCACGCCAGGGAGAATGCTGATGCGCTCGCCGACTTGCGTATTGGCATAGTCGAAGAGCTGGCCCTGCGTGGCGCTGTCACTGGTGATCCCGACGTACATGATGGGCTGGTCGTTCGGATTGGTTTTGGTGAAGGTGGGCGGGCTCGGTAAATCCACGGGAAGTTGCGCCGTCGCGCGCGTAATGGCCGCCTGAACGTCGGTTGCCGCAGCATCTACACTCTTGGAGAGATCGAACTGCAGGACGAAACTCGAGTGCCCTTGTCCACTGTTAGAGGTCACCAACTCAAGGCCGGGAATCTGCATGAACTGACGCTCGAGCGGGGTGGCCACGTTGTTCGCCATGGTCTCTGGCGTTGCTCCGGGATAACCTACGTTCACTTGAATGACGGGATAGTCGACAGCGGGCAAGTCATTGACCGGCAAGGCAAAATAAGCGAGTACACCAAAAACGATGGCCGAGATCGTCAGCACCGCGGTCATCACCGGGCGGCGAATAAATGGTTCAGACAGATTCATGGATCTTCGTTCCTATTACTTTGCCCTCGCTGGCGCATCCGCCGGCGTGCCCCCTGCAGGTCCCGCGCCGGCGGTATCCACACGCACCTTGCTGTTCGGAGCTACGGTCATCTGGCCGGCCACGATGACGTTCTCTCCCGCGGCGACACCTTGGGTAATCACCACGTTATCGCCTTGCCGCTGGCCTAAGGTCACGAGTCGAAGGTCCGCGGTGTTGTCGGGTTTCACCACGTAGACGAAGGGACCCTTTTGGCTGATCTGTGTGGCTTGGTTGGGGATCAGCACCGCCCCCTTCTGCGTTGCCAGGACTAGCCTGACGTTGAGAAATTGCCCCGGCCAGAAATGGTGATCGGGGTTGGAGATGGTGGCGCGCAAAAAGACCGTGCCGGTGCCGTTCTGGACGGTGTTATCGAGAAATGTGAGCTTACCGCCGCGGACGTGCTCTTCCGGATCGGAGGGCAGCCTCACCAAGGTCTTTAGCGTTCCGCGGGTCATCTCTTTTTGCACATTGGGGAGGTCACGCTCGGTTATGGTGAAGTCCGCATAAATCGGATCCAGGCGCTGGATCAGCAACAACCCGGTCGTGTTGGCCTGCACGACGTTTCCGACGTCGACCAGTCGCGCGCCGGCGCGGCCCTGGATCGGCGAGTGGATATAGCAATATTCCAGGTTGAGCTGGGCGGTTTCGAGCGCCGCTTCCGCCGATTCCACCTGTGCCTGATCGACCTCGACGGTGCTCTTTTTGGCGTCATAATCCTGCTTTGCGATGACCTTCGAGTTGAATAGCTCCGAGCTGCGCGCGAACTCTACTTTCGCGAGTTCGAGCGCCGCTTTTGCTTGGGCCAAAGTGCCCTTTGCCGAATCGAGCTGGGCTTGATACGGACGCGGATCAATCACAAAGAGCAACTGCCCTTTGGCCAGATCAGCGCCATCCTGGAATTGCCTTTGCGTAATGCGGCCGCCGACTTGCGGGGTTACGGTAACCGACTCGAAAGCGAAGCTCTTGCCGATCTCGTCGAGGTAAACGGGCACATCTTGGGCTTGCGCCTTGACTACACTCACTAGGGGCGGAGGCGGGAGTTGAGGACCAGCAGCTTGGGGATTCGCTCGGTTACAGCCCAACGCTGCGATTTGCAAGCCAAACAGTGGTAGGACATACAGAAATCCGACCTTCAACTTCATTCTTAGCCTCCCCCTCGTCTGTCTATACGCTACCAGCCAAGGGAATATTGCGGGCCGAGCCCAACAGCTCATAGCTGACAACACGCCCTGCACGCATCTCTGAAGTTTGTGGGGCCCCGTTCTGCTCATAAAGCGAGGCACACCAAGACTAGATTAGACGCCAACGAGGGGAATGCGTTATTTTTCGCGAGTTGCATTGCGAGCCTGCGGCAATCTGCGCCTCAGAAGCCACGGTGTCAATTATACCCCGCCGGGGCTGGCTAGCCGGGCCCATTCTTCCGGAGTCGGATACTCAATAAAAATCGCGGGAATCGATTCTCTTACTGGAAAGCCCGAGTTGTAGCACGTCCATCTGTTCCGGCCGGTCAAAAACTTTCCCCGGAAAAAGCATTTTCGTTAGCACGCGCACGCCGCCAAAAGCCGCGCCCAGCACCACGGCCGCCACCATGAACAAGATCGTCGCAAGGATAATCACGATAAGTCTGTTGATCAGCGGCGGATCGGTGACCGTCTGGTGCGGCTCGTTCCAGGTCACTTCCGTTTCGTAATTCACCGCGCGGCGCAGCGAATCGCCATACACCGCCGAGGATGGTTTCAATACTATCGAGAGCAGGGAAGCCTTGCGTTCAATACTTGTTCCCGCTTGCTTTGCCGCGGGCGAAATCGCTTGTTCCAAATGCCGCAAATGTTGTTCCGCGAGTTGCGGTGTAGGATAGTCGAGCAACAGCAGCACCGCTTCCTCTTTTCCTTCCCGGTATTGCGCCAGCATGGCTTCCGCGTTCATGTCGAATCCCGCTTCGCTCGCCAGGTTCGCGAACTCATCCCGCTTTAGCGCGGCAATAGCATTCCGGAACGCCGCCGGCCCTCGCGCATACCTTTGCGTCCCGTCGCTGAATCCCCGCGGCAAGTACGTTCGGATCGGCGGCAGCGGCGTCTGGTCGGCGTGCGCGCCCACGGCGTTCACCAGCGTTACCAAATCCGCGGTGGAAATAACCGGCGCCGGCCGTACCTCCAGAATGGAACTCCCCACCAGCGCAAACAACCGGTCGCCGTCCACGGCCGAAGTCCTGTTCAATGTCGAGGGATGCATTTCCGGTCGGATCAGCGCGGTATACATTTCGTACGCGCTGCTGGGATCATGATACTTCTGCAGATTTACTTGGATTTTGGCGCCGCCGGAGGAGTACTCGCAGAATTCTCCGGGCGCGCGCCCGGTTTCCTTCCACAGGTCTAAATAATCTGGCGCAGCTTCCGTTTCCACCCACATCGGACTTGGCTGGCCGGACCAACCGGCGAAATGCGTGGGCAGCTTCTGTTGCCGCTGAGCAGACAAATACGGCGAGGCGGCAAGCGCCAGAGACAACCCAGCAATAAAACGAAATTTTCGCATCCCGGCTTCTATTAGACACCAACAGACTAGTTTTGGTTGCGAGATTGTTCAACAGTTGCCGCGGCTGGACGCACGGCCCCTGGTTTAGCGGGCAGATTCATCGTCACGCTGTTCATGCTCTCCAGATAGCTGGCCATGCCCTGGTAAAGCCCTTCCGCTACCTTTTGCCTTTGCTCCGGTTTCTTCAGCAATTGTTCGTCCGCCGGATTGCTCAGGAAAGATATCTCCGTCAGGATCGACGGCATGGCCGCGCCAATCAGCACTACGAAGGGAGCTTTGCGCACCCCGCGGTTCTTCACCGGCTTGTTGGTCTTTTGAATCCGCCTCGACAGGGAATCCTGGATGTCTTCGGCAAGTTCCCTGGACTCGTCAATCTTTTCCGTCCTCGTGATTTTCAGCACCAGGTCCTGGAGATCGTGCACGCCTCCCTGCGCGGTGGCGTTCTCGCGCGCCGCCACTTCCATTGCCTCGGCCGAGCCTTTCAGGTTCAGATAATACGTCTCAATGCCCCGAGCCGCATGATCCCGGCTCGAATTCGCATGAATGGAAATGAACAGGTCCGCCTTGGCCTGGTTCGCCATGTTCGTCCGCTCCTCCAGCGGAACAAAGGTGTCATCCGATCGCGTGTACACCACGTCCGCACCCGGCAGCCGCTGCTCGATAATTTTCCCCAGCCGCAGCGCCACGTCCAGGCACAGATCTTTTTCCATTAACCCGGTTGGACCAATCGTTCCCGTATCGTGGCCACCGTGGCCCGCGTCGATCACGATCCTCCCAATCTTCAACCCCAGCGTGCGGGTCAGCGTAGACTGGCCATCGCGCGTCGGCTGCGGCGTGCTCGCCGGCCGGACCAAATCTGGTTTCGCGCCTGCTGCCGCTGTTTTCAATGGCTTCGACTTGGAGTTTTTCGCGGCCGGAGGCACATTGCGCGCCACCGCGGAAGAACTATCCCCCGCGCTTGAGCCGTTACTTCCGCCAACTGAACCTCCGTTAGTCGCGCCAGCGTTAACCGCGCCGCCGTTGATCGTCGTATTTATCGCGCTCTTCGCATTCGCCACTATCTTTTGCAAAGGAGAAGTAGTTTCCGCCGGCGGTTCCTTTCCCGAACCATTCTGAGCGGTTTGCATTCCGCCGCCGGCCGCCGCGCTCTTGTTCGCGTCTTCCGCGCCAGCTTCCTGCGCGGGCTTCCCCATTGCAGTTCGTACCGGCACAGCTGCCGAAGAGTCCCCAAATAAATCAATCAAAAGCTGCGGCGGATTGCCGGACAGCGAAGCGGCATAATTTCTAACTCCGTTCACGTCCAGCACCACGCGCACCACGCCGTTGTGATTTTGCGCCACGCGCACTGCCAGCAGCAGGCCGCCGTCCACGTGGATATTCGCGCGCGCCGCTTCCGGCGTCAGCCGCGCCGAATGCAAATCAAAAAAGATGCGCTCAGGACTCGCGATGCGCCCGGAAGTGTATTGCACGCTGTCATCGAGATCGATAGTCACCCGCGTGGCATCGCCGTTGGCAGCCGCGCGAATCCGCTGTACCTGCGGGATCCCGCGTGATCCTTTGCTGCTGACGGATTTGCCGCCGGAGTGTGCCGGCGCCTCCGCGCGCGGTTCCTCAATACTCGGCCATGCCGTCTTTGAAGCTGCCGCACTGTTCGCGTCGGGCGGTACGTCGCCGTTCTGTAGCAGAGCCAATTCCGCGAGCGCTTCTTGCGCTTCGCGTTTTCTCGGCGAACGCGCATAGCGTTTCAGGAAATCTTCATACGTTTTTTTCGCCAGCGCCGAATCCCCCAAATGCTCGCGCTGCAGCTTCGCCGTGCGCAGAATCGCATCCTGGCAATACTTGCTCGTCGGATATTCGCGCACCAGGAATTGGTAAGTGTCCGCCGCCGACTGATAGTAAGCGCGTCCAAAACGGTCGCCCATCTCGGTGTAAAGTTCCGCAACGGCCAGCAGGGAATCGGGAACTTCCGGAGCCCGCGGCGTAATCATGGCTACGCGGCGATAAACCAAAACCACTTGTTTGTAATCTGCGAGTGTGCGTTTTTCGGCAGATTTGCTGTTCAGCGCCGCGCGCTGCTCTTCCGCGCGCGCAAATTGCGCTGTCGCCGACTGGCGCTTCAGCGACGCGGTGGCGGCGGCTTCCGCATTCGTTTTTGCCGGTGCCGCAGAAACAAGAAACAGCGCAGCGCTCAGCGCCGCAAAGACCGGCGAAAGACGGGCGAAGCTCATCCGCAATGTTTTTTCCGCCCCAAACATCAACCCGCATCCCCCAAACGTCATGGCCGAAAAACCGCCACTCACTCAAACGCCAAAAAGATCAAACTTCCGAGCCGCCATTTCGCGCTCCCGGAAAATTAAAAAAGCTGCCAACTGCGTGCAGCTCTTTCTATTCGTTGGTGAATATGATGCGGCCTTCTGGCGTGACGTCTTTGTGGATCGCGTGGGAACCGACGTATGCGCCAGCAAGACGTCCTGAGCCCGGCCGGAAGTAGGCGTTCTGTACTTTCTGCACATAGTTCCGCGTCTCTCGGAACGCGGGGACGCCGTGAACCTTGTCCACAGCACCCTCACCCGCATTGTACGCCGCCAGGGCCAGGTCGAGGTTGCCGTTGTATCGTTCTAGCAACCACTTCAAATGTTTAACCCCGGCGTCGATATTTTGTTGCGGGTCGAACACGTCATAGGCTCCGTATCGTTGTGCCGTCGTGGGAATCAGCTGCATCAATCCGCCGGCGCCCTTGTGCGACCACGCCTTGGGATTCCAGTTCGATTCCGTTTCGATCACCGCGCGGACCAGTGCAGGATCCACGCGATGGCGGTCCGCCGCTTCTCGTACGATTTTTTCGACGCCGTCGCGGCCCATGTCCAGGGCCAGATGGCTGCGTCCCGTAAAAGAAGTTTCGGAGGGCAAGTAGATGCTGGTGCGCGGCTTCGCGGCAGAGAGCTTCGGTGATGGCGGTTCGGCATTCACGAAAAATTGCCGGCCGTCATCATTCAGGACCTTGGCAATCTGCGCGTTCGCACCATTCGCGAAAAACGATGCGAAGAAAATGGCACAAAAAGCCAGCGTGGTTCGGATTAGCCCTGCCGTGATTGCCGTGCGTCTCGTCATTCCATTAGCCCGGTCGACTGTTACCCCGGTTTGGCCGGGGTCCTGCCTTGGGGAAGGCGACAAACAATCTTGGAACCTACTACGCAGCAGACAGTTTTCACCATTGACGTTCTACCGTCAATGTTGCTTCCGTACTAGAGCCCCCACCCGAACGGTCTACCCAAAGGGAGGTCGCCCGGCGGTGGCTCATCTTGGTACTCCGCGCACATGGGAACGGACACTGTCTCCCGTAGGACACGGTTCTGGCGCAACCCCATTATAACAAAGGCTCTAGCAGGGAGGGGATGCTCAATAGGGCACTTTTTAGGCCAGCTGTGTCTTTTGCGCCAGCCTCCGCAAGGTCAGGCCTTCCGCCCCCTGAACCGCCTAGCTGTTTGGCCAGGGCCTGTATCAGCTTGCCAGCATGGACTTTACCGGTCAGGTCTTTGGTGACGCCCGCGATCAAGGCCACTTTTCCGTTCTCCGGCATGCCCAGAGCGACCACGCCGGAGCCCAGTTTCTGCCGCAGGCTGTCCACGAGTTGCCTAAGTCCTTCGCGGTCAACATCTTGCACTTCGGCGGCAATAAGTTTAATCCCTTTAACGACTTGCACGCGCCCCGCGAGTTCGTCGATCTGGCTGAGCGCGCCTTTTCGCTTCTGCGTTTCCAGCTCCTTTTCGAGCTGCTTGGCTGTCTGGGAGAGCTTCTCCACCTGCGCCAGGATGCCGTCCTCGCCCACGTTGAGTTGG
>Ga0209161_10002251_pt1 | contig 15848 bp, 13 predicted proteins | sample GraSoiAngelo_155_FD_186169 | JGI IMG/M metagenome (GOLD analysis project Ga0209161, IMG submission 186169) | Grasslands soil microbial communities from the Angelo Coastal Reserve, California, USA - 14_1009_13_30cm (SPAdes) (version 2) | ecosystem: Environmental > Terrestrial > Soil > Grasslands...
GATAGCCGGTCAGATAGTCGATCGCGGACACCGGATAGAACTGCGGGCCGGGCGCTGCTCCTGGAAACAGCTCGCCTTGACGGCTCGTGATGCCGCTGACGGTCTGCACCACGGTATCGAAGCCGCGGCGTGACGCCCACGGACCGACGTGGCCGAAGGCGCACAGCGAGACGAAGACGATGCCGGGCCGCAACTTCGCGAGCGCCTCGGGCGAGAGCCCGCGCTGGCCGAGCGTGCCCGGCCGGTAGCCCTGCGAGAACACGTCGGCCTCGCGCACCAGTCCGCGCAGCGTCTCGAGATCCTTCGGCTCGCGCAGGTCGAGATGGGCCGAGAGCTTGCCGTGGCCGGTGTCGTACTCCTGGTAGCCGATGTTCGGCAGATGCTTCGCGGTGATCTTCAGGACGTCGGCGCCGTGCTCGGCCAGGGTGCGGGCGCACGTCGGCCCGGCGAGGACACGCGTCAGATCGAGCACTCGGATGCCCGACAGCGGCCGATCGCCGTCGGGGAGCTTTTGCGGCGCGCTGTCGCCGATCTTGACGATCTCCATCAGCGGCAGCGAGGCGATCGCGGCGGCCTGCGGATGCTTGGCCCATTCGTCCATGGTGCGCACCATGCCGCCGGCGCCCTTCGCGGCGATGATCGCCTCTTCGAGCTCGAGCGCGTCCCACTTCGCCACCGCCTGGCGCACCGCCTCGCGATCTTCGGGCACGCCGAGCACGCTGAGGGCGGCGGCGCGATGGTTGGGGAAGTTGCAGTGGAGATAGCTCCAGCGCCCGTTCTTGGCCGGATAGACTCCCATCACCGTGTTGCGCTCGGTCGACACGTGCGCGCCGTCCATCTGCATGTAGTGGCCGCTGCGCAGCGAGGCGGTGGCCTGGCGGGTGTCGACCGCGATCTCCTGGTGCCGCCCGGTGCGCACCGACCACAAATCGGAGACGGCGAGGCCGACCGCCGCGAGCGCGGCGGCGCTGGTCTCGCCGATGCGGAACGGCGTCGGCAGTATCGGATCGGCGCCGCCGGTGATCTCGACCTCGCGGGCGCGTTCGTCGCCCCAGCCGGCGACCGGCAGGATCGTACGCAGAGCGTCGTTGGTCATGGCGTCAATGCCTTTTCCGTCGGATGCGCCGGGGCTTCCAGGTCGTACGCGTTCATGTTGTACGCCAGCACCGCGTAGCAGGCGATCAGATTCGTCAGCGTCATGGTCCCCCGCTGCCCGAAGCGCGCCGTGGCGGCATCGAACGTGGCCCGGCTGACCTTGCGGTTCTGGAGCAGCTCGCGGGTGAAGTCGACGGCGGTCTGCTCCTCGGGATCGAGGTTGGCGAGCGGCCGCCCCTCACGAATGTTGTCCACGATGTCGTCGCGCACACCGGCCTTCCGCGCGGCGGCGGCGTGCGCGTGCCAGATGAACGCACAGCTCATCTCCCTGGCCACCGAAATCATGACGAGCTCCTGAAGCTTCGGCGACAGGCTGGCCTCGGCGCGGAGGTAGATCCGCAGGGCTTCCAGCCGTTGCGCCATCTCGGGCATGTGCAGAAGGAGCGAGTACGGGCCGATGTTGGGACGGCCCGCTCGGCTCTGCATGAAGCCGTCGTACGCGGGCCTTTCCTTCTCGGCGATCTGTTCTCTGGTCACCAGCGGTATGCGGGCCATGGAGCCTCCTCTTTCTTTCAGCGCGCCCGGCCCGTGAAGGCGGGCATGACCTCGGCCGCAAACCACTCGAGCTGCTCGAGCATAAGGGACTCCGACGCGCCCATGGGATGGCTGACCGACACACGTTCGAGCCCCGGATAGTCTTTCTCCAGGCGCATCAGCGTGTCGATCATTTGCGCGGGCGGGCCGCAGAGATAGGCGCCACTGCCGGCGGCTTCCTCGATCGTGGGGAGACTGGCGTACGGCGCCCGCTTTGGATCGGCCATCGCGTCGATCTGCTCCTCGGAGAGTGAACGGACCAGGCGCAGAGGGCCGAACATCTTCAAGTTTTCTTCGAAGTACCCCGCGGCGGCCTTGATGGCCTCCTCTTGCGTCGCCGCGAGCTGGAAATGGAATCCGATGCAGAGCCCCTCGCCCAGCGCGGTCTCGCGCCCGGCCCGACGGTGCGCGTCACGGTAGGCCTCGACGACGGCGCGCATGGCTCCGCCTTCGGCCACGCCGCCCCCGATGAGACCCTTGATGCCGTGCTTGGCCATGAAGTCCATGCCGCGCGGGGTCGCGCTCTGGATCGGCTGCCAGCACTCCACGGGGTGAACGGGCCGCGGCACCAGGGTGAGGTCCTTCAGATCGTAGCCGCGATACGGGACGCGGGCGGGAATGGTGTAGTGCTTGCCGTCGTGGGAGAACGCGGCGTTGTTGAACGCCTTGAAGATGATCTCGACCTGCTCCTCGAAGATCTCGCGGTTGGCCCGCTGATCGAGCAGGGGGGCGCCGAACGTCTCGACCTCGCGCGTGTGGTAACCGCGCCCGACCCCGAAGCGCACGCGGCCGCCGGTGAGCACGTCCACCGTGGCGAAGTCCTCGGCCAGCCGCAGAGGATGCCACATCGGCGTGATGTTGAAGCCACAGCCCATCTTCAACCGCTCGGTCTGGTGTGCGAGGTCGAGGGCCAGCATCAGAACGTTCGGGATGCACTCGTAACCCTCGCGCTGGAAATGGTGCTCGGCGAGCCAGAACGTGTCGTACCCGCAGCGGTCGAGCAGGCGCGCCAGATTGCGCGCCTTGGAATAGGTGGTGACGAGGCGCTCGTTCGGAAATACGCGGCTGTTCACGGCGGTGCCGCCGTAGCCGATGTTGTCCATGTCCAAGTGGCCGGCGTACAGGCTGTCGAACTTGGTGATCATGGGCCCCCCTCGACGCCTCCTTATCACATTCGAGCGGGTCCCGTCGCGTCCGTCTCGGCGAGATCCGCCACGCCCTCGGCGCACGCCGCTGGGCCGACCTGGGAGGGCTGGGGCAAGGCGTTTCGAGACGGGTTGATCAGATGGGGGCCCCGACATGGCCCCCAGACCCCCCAGCGGCTCCAGCGGCTACTCGAACAGCTTCAGGTCGATCGCGTCGCCCATCGCGCGGTAGCCCCGGTCGCTCGGGTGCAGGTGGTCGCCGCAATCGTAGATCGGCAGCATGCTGGTCGGATGGTCGGGGTCGCGCAATGCCCGGTCGAAATCCACGATCGCGTCGAAGTCGTCGGTCTTGCGCAGCCACTCGTTGACCGCCTGACGCACCGCCTCGCGCTTCGGATTCCAGGCCCCGGGCAGGAACGTCTCGTTCTCGAACGGGGTCAGCGTGGCGAGGATCACCTTGATCCCGTGGGCCTGACCGCGGACGGCGAACTGCTTGAGCCCGGCGATCATCTGCGGAGCGGTCACCTCTTCTTCAATCTTGCCGGGACGGTTCCGAAGATCGTTGGTGCCCAGCATGATGACGGTGTGGGTGACGCCGGGCTGCGCCAGCACATCACGGTCGAAGCGGCGTAGTCCGCTGTCGCCCCGGATGTCGTGCATGATGCGGTTGCCGCCGAGCCCCTGATTCATCACCGCCATCGGCCGACCGTGCTGCCGCGCCATGAGCCGGCGCGCGAGCTGCGAGGGCCAGCTGTGATGGCCGTCGTGAGTGGAGATATTGGCGTCGGTGAGCGAATCGCCCATCGCGACGATGGCGCCCGTCTCCTTCGGCGCGACCGCCTCGATGCCGCAGACGAAGTACCAGTCGTCGGTGAGGCGACCGACCGGCATGACCTCTTCGGCCGCGAAATTACCGGGCGGCGAGACGTAGTTGGTCTGCCGGGCATAGCGGCCGGTGATCCCGAAGCTGACCGGTAGATCGCCGGGCAGGTGCACGCTGACGGCAAGGTCCGCCAGGGGCGCGAACGTCAGCTCGACCGGATCGCTGACGACCAGCGCGCCGGCCGCGATCGTGGCGCCGGGCTCGCCGCCGAAGGTGAGCCGACGGTTAGAGCCCGGCACGACCGCCGGCCCCGTGCTGTGCAGGCCGACACGCGCCGCGCCGATGACCAACGGGCGAATGCCATAGGCGTTCGAGATGCGCACGCGCAGCCTACTGCCACCGATGCTGACCCGGGGGATCATGCGCAGCGTGTGGTTGGCGAAGGCGGCGCCCTCGGCGGGTGCAGGAGTCGCGGTCCAGGTGCCGACCCAGTGCGTGGTGTCTCTCATAGCGCCTCTCTATCACACTCCGCCATCGCGGGTGGCGATGATCTCGTCGATGAGGCCGTACTCGAGCGCTTCCCGTGCGTCGAGGTAGCGCCCGCGCCGCATGTCTTCGGCGATCTCCTCCGCCGGCCGTCGGGTTCGCCGGGCCAGACGTCCGTAGAGCTTCCACAGAAGGTCCTGCTGCTGCCGGTTCTGCGCCGCGATCTCCTGTGGGGTGCCGGCGAACCGCGCCGTCGGCTGGGAAAGGCGGAACCGGGCGTGCGGCGCCGCGGCGCGGTGATCGGCGGCCGCAGTCACGGCGATGACCGGCCCACCGACCTGGCCCAGGCACAGCACGCGGAGCGCGGAGCGCAGCGTGTCGGCCGTGTCGATCAGCACGAAGGTGGCCTCGAGCGCTCCGTCGGGGCTGTTCAGGTAGAGCTCGATGGGCCGGCTCTCGCTGGCGTCCAGCGCTAGGAGCGTCGCCGCCGCCTTCGCCGCAGCGTCATCGTCGAGCCGGCCGGTGACGCGCACGATGCGGCGCTCGAAGAGCTCATCGGTCATGACGCCAAGCGTATCCGACGCCAGGGCCGGCGAGAAGCTGCGACTCCTCCCCAACGCCGCGCGAATCGCCGGGGCGCCTGAAGTGCTCTCGAAGCGCAGGTGGCCACGCGGCGCAGTGAGGTCCTGCGCCGCGTGGCTTCGCTGCGCCGTTACGCCGACGGCCCGAGACTCGGCGTCGCTACGACCGGCAGGTCCTCCAGCACGCCGCGCTGGTCGGCCTGCGCGAGCACGGCCTCGATGGTCTTCACGAGCTGGCGCGCCGCGTCCACGCTCAGCTCTACCGCCACCCGCGCGCCCGGGCCCAGGGCCTCGTTGACGAAGTCGATGTTGAGCGCGTGCTCGAGCGGCAGATCGTACGGGTGATCGTACGAGACGTTGGCCTCGCGAACCTCGAACCACTCCGGGCCGCTCTTGCCGCGTCCCATGATCTGCACCTGGTGCGCAATCATCGTGCACATGGCTGGGTTCCTTGTGCCCGCCTACCGCAGCGTCTTTTCGGTGAACGCGAAGAGCTTCTTCCAACCGTCCATGGCCTGCTCCTGACGGTACGCCGCACGGTCGTAGTAGAAGAAGCCGTGACCGGCGCCGTCGTAACGATGGAACTCGTACTGCTTGCCGTGCTTCTTCAGCTCCGCCTCGTGCGCGTTGACCTGCTCCGGCGTCGGCGACTTGTCCTCGTTGCCGAAGAGACCGAGGATCGGGGCCGAGAGCTCCTTGGTGTATTCGATGGGGGCCACCGGCTGATTCGGGGTGAGCTCTTCCTTCGACATGACCACGCGCCCGCCCCAGCACTCGAGCACCGCGTCCAGGCCCTTCAGGCGGCAGCCGGCGAGAAACGCCTGCCGGCCCCCCGAGCACGTGCCGAAGATGCCGACCTTGCGGGTGACGTACGGCAGCGAGCGCAGCCAGGCGTTGGCGCCGTCGAGGTCGCCGAGCACCCGCGCGTCCGGGGCGCCGCCGGCCGCCCGCACTTTCGCCCCGACGTCCTCGGGGGTGCCGTGGCCGTCGCGGTGGTAAAGGTTCGGCGAGATCGCCACATAGCCGTGGTGGGCAAAGCGGCGGGTGCACTCCCGGTACCACTCGTCCCAGCCCGGGGCGTGGTGGATGACGACCATCCCCGGGAATGGGCCCGAGCCCAGCGGTCGCGCCACGTAGGCGCCGATCGTGTCCCCGTTGTGCCCGCGCATCGATACTGTTTCGGCGATCATGCCCTCGTACTGGTCGGTCTGGTAAGTGTGCGCCATGTGCGCCGTCCTCCGTGTGACGTGTTGGAACGTTCTACCGTCGGGTCGCCCCGCAGCGGAGCCAATGCTGCCCCGCCGCGGGCTCGCGGTCAAGACGTCAATCAGGGCTTTAAATCGCCCCTGATCTGAGCGACGATGGGCGCGCAATCGCCGTCCAGGCGAGTCGTGATGTGCGCCGCAGGCCGTCGCGGGGCTGGGCCCGCCGACCGAGGCGCGGCGATAAACGGGAGGACGCAGATGGCCAAGCTCAACGTCAACGGTAAGCTCCGCGACGTGCAGGTGGAGCCCGACACGCCGCTGCTGTGGGCGATCCGCGAGCAGGTCGGGCTGACCGGCACCAAGTACGGCTGCGGGGTCGCCCAGTGCGGCGCCTGCTCCGTGCACGTCAACGGCGAGCTCGTGCGCTCATGCGTCGTTCCCGTCGGGGGCGTGAAGCCCACCGACAAGATCGTGACGATCGAGGGACTGTCGTCCACGAGCTCGCATCCGGTGCAGAAGGCGTGGGCGGCGCTCGACGTCCCGCAGTGCGGCTATTGCCAGTCCGGGCAGATCATGGCCGCGGCGGCGCTGCTGAGGAAGAAGCCGAAGCCGACCGACCAGGAGATCGACGACGCGATGTCGAACGTCTGTCGTTGCGGCACCTATCAGCGGATCCGGGCGGCGGTGCACGTGGCCGCCGGCAGAAAGCAGGCGTGACATGAACCAGAATCTTTCGCGCCGCAGCTTCATCGTCGGTACGGCGGTCGCGAGCGGTGGCCTGGCCCTCGGCGTCCGCCTGCCGTTCGGAACGCCCGCCGAAGCCAAGACCGCCGGCGACGGCGTCGAAGTCCACGCCTGGGTGGTCGTCAAGCCCGATGACACCTGTGTGATTCGCATCGCGCGCTCGGAGATGGGGCAGGGCACGCGCACCGGCCTCGCCCAGCTCGTCGCCGAGGAGCTCGAGTGCGACTGGAAGAAAGTCGCGACCGAGTCGATCACGCCCGGCGAGAACCTCGCGCGCAAGCGCGTCTGGGGCGAGATGTCGACGGGCGGCAGCCGCGGCATCCGCACCTCGCACGACTACGTCCGCCGCGGCGGCGCGGCCGCGCGCCTGATGCTGCTGCAGGCCGCGGCCGACGAGTGGAAGGTGCCGGTCGGCGAGGTCAGCGTGGCCGGCGGCGTCATCACGCACGCGGTCTCCGGACGCAAGACGACCTACGGCAAGGTCGCCGCTGCGGCGGCGAAGCTGACGCCGCCGGACCCCAAGAGCATCACGCTCAAGGATCCCAAGGACTGGAAGATCGCTGGCAAGCCGATGAAGCGCCTGGACACGGCGGACAAGCTCAACGGCAGCAAGGTCTACGCGCTCGACGTGAGGCTGCCCGGCATGCTCAACGCCGCCATCAAGGCGTGCCCCGTGTTCGGCGGCAAGCTCGTCAGCTACGACCAGACGCGCATCGCCGGCCGCCCGGGCGTCCGGGGCGTCGTCACGGTGAACGACTCGACCGTCGCGGTCGTCGCCGACACGTGGTGGCGGGCGAAGTCGGCGCTCGAGGCGCTGCCGATCGTCTGGGACGAGGGCGCCGGCGCGTCCCAGTCGAGCGCCACGATCGCGTCGCACCTCGAGGAAGGTCTGACGGTGAGCGAGGCCTACGCGTTCCGGAACGAAGGCGACGCGATCGGCGCCATCAAGGACGCGTCCAAGAAGATCGAAGCGGTGTACAGCACGCCCTTCCTGGCCCACGCGACGATGGAGCCGATGAACTGCACCGTGAAGCTCTCGGCGGACCGCGCCGAGTGCTGGGTGGCCACGCAGAACTCCGAGGCGTCGCTGGCCGCCCTGTCGGAGCAGTCGGGCGTGCCGCTGGAGAAGTGCGAGGTCTACCGGCACGACCTGGGCGGTGGATTCGGCCGGCGCGGCGGCAATCAGGACTACGTCCGCCAGGCCGTCAACATCGCCAAGCAGTTCCCGGGCGTGCCGGTCAAGATGATCTGGTCGCGCGAAGAGGACATGGCCCACGACTTCTACCGGCCGATCTCACAGTGCAAGCTGGCCGCGGGCCTCGACGACAAGGGCAGCCTGGTCGGGCTGCACATGCGCATCTCCGGCCAGTCGATCAACGCGTTCGTGAATCCGGCCATGGTGGCGAACGGCAAGGACGATCGCCAGCTCCAGGGATACACCGCGCGGCCCGGCGACGCCCAGCTCGGGTACACCGTGCCCAACTTGCTGATCGAGTACGCGATGCGCAACACCCACGTGCCCGTTGGCCCGTGGCGCGGCGTCAACACCAACCAGAACGCCGTGTACATGGAGTGCTTCATCGAAGAAGCGGCGCGCGCCGCCGGCGCGGACTCGCTCGAGTTCCGCCGCGCCCTCATGGGCCAGCATCCCAAGCACCTCGCCGTCCTCAACGCCGCGGCGGCCAAGGGCCGCTGGGGCACGCCGCTCCCGGCGGGCGTCCATCGCGGTATCGCGCAGTTCATGGGATACGGGAGCTACTCGGCCGCGGTCGCGGAAGTGTCGGTGAGCGGCGAGGGCAAGGTGAAAGTGCACCGCATGGTCCTGGCGCTCGATTGCGGCCACGCGGTCAATCCCGATCAGATCGCCGCGCAGGTCGAAGGCTCGGTGGCCTACGGCCTCACCGCCGCGTTCTACGGCGAGTGCAAGGTGGAGAACGGGCGCATGACCGACCTGAACTTCGATCGCTATCAGATGTTGCGCCTGGCCGAGATGCCGAAGGTCGAGACGGTGATCGTCCCGACGTTCGACTTCTGGGGCGGGGTGGGCGAGCCGACGATCTCGGTGGTGACGCCGGCGGTCCTCAACGCGATCTTCGCGGCCACCGGCAAGCCAGTCCGCAGCCTGCCGTTGAAGAACCTGAAGCTCGTGTAGGAGGCCGGCGTGGAACGGCGGCTCGGACGACGGGAGCTCCTCAAGGCGGCCGCGCTGGGCGTGGTCGGCGCGCCCCTCGTCTCGACGCTGTGGTCGGCCCCCGCCCAGGCGAACCGTGCGACAGGAGGACCCATGACGAAGACGGCCTACGATCCGGCGGCGAAGTTCGAGCTCAAGGTGAGCGAGGTCGAGTTCCGGCGCGCGGTGAGCGGGCGGACCCTGCTGGCCCGCATCTACCAGCCGCAAGGCGGCGGACCGTTCCCGACGCTCCTCGACCTGCACGGCGGCGCCTGGAACAACAAGGACCGCTTCGCCAACGAGCCGATGGACCGCGCGGTCGCGGCGAGCGGCGTGCTGGTGGTCGCCGTCGACTTGACGCTCGCGCCGGAAGCACCGTATCCCGCGTCGGTCCAGGACGGGAACTACGGAGTCCGCTGGCTCAAGGCGAGGGCGGCCGAGTGGAATGGCGACGCCGCGAACCTCGGCGTGCTCGGCAGCTCCAGCGGCGGCCACGTCGCCGAGCTGCTCGGCCTGCGCCCGCGAGACGCGCGGTACAACGCGATTCCGTTCCCGGCCGCTCCGAACGTCGACGCGACCGTGGCGTACGTGGCGACACGCTCGCCGATCAGCGACACCTTCGCGCGCTACCAGCAGGCCGAGAAGATGAGGCGCGAGGGGATGATCAAGAACAACAAGACGTACTTCCAGCCGTGGGACACCATCCACGAGGGCAATCCCCAGCAGATCCTCGATCGCCGCGAGGCGGTGACGCTGCCGCCGCTGCTGATCATGCAGGGCGCCCTCGACGACAACGTGCTGCCCGCGGTGCAGGAGAAATTCGCCGCCTCGTACCGCGCGGCCGGCGGTGACTGCCAGCTGCACGTCTTCGAAGGCTGCGAGCACGAGTGGGTCGCCAAGCCCGGGCCGCAGACGGACCGAGCGCACGACATGGTGCGGGCGTTCATCGCGCGCAACCTGGCCCGACGAGCCTGAGGGCGATCAGCGTGCGGGCGTGTGCTTCGCCAGGAACTCCTTGATCCGGACTCGCGCCGCCGCCAGGGGCGTGCCCTGTTTCCACTCGGGGATGAACTCGCACCTGGGCAGCAGCTTGGCGACTTCCTCGGAGATCGGGTACGGATGCGCCTCGTCGTTCCCCGCCAGCACCAGGCAGGGCGTCTGGCAGCTTCCGACGAACGCCCGATCCGCGCTGTAGACGAAGCCCGCGCCGTACAGGTTCTGGTGGAACGCGTCCAGAACTTGTGGCGTAGCCTCGGGATGGTCGGTGAGGGTCTCGGCCCACGCGTTGAACCTGGCGGCGCGCCCGGGCGCCATCGCGCCCACTCGTCCGATGGGCTGCGCGAGCACGGCGGACGCGATGCGCTGCGGCTGAGCCTTCAGCAGGCTCATGATGAAGGATCCGCCGATGCACTGGCCGTACAGATGGCACCGGTCGATGCGCAGATGATCCAGCACGGCGATGTGATCGGCCGCGTAGGTGTGCCAGCCGTCTTGCGCGGAGATGGGACCGCGGGACCGACCGCCGGCGTTGCGCTGATCCATCGCGATCACGCGGAAATCTGGGGCGAACTCGGTGATGGGGTTCACGGGCGCGGCGGGGCGGCTCCAGACTTCGATGGTCGACTGCAAGCCCGCCGGCGCGAACGTGAGGATGGGAAACCCCCGACCGGACTCCTCGTAGTAGATCGAAGCGCCGTGGTGTTCAATGCTTGGCATGTCCGTCTCCTTTCTTGAGGGGTGACGCCATGAAGACTAGCACCAATCGCATCCTCACGACCCACGTCGGAAGCATCCCGCGCCCGGAAAGCGTCCGGGAGCTGCTGCGGGCGCGACTCCAGGGCCAGCCCGTCGACGCCGAAGAGCTGGCCAGGCGTGTCCGAAGCGCCGTGGCCGATGTCGTGCGCAAGCAGGCGGAGAGTGGGATCGACCTCGTCTCCGACGGCGAGATGAGCAAGACGAGCTTCCTCGGCTACACGGACGAGCGGCTCACGGGCTTCACGCCGATGGCGCCGGGCGATCCCAACGTGCCCGCGTCGAATACGAGCGGATCCTGGGCGAGGCGGCTCGACACGCGGCGTGAATGGCGCGCCTTCCGCGAATACTACGAAACGTACCTGCCGGCGGCGATGCCGCCGTCGGCGCCGCCGTCCGTCTGCACCGGGCCGATCGCCTACAAGGGTCAAGATCTCTTGCGACGCGATATCGCAAACTTCAAGGCCGCCCTTCAGGGCGTGGGCGTCCAGGAGGCGTTCCTGCCCGCGGTCGCTCCCGGGATGGTGGGCCGCGACCAGAATCAGTACTACCCGACCGAGGAGGCCTACCGGTTCGCGATCGCGGAGGCGCTGAAGACCGAATACAAGGCCATCGTCGACGCCGGCTTCGTCTTACAAATCGACGACCCCGGCCTCGGCGAGACGTGGGACATGATCATCCCCGCTCCCTCGCTCGGGGACTATCGAAAGACGCAGGCGATGAACATCGACGCGCTGAACCACGCGCTGGCCGGTATCCCCGAGGACCGGGTGCGCTACCACCTCTGCTGGGGAAGCTGGCAGGGCCCGCACGAGGGCGATCTCGCGCTGAAGGACATCGTCGACCTCATGCTGCGGGTCAAGGCCCAGGCCTACTCCGTCGAAGCGGCGACGCCGCGCCACTCGTACGAGTGGCGGATCTGGAAGGACGTCAAGCTGCCCGACGACAAGATCCTGATCCCGGGCGTGATCGCGCACACGACCGCGGTGGTCGAGCATCCCGAAACCATCGCCGAACGACTCGTGAACTTCTCCGGTGTCGTCGGGCGAAATCGGGTGATCGCGGGCGCCGACTGCGGCTTCGCCCAGGGCGCCATGTACCAGCGGCAACACCCCACCGTGATGTGGGCGAAGTTCCGCGCGCTGGCCGAGGGCGCCGAGCTGGCGTCCAGGCGGCTCTGGGCCAAGTAGAGCACTCACGCCCGCCATGGCGAAGGCGCGGCCGACCGTCCTGGAAGTCGCGGGTCGCGAGGTGGCGATCACCAACCCGGACAAGGTGTACTTTCCGCACGCCGGCCACACCAAGCTCGATCTGGCGAAGTACTACGCGGCCGTCGCGGAGGGGGCGCTGATGGGAATCGCGGCGCGCCCGATCGTGCTCAAGCGCTACGTGAACGGCGCCGAGGGCGAGGCGTTCTTCCAGAAGCGGGCCCCCGCGCAGCACCCCGACTGGATCGAGACCGTGGAGCTGCGGTTTCCCTCGGGCCGCACGGCGCAAGAGGTCGTCGTGCGCGACGCGGCGCAGCTGCTGTGGATCGTCAACCTCGGGTGCATCGACCTGAATCCGCACCCGGTGCGCGTCGACGACCTCGAGCATCCCGACGAGCTGCGTGTCGACCTCGATCCGGGCCCAGGGATCGGATGGGACGACGTGAGGCGCGTGGCGCTGATCGTCCGCGACGTGCTCGACGAGCGCGGCCTGTACGGCTGGCCCAAGACCTCGGGATCGCGCGGCATGCACGTCAACGTGCGGATCCAACCGCGCTGGAGCTTCGATCAGGTGCGGCGCGCGGCGCTGGCGCTCGCGCGCGAGGTGGAGCGGCGTGCGCCGGAGCGGGCGACCAGCAAGTGGTGGAAGGAAGAGCGGCACGGCGTCTTCCTCGACTACAACCAGAACGCCAAGGACCGCACGGTGGCGTCGGCCTGGTCGGTGCGCCCGACGCGAGACGCCCGCGTCTCGATGCCGCTGGCGTGGGAGGAAGTGGCCGACTGTGATCCCGCGGCCTTCACGCTCGTCACCGCGCCGGCGCGCCTGGCCGAGCGCGGCGACGCGTCGGCCGGAATCGACGCCACCGCGGGATCGCTGGCCGGGCTGCTCGAGCTCTCGGCCGCGCAGGAAGCCGCGGGGTTCGGCGACGCGCCCTGGCCGCCCCACTACCAAAAACAGGACGACGAGCCGCCCCGCGTCACGCCCTCGCGGCGCAAGCGCGACATGGGCGGCCCCGAGAACGGCGTGAGCACGAAGGCCGGCAGCAGGCGGCGATCGCGCCAGCCGCTCATCACGATCGCCAAGGCGGAGCACGAGGCGGACGCGCGCGCCGGGCTGGAGCGCTGGACGGCGCGCCATCCAACGGCCGCGGCGCGACTCGACGTGGACGACGTGCTCGTCGATTCGATGCGGGGCCGGTCGAGCACGTGGACGCGCATCCGGGTCAACCTGCGCCACGTGCCCCAGGGCGAGCGTCCTGCCGAGGAGCCGCCGGATCCAGACTACGATCCGTGGGACTCCGCGCGGCGCCCGTCGCGCGCGCCGAAGACGCGCTCGAGCTCGTAGGCCGGCGTGACCTCCAGCTGATCGTAGCGGCAGTCTTGCGGGCGCTTGTCGGCGCGCCAGCGCACGAACTGCGCGGCGTGGCGAAAACGAGTGCCCTGCATGTGGTCGTACGCGACCTCGCAGACGCGCTCGGCCCGCAGCGGCTCCCAGCTCAGGTCCTTGCCGCGGTTCCAGCGGCTGCTGGCGCCGGGCATGCGTTGGCCCGTCGCGTTCGCCTCTTCCTGCGCTTCGGCCCAGTGACGCCAGGGATGCCGTGCGAGCGCGTTCTCTCGAAGGGGCGCCAGCTCGGCGACGAGCTGCTGGCGAACCACGTTGGTGAAGGACGCGGTGACGCCGACGTGGTGCAGCGTGCCGTCGTTGTCGTAGAGGCCGAGCAGGAGCGAGCCGACCATCGTGCCGGCGCCGTTCTTGTGCCAGCGGAAGCCGGCCACGACGCAGTCGGCGGTGCGCGCGTGCTTCACTTTGATCATCGTGCGCTCGCCGGCGCGGTAGGGCTCGTCCAGACGCTTGGCCATGACCCCGTCGAGCCCGGCGCCCTCGAAGCGGCGGAACCAGTCCTCGGCCAGGGCACGATCGCGCGTGGCCGGTGACACGTGTACGGGCGGGGCCGCGTCGGCGAGCTCGCGCTCGAGCCGTTCGCGCCGCGCCGCGAGCGGCATCGCACGCAGATCCTCGTCGCCCAGCGCCAGCAGGTCCCAGGCCACGAACGACGCCGGGGACTCTGCCGCCAGCAGCTTCACCCGCGAGGCCGCCGGGTGGATTCGGAGCAGCAGCGCCTCGAAGTCGAGCCCGTCCGCTCCGACGATGACGATCTCGCCGTCGACGACGCAGCGCTCGGGCAGCGCCGCGGCGAGAGGGGCGACGAGCTCCGGGAAGTAGCGGTTCATCGGCTTCTCGTCGCGGCTCTGGAGCAGAACCTCGTCGCCGTCACGGAACACGAGCGTGCGAAAGCCGTCCCACTTGGGCTCGAACTGCCACCCGTCGCCCCCGGGCAAGGCCTCGGCGGCCTTGGACAGCATGGGAGCCAGCGGCGGAGCGAAGGGCAGGCGCATGGGGCCGCTTCAGCTCCGGCGCATCAGGTTCGTCAGCATGTCGTAGGCGCGGTGGGTGACAGGATATGTTTCCCGGTGAGGTCGGGCGCATCGGCCATGCGCGGCAAGTACACCATCGTCGAAGTCCGGCCGCAACTTCTCGCCTCGACCGCGTGAGCTGGGAAGATTCAGCGGTTCGGCGCGAGGGTTTCTACGGATCACTCCATGAGGCAATACCCGGCGAGAGGCCGCTACGTCGTCCCCGATGCATTTTTAGGCGATCGCCATGCGCGACGAGGCGGACTATCAGGAGCCAAACGTGTGGATGCTCCACTGTTTGCAGCCGCCCCTCGGCCGGCGGCCCCCAAGCGTCCGCGACGGCCGGGCGGCGCGCGCCTCGCGACAGAAGTGTAAAGTTTACTCGGGGCGTGTCCCTACGGAGTACACACGCAGGACCGTTGAGGGTCCAGGTTTTCCCGGACCTCGATGGTGACGATCGTCCTCGCGACCCGTTCTCGACCGCACTTCCACGACGCCGGCGAAATGTCGCAGCGATTGGCACGCGGCGTGCCTGTCAAGACCGTTCGGAGCGCGGGGTCTCGCTCGGTCGCAGGCCGCCGCCCGCTCAAAAAATGGCCAAACTCGCTGAACCATGGTCGGGATCCCCGAATGGGAATGGTTCCCAGGGAATGCGGGCCCGACCGCCGTTGCAAAGGCCGCACGTCCGGGGCCGCTTCCTTTTCCGCGGCGACAACAAGATCTGGGTTCGCGGCGTCACGTATGGCACGTTCCGGCCCGATGCCACGGGCCACCAGTACGGCCGTATGTCTGCCGTCGCCCGCGACTTCGAAGCGATGGCCGAGAATGGTGTCAACGCGATCCGCACCTACACGGTACCTCCCCGGTGGCTCCTCGATGCGGCGTACGGTCACGGCATCCAGGTGCTGGTCGGCCTGCCCTGGGAGCAGCACGTCGCCTTCCTCGACGATCGGCGCCGTGCCCGGACGATCGCCACACGCGTTCGCGTGTCCGCCGCCCTGTGCGCCGGCCATCCGGCCGTCCTCGGCTATGCCGTCGGCAACGAGATCCCGGCTCCGGTGGTTCGCTGGCACGGTGCGCGCCGGGTCGAGCGGTTCATCGAGCGACTCACCAACGAAGTGCGCGAGGTCGATCCCGGCGCGCTCGTCACGTACATCAACTACCCGTCGACCGAATACCTCGAGCTCCCGTTCGTGGATTTCGTGTGCTTCAACGTCTACCTCGAGGCCGCCGACCGCCTGAGCGCCTATCTGGCCCGCTTGCACAACCTGGCGGGTGACCGCCCGCTCCTGCTCGGCGAGGTCGGGCTCGACAGCCGGCGAAACGGCGAGGCGTGTCAGGCCGCAGTCCTCGACTGGGAGCTCCGCACGGCATTCAGCAGCGGCTGCGCTGGCGCGTTCGTGTTCGCGTGGACCGACGAGTGGCATCGCGGCGGGGACGACATCGAGGACTGGGACTTCGGTCTGACGAACCGCCGGCGCGAGCCCAAGCCCGCCCTCGCGGCGGTGCGCCAGGCCACCACCGAGCTCCCGTTCGCCAAGTGCGTCGCGTGGCCGCGCCTGTCCGTGGTGGTCTGCAGTTACAACGGCGCTCGCACGATCCGCGACACGCTCAATGGCCTCGTCGAGCT
>Ga0209161_10002255_pt1 | contig 15829 bp, 16 predicted proteins | sample GraSoiAngelo_155_FD_186169 | JGI IMG/M metagenome (GOLD analysis project Ga0209161, IMG submission 186169) | Grasslands soil microbial communities from the Angelo Coastal Reserve, California, USA - 14_1009_13_30cm (SPAdes) (version 2) | ecosystem: Environmental > Terrestrial > Soil > Grasslands...
CTTGAGCTCCACCCGGCTCACCTTGGCGCCCCACTTGTGGGTCGCTTCGTCCAGGATCTCGCGCAGCTTGGCGTTGATCGTGTCGCGCGAGGACAGCACGTGGTCCAGCTCCATCTCGCCGATCACGTTTCGCAGCGTGGTCTGCGTCAGCTTCTCGATCGCATCCGGCAGGTTGGCGATCTCGTAGGTCGCGCGGACCGGGTCGGTGATCTGGGAATAGATCAACGCGTCGATCTCCACCACGACATTGTCCTTGGTAATCACGTTCTGACGCGGGAACACGTACACCGTTTCCCGGAGGTCGATCTTGTCGGTGCGGAAGTGGCGTGCGAACGAGTCTCCCGCCGGCGTGACGATCACCTGATGCCAGTCGATGGCCCTCGGCTTGTCGATGATCGGGATGATCAGATTGACACCCGAGGCCAGCGTGCGGTGGTACTTCCCCAGCCGCTCGATGATCATCGTCTGGGCCTGCTGGACGATGCGAATCCCCCGCGCGACGATCGAGATCGCGAACAGTGCGATGGCCGCGGGGACGATCAGCGCGCCGATGTTGTCCATCGCTCACATCTCCTTGTCGACGTACAGGGTTGCGCCTTCCACCCGCACCACCATGACCCGCGTGCCCGGCTCGAGCGCCGCGTCCATGAGCGACGCGGCCCGCCAATCCTCACCCTCGACCAGCACCCGCCCCTTCCCGGTGCCCGGATCGATGCGCTCCGACACGACCCCCACCTTGCCGGCGAGCGCGTCCACGTTGGTCCGGATCGCGGTGCCGCTGGGATGCAGGTGCCGCAGCAGGAAGGGGCGAACGCCCACCAGGGACAGCAGGGTGCCGGCGGCGAAGCTCAGCGCCGGTACGATGGCCCCCGGGACGACCAGGGAGACGACTCCGGCGGTCAGGCAGCCGACGGCGACCGAGAGCAGCCAGAAGCCGGGCGCGAGCATCTCGGCCACGAACAGGAGCAGGGCGGCGACGAGCCAGACTTGCCATTCGTGCATGGGGTGAACTTAGCGCGACTACGGGAGCCCGGTAATTGCGGGAGCCGGCAGCGCCTCGCGCTCAGGTCTTGACCGTGTGGTACGGCCGCGGAACCCGGCAGCCCCGGAGGCGAAGGTCCGGGGTGCGGCGGTGTGGGGAAGTCAGGGACCCCGAGCCGGAGGGGCTGCCGGGGTTCCGCGATAGGGGTCGCGAGTCGTGCATGGTGCGCGCCGAGTGGCGGTCCCTCCGGCTCGGGACGCCTGACACCCTCTCCCCACGCCCCTTGCGTCTTCGCCTCCGGGACCGCCACTCGGCGCGCACTGTGGCACGTTCTCTCGTCAATCCGCCGGGGCTGCCTCGGGCACCGGTTGCCCACTTCCCCCTGCCGCGGCCCGCCCGAGCGCCGTCCGGCCCAGGCGCTGCTGCAGCGCGTCCAGGTACGTGTACATCACCGGCGTCACGTACAGCGTGATGAACTGCGAGAACGCCAGGCCCCCGACCACCGCGATCCCAAGGGGACGGCGCGATTCCGAACCGACGCCCACGCCGAGCGCGATCGGGAGGGTGCCCATCAGCGCCGCCATCGTGGTCATCATGATGGGTCGGAACCGGATGGTGCACGCCTGCAAGATGGCGTCGTGCGCGGACTTGCCCTCACTGCGCTGCGCCTCCAAGGCGAAGTCGATCATCATGATCCCGTTCTTCTTCACCAGCCCCACGAGCATGATGACCCCCACGAACGCGTAGACGCTCAGCTCCATCCGGAACACCAGGAGGGTCAGGAGCGCCCCGAACCCCGCGAACGGCAGCGCCGAGAGGATGGTCAGCGGGTGGATGAAGCTCTCGTACAGGATGCCGAGCACCATGTAGATCACGACCACGGCGAGGATCAGCAGGGCCAGGAGGCCCGCCTGGCTCGACTGGAACGCCTGGGCCGTGCCGGCGAAGCTCGTCGTGATGCTGGCGGGCAGGAGCTGGCGGGCGACGCGTCGGACCTCGGCGACGGCGGTGCCGATGGCGACGCCGTCGCGCAGGTCGAACGAGATCGTCACCGATGGCAGCTGCCCCGCATGATTCACCGTCAGCGGGCCCGCACTCGAGCCCAGGGTGGCGAGCGACGCGAGCGGCACGAGCGGGCCGCTGTGCGATCGGATGTACAGGAGGCTGAGCGCCGACAGGTCGCGCTGGAATTCCGGGAGGAGCTCCATTACGACCCAGTATTGGTTGGTGGACGTGTAAATCGTGGAGACCTGACGCGACCCGTAGGCGTTGTACAACGCCTCTTCGATCTGCTCGGCGGTGACGCCGAGCGCCGCGGCCCGGTCCCGGTTGATGGTCACGGTGGCCTGCGGATTCGAGATCTGCAAATCGCTCGTGACGTTGATCAGGCTCGGCAGCTTCTGGAGCGTCGCCTGGAGCCGCGTGGAATAGTCGTACAACGCGGGGTCCGGGCTTTGGAGCGTGAACTGATACAGGCTCTTGGTGCGCCGGCCGCCGATCTGGATGGGCGGCGGGTTTTGGAGGAAGACCTGGATGCCCGGGATGCCGGCCAGCTTGCGATTGAAGTAGCGGATCAGCTCGTCCACGCTCATGGCACGCTGGGAGCGGGGCTTGAGCTGCATGAACACGCGGCCCTGATTGATCTGGCCGCCGCCCAGGAACGACATGGTCGCGTCCACGTTGGGGTCCTGCTGGAGCACGGCCATCACCTGCAGCTGATGCCGCACCAGGTCGTCGAACGAGGTGCCCTGCACGGTCTCCGTGGTGCCGAAGATCTGCGAGTTGTCTTCGCTCGGCAGGAAGCCCTTCGGGACCAGGATGAAGAGCGCGACTGTCGCTGCGAGGATGAGCCCCGAGAACACGAGGGCCGCCGGCCGCCGCGCCATTACCCACGCGAGGCTGTTCTCGTACGCGTGCAGCACTCGCTCGTAGACGCGCTCCGACGCAACGTAGACCTTGCCGTGGCGCGCTTCGCGCGGCGGCTTGAGGAATCGGCTGCACAGCATCGGGGTCAGCGTCAGCGAGACCACGCCCGATACGAGGATGGCGGCCCCGATGGTCACGGCGAATTCGTGAAACAGCCGCCCGATGATCCCGCCCATGAACAGCACCGGGATGAACACCGCGGCAAGGGACAACGTCATGGAGAGGATCGTGAACCCCACCTCGCGCGCCCCCGTGAAGGCCGCGTCCAGCGGGGGCGTGCCCTTCTCCATGTGGCGCACGATGTTCTCCAGCATCACGATGGCGTCGTCCACCACGAACCCGACCGACAGCGTGAGCGCCATCATCGAGAGGTTGTCGAGGCTGTAGTCGAGCGCGTACATGACCGCGAACGTGCCCACGAGCGAGAACGGCAGCGCCAGGCTCGGGATGATCGTCGCCGACAGGTTGCGGAGGAAGAGGAAGATGACCAGTACGACCAGCGCGAGCGTCAGGAACAGGGTGAACTTGACGTCCGTAAGCGAGGCGCGAATCGACTCCGAGCGGTCGGAGCGGAGCTGCAGGTCGACGGACGCCGGGAGGAGCTGCTTGAGGCTCGCCATGACCGTCCGCACCCGGCCCGCGACCTCTACGGTGTTCGCGCCCGGCTGCCGCTGAATGGCGAGCACGATAGCACGGCTGCCGTTGAACCAGGCGGCGCTCTTGTTGTCCTGCACGTCGTCCAGCACGCGCCCCAGGTCCTGCAGGCGCACGGGCGCGCCGTTGCGGTAGGTCACGATGAGCGGCCCGAACTCCGCCGCGCTCTGGAGCTGCCCGTTCGCCTGCACCGTGTAGGCGCGGTGCGGGCCCCACAGGATGCCCGTCGGCAGGTTGACGTTGCCGGCGGCGACGCCGTCCGCGACCTCGTCGATCCCGATGGCGCGCGTCGCCAGCGCCTTGGGGTCGAGCTGGATCCGCACGGCGTACTTCGCGGCGCCGTACACGTTGACCTGCGCGACGCCCGAGACCGTGGACAGGCGCTGCGCGATGAAGGTCTCGGCGTACTCGTCCAACTCCGGGAGCGAGAGCGTGCTCGAGCTCATCGCGTAGTAGATGATCGGCTGGTCGGCCGGGTTCACCTTCTGGTACGAGGGAGGCACGATCCCGGTGGGAAGCTGACGCAGCGTCTTGGAGATCGCGGCCTGGACGTCCTGTGCGGCGGCGTCGATGTTGCGGTCGAGGGTGAACTGCAGTGTGATGTTGGTGCCCCCGAGGCTGGAGGAGGAGGTCATCTGGTCCACCCCGGCGATCGTCGAGAACTGCTTTTCGAGCGGCGTCGCTACGGCGGACGCCATGGTCTCCGGGCTCGCGCCCGGGAGACTCGCGTTCACCTGGATGGTGGGGAAGTCGACGTTCGGGAGATTGCTCACCGGCAGGAGCCGGTAGGCCATCACGCCGAACATGAGGATGCCGAGCATGACGAGGGTCGTCATGACAGGCCGCCGGATGAACAGCCCGGAGATGTTCATTTATCTCCCTCCATCGCGCGCGCGGGGTCGGCCGAGCCCTTCACCTCGACGGGCGCGCCGTTCACCAGCCGGACCTGGCCGTCCGTCACGACTTCGTCTCCGGGCCGCACGCCCTGGGCGATCACCGTGTAGGCGCCGGCCGGGCGCTCGACCGTGACGGGCTGCGAGCGCGCGGTGCCGTCCTGGTTCAGCACGAACACATACGTCCCTTGCTGGCCGGTCATCACCGCCTGTGCCGGGACGACCAGCGCCTTGTCGTCGATGTACAGCTGCAGCCGGACGCTCAGAAACTCGCCCGGCCACAGGGCGTTGTCCCGGTTCGGGAACTCCCCCTTGAGCAGCACCGTGCCGGTGCTCGTGTCCACGCTGTTGTCGACGAACGTCAGCACGCCTTCGCTGAACACGGTGTCGGCTTGCGACGGGCTCGCGAACACCGGCAGCTGGTGCTGGCGGTAGCGCTGGATGTCGCCGAGGTGCTTCTGCGGCACGGCGAAGCGCACGAGGATCGGCCGGATCTGGTTGATGACCACCAGCGGGTCCGCCGCGTTCGCCCGCACCAGGTTGCCTTCCCGCACCAGCAGACGGCCGGTCCGTCCCGCGATCGGCGCGCGGATCGCCGCCCACTCGAGGTTGAGCTGGGCGCTCGCCACGGCGGCGGAGTCGGCGCGGACGGCGGCCTGGAGTGCTTCGGCGGCGGCCCGTTTCGCGTCGTAATCCGACTTCGTCACGTAGTCCTGCTTCACCAGCTCCGCGTAACGCTCCGCATCGGCCACGGCACTCTGCGCCTGCGCGTGGTCGCGGGCGAGCATCGCCTTGGCCTGCTCGAGCGTCGCCTGGAAAGGGCGCGGGTCGACCTGAAACAGCAGCTGTCCCGGCGCCACCTCGTCGCCTTCGCGAAAGGCCACGTGCGTGAGGATGCCCGACACCTGCGATTGCACCGACGCGGTCCGGCGCGGCTCCGCCGTGCCGGTGGCGCCGATCTCGTAAGGGACGGGGCGTTGTTCCGCGCGGGCCACCGTCACGGGCGCGCGGGACGGGGCCCCGGCGCCCTTGCGGGAGCAGCCGAGGGCGAGGGGCAGCGCGAGCGCTGCGACGACGGTCGTGAGCTTCATCTATCGCTTCGTTCCGGTTGTGTCGGACTGGAGGTGGAGGGGGCTGCCGCCGTCGAGCCCCAGGATCCCGACATCGTGCGCGAGCTGGGCCAGGGTAGTGTACCACGAAAACCGAGCTTGAATCGCCTGGGCGCGCGCGCTCGCGAGCGCCGCCTGTGCGGTCAGCAGGTCGAGCAGGCTCCCGGCGCCGGCGCGGTAGCGCCCGAGCGCGACCTGCTCGGACTGGGTGGCGCTCGCCAGCAGATCGGCGCTGGTGCGGACCTGTTGTGTGGCGGTGCGGAGCGCGTAGTAGGCGTTGAACACCTGGTACACGACCTGCTGCTCGAACCCGAACGCCCGCCGCTCCGCCGCCTCGGCGGCCGCCGCAGCGGCTTTCACGTCGTAGATCTGCGCCCCTCCGGAAAAGAGCGGGATCGAAAGCGTCAGCGTGGCGTTGTAGCTGTTCCTGAACGCCGTAAAGGCGCTGCGCGTGGTATCGTAGAACGACGTCTCACCCGTGGTGCCGCCGACACTGAGCGAGGGCAGCGCCTGGGAGCGCGCCACGCTCACGCGGGCGCGCGCGGCCCGTGCACCAGCGCGCAAGGCCGCGAGATCGGGTCGCTCGCTCACCGCGCGCGCGATGAGCGCGTCCACGCTGTCGGTGATCCCGAGCGGGAGGGCCGTGTCGGCCGGGACCTCGATGTCGTAAGGGACGTTGGCCGGCAACCCCATCGAGAGTGCCAGCGCGCCGCGGGTGCTGTGCAACTGGCCCTCGGTGGCCTGGAAGGCGAGCTGCGCCTGCGACAACGCCGTCCTGGCCTGCAGCACGTCGGCGATCGTCGAGAGCCCGACCTTGTGCCGCTGGTTCGCCGCCTCGAGGTTCGTCCGGGCCTCCTCGAGTGTCGTCCCCTGTGCGACGAGCAGGGCCTTGGTTCCCATATACTGGAAATACGCCGCTTCGACGCCGAGCACCACGTCTTGCAGCGTCGCGTTGTGACTCCAATCGGCGGCGAGGAGTGCCTCGCGCGCCTCGCCGATCGCGCCGCTGCGGCCGCCGAAGTCGAACAGCAGCCACGAGAGGTTGAGTGTCGGACCGTAGAAACGCTGCTTCGTCGCCGTTCGACCGCCGGAAGGCACCGTCCTGATGGCGGTCGCGGTGCCGTCGAGGGACAGGGCGGGATAGTATTGCCCCTGCGCCGCGCCGTAGCTGGCGGCCGCGGCCCGGGCGTCCGCCCAGGCGGCGCTCGTGGCCGTATTGTTCCGCAGCGCGATGTCGATGACGTCCGTGAGCTTGAGCTGCGCGATCCGCCCAGCGAGGTCCGTCGGCAGCTCCGGGGGCGGCGCCCCGTGTGCGGCGGCCGGCTGGCGGGGGGGGTTCCAGAACACGTTCGGGGCGGGCGCCGTGCCTGCGACGCCGCGCACGCCCGGCGTCCCGCAGCCGAGCAGCACGGCCGCTGCGGCGACGCCGAGGGTTACAGGCCGCAACGTCTGAGCGGCCGCGACCCTGCGGGCCGGGACGTCTGGCGGACGAGTCGCGAGCCGAGCGAGCATTGTACTCTGCACGAAAGAGGGTTTGGGCGGGGCCGCGGTTCCCATTATACGCATACCCGGCGCCGCTCGTGGACCATACGCTGCCGGGAGGGGAGGCGCCATGTCGGACGGGTCACGCGTGCGGCTCGACCGGTGGCTGTGGGCCGCGCGCTTCTTCAAGACCCGCGCGCTCGCGGCCGCGGCCATCGGTGGCGGCAAGGTGGAGGTGGGCGGCGCGCGGGCGAAGCGCGCGAAGCTGCTCGTCGTCGGCGACCGGCTGCGGATCCGCCGCGGCCCGTTCGAGTACCGCGTGGTGGTGCGCGCCCTGTCGGAGCACCGCGGCCCTCCGGCGGCGGCGGCGGCGCTCTACGTGGAGGACGCCGAGGGGAAACGGTTGCGCGAGCGACTCGCGGAGCAGCTGCGGGTGGCCCCGTCGCTCCGGTACGAGGGGAAGGGCCGGCCGACCAAGAAGGAGCGGAGAGAGATCGAGAAGCTGAGGGGAGACTGATTCACCGACGGCTGAGGGCTTTCAGCAGTTGTATCTGCCCCGTGTGATACAAATCGTGGGAGGCGATGCCATACACGTGCTGCGCGTTCGTCCAGGTGGACCGCCACCCCCGGGCGTTGAGCCGCGCCGCGGGAAAGCGAGCGATGGCCGCCCGGAGCAGCCGGTGCTGCTCCTTGAGCAGCGCGACGTCGCGCCGCCACGCGGCCGCGTCGGGCTTCGCGGGGAGCGCCGGCCAGTTGCTCCCGGCGCGCGGAAACACGAGCCCGGGATCGCGCCTCAGGCGGCGGCGCACGATGTACTTCCAATAGGCCGTGTGCAGCACGATCTCCCAGATGTTGTGGCGGCGACGGCCGGGGCGCCACAACGCCTCGCGCGGCGTGAGGCCGCGGACGGACCCCCACAACGCGCTGCCGTGCCACGCCTTGCGATCGAAGGCCTGGTCGAAGAGGTCGAGCAGGAGCGCGATGCGGCGGTCGGTGCTCAGCGCGGCCTCCGCGGCAGCCAGCGCGGCACCGCCTGCCGGTAGCGGTCGTACGACCCGGCGAACCTGCGCTGCAGCGCCGGCTCCTCGTACAGCACCACGAACAGATGCGTCACCAGGAAAAACGCCGCCGCGTAGCCGAGCAACACGGGCGCCTCGAGCAGCATTGCTTCACCGACGAGCAGCAGCAGCGCGCTGAGATACATGGGCTGAGCCCATGAACAGGATCGCGAACAGCGCGGTCCGGACGATCGCGCCGCTGGGCCGTTCCCCGCCCGTCACGTGAGCTTCCGGGAGGTCTCGAGCGTGTCGAGGATCATGATCTTCTGCCAGATCTTGCGCGACAAGCCGGTGGTCAGCGTCTCCACGTCGTTCACGGCATCGAGCAATACGGGATCCTGGGAATCCTGCACGTACAGCGCGGCCACCTTGCTGGTGAGCGAGAGGAGCTCCGAGCAGTAGTCGAGGTACCGGGACAGCTCGAAGCGCGTCATGGTGCCCTGCGCGAGGAATTGATCCGGGTCCTTGGTCAGCTGGTGCATGTCCACGATGTGCGCGATGCTCCGCAGCTCATGGAGCGCGGCCAGCGCCCGGCGGCGCTTGATGCGCGTTTCGACGTTCGCGAGGAACAGGACCGCAAGGCCGAGGAACACGACATTCTGAATGGCCTGGGACGACTGCAGGAAGCCGGCGAACTCCTCCCAGCGTGGCGCGAGTCGCAGGTGGAACAGGGCCTCCAGCGCGACGAAGACGATGATCGCGATCAGCGCCCAGGTGGCGAGGCGGAGCGGGATGTTGGGCCGGCGCAGGTCCGTGACGCGCGCCATGGACTCGCTCGCGGCGCTGAGGAGATCACCCGACACGCGCTCGAGCCCCGAGCCCGGGAAGCGCTCCCCGATGCGCTGCCGCAGACGCTCGAGCGTCTCCACGATGCGGGTCCCATCGAGGCGGCGGTACATCGTCCCTACGGGAGCAATTCCGGCGGGATGGGGTGCCCCGCATCCTCGTCGAACCAGATCGCCGACGCGACCCACCACCGCTTCCCGTCCCAGAAGAGCTGCAGCGCGTTGACGCCGCGCCCGTCGACCGGCCCGTCCGCCGTGCGGCGCTCCTCGTACGTGCTGAACACCTGCACGATGTTCCCGTACGACCGGGTGACGCGGTGGACTTCCCGCTCGAAGAACCCGTCGTGCACCATCCCGGAGTCGGAACCGTCGACGAACGCCTGGTGATCCATCACGCGGGCGTAGGGCCCTTGCTTCCCGACCCCCGTTGCCACGAACCGGAGGTCGGGGATGTAGAGCGAGCGGTCGCGCGACCACTGGCGCGGCTGGCCGGCGGGGCCGGTGATCACGTCGTAGTACGCCTTGACGATCCCGTCCACCGTGGCCACGTCCGCGGCGCGGGGCGCGACCGCCGGCACGTCCACGTGCAGGTGCACCGGCGCTTGGGCGCCGAGCGCGACGGGAACGAGGAGCGCGACCGGCAGGAAGCGAATCGGGCGGCGTCGAGACATGCGGTCTCCGGGTCGGGGGGAGGGGGGAGGGGGGAGCGGGGAGGTGTTCCTAACCTACTGGAGACGGATCGCCACGCCCAGTCCGATCGCGCCGGCTCCCAGCGCCAGGAGGGTCAGGAGCAGCGGCAGAGCGAACCGGAGCCAGTCTTCGTAGCGGACCTGCGCGGCGGCGAGGATCGCCATGAGCGCCCCGTTCGTGGGCGTGAACAGCTCGCACAGTCCGCCTCCGTATTGATAGGCGAGTACCGTGACCTGGCGCGACAGCCCGAGCAGGTCCGCGAGGGGCACGAGAATCGGCAGCGTGAGGACGGCGTGACCGCTGGGACTCGGCACCGGTACGTGCACCAGGCCGTGCAGCACCATCATCCCCAGCGCGGCGAGCGCGAGCGGCAGCTGGGCGACTGGTGTGAACAGCCCGTGCACGATCGTGTCCACGATACGCCCTTCCTCGAGCGTGACGTAGATCGCCCGTGCGAAGCCGATGAGCAGCGCGGCGTAGGCCATCGACCGAAATCCTGCGACGAGCGCGTCTGCCGTGCCGCCGACGCCCAGCCCGCCCACGAGCCCCGCGACCACGCCCATCGCGAAGAACAGCGCTGCCATCTCGTTGAACCCCCAGCCGAACCGGAGCACCCCGACCACGAGCGCCGCGAACGCGACGAGCACCAGCGTGAGGACCGCGCCGCGCCGGCCGTCCAGCGCGCCCGCCGTGGGGCCGGGGGGGCCGGGCTCCGGGGTCCGCGTGGTGCGCGTGCGGGCGGCGTACCGCGTCGTGCCCCAGATCCAGATGCCGAGTGCGGCCGCCAGGAAGGCGATTCGAAACAGCGACCCCGAGAACAACGGCAGCTGCGCCAGCTGCTGCGCGATCCCTACCTGGAACGGGTTGATCGGGCTGAAGGCGGCGCCCACGGCGGCCGCTCCGAGGCTCATCGCGACGGCGACCACCGGCCGGTAGCCCAGGCGGCGCGCCAGCAGCAGCATCACCGGCACGAGCGCGATGATCTCTTCTTTCATGTTGTCGAGTACGCCCCCCAGCGCGAACGCGAGGGAGGTCGCGGAGATGACGAGCGCCTCGGAGTGTCCCCCTTCCCCTCCCCCTCCCCCTCCGAAGCGGCGCACCAGCCAGTCCACGCCCTGCCGCAGCGCCCCGGTCTCGTCGACCACGGTGAACGCGCCGCCGATCAGGAACACGAAGAAGATCACCGCGGCCGCGTCGGCCATGCCGCGCGGGATGGCGACGAGCGTCTGAAACGGCCCCACCGGGCGCGCCGCCACGGCGTGATAGGTGCCCGCGACCACGATCCGGCGGCCGGTAGCGGGATCGTCCCGGCGGTCGTACTGACCGGGCGGCAGCACGTGACTCGCCCCGGCGGCGAGCAGGACGCAGCCACACAGCAGCGTCAGGGGGTGGGGGAACCGCACGCGGGGATTATGTGCCGGTTCAGCCCGGCGGGTTAGCCCCCGGGGAGCCAACCCCTTTCGACCCGTCTGTGTCTAACGGTCTCGACCGGCCCACGATCCGTCGCAACTAGCCGCGGGCGCGCCGACGGATTTCTTCAGACTCGTACACGTGCGTCCCGCGGGGTGCCTCGCGGGCAACCCGCGCCATGGCGCGCGCCACGGCCTCCGCCTTGATCGGTCGATACCGGGCTAGCGGCCCCACGAAGGCCCAGGCGACGAGCGGGCTGAGCAGCCCGGCCACGCGCTCGGCGGGCCGGCTCTCGGCCCGCGCGCCGACGAGCAACGACGGCCGGAAGATCTGGATGCCCTCGAATTGCAGGCGCCGCAACGCCTCTTCCGCGTCCCCCTTCACCCGGTTGTAGAAGATCCGCGACCGGGGATCGGCGCCGAGCGCCGTCACCACGAGGAACTGCGAGGCGCGGTGTCGGACGGCGACCCGGGCGAGCTCGACGACGTACGTGCAGTCGACGTTGCGGAACGCATCCGGCGAGCCCGCTTGCTTCATGGTCGTGCCGAGGCAGCAGAATACGTCGTGCACGCGCGGGAAATCGGCGATCTGGGCCAGGCGATCGAAGCCCACCACGCGCTGGTCCAGCTTCTTGTGTGCGAGCGGCAGCTCCCGACGGGCGAGGACCGTGACGCGCGCGTACGCCGGATCCTCGAGCAGCAGCCGCAGCACGTGACTGCCGACGAGCCCCGACGCACCGGCCACGAGGGCGGTCCGAGAAGCGGTGGGGGTGGGGGTGGTGGGCACCGCTCAGCGCCACACCGACAGCAGCACGCCCATGAGGACGAGATACGAGAGCTGATAGCCCGCGTCCAGCACCCACGCGGCGATGGGCTTCTCCGAAAACATGTTCGCGGTGAGGCCGACCGTGGCGGCGAACCCGAGCCAGCAGAGGAACCCGAGCCACAACCCTTGCGCCAGGGTGGTCGAATTCGTGTACGAGGCGAGCAGCGCCATCACATAGGCCGTCACCAGATAGCACAACACCGAGACGGCGTAGGCCCGGGTCACGCCCTTCCGCTTCATCTCGTCCAGTTTCTCGGGCGTGTACCCTTGAGCCGCCATCCACTGCTTGGCGAACAGGACGGGGGAGTACCAGACGGCGCCGAGGACGAAGGTCAGGACGGCGGCGACGAGGACGGCGAGGATGTTGATGTTGGCGGTCGGCATGAGCGCTCCTTGGGGTCGGGGCTAAGCTACGTCGGCTCGGCTCGCTCGCCAGCGTAGGTCCATCCTCGCAGGCAGGACCAGACGCGGGCGTCCTGCACATAGACCGAGACGTTCCAGAGGTTTTGGGCGACCCACCAGAGCGCGACCATGGCCGCGTGCCGGTCGTCGTGCCGCCAGAAGTACGCCACGAAGATCGCCGGAACGAGGAGCTGCATCAGCGTTCCGCGCGCCGCTCGAGGCCGGAGGAAGGATCGGGGTCGGTTATCGCGCGAGCTGGGATTGGAGCGCGGCGTCGATCGCCGCGAGAATGGTCGCGCCATCCCACTGAGCGACCACGCTCCCCTGCGGATCGAGCATCGCCACGTACGGCAGGTTCCACGGCATCGGGAGGCGGAAGTCGAGCGGACCGAGCGCACCGATCAGCGCCCCGGACTGCCACGGCTTGATGTATAGAGGATCCGAACGACGCCTCGTATCGCGTCAGGAAATCCGGAATGTCGTCCTTATCCTCGTGGTCGTCCGTGGAGAATGCGGCGACGTCGAGCCGTTGCCTCGCGTAGTGGCGAGCGCGCGCAACGAAGCCCGGAAACACCGCCCGGGATCGCGGGCACGCATGCCGTAAAGGATGGCGAGCGTCACCCGCCTACCCGCATGGCGCCCTCCCTAAGGCGTGACGCGTCTGGAGCGGAAGTTGCCCGTTATGATCACGTTCCCGCCGTCCACGCGCCGCGTCTCGAAGGTGCCGTTGAGGGAGTCCCCCCGCACTTTGCCCGTGGCGAGCGTCACCACGTCGGCGTTGGCGACGATGCTGTGGTAGGGGCCGAGCTCGTGGACGACGGCGGTGTCGCTGACGTCCCGCGTCCGGATCGGGACAGGGGGAGCGGTGACCGAGGTGTACGTCATCGTCCCGCGCAGCGAGCCATCCGGCGCCATGGCGGTCACGATGCGCCACGGGGTCCCCGTGTCGGACGCGCTCCGATACGACCGACCTTCCCAGGTGCCGGCATACTTGTGCGCCGGCCCAGCCGCCGCCGACGTGCGTGACTTCTCGCCCGGCGCGCACGCAGCCAGGACGACGGCCGCGCAAAGCAGTGTGCGCATGTACTACCTCCGGTTGGTATCGAGGAATGGAGTATGAGCGCTCGGACGGCTCGGCACAAGGAAGCGGGCTTCGGCCGGCGACGTCAGACCCGCCGGCGCTCCAGCCAGCCGGCGACCGAGGCGAACAGGACGTACATGGGTTACCCGAACACCTCCAGCGCGACCTCCACCCGCCCGAACGGCGCGCTCACCTGCACGCCCTGCACCGTTTTCTTCACCTGCTGAAACATCTCCCGCGCGATCTTCACGCCTTCGGCGAGCGCGGCCTCTTTGCCCTGGTCCTGCGCCCGGCGCATCCGCGCGAGCACCGACTCCGGTACCGAGACTCCCGGTACCTCATTGGCGAGGAACTCGGCGTTGCGCAGCGAGAGGAGTGGCCAGATCCCCGCCACGATCGGGATCTTGAACTGCCCGACGCGCGCGAGAAACGCCTCGAGCTGCTCGGGATCGAACACCGGTTGTGTCACGGCGAACTCCGCTCCCGCGTCCACCTTCCACGCGAAGCGCGACAGCTCGCGGTCCAAGTCCACGGCGCCGGGGTTCACGCCGACGCCGATCGCCCACTGGGTCGGCGCCCCGATCGCGTTGTTCCCCGGGTCGAGCCCGTGGTTGAGGCGATACACCAGGTTCGTGAGGCCGATCGAGTCGATGTCGAATACCGCGGTGGCCTCCGGGTAGGGGCCCATCTTCGGCGGATCGCCCGTGATGATCAGGATGTTGCGCAGCCCCGCCGCGTGCGCGCCGAGGATGTCCGACAACATCCCGAGGAGGTTGCGGTCCCGGCAGCAGTAGTGGATGACGGTCTCGATCCCCACTTCCTTCTGAATCAGGATCGCCGACGGGAGCACGCCCATCCGGCTCTGGGCCCGCGGGCCGTCGGGGACATTCACCGCATCCACGCCCGCCGCCTTGAGTGCCCGGCACTGCTGGAGCATCGGGGTCGGGTCGACGCCCTTGGGCGGGACGATCTCGACGCTCGTCACGAGCTCGCCCCTCGCCAGCTTCGCGCCCCAGCACGAGCGCGCGGACAGCGGCACTTCTTCGACGCCCGCGGGCACGGCGATCGTTTCGCGCGACACCACCACGGGCTGGTGGCGCGGCACGACGCTCGCGACATAGTCGCGGATTTTCTTGATGTGCTCGGGCGTGGTGCCGCAGCAACCGCCCACGATGCGCGCGCCCGTCTCGATCATGCGGCGCGCGTAGCTCGCCATGTATTCCGGCGACGCGAGGTAGATCTTGCGGTCGCCGACGTCCTTGGGCAGGCCGGCGTTCGGGACCGCGGAGATCGGACGATCGGTGGCCTTCACCAGCCTCTCCACGGCTTCGAGCACGCCGGCGGGACCGACCGAGCAGTTCACCCCCACGGCGTCCGCGCCCCACGCCGTCAGCTGTTTGGCGAACGTCTCGGGGCCGGTGCCGTAGTGCGTGAGCCCGTCGTCGCCGATCGTCATCTGCGCGATCACCGGGAGGTCGGACACACTGCGCACGGCGCGCAGCGCCTCGTGGATCTCATCCACGTCGGAAAACGTCTCGAGGATAAACCCGTCCACGCCGCCCGCGACGAGGCCCCGCGCCTGGCGTTGGAAGTGCGCGAACGCTTCCTCGCGCGAAGTGGGGCCGAAGGGCTCGAGGCGAACGCCCAGGGGCCCGATCGCGCCCGCGACGCTCGCCCGCCCGCCGGTGGCGCGCCGGGCCAGCTCGGCCGCGGCCTGGTTGATCTTCTCGGTGTCGTCGGCGAGCCCGTAGCTGCCGAGCTTCACGGGGTTCGCCCCGAAGGTGTTGGTCTCGAGGATTTCCGCGCCCGCCCGTACGTAGGCCTCGTGCACTTCCTGGACGAGCTTCGGCTGCTTCAGGTTCAGCTCGTCGTAGCAGACGTTCAGGAAGAAGCCCTTGGAGTACAGCATGGTCCCCATCGCCCCATCGAGGACGTGAACCTTGCCGTCGTCGAGCAGCTTGCGCAGCGTCACTTCACTCACGCGTCCCTCGTCCCCCCGTCTTCGTCCCCCCAAAAACCAGACCCGTTCGGCCGAGCAGTCGCCAAACGGGCTGGCGTTTTAGCGACTTGTTTAACGTGGCTGCAATAGGCCGCAAATCACCACGGAATCGATTGTGGGTGACAATCTAGTGATTGGCTCACGGAATCGTAAGGCGGGGTGCGTGGTACCTGGTTACTGACGGTGTGCGCTAGGTGCACGGCCCGCGACGTCGGCACCCACGCACCACGCACCACGCCGTTAGGTTTTAGAAGGCATGTCCGATCTCCTGGCCGCCCGCTCCCAGATGGCCGTCTCGCTCGCCTTTCACATCGTGTTCGCCATCATCGGGATCGCGATGCCGCTCATGATGGTGCTGGCGGAGCGGCGCTGGCAGGTGACGGGACACGCGATCTATCTCGATCTCGCGAAGCGCTGGGCCAAGGGGACCGCGATCCTGTTCGCGGTCGGCGCCGTGTCGGGGACGGTGCTGTCGTTCGAGCTCGGCCTCCTGTGGCCCCGCTTCATGGCGTTCGCCGGTGCGATCATCGGGA
>Ga0209161_10002259_pt1 | contig 15822 bp, 14 predicted proteins | sample GraSoiAngelo_155_FD_186169 | JGI IMG/M metagenome (GOLD analysis project Ga0209161, IMG submission 186169) | Grasslands soil microbial communities from the Angelo Coastal Reserve, California, USA - 14_1009_13_30cm (SPAdes) (version 2) | ecosystem: Environmental > Terrestrial > Soil > Grasslands...
GGCGTCGTCGCGGATGCGCTTCCGCACCTGCAGCTCCGCCAGCCGCTCGCGCTGCAAGCGGAGCGCCAGCTCGAGCCGCTCGACCACACCGAGGGTCTCGAGCAGCTCGACCTTCTGGGCGAAGGAGAGGTCGGGCGAGTAACCCGACGTGTCGGCGAGCGCGCCCGGCTCGGTGATCGAGCGCAGGAAGGCGGCAACCCGCCCGTCGTCGCCGCGCAGCTCGAGTATCTCGAGCACCACGGCGCGGTACTCACGCTCGAGCTCGGCGGTGCGGGAGGGTGGCGGCGTCTCGTCGGGCTTCGCCTCCACCTCCACCACCAGGTGGCCCGCCGGGTCGTTGCGTGCGGCGCCCGCGACGCCGCGGTGGAGGCCCGACAGCACCACGGCCCGCCCGCCGCCCGGGAGGCGGACCCGATCCACCACCTCGGCGACGATGCCGACCGAGGCGTAGTCGCCCCCGTGGCGCGGGACCAGGAAGACGCGGTCGTCGGTGCCGACGTCCACGGGCAAGGTCACGGTCATGGATGGAAAAACGACGGTGTCGTCGAGCGGGACGAGTCGGAGGCGCTCCATTGGACTGCGAAAGGTAAGTCGGCGCGGGGGGTTGTCAACCGCGCCGAGGGAGCCTCAGCGGATGCGACGGGCCGCGCCCGGATGTCGTACATCCGCTTGCCGCTCATCGGGCCGCGTCATGGGCGTAGCCGATCTTGTGCGTGGTTCGACGACGCTTCCGGTGTTCCTCGAGCGCGGCTCCCAATCGATCGAGGCGCGTTTCCCACAAGCTGCGGTACTTCGCGAGCCACTCGTCGAGCTCGCGGAAACGCTCCGGCCTGAAGAGAGTAGAGGCGACGCTGCCTATCCGGCCGCATCGATCATCGAAGCCCATGGGGGGCGGCTTCCGCACGGCATGGGCTTGGGCAAGGGCGTCGTGAGCGATCGCGTCGCGACCCCGGAGTCGCCTTACGCCGCGCGGGGCCTCGTGATCCCGAGCCGCCTCATCAACGACTGCAGCGTCGTACGCTTCATTCCCAGCCGGGCGGCGGCGCCCCGCGGGCCACCGAGCGTCCAGTTCGTCTCCCCGAGGACGCGCAGAATGTGCATCCGCTCCGCCGCCTCGAGGGTCGCGGGACTGTCCTCGTGATCAGCCCGGGACCGACGCCGCCTGAGCTCGGCGAGCGGCACCTCGAGCGTCCGCCCCTTCGAGAGGATCATCGCCCGCTCGATGAGGTTGGCGAGCTCGCGCACGTTCCCCGGCCACGCATAGCGGCGGAGCGCCTCGAGCGTCTCGCTGGGGATCACTTCGAACGGAATCACTCGCTCCAGCGGGACGGAGATGGCGTCGAGGAGCTCGGGCAGATCGAGCTTGGAAACCATCGCGTTCGTGACGTCGAGGAGCAGCCGAAGATGGTCCCGCTCGGTCGAGAGCTGCCGCTGCGTCGCCTGCGCCTCGTCGAAATTCAGCGCGTTGTCCACTGCCACCGCCACGAGCTTCGCGACCTCGCCCAGGAAGGTGACGTCCAGAGAGGTGTACGCGACCGGCTCACGGCTGCCGAAGCCGAGCGCACCGACCCGCCGGCGTGCGGTCGTCAACGGCAGGCTGCAGAAGCTGACGATGCCACGCTCCCGGAGATCGGCGATGGCGTCGGGCCACCGCGTCTCGGCCGCCGTATCAGCGACGACGAGCGGCTGCTGGGTCTCGATGACCCATCCGGAGTGGGTTCCATCGATCGGACACTCCGGGAGTGTCGTGAACCCCGCGCCGGTCGTCTCGAGAATCCGAGCGCTGGTGACGCCGCGTTCGGGCTGAAGTAGGACGAGCCCGAGACCGTCGAACGGGACGACACGCTGCAGGTGGCGGGCGAGACCGCGGAAGAGCTCCTCCGGGTCTCGGCAGGACGTGATCGATTCGGCGACGGCGAGCAGCGCCTGGAAACGCTCCACCAGCGACCGAGGGCCGCTCGAGCCGTCGGGTGCTGCTCCCGCCGTCTCCATCTCACTTCTCGAGCATCGGCCTGCCTTCGTGGGTCACGAGCAGGTCGTGCATGTCGTTCGCGTGCTCCTCCTCCTGTGCGAGGATCCGTTCGAGGAGCACCCGGGTGGTGGGATCCCGGTCGCCGAAGTAGCGCACCATCTCGCGGTAGGTCTCGATGGCGATGCGCTCGGCGACCAGATCTTCCTTGATCATGTCGACCAGGTTCTCTCCCTCGGCGTATTCCGAGGCGGCCCGCGAGCCGACGCCGTCCGGGTTCAGGTTCGGCTTGCCACCGAGTTGATTGATCCGCTCCGCGAGGAGATCGAGATGCTCCTCTTCCTCCTTTGCATGCTGAGCGAACTCTTCCTTGACCGCCTCGCTGGCGAGTCCGGTCGCGCAGACGGCGTGGTACTTGTAGCGGAGGATGCACACGATCTCCGTGGCGACCGCGTGGTTCAGGAGGGCGACGGCGTCCTCCACCTTGCCGCCGTAGTTTTGCGTGACGGCGCCTTCGCTCAGATGTTGCCGAGCCCTCCGCCGAATCTCCTTGATGTCCGAAAGAAACGTCCCTTGAGCACTCATTGCCTGTCCTCCTTCTTTTCGAGGCCGTTAACGGTCCGTCGTCGACACGATCATGATGATCCGCTGCCAGAAGCGGCTTCCCACCCACCACCGACCGCCTTGTAGAGCGCGACCAGCTCGAGCGCGACGTCGCGCTGGGTCTGCGCGAGCGTGTCCTGCGAGGTGAAGACCGATTGCTCGGCGACGAGCACGGTGAGGAAGTCGGTGAGCCCCTGGGCGTACAGGCTGCGGGCGAGCTCCGCGGCGCGCCGGTTCGCGCGCACCGCGTCCTCGAGCTGGTCGCGGCTCGCCTGCTCGTGCGAGAAGGCGACGAGTGCGTCCTCGACGTCCTGGAACGCCTGCAGCACGACGCCCTCGTACGCCGCGAGGAGCTCCTGCTGCGCCGCGGTCTGGAGCGCGATGTTGGCCCGGATCCGGCCGCCCTCGAAGATCGGCCAGGAGACGCTCGGGCCGAGGGAGAGGAGCCGGCTCTGCCAGTCGAAGAAGTCCGAGCCGCGGACACTCTGCAGGCTCGCCGCCCCCGAGATGAAGAAGCGCGGAAAGAGGTCACGGGTGGCGACGCCGATCTGGGCGCTCTGGGAGGCGAGCTGCCGCTCCGATCGGGCGACGTCCGGGCGGCGGAGCAAGAGCTCGGACGGGAGACCGACCGCGACCTGCGCGGGCGGCTTCGGAATCGGCCCGACGGCGGCCAGCTCTTGCTGGAGCGCCATCGGCGGCTGCCCGATCAGGACACTCAGGACATGCATCGCCTGCGCGGCTTGCTGCTCGAGGAGCGGGATCGTCGAGGCGGTGGTGGCGACCTGTGCTGCGGCGCGCTGGACGTCGATCTCCGGCGCGAGCCCGGCGTTGAAGAGCCGCCTGGTCAGGTCGAGCGTCCCCTGCTGCGCCGCGACGTTCTGGTTCGCCAGGGCGACGCGCTGCTGCAGGCTGCGGTAGGTGACGTACTCGAGGCCGACCTCGCCCATCAGGGAGACGAGCACCGCATTCCGGTCGTCCTCGGCTGCCTCGACGCTGTCTTCGGCGGCTTCCACGGACCGGCGGATGCCGCCGAAGACATCCACCTCCCAGTTCGCGTCGAAGCCCGCCTGGAAGAGATTGAACGCCTTTCCCGCGCCCCCGAGGCTCACGCCGTTCTTGCTCGTTCGCTCACGCGTGTAGGAACCTGACGCTTCGACCTGCGGCCAGAGGTCGGCCGCCGCGATGCGACGTGACGCGCGGGCCTCGCGCACCCGGGCCTCCGCCTGCTGCAGCGTGAGGTTCGACTGCACGGTGCGCTGGATGAGCGACATCAGGAGCTGGTCGTCGAACGTGGTCCACCACGCCGTCGGGGTGCCCGCGACGACGGCGTCGCTCCGCCCCGCTGGCGGCGCCGTCGGAGCGAGCTCACCCCAGGACGGTGGTGTGCCGACCTCCGGCCGTCGGTAGTTCGGTCCCACCATGCATCCCGTCGCACCGAGGAGGACGGTGACGAGGACGGACGAGCGTCTCGTCATGGCTTCACGACGCCGGGCGCCGTGCTGGCTGGCTTCGCAATCTCGATCCGGCTGCCTTCCGCGATGTTCGCCGAGAGGCCCGTGGCGAGCGTGTCGATGGTGTCGAGCCCGGACAGCACCTCCGCGTCGTTCCCGAAGTCGCGGCCGATCTGAATCGACCGGTAGTGGAGCGTGCCGTCCGCATCGACGAGCGCCACCCGAACGCCGTTGGCGTCGATCAGGAGGGCGCTCTGCGGGACGACGAGTGGTGGGGAGGGCCGCTGCACTTTGAAACGGACGGTGGCATAGCTCCCGGAGAGCAGCAGGCCGTCGGGGTTCGGTACCTGCACCTCGGTCAGCAGCGTCCGCGACGTCGGGTCGATCGCACCGGCGGTGCGCGTCACCGTGCCCTGGAAGACGCGGCCAGGCAGCTCCCGCACGCTCACGTCCGCGGACTGGCCTGCCTTGATGTCCGGCGCGCAGGACTGCGGCACGTAGACGAAGATGCGCAGGACGTCGACCTGCGCCAGGCGGAAGAGCTCGCGGGTCCCGGTGGTCGAGCCCGCGGAGATGAGCGAGCCGGGATCGACGTTGCGGACGGTGATGACCCCGTCGAAGGGCGCGTACACCTTCTGGAAGCTCTGGAGCTCCAGCAGGCGATGCACGTTCGCCTCGTCGGCGTTCACGGCCGCGCGCGAGGCATCGACCACCTTCTCGGCATCGGTCACAGCGGAGGTCCGCTCGTCGATCTGCTGCTTCGAGACCGTCCCCGGTCCTGCGGCGATGTAACGCTGGAGCGTCGTCCGGGCGAGCGCGAGGTCCGCCTCGAACTTCACGACGTTCGCCTTGTCCTGGGTCATCGTCGCGATCGCCTGCATCAGTTGCTGGTCCACCTCGGGCGTGTCGATGTCGGCGAGCTGCTGTCCCTTCGCGACGTGGTCGCCGATGTCGACGTAGCGCGCTTTCAGATAGCCGTCGGTACGTGCCCAGATGCCCGTCTCGAGGATCGCCTCGATGCTCCCGGGCAGCGGGACCTCCAACACCTCGGGCGCGCGGCGGGGGCTCACCGTCGACACCATCGGGAGCCGGTTCTGCACCGCATCCGCCCCGGCCCGTAGCCGGTGGCGCAGCACCAGGCGCGGGACGACGCCCACCAGGAAGAGGAAGGCGAAGACGGCTGCCGCGGCGACCAGGACGCGGCGGATGCGGCGGACGGGGACGCCGTCGAGGGCGGGCACGACGGCGGGCTGGGGGATGCTCATTCTCGCAGCTCCGGCGGGACCTCGGTCACCGCCTGCTTGCGACGGAGCACGCTGTAGACGACCGGCACGAAGAGGAGCGTGGCGAAGGTCGCGAGCGTGAGTCCGCCGATGACGACGCGGCCGAGAGGGGCGTTCTGCTCGCCCCCCTCGCCGAGACCGAGCGACATCGGAAGCATGCCGAGGATCATCGCGAGCGCGGTCATGATGACGGGGCGGAGCCGGGTCGTCCCGGCGGCGAGCGCCGCGTCGTGGGCGTTGAGCTTCTCCTCCTCGCGCGTCTCGTTCGCGAACTGGACGACCAGGATCGAGTTGCTGGTCGCCACGCCGACGCACATGATCGCGCCCATCAGCGCCGGGATCGAGATGTTCGTCTGCGTGACGAGCAGCATCCAGAGCACCCCGGCCATCGCGCCCGGGAGCGCCATCAGGATGATGAGCGGGTCGAGCCACGACTGGAAGTTGACCGCCATGAGCAGGTAGACGAGGACCACCGCCAGGACCATCCCGCCGGCGAGCGCCGTGAAGCTCGACCGCATCGTCTCCGCCTGCCCACGGATGGTGATGAACGTGCCCCGCGGCAGCGTCGGCCGGACCTCGTCGACGATGCGCTGGACGGCGCTCGACACCGACCAGAGATCCGCGCGATCGGCGGCCGCGAGCACGTCGAGCACGGGCTGGACGTTGTAGTGGCTGATGACGCCGGGCGCGACGTTCCGGCGCACCGACGCGAGGTTGGTGAGGAGCTGCGGTCGCGGCTGGTTCGGTAACGCGATCGGTGTGGTGGCGAGCGCATCGACGGAGTCGACCAGGTACTGGGGCGTCTGCACGATGACGGGGTAGTTCACGCCGGTCTGGACGTTGAGCCAGTAGTTCGGATTCGCCTGCGCCGTTCCCGAGAGCGACACGAGCAGGCTCTGCGCGACGTTCGATTCCGTGAACCCGATCTGACGCGCCATCCAGCGGTCGACGTCGACGTCGAATTCCGGGTAGCGCGGCACCTGCTGCAGGCGGACGTCGGCCGCCCCGGGGATCGCCGCGATCCGCCGCACGAGGTCCTCCGCGATTCCGACGTTGTGCGGGTCCCGCCCGACGATCTGGACGTCGATCGGCGCCGCCAGGCCGAAGTTCAGTATCTGCGACACGATGTCGGCGGGGGCGAAGAAGAAGCTCAGGTCCGGAAAGCGCCTCCCGAGGATCGCGCGCAGTCTCTCAGCGTAGGTGGTGGTCGACCCGTGCTCGGGCTTGAGCGCGATCAGGATCTCCCCGTCGGCAGACGTCACGAGCGACGCGTCGCTGAACGCCAGGTTGATGCCGCCCGCCGGGAGACCGAGATTGTCGATTACCGTATCGATCTCCTCGGCCGGGATCGTCTGACGGATCACGTCTTCCACCTCGGCGAAGCGACGCTCGGTCTCCTCGAGTCGCGTGCCCGCCGGGCAACGGACGTGCAGACGGAGCTGGCCCGCGTCGACCGTCGGGAAGAAATCCATGCCGATCAGCCAGAAGAGGCCGAGGGAGAGCGTCACGAAGCCGCCGAACACGGCGGCCACGAGGCGCCGGTGACCGAGCGCCCATGCGAGCAGCGCGGCATACCCGTCCCGCAAGCGCTCGAAGCGACGGTTGAACGCCTGGTGCACGGCCCAGATGCGTCCCGCATCGGTGACCGTGTGCTCCGCGCCCGGGGCGTGGAGGTGCGCCTCGGCAGGTAGCAGGTAGCGCACCATCGTCGGCACCACGGTGCGCGAGAGGAAGTAGCTCGCGAGCATGGCGAACACGACCGCTTCGGCGAGCGGCGTGAAGAGGTACTTGCCCACCCCGGTGATGAACACGACCGGGACGAACACGATGCAGATGCAGAGCGTCGCGACGAACGCCGGGGTGGCGATCTGCTGTGCTCCGTCGAGGATCGCACGGATCACCGGCTTCCCCATGGCGAGGTTGCGGTTCGTATTCTCGATCTCGACGGTCGCGTCGTCGACGAGGATGCCGACCGCGAGCGCGAGGCCGCCGAGCGTCATCACGTTGAGCGTCTCGCCGAAGAGCGACAGCGTGATGATCGACACCAGGATCGCGAGCGGGATCGACACCATGATCACGAGCGTCGAGCGCCACGAGCCGAGGAAGAGGAGGATCATGAGCCCGGTGAGGGTGGCGGCGATCACGGCCTCGCGGAGGACGCCCTGGATCGAGGCGCGCACGAACACCGACTGGTCGAAGAGCGGCTTGATGTCGAGCTCCGGCGGCAGCGTCGCCCGGATGCGCGGCAGGGCGTCCTTCACCCGCTGGACGATGTCGAGCGTCGAAGCGGTCGGCGTCTTCAGGACGCTGAGCAGCGCGGAGCGCCGGCCGTCGACGTGCACCTGGTTGGTCTGCACCTGGAACCCGTCGCGCACCTGGGCCACGTCCCGCATGTAGACCGTGGCGCCGCCGACCTGCTTCACGGGGAGGTCGTTCAGCGTCTCGAGGATGTCGGGCGAGGAGTTGGTCCGGATGTTGTACTCGATCGGTCCGATCTTGGCCGTGCCGGCGGGGAGGATGACGTTCTGGCTGCCGAGCGCGGCGGAGACATCGAACGCCGACAGTCCCTTCGCGTAGAGTGCCTCCGGCTGGAGGTCGACCATGACCGAGCGCACCTTGCCGCCCCACGGCAGCGGCACCTGCGCGCCTTGCACGGTCGCCAGCTGGGTGCGGATGAAGTTGAGGCCGTAGTCGTAGAGCTGCTGCTCGGAGAGCGTCGAGGACTCGAGCCCCAGCTGGAGGATCGGGACGTTCGACGCCGAGTAGCGGATGATGAGCGGCGGCGTCGTCCCCGGCGGCATGGTCCGCAGTAGGGTCTGGTTGATGGCGGTCACCTCCGCGTCGGCCGCCCCGATGCTCGCGTCGGGGTGGAAGAAGACGCGGATCAGCCCGACGCCGGCGAGCGACTGCGACTCGATGTGCTCGATGCTGTTGACGGTCGTGGTCATCGCGCGCTCGGAGATGGTGACCATGCGGCCCTCGACCTCGTTCGGCGAGAGCCCGGTGAACTGCCAGATGATCGAGATGACCGGGATGTTGATCTCGGGGAAGATGTCGACGGGCGTCCGGGCGATCGTCAGCACGCCCCCGATGGCGATCAGCATCGCCATCACGATGAAGGTGTAGGGCCGGCGGAGCGCGAGTCGGACGATCCACATCGCTCGACCTATGGCCCTTCGGTTCGCATGAATCGCGGCATTGCCTCGTCCCGGATCGCAACCGCCGTGCCGCTGCGAGCTCGAGAGCTCGGCGACCCGGAAACCGCGCGCCCGTGGAAGACTCCTGGATGAGGGACGGCCGCTGGCCGGACGGCCGAGGGTTCATGTGCCGATCAGTCGGCAGGAGTGCCGACCGGTCGGCAGGCGATCGCAACCCTCCGGCGACGAGCGCCGGAGGACGGATCACGCTGTTTCACGCGGGTACGGAAACCCCGGCGTCGGCGAGGTCGGTATCACGCGGTGGAACTCGCGCATGTCGAGCTGCAGCCGGCCATCGGGACGCTCCGAGAGCATGTCGGCGTGGCGCGCGCCCCAGCGAACCTGCGCGTGGCCGTAGGTGTGGCGCGCGTGCAGGTTCTGCGCGGAGGTCTCGTCGATGCCGACCACCGTCAGCAGGAGCTCCACCTCGTCGCGCGCGAGCGTCTCCGGGGTGGCGTCGTGGAGCGGGCTCGACTCGTCGATCGTGTGCATGACGATCCAGGAGCGCGCGAGCGCGGGCGAACGGTCGCGCTCGAGCCGCAGGTCGCGCATGCGGTAGAACACGACGCCCTCCGCGGTCCGCTCGGTACGCACGAGAACGACGCGCACGGTTGCCTCGATGACCTGTGAAGCGCGCTCGTTGCCGAGGCGGAACATCAAGGTCGGGACCCCGTCGAAGGGCGAGATCGTCGCCCACGCGGCGAACTGCATGCGCGCCCGCGGCACGCTGAACTTGGCGAACAGTATCCCGCTCGCCAGCGCGACGAGCGAGACGCCCGTGATGACCTCGGCGGTGACGAGCACCTCGGCCGCAGCCGAGAACGGATGCATGACGCCGTAGCCGATCGTCCCCATGGTTTGCACGCTGAAGAAGAAGTGGTCGGCGAGCGATCCCGGCCGCGCGCCCACGATCCCGCCGACCGACAGGTACCCGAATGCGAACAGCAGGTTGAGGAGGAGGAAGAGGCCGCTCAGGGCGAGCAGGTCGAGCCACCACGGCGCGCCCAGGAGCTGATGATAGACGTCGCTGAACGGCGTGTGCCGCGCGCCGACGACGACGATCTCGTCGTTCGGATCGGGGGTGCGCTGGTTCGGCGTGGCCCGAGAGCCTCCTAGTGGCCCTGATCGTGCGCGACGGCGGGCTCCACGTGCCGCTCGCCGAGGCGTACGCCGCGGATCAGCTCCTTCGCGCCCGGGATCAACCCCGGGGCCATGCTGAGCGAACGGAAGCCGAGGCGGAGAAGTTGCGGCATCGTCTCCTCGCGCCCTGCCAGCTCGCCACAGAGCGCGATCGGTACGCCCTCCGCGTCGGTGATGGCGATCGCCAGCAGCCGCAGGACGGCGGCATGGGTGTCGTCGTAGTAATGGCTCACGGCGGGATCGTCCCGCCCCGCAGCGAGCGTGTACTGCGCGAGGTCGTTCGTGCCGACGGAGAGGAAGTCCACGTGGCGGGCGATCGTGGCGACGCCGAGCGCGGCGGCGGGCGTCTCGATCATCGCGCCGAAGGGAGGACGTTTCGCGCCCGGGAACGTCTCGAGCGTGGCGTCGAACAGCACGCGCATCTCACGGATGTCCTCCTCCAGCGTCACCATCGGAACCAGGATGCGGACGTCCTGCTCCTGCGCGAGCCGGAAGAGTGCGGCAAGCTGAGTCCGCACCAGCTGCGGATACTCGAGCAGCAGGCGCACGCCGCGCCGTCCGAGCGAGGGGTTGGGCTCGACGGGGAGCGGCAGGAACAGGACGGGCTTGTCGCCGCCGACGTCGAGGAGCCGGATCGTGACGGGCCTCCCCCGCAGCGGCGCCGTGAGTGCACGCAGCTCCTCGAACAACTCGTCCTCGGACGGCGGCAGCGCGCGAGCCAGATAGAGCTGCTCGATCCGGAAGAGGCCGACGCCGTCGGCGCCGTTGTCGAGCGCCAGCTCGACGTCGTCGTGCGCGCCGAGGTTGGCCTCCACGGTGACCAGCTCGCGGTCGAGCGTGAAGGCGGGCTCGCGGCAGGCGCCCCGGCAGCGCACCCCCGCCCGGTCGAACGCCTCCCGTCGTTCCTGGAACGTGCGGTGCGTCTCCGCATCCGGCGATACCACGACGGTGCCGCGCGAGCCGTCGACGAGCAGCTCCTCGAGGTTCCGGATGCGGTGCACGATCCCGGGCGGACCCGCGACCACGGGGATGCGCTTCTCGCGGGCGAGCAGGGCCGCGTGCGCCCCCGATGCGAGCGCGCCCACCACGATCGCCGCCACGCCCCGCCGGGACAACGCGACCACGTCGGAGGGGAGCAAGCGGTCGAGCACCAGGACGTTCCCCTTGGGGACTTGCTCCAGCGACGATCCGTCGACCCCCCGAAGGTGCCGGAGGACTCGGCGACCGAGGTCGGCGACGTCGTCCGCGCGCTGCTGGAGCGTGGGGCCCTTCAACGCCATGAATCGCTCGTGCAGCCGGCGGAAGACCCGCCGCACGGCAGCCTCGGCGCCGACCAGCGATTCCAGTTCCCGCTCGATCTCACCGGATGACAGGATGCCGTCGAGCATCATCCCGTGCGCGCGGAAAATGCCGGCAAGCGCGGCGTTGAACTGCTCCTCGATGCGAAGGGCGGAATCCTCGAGCTCACTGCGAGTCCGCTCGAACGACGCCAGGATCCGGCTCCATTCGCCGGCGATCTGATCACGCGCGATCGCCGGTGGATCGGGAGCCGACTTGAGCAGGTCCACCCGGAGCCACGCCGGGCCCATCCCGACGCCGGGGGAGATCGCGGCGCCCGTGAAGGTCGTGGGGCCGCGGCCGGATTGAATGACGTTCGAATCGTCGTGGGTCATGCGAGGGGTGTATCCACGGGCTCGTCCTCTCTGCGCGGCGAGCTTGCCCACCGATCACCGCGGGCTCTCGACGTGGGTTGACCGATACGGAGCCTACCGAGTTGCACCGGGTGTGGGAAGCGTGGAGGGTTTACTTCGGCGGGTCCCCGAGCCCGGCGTCCTTCGCCGCGAGCTGCCCGATCGCCGACCAGTCGAGCGCCTCGCCACCGTGAGCGAGCAGCGTCAGGAACCGATCGCGGAGCAGGCTCGCCAACGGCATCGGCACGCGAAGAGTTTCCGCCGCGGCGAGGGTGAGCCGGATGTCCTTCTCTCCCAGGGGTGCGGCAAAGCCGGCGGGCTCGAACCTCCGCTCGGCGATCTGCCCTCCATAGGTCTTGTAGAGGGGCGCGGTGAAGAGCGAGATGTTGGAGGACGGAGGGAGGAGAGAGCTGCCGAACGCTCGGCATGTGTGCCGACAGGTCGGCAGTGACGATCGGCGGCTCGCACATGGGCGAGGCCGGCATCCTCGGAAGCTCTCCGTCGGCCTGGCATCGAACTTGCGCCAGAACCGAGAGCGGAGGGTACGGCGATGGCACCGAGCATCACGCTCCTGGATCTCGTGAATGCGGTCGCCCGGTACGCCCGTTCGGAGGCCGAGGTGATCGCCACCATCGTCTGCATGGTGAACCAGGGCCACGTGCGGCTCTGCGGAACCTTCAAAGGGGCGCGCTTCGACCTGACTATCTTCACTGCAGGCTGAACAGGGGAAGGAGACAGCCATGTCGCTCATTCCAGGGACGCGCTGCCGCTCGGCGCGCACCATCGTCTTCCCGGGCGGGATCGTTCGACGGGCCGCGCCGGGGACTCTCGTCTCGCAGCGCGAGAACCTCGGCCGCGAGCTCTTCACCGTCAACTTCGACAGCGGCCAGAAGCTCATCCTCTTCGCCCACGAGATCGAACCCGTGAGCGACGATCTCGCCGCGTGAGGCACGACGGTCATAAAGGAGCCATGATGCATCGTCTCACCCACCGTCTCTTCCCTACGCGGTCGGCGCTGCTGGCAGTCGCGCTGATGGGTGGCGCGACCGCTCTCGCCGGCAGTGTGGAGACACTGTTCCTGGCCGAGAACAACGCTGCCGTGACGAAGATGATGGCCGCCATGGACGTCAAGCCATCTGGCGACGTGGATGCGGACTTCGTCGCGACGATGGTTCCGCATCATCAGGGTGCGATCGACATGGCGCAGGCTCTGGTGCGCTACGGGCACAACGAGCAGCTCCGACGCATCGCCCAGGAAATCATCGCGACGCAGCAGGAGGAGATCGCGGCGATGCGGCGGGCGGTTGGCGAGCCGCTTCCCCCGTCCGCGCCGTCGCCCGACCAGACAACTCAGGCCGCTTCGCCCGACGCCCATCCGACGTCGCGCTCGACGCACGTCGAGCCGGGGCTCTGACGAGGTCGTCAGGATCCTTCGGCGCTCTTTGCCGCGCCTTCTCGTCGGGCCTCGACCGACTTCCAGCTCCACCCGCCGTCGTCGGCGAGCTCGAGGACCGCGTCATAGCCGTCGAGACGGTCACCGCCGTCCCCGAGCGTCAGATACGTGATCGCCCGCTCCGAGAGCAGGCTCAGGATCCGATCGACCTGTTCGGGCCCGAAGGCCATGCGCGGTCGCTCGAGGAAGGCGAAGCGAGGGGCGGCGAGGAGCACTCGGGCGACGGAGAGAAGCTGCTGCTCGCCGAGCGAGAGAGCGTCGTCCCAGTCCCGCTCGACGTCGAGGCCGCCCATCCGCTCCAGCGCGCTCTCCAGGCCGAGCCCGTGCAGCAAGGTCGCGATCTGCGCGTCCCCGATGACGCCCTCCTGTCCCGTCCGCACGAGCACATCGCGGAGCGTTCCGGGGGGAAGGTACGGCCGCTCGGGGAGGAAGAGAATGGCGTCGAGTCCGGGCCGGACGATACGCCCGCTTCCGTTCTCCCAGATTCCGGCGGTCGCCCGGAAGAGCGCCACCTTGGCGGCGTCGTTCGGCCCCACGATCAACACCCTGGTTCCGCGCGGGACCGATACGGAGAGCTCCCTGACCAGGACGTGGTCGCTGCCCGGCGAGAGGAGCGTCAGCCCCTCGTAGGCGACGCGAGCCTCGTCCTCTTGCACGTCGATGTGAGCGGCGGCCGGTGACCCGACGTGCTCCATCGCTTCCGCGAGCGACCCGAGACGCGAGACCACGGCGGCGAACGAGGAGATCGACTGGAACTGGGTGACGACGAGCGAGAGTGCGCCCAGCAAGGCCGAGAAGGCCATCGCCGACTGCGTGATCACGCCGAACTCGACCTCGCCCCGGATGAAGAGCGGAGCCACGACCAGGGCCGGGATGATCTGGATCAGGTAGTTGTAGCCGTTGGTGAAGAACGCCAGGTTGCGATTCACGGCGATGATCCGCCGCATGTTGGCCGTCAGGTCCTCGAACCGGCGCTGCAGCCTGGGGCCGAGCCGTCCCTCGCGATGCAGGAGCGCGATCGACTCGGCGTTCGCCTGCACGTGGACGAGATTCGCGCGGAAGTCGGCCTCCTTGTCGAGCTGGTTGTAGTTGAGCCAGACGAGCGGGCGGCCGAACAGGACGGTCAGAGCGGAGCCGCAGGCTGCGTACAGGATGGCGACGGCGAACAGCGTGCGGCTGATCGACCACAGCACGCCCGAGAACGCCAACACCGTCACCGTGGCGTTGCACAGCATGAGCACGAACGAGAGGGTGGTCGCCGTGAACGCGCGGACGTCCTCGGCGATGCGCTCGTCGGGGCTCGTCAGCACGCCCTCGGCGGTCAAGCGGTAATACGCTCTCCGGTCGAGGTACGAGCCGAGGAATCGCCGAGTGAGCCACTCCCGCCAGAGGAGCCCCAGCCGCTGCTCGCTGAAGGAATAGACGGCGCCCACGAGCGCGGAGGCTGCGAACACCCCGAGGTAGGCGATGGCCTCCCGGGCGAAGCGCGCCGAGTCGCGGTTCGAGATGGCCGTCATGAAGTCCCGGCCGACATAGCTGTTCACTACGTTCAAGCCGTTGAACGCGAAGAGCAGCGCGATGAGCAGGGCGAAGAGCCCTCGAGCGCGCCAACGGACCTCGCAGTTGGCAAAGTCGCTGACCGCCCGGCGAAACTGCGACCAGGTCTCTCGCGTGATGGGGACCCGGTGCTCGGCGCCGGCGACGTTCACCGGATCAACCGGACCTTCGCAGGAAGCTCCTCGATGGTGGCCTGCGTGCCCGTGAAGCGCGTGGTGGGCTCGCCGTTCACCACGACCGCGCGCAGCGGTGTGTCGCCGGGCGGCTGAACGACGATCCCGCCGGCGGGCATCATGACGTCCCCCGTGAGTGTGAGGTCCATGTCTATGGCATCGCCGTCCCGCCTCATGGTGAAGCCGAGGGTTCCGTACCAGGTCGGCAGGCCGTCCACGCCGATCCCACCGTCGACCTGCAACCACTCGGCCGGAATCCCCGCAGCAATCACCAGGGCTCGGTCCGCCGCCCGCTCGAATGCCAGCATGCTGCGGAACGCGAGGACGAATTCGGCGGCGATCCACGTGTGTGGCAGGTCGCCGATGTGCCCCGGGCTCCTCGGATCCCGCCAGGCGATCTCCGGCCACTGATTCCAGGCTGGTGGGCGCCGGTCGCCCAGGAAGAACTGCGCCAGCTCGAAGGCGGTCTGCCTCTTTCCGAGACGAACCAGCGCTCCGATGATACGGATCTCGTACGGCGAGTAGTTGCTCCAGTCGACCTCACCCCTGCGCCGCTTCCGGAAGTTGGACAGGTATTCGTCGAACGTCCGCTCGATGGCGGCCGCGGGCAGTACCTGCGCCTCGTCGAGCAACCCGATGGCGTTGGCGGTGGCGGCCGGATCGATGTCGGCCAATTCCACCGAGGCGGGGACGTAGTCGATCCGCCGGTCCGTCATGGTCGCCATGATCGACGTACGGAGCGTCTCACGGAAGGAGTCGCGCAGGGCCGCGAGACGCAGGGCCCGCGGCCCGTCCGCCAGGATCTCCGCCATGCCGGCGGCGTCCTCGAGGCCCCGGAGCGCCCAGAGGTCATCCCAGTACGCGTGGACCGGATGAGCCAGGTAGCCTTCGTGGCTGACCGACTCGGGCAGCAGCCCGTAGCACGCCCGCTTCTCCGGCGTCTGAAACTCGGCCGTGAGACGCTGGCTGCGCAGGGCCTCGATCCGGTCGACGGAGCGTGTGACGGCGGGCCACATCTCGGCCAGGAACGCGCGGTCCCCGGTGAAGCGGAAGTGCTCCATGACGGCGTAGATGAGCTCGCCCTGGCTGTCGTACTCCGCGAGCCAGTCGGGGCCGTTCCGATCGACGCAGCAGGGGACGGTGCCGTCGGGGGCTTGATGGCGGGCGTACCAGCGGATGTAGTCCCGCACCTCCCCGGTGCAGCCCACGCGCAGCAAGGCCGCCGCCATCGTCGCGCCGTCCCGGATCCACGATCGCGCGTAGCGGCGGGGGCCCGGCTGAAGCGCGGGTCCGTCGCGATTGATC
>Ga0209161_10002263_pt1 | contig 15809 bp, 18 predicted proteins | sample GraSoiAngelo_155_FD_186169 | JGI IMG/M metagenome (GOLD analysis project Ga0209161, IMG submission 186169) | Grasslands soil microbial communities from the Angelo Coastal Reserve, California, USA - 14_1009_13_30cm (SPAdes) (version 2) | ecosystem: Environmental > Terrestrial > Soil > Grasslands...
GACTCGTCCAGGCCCGAGAGCATGACGCCGCCGCCGCTCCGGCGGGCATGGATGAAGCGCCCGCCCCCGACGTAGATTCCGTTGTGATGAAGATCATCGAAGAAGACGACGTCGCCCGGCTCGAGCCCGTCCCGCGTGACGGGCACGCCGTACCGGTACTGCCTCAGCGCGCTGTGGGGAAGCGACACGCCCACCTGCGCGTAGACGTACATCACCAGGCCGGAGCAGTCGAAGCCGGCCGGGCCCGAGCCGCCCCACACGTATCGCGCGCCGAGATGCCTCTGCGCGAGGGCGATGACGCGCAGGGACCGTGACGCCGAGGACTCCGCCAAGGCCGCCGCCTCGGCCACCTCGAATGTCACCGGCGGACGCGCGCAGCCGAGCGCCGCGAGTACCAGAGAGAGCGCCGCGCCGCTACGGGTCGCGCCGAGGGCCATCCGCGCCATGCCGGCCCTGTCCCGCAATGCGCATGCCAGGGCCTCTCCGACCAAAAAAGGTCGAAACGGCGCAGCGTTAGAGCCCTAAGAGAGGCAAGAGGAAGAGCGACCGGTGTCAAACCGTCGCTCCGACGGTACTCCTCCTATAACGCGATGCGAAAATCAGCTTGACATCCTAACGCGATGCGTTAATCTCTCCTTCGACGGCCGGCATGGCGAAACCCAGCGGAACCAGAACGAAGCGGAAGACGCAGGAGGAGAAGGTCATGATGGACGACCCCAAGAAGGTTCAGGAGTTCCTCGGTCAGGCCACCAGCAAGGCCGTCGAGACGATGACGGTCTGGGCCGATGCGAGCCAGCGCGTGGTGCACGAGCTCGTCGAGCTCGGCGCGTCGAGCGCGAAGGAAGGCGTGAAGCTCTACGCCGAGCTGCAGCAGGCCGCGATCGAGGCGCTCCGCGACTCGCAGGCCGCGGCGCTCCGCTGGCAGACGGCGTGGCAGGACGGTGCGAAGGACCCGGTCCAGCTCTACCAGAAGGCCCTCGCCGAGGGCGTCGAGAGCGCGCAGAAGGCGTTCAAGACCCTCGAGACGCAGGCCCAGGCGGTGACGCGGTCCGCCGAGCGGCTGCAGACCTCTGCGGAGCAGGCGGGCAAGGGCATCCAGGAGACGTACACCGCCGTCGTGTCGAAGATGAAGGACCTGTACGCGCAGAACTGAGCGCGCGCGCCCTACGCGCGATCCGAACGGCCCGGCGCCGACCCGCGCCGGGCCGTTCTATTTCGGCTGGGCCTTGCGCCTCTCCAGCCGCTCTTCGAGCGACTTGAGGCGCTCTCGGAGCGCGGACACCTCTTCGCGGAGACGCTCGGGGTCGGGCTCCCCGTCGTCGCGCTTGGCCTCGGCGCGAGCGCCGAGGCCCACGCCGGGCACCATGGTTCCCCACCCCGCGCGACTCATCCACTCCTGGAAGACGCGCTCCATCTCACGCTGGTTGGAGACGATGCCCTCGAGGCTCGACTTCATCGAACGCTGCAGGAAGTCCTGCCAGGCCTCGCCGTGCTTGATGAGCTGGTGGAGGAAGCCGATCGGCAGGCCGCCACGATGGTTGCGCTCGTTCTCGAGGATGATCTGGGTCAGGGTCACGGCGGTGAGGTCTTCGCCCGACGCCGCGTCGACGACGGAGATCTCCTTGCCCGCGCGGATCATCTCTTCGATCTCCTCGAGGGTCACGTACCGACTCTCTTGGGTGTCGTAGAGTTTCCGATTCGAGTACCGCTTGATGACGTACGCCATGGCACTCCTCTGGGGGAGTCCCCCTGAAGTCATGATGAATCGCATAACACTCCGCGTCAAGGGCCACCCCTGGCGCCCGTGCTAGACTGGCCGCCCACCACGGCAGGAGGACACCATGAAGCTTAAGAGTCGCACCGCACTCGTCACCGGGGGTTCCCGTGGGATCGGCCGCGCTGTCGCCCTGGCGCTCGCCGACGAGGGCGCCGACGTCGCCGTCAACTACGTCTCGAGCGAGGCGGCGGCGAAGGATGTGGCCGAGCAGATCCGCAAGATGGGGCGGCGCGCGATGCTCGCGCAGGCCGACGTCGGCGACTTCCCCGACACGTTCCGGATGGCCCAGGAAGTTCTGAAAGAGTTCGGGCGCCTCGACATCCTGGTCAACAATGCGGGCATCAACTCCGACAAGACCTTCGTCAAGATGGACCACGCCTCGTGGCGGAAGGTGCTGGGGATCAACCTCGACGGCGTGTTCAACTGCACCAAGGTGTTCATCGATCAGATGCTCAAGCAGAGCTACGGGCGCGTCGTCAATATGACGTCCGTCATCGGCCAGATCGGGAACTTCGGCCAGGCCAATTACGCCGCGTCGAAGGCGGGGGTCGCGGCGTTCACAAAGTCGCTCGCCAAGGAGCTCGCCGGCAAGGGTGTCACGGTGAACGCGATCGCGCCGGGCTTCATCGAGACCGAGATGATCCAGGGGATCCCGGACAAGGTGAAGGAGAAGCTGCTCGCCCAGATTCCACTGAAGCGGTTCGGAACCCCGGAGGAGGTCGCGCGGGCCGTGGTCTACCTGGTCTCGGCCGACGGCGACTACATCACCGGCGCCGAGGTGTCGATCAACGGCGGGCTACTGATGTGACCATCGCCGCCCAGGCGCTCATCGTCTGGGCGGCCCACGACCAGGGCCCGAGGGCCAGTCGGGCGAGCGCCGCCGCCGCCCGTCGCTCCTCGTCGTAGACGATGTGGGTCCGGGACGGCATCACCCACGCCTCGCCCGCCAGGACCTCCTCCCCACGCTGGTTCGTGCAGGTCGTCTGGAGCCGGAGACGGTTGCGCTCGCGGATCACCTCGAGCACTTCGACTCGCGCGGTGATCGTGTCGCCGGCCTTGACGGGCTTCAGGAACTTGAGGCTCTGCGAGAGGTAGATCGCGCCGGGGCCAGGGAGCATGGTGCCGATGACCGCCGAGATGAGCCCGGCGGTGAAGATGCCGGGCGCGATCGGCTCCTTGAAGGGCGTCGTCGCCGCGTAGGCGACGTCGCCGTGCATGGGGTTGAAGTCGCCGACCGCGTCGATGAAGCTCGCGATGTCCTCGTGCTGAACGGTCCTGACGATCTCCGCGTGGTCGCCGCGCGTCACCTCAGCAATCGTCTTCCCGATCACTTGGGCACCGTGGCGTCGAGACGTCGCAGCACCGCGTCGATGCGGTCCTCGAGGCGCTCCATCCGCTCCTCGAGCTCCACGATCATCTTCGCGACGGCCGTCACCTGACTCCGCGAGGGCAACTGGAGCGCCTGCAGCGCCTGCTCCGTCTGCTGCTCGGCGGCTCGCCGCAGGGGCCCGTGCGTCGCGAGGAACTGATCGAGCGACTGGCCCATGAGCTTGGCGAATTGCTCGGTCCCCATCGCCTGGCCGAGGACCTTCGACCACGCCTCGATCCACTGGTCGATGAACTGCTTCCACTGCGGCAGGAGCTCGGGGGTCGCGGGCGTCTGAGCAAAGAGCTTGGCCCAGGTCTCGAGCCCCTGGTCCAACACCGGACGCCAGAATGCCGTCGGGTCCGGTGGCGCCATGGTGGGGGCCCGCTGCGAGAGGAGACGTGTCCAGGCCTGGGTCGACTCCTCGACCTGCTTCCGCCACATCTCGAAGAGCTGGTTGGGCGTCGCTTCAGCCATGGCTCGCCTCTCTGATCTCCAGTGTAACGCCGCTTGACGCCCTGCGCTAACCGGACTCGAACCGCGTCAGGAGCGGGGGGCGAGCCAGCCCGAGACCTTCGGCCAGCAGTGGCGCGCGGCCCCGCGCCCGGCGATGAGCGAGATGTGGCCGCCGGGCAGCTCGACGTACTCCTTCTCCTTGCTGCCGACGACGTCGACGAGCGCCCGCACGCACGCGGGCGGGGCGATGTAGTCTTCCCTGGCGCCGACGACGAAGACCGGACAGGCGATGTTCTCGAGGCGCACCGGGCGGCCGCCCATGACGAGCTCGCCCCGGTAGAGCTTGTTCTCCTGATAGAAGTCGCGGACCCACTGCCGGAAGAACTCCCCCGGGAAGGCGACGTACTCGTTCGCCCACCGGTTGAGCGCCTGGAAGCCTTTCACGTACTCGTCGTTCCAGAGGTTCCACCAGAGGTTGAGGTTCGTGGACAGGTCCATGGTCGGCTTGATGAGCTTGAACCCGGCCTGCACCAGGTCGGCCGGGACGCTGCCGAGCGTGTCCACGAAGCGGTCGACGTTGAAGTACTCCTTCTTGAGCCAGAGGCCGAAGAGGCCGACCTTCGCGAAGTCGATCGGGCCCGCCATGTCGACGAAGTTCCGGACGGGGACCTCGGGACGCGTCGCGATGAACGACGCCGAGATCGGCGCGCCCATGCAGTAGCCGAGCACGGAGAGCTCCGGCGCCCCCGAGCTCTCGAGGACCTTCGCGGCCATCTTCGGCAGGATCTTCGTCACGCAGTCCTCGACCGTGAGGTCGTTGTCCTCGGGCCCGAAGACGCCCCAGTCGAGCAGGTAGAAGTCGAATCCCTCGCGCGTCATGTGCTCGATGAAGCTCCCGCCCGGGAGGAGGTCGAAGATGTACGGCCGGCTGATCCCGAGGTTCGGGACGAACAGGAGCGGGGTCGCGTGGCGCCGTGACGAGGCGTACCGGTAGAGACGCGACTTGTTCTTCTTGTAGACCTCCTCGCGCGGCGTCTGGCCGACCTTGGGCTCGGGCTTGGTCACCAGTGCGTGCAGGTTGGCGAGCCGCCGGAAGGTCTTGTCGAGCTCTTCCTGCCATTCCATCGCGGCGTCACATCTGGAACATCGAGCCGAGCTTCATCGCGAGCCCCATGTCGCCCTTCACCTTCAGCTTGCCCGACATGAAGAGCATCTGGCCGGACTGCTTGCCCGAGAGCATGTCGAGCCAATCCGGGGCCGAGATCTGGAGCGTCAGGTTGGGGCTCGGCGCGGGCCCGGCCTTCACCGCGCAGGTCCCGTCCTTGATGACGGCGTGCCAGGTGCCGCCGCCGTCGCCGCTCACGTCGTACTGGATCACCGCGCTCGTGCCGGCCGCCTTGTCGGCGCGAAACCGGCCCGACATCGCATCGAACGTGTCCTTCACTGTCGGCATGGTCGCCCCCTTGGTGGCACTGTCGAGTGCCGTTAGAAGGTGAAGAGGTCCATTCCTCCCGTCACGGTGAGCACGGCGCCGGTGATGTACCGCGCGCGCTCGGAGCAGAGGAAGAGGACGGCGCTGGCGACGTCCTCCGGCTCGCCTTCCCGCTGCATCGCGACGCGCTTGACCATCCGGTCGTAGAGCGGGGACAGCTTCGCGTTGGGCGCGATGATGCCCGGCGCGATCGCGTTGCACGTCACGTTGTACCGCGCCCCCTCGAGGGCCACGGACTTCGCGAACCCGATGACACCGATCTTCGTCGTGGCGTACGCGGTCTGCCCGAACCCGCCCATGAGCCCGGCGATCGACGCCATGCAGACGATCCGCCCCCAGCGCCGCTCGCGCATCCCCGGGAAAACCGCCTTGGTCATCTTGTACGCGCCCGTCAGGTTCACGCCGAGGTTCAGCTCCCAGTCCTCGTCGCGCATGTCCTTCAGCTGGCCGACGGTGTAGATCATGCCGGCGTTGTTCACGAGGATGTCCACGGCGCCGAGGTCGCGCTCGATCCGCGCGACCGCCTCCTGCACCTGCCCGGTATCGCGGATGTCGCACGCGTAGCCGCGCGCCCGGCCGCCCGCGGCCTCGATCTCCCGCGCCGTCTCCTCGGCGCCCTCGGCGTTGAGGTCGACGATCGCGACCCGACAGCCTTCGGCGGCGAGCGCGACGGCGTCGGCCTTGCCGAGGCTTCGCGCCGCGCCCGTGACCAGCGCGACCCGGTCGCGTATCCCGAGGTCCACCCGCTATCGCCCCTTGAAGCTCGGCTCGCGCTTGGCGAAGAAGGCCTGGATGCCCTCCGAGGCGTCCTCGGTTCTGAGCGTCTTCAAGAATGCGCGCACCTCGATCTCGCTCGCCTTGTCGATGGGCGCCTCGAGCCCCTCGTCGACCGCCTCGATGATCAGGCGCGTGGCGATCGGCGGACGCTTGGCGATCTGCCGCGCGAGGGCCCTGGCGTCGGCGAGCGTCTCGCCCTCCTTGCACAGACGGTTCACGAGCCCGAGGGCCAGACACTCCGGCGCCGGGATCTGCGTGCCGAGGATCAGGAACTCGAGCGCTTTCGTGCGCCCGATGAGGCGCGGCAACCGCTGGGTGCCGCCGTAGCCGGGGATGATCCCGAGGTTCGACTCGGTCTGCCCCATCCGCGCCGTCTCCTTCAGCAGCCGGAAGTGGCATGCCATGGCGATCTCGCAGCCCCCGCCGAGGGCGTGGCCGTTGAGCGCGGCGATCACCGGCTTCGGGAAGCGCTCGATCCTCCGCATCACGCCGTTGCCGAAGCGGATGAAGGTGGCCACGCTGCCGCCGGAGAACGCCGAGCCGAGGTCGGCGCCCGCGCAAAAGATCCTGTCGCCCGCGCCCGTGATGATCACCGACCGCACGGCGTCGTCCTCCTCCACCGAGCTGAGGGCGGCGTTGAGCTCGGTCATCAGCTGCTCGCTGATCGCGTTGGCCGGCGGGCGGTTCAGGGTGACGACGACGAAGCTCTCCTCGCGCGCGAATTCCAGGGTCTCAAACGCCATCGGTCGTGACTCCTTTGAGGAAGATCGACGCGACCGGCTCGGCTGCATCGGTGAGGCGGTACGCGCGCTTGCCGAGCACCCACGAGGTCGCCAGCTGGTCCATCGCCCCGAAGAGCATCTTGGTGGCGATCTTGAGCGCCAGGTCGCGCCGGACGCGCCCGGCCGCCACGCCCTCCTCGAGCACCGATTGGATGACGTCGAAATAGGCGGAGACCTCGTGGGCGGAGGCGCCGCGGAAGAATTTGTGCCCCTGGCGAAGCTCGACCTGAACGACCTCGGCGAGGTCGGGGTTCTCCTGAATGACCCGGAAGTGGAGGGCGACGATCTTGCGGATCTTCGCAAGAGGGTCGCGCTCGGCGGCGACCTCCTTCCGCACGAGGGCCACCCACTCGGCCATCTTCTCGCGGAAGAGCCGGACGAGGATGTCGTCCTTGGTCTTGAAGTACAGGTAGATCGTGCCACTCGCGATGCCCGCCTCGCGCGCGATGTCCGAGACGCGCGAGTTGTAGTAGCCGTTGCGCGCGAAGACGCGGATCGCGGCGTCGATGATCGCTTGCGGCTTGTCGGGATCGCGCATTGCTGATGACTGAACCGCGGTTCATTCTACGGAGACGAGTTCCGAGAATCAACCCCTCGATCTCGCGCCTGGGCCGGCCCCGACATCGCGCGGAAATTCCGGAAACCGGCCGCTTTCTGAGCGAGCGGTCACAATGCGTTGTCGCGAAACTTGCCGGTACGTGTCCCGGCGTCATGCGCGAAAAAGCCAAGACGCTGATTTCCTACAACATCCGAAAATTCACGGGGTTGGTACGCATCCTGCTGTCTTGACTGTGGAGTAGTGTGCGCTGGAACCCGGCGTTCCGGGTCGTCGACTCGAGAGAGAGGCGGAGAACATGAGACGGACATCGATCCCCGCGGGGTTCGCGCTGTGCCTGCTGGTGCTCCCGACCGTCACGCACGCAGAGCCGGCGCAGCTTGGCGGGACTGGCTTCACGCTCTACGAGGTCAGTGAGCGGGTCCATATGGACCCGAGCACCGGGGAGGCCGTCAGGGTTTCGCCGCTTCTGGGCTTCGCCGAGCTCGGCACGCCCATCTGTCCGTCAGCGGTCTGGGTCACGGTTCCGAAGATCGAGAGCTGCACCGTGATCGCCACCGGCACGAATGTCGTGTCGCTGGCGACTGCCACCAGCCATGTGTTCGGGTCGTTCGACGTCGTGCTGAAGCTCCCGAGCGACAGCTCGGTGCACATCCCCAACGCGCCGGTCCTCAGCGGGACGTTCGTCGGCACGATCGATTTGACGCAGGCGGTGACCTCGTCCTCCGGGGTGCCGCTCCTCCTTTTCATCAGAGGGTCCTTCAGGATCGAGTGGTCGAGCGTGGCGCTGCCAGCGTGCTCAGCGCTGCCCTGCACGCTGCCATTTTCTGGGACATTCCGCGTCCCGTTCGCGATCGATGATCTCGCCCATCCCGTCGAGGCGGACCGCGGGCACGCCGCGTTCTATCTCGCCGATGACCGGCATCGTCGGATCCCAGTCCGGCCGACCGAGCGCGCCGCCGGCTTCCCGACCGTGCGTCTCGAGGTGAGCTTCGGTCCGTAGCGTCGACGGTCTCGCGCGAGTTCCGGAACCCGCGCGCGACTTCCGGAAGATGATCGCTTCGTGACCGATGGCCCAAAACGCGCCGGCGAGAAACTTGTCGGCGATCGCTCGAAGCATCGCTGGCCCCGAACCAAGTCAGCGATTTCTGACAACATCCGCAAATTCACGAGGTTGGTACGCGTCCTGCTTCTTGGCTCCGAGGCAAGACGCGGTATGGAGCCGAATCGTTTCCAGACCCCCGTCGCCAAGGAGCGAGACATGACGACCGAGAGGAACGACCGATGAGGCGGAATTCGCGTCGCACATGGTGTTCATTGCTTTTCGTCCTGCTCGCGGTGCCGGTGGCCCCGAAGCTTGCCGCGGGACAAGATCCGACCGCGAAACCGGCCTACGCGATCGCACCGGCGTTAGTTGACGGGGCCGATGCGACGCTGTACGAGGTGACCGAGAACATGCGGCTGATCGGGAAAGTCCGCGACGCGGGACAGAGCCCCCGATCTCGCCGAGCGACGTCAGAGCTCACGGGCATCGCCCGTCGTGGCACGCCGCTCTGCCCGGCCGGGGTGCCCGGAACGGGCAACTGCACGATCAACGTGACAGGCAAGGACGACGTCGACCTGGCAACTGGCATGGGGAGTCTCGGCGGGTCCTTCACGGTGGTTGTACAGGACACGAACACGACTGATAGCCCCGAGGTCGTCGTCATGAAGGGCAAATTTGTGGGGTTCATCGACTTCCGGCCGGCCCTCGATCCTCTTCGGCCAATGCCGTACGGGCTCTGCAATGCTGTCCTCGTGGTAGACGGAGGCCGGTCGTTTCCCTTCACCGGCGTCTTCAGGCAGCCCGTCGACCTGGGATTTGGGGCCGTGTACTTCACGGGGAACAGCGCTGCTCCGTTCGTTGCCGTGAATGCCAACGAGTTTGCGATCGGCTACCCCACGGTGAGATTCGAGATCAAGTTCACCGCGCCATAAGAGCACTGACGAGTCAGGACGACCCGTCGCCACGGTAGACCTCGCGGCGGCGGATCGACCGCTGAAAGGCGACGTAGCTCTCGCGGCTCATCGCCGGCCGCGCGTTCGCGACCACCTCCCGGGCCCTACGCTCCGTCCCAGAGCAGGTCCACGACCATCGCCGCCATCGCGCGCGCCGGCATCACGGAGGCCAGGTGCGGATCCACGATCTCGTAGTCGGCGGCGTGCCCCGCGCCGCGGGCGCCGCCCATGTAGGGCTGGAGCACCGGGATCACCTGGCTCAGGTCGCCCATGTCGGTCGAGCCGGTGCGGTGCCCGGCCTCGCGACACAGCCTCGACGAGGGCCGCCGTCTTCCACTCCTTGAAGCCGAGCTCGGGGTGACGCCGGATCTGCTCCCCGACGGCGACGATCGCCTCGGCGTGGCGCTCGATCGCCGCGCGAACGCGCTGCTTCAGCTCCTCGTGTCACACGCTCGTCGACGGGAGCCTCACGGCGGCCTCCTCGCTGAGCCCCGGGACGAACGCGTCGCGCCCGCGGACGTACGTCGCCTGCCGCTGGGCCGGGTTGCGGTTGATCAGCGGCCGCAGATACATCGGGTGCGTCACACAGCGCACCTCGTGCTCGATCGTGAAGAGCGGGCGCGCCGTCTCGGGGTCCACGATGTCCGTGAACCGGTACTGGATGTCGCTGCTCTCCTCGGTGACGAGGCCCCGCTCGGCGAGCCAGCGGTGGGGTCCCGAGAAGTCCGCGATGTAGATCGCGATGTGGTGGCCGTCGTAGGGCGGTGAGGGCTCTCGCGTCTCACGGAACACGAGCTCCTGCCGTACCCCGACCTGGACGCGCGCGACCGCGCCGGCCCCGTCGGGGGTGACCGCCGCCGGGGCGCGGAAGACGGTGCGATAGAACGCCGCGATGCCCGGGGCGCAGCCGGGCTCGACGGGGAACTCGACGTAGGGCATCCCCAGGGTCAGGTCGCCCCACTCCGGGCCGGGAGCGTGGCAGCGGATCCTGTTCCCCCAGGGGCAGGTGACCGACACGTGCTTGTTCTCGACCGCGTAGCCGAACCGCGTGCCGGCGAGTCTGTCGCTCACGCTCCCCAGCCTGGTCTTGAGCGCCTCGAGGTCGGGGACGACCAGCCCGACGCATCCTCGGAGCACCTGCGGCCGCCCGGTCGGCAGGTGGAACTGCTGCTGGCCGGCATTCGCCCACATGTTCTCGATGCCGACCATCAGGTAAGGATCGCGCGTGAGCCCGAGGCCGACCACGTAGAACAGGGTGGCGACGACCTGGTCCGGGATCCGCACGTTGACGTGCTCGAGGGCGAGGATGTTGCCGACATCCTGACTGCCGCGGTCGAACTTCTTGCCTGCCATCGTGGCCTCCCGCGTGAAGGGTCTGGTGTAGGATAAGCCGATTCCTGACCTGGCGCCGAAACTCGTTGGACCCCGGGAGCGTACCCTATGAAAGCAGCGGCAGCGGTCGCGGAGATCCTCAAGCGTGAGGGCGTGGGCTTCCTCATCGGTTATCCCGTCAACCCCATCATCGAGGCGGCGGCCGAGGCGGACATCCGGACGATCATCGTCCGCCAGGAGCGAACCGGGCTCCACATGGCCGACGCCGTGAGCCGTATCTCGTCCGGCGAGCGCATCGGTGTCTTCGCCATGCAGCACGGGCCGGGCGCCGAAAACTCGTTCGGCGGCGTGGCGCAAGCGTACGGCGACTCGGTGCCGATCGTGGTGCTGCCGGCCGGCTACCCGCGCCGGCTCATCAACATCCCGCCCAACTTCAACTCGTTCATCAACTACCAGCACGTCACCAAGTGGGCCGAGCAGGTGGTCATGGCCGACGCCGTCCCCGACGCGATGCGCCGGGCCTTCACGCAGGTGAAGAACGGCCGCCCGCGCCCGGTGCTCGTCGAGATCCCGCGCGACGTGCTCGGCGAGGAGGTGCCGGAGCCGCTCCAGTACCGACCGGCGCCGCGACTGCGCACGGCGCCCGATCCACGCGATGTGGCGCGCGTCGCGGAGGCGCTCGTGGCCGCGGAGCGGCCGGTGATCTACGCGGGCCAGGGGGTGCACTACGCGCGCGCCTGGCAGGCGCTCCGCGAGCTTGTCGAGCTCCTCGAGGCGCCGGTGACGACGAGCCTCCAGGGCAAGAGCGCGTTCCCGGAGACCCATCACCTGTCGCTCGGCTCGGGCGGACGGTCGATCGGAAAGCACCTCCACCACTTCCTGACGAACGCCGACCTGATCTTCGGCATCGGCTGTAGCTTCGCCACGACCAACTACGGCGTCGCGATGCCCAAGGGCAAGAGGATCGTCCACGCGACGCTCGACCCGACGGATCTCAACAAGGACGTCCCCGCCGAGCTCGCCCTGATCGGCGACGCCGGCCTCACGCTCCAGGCGCTCGTCGCCGAGGTGAAGGACCGCCTGCGCGGGGGTCCGCGCGGTCGGGCCGGCGCGGTGGCCCAGGAGATCAAGACCCTCAAGACCGAGTGGCTCTCTCAGTGGATGCCGCGGCTCACGTCGAACGCGAAGCCGCTCTCGCCCTACCGGGTCCTCTGGGACCTGATGCACACCGTCGACGTGAGCCGCACGATCATCACCCACGACGCGGGCAGCCCCCGCGACCAGATCTCGCCCTTCTGGGAGCCCGTGACCCCCTTGAGCTACATCGGCTGGGGCAAGACGACCCAGCTCGGGACCGGACTGGGCTACGCGATGGGGGCCAAGCTCGCGGCGCCGGACAAGCTCTGCGTCAACGTCTGGGGCGACGCGGCGATCGGGTTCACGGGGATGGACTTCGAGACCGCGGTGCGCGAGCGCATCCCGATCCTGTCGGTGCTCCTCAACAACTTCTCGATGGCGATCGAGCTCAAGGTGATGAAGGTCGCGACGGAGAAGTACCGCTCGACCGACATCAGCGGGCACTACGCCGACATGGCGCGCGCGTTCGGCGGCCACGGCGAGCGGGTGACGGAGCCCGGCGAGATCGTCCCCGCCATCAAGCGAGCGATCCGGAAGACCGAGGAGGGCGTGCCCGTGCTCCTCGAATTCATCACCGAGAAGGCCGTCGACTTCTCCATGTACGGGTCGGGGACCGGCGGAGGCTAGAGCCCCCCGCGATGCAGATCAAGTACCGGATCGGCGTCATGCCCGGTCCCTGGCCCGCGGGGCCCGACGGACGCGAGCTCTTCTGGAGGATGATCGAGACCTGCGAGAGGACCGAGATCGACTCACTCTGGTTCTCCGAGCGGCTCTCCTCGCCGCTCCCGGTCCTCGAGCCGATGATCGCGATGGCCGCTGTCGCGGCGCGCACGCGGCGGCTCAAGTTCGGCCCGAGCGTCCTCGTGGCGCCCTTTCGCTCCCCGGTCCTCGCCGCCCGCGAGCTCGCGATGCTCGACTACCTCTCCGGCGGGCGCGCGCTCCCCGCCGTGGGGATCGGCGTCGAGCAGGAGCGCGAGTTCCGCGCGGCCGGCGTCCCGTTCAAGGAGCGCGGCCGCCGGACCGACGAGGCGATCGTGATCATGCGCCGCTGCTGGGCCGAGGCGGAGGTGACCCACGACGGCGAGTTCTGGAAGCTCGAGCGCGTGACCGTGCTGCCGAAGCCCGTCCAGCAGCCGATGCCGCTCTGGATCGGCGGCAACAGCGACGCCGCCACGCGCCGCGCCGGACGGCTCGGCGACGGCTGGATCCCGTCCTTCATCACGCCGGCCGAGTTCCGGGTCGGCGTCGAGAAGACGTGCGCCTACGCCGCGGAGGCCCGGCGCGAGGTGCCGGGCGACCACTTCGGCGTCCTCGTGAACTTCTGGCTCGACGACGACCCCGCGCGCGCCCGCGCGACCGCGGCGCCGTTCGTCCCGCGCGGCCGCGTGGACGACCGAACGCTCGCCGCTTGCACGGCCTTCGGCCCGCCCGAGCTCTTGGCCGAGCGGCTCGAGGAGTACGTCGCGGGCGGAGGCTCGAAGTTCGTCGTGCGGCCCATGGGCCCCCCCGAGCAGATGCTCGAGCAGCTCGAGCGGCTGGCCGCCGAGGTGATCCCGCCCTTCCACCGCCGCTAGATCATCGGAGGGGGCCTCGACGGGCCCTTCGAGCCTCCCCCAGAGCCCGATTGCGCGGGCGAAGCCCGCGCTCGAACCGCGGCTGATCCCACACGCCGCTGACCGCGGCACCTGCCTCAGTCGGGCTTGAGGATCTGGGCCAAGAAATTCGGGTCGATGTTCCCGCCCGAGAGCACCACGCCGACGCGCGCGCCCCGGGGGAGCGGAAGCTTCCCGCCGAGCACCGCCGCCGCGCCCACTGCGCCCGTGGGCTCGACGACCACACGCACACGGAGCGCTAACAACCGGACGGCGTCAACGATCTCAGCGTCGGTTACCAGGCTCACCCCCGTCAGCCGCTCGCGGAGGATCGGGAACGTCAGCGCCCCCGGGCTCGTGACGCGGATCCCGTCGGCGATCGTCGGCGGCGGCGGGATGGTGACCCGCTCCCCCTTCTGGAGCGAGAGGTAGGTGTCGTTCGCGGTGTCGGCCTCGACGCCGATCACCGCGATGGACGGGACGAGGCTCTTCGCCACCGTCGCGCAGCCCGCCATGAGCCCGCCGCCGCCCACCGGGGTCACGAGCGCGTCGAGCCCGGGGACGTCCTCGAAGAGCTCGAGCGCCGCCGTCCCCTGCCCCGCCATGATCGCGTAGTCGTCGTACGGCGGCACGAGCACGCGCCCCGTCTCGGACGCGATGCGCGCGGCGAGCGCCGCCCGGTCGTCCTTCATCCGGTCGTAGAAGACGATCTCGGCGCCGTACCTGCGAGTCGCCTCCACCTTCAGCGCGGGCGCGTCGGTCGGCATGCAGATGATCGCCCTGCTCCCGACCATCCGCGCCGCGAGAGCCACCCCCTGGGCGTGGTTGCCCGACGAGTACGCGACGACGCCGCGCGCGCGGTCGGCGTCGGGGAGCGAGCGGAGCTTGTTGAGCGCGCCGCGGATCTTGAAGGATCCCGCGCGCTGGAGGTTCTCGCACTTGAGGAACACGCGGTAGCCGCTCGCGTCGTCGAACGACTGCGACGCGATGGTCGGGGTGCGGTGGATCCGATCGCGGAGCCGCCGCGCCGCGGCGTAGACGTCGTCGATGCCGAACGCGGAGGCCGCACTCACGACGGCGAGATTATATACTCATCCCATGCGACGACTGCCCGCGCTCGCGCTGGTCCCCCTCCTCGCCGCCTGCTCGCTCATCTCGCTCGACCTCACGCCGCGGATCGAGCCGCTCCGCGAGCAGACGGTCGAAGGGCGTGGCCGCGCCAAGATCCTCCTGCTGGACATCTCTGGATTCCTCTCCGACGAGGGTGGTCCGCCGAGCCTCGTCATCGGCGGCCCGACCCCGCCGCGGGTGCCCTTGCTCGTGCGCGTCCGCGAGGAGCTCACGAAGGCCGCGGCCGACCCGGAGGTGCGCGCGCTCGTGGTGCGCATCGACAGCGCCGGCGGGACCGTGACGGCCTCCGACGTCATCTACCGAGAGCTCGTCCTGTTCAAGCGCGAGACCGGCCGGCCCGTCGTCGCGGTCATGCTCGACGTCGCCGCGTCCGGCGGCTACTACGTGGCGCTCGCCGCCGACACGATCATCGCCCATCCCACGTCGGTGACCGGCTCGATCGGCGTCCTCATGGTCACGCTGAGCGCCGAGGGGCTCCTGCAGAAGCTCGGGCTCTCGACCACGACGATCAAGTCGGCCGAGCGCAAGGACATGGGGAGCCCGTTCCGGGCGCTGACCGACGAGGAGCGGAGGATCTTCCAGGCGGTCATCGACAGCCTCTACGGGCAGTTCGTCGAGAAGCTCGCCGAGAGCCGGAGGCTCGGCCTCGAGACGGCGCGGAAGGTCGCCGACGGCCGGATCTACACGGCCCAGCAGGCCCTCGACCTCAAGCTGATCGACCGGATCGGCTACATGCCCGACGCCATCGAGGCGGCGAAGCGTGTGATTGGCGTGGAGGAGGCACGGATCGTCGTCTATCGCCGCCCTCGCGAATACCGCGCCACCTACTACGCGCGCTCCGAGGCGCCAGCCGCCGCCGTGGAGAGCTCGCTCGCGCGGCTCGGCGCGGCTCTGGGCGCCGGCCCGCGCTTCCTCTATTTCTGGTGGCCCTGAACGACTTCGATCCGGCCCGGTAAGATTTTGATCGGTCCCATGCCCCCGAGGCATAAACCTTCCGCCTCACAACAACCCTAGAATCGGGGCCTTACCGGCCCTCAGTCGTGTTGGTCCGATCGTTGCCCCTGTGTTTCCGGCATGTGGCTGGAACCCCGGATGCCGATCCCCCACGCCCGGCCACCCGTCAGCCGGCACCTGCTCGGCCTTGGGCTTCTCCTGGTGACGATGGCCTCGGGGTACGCGGCATCTCGCGTCTACGAGCGACCTAGCGTCGTCGTCCCCGTTCAGGAGAGCGTCGCGCCCGGATTCGAGGCGGAGGCCACCCAGGGCGACCCCTGGGCGGACGCGTTAGCGCAGTCGGCGCGCCTCAACGCCGTGGCGCGGCGCCGAGCCGAGTTCCGCGATTATTCGGTGGCGCAGAACGACGACGTCCGCTACTTCCTCGACCTCTTCACCCGCAGCCGGCGCGAGATCGTC
>Ga0209161_10002265_pt1 | contig 15805 bp, 15 predicted proteins | sample GraSoiAngelo_155_FD_186169 | JGI IMG/M metagenome (GOLD analysis project Ga0209161, IMG submission 186169) | Grasslands soil microbial communities from the Angelo Coastal Reserve, California, USA - 14_1009_13_30cm (SPAdes) (version 2) | ecosystem: Environmental > Terrestrial > Soil > Grasslands...
TCAGCGGGGATCGCGGCAAGCTGTCGGACCAGTTGGACTGGCCTTATCCCGAGCGGCAACCCCAGAGGGAGCTGCCGCCGCCACCCTCGCGCCCGGCTTCCCCGGACGGCATGGAGATCGAGGTGCCCGCCCTCACCTTCGCCAATGGGACGGGCGGCCTTGCCGATGGCGGCCGAGAGTACGCGGTCGTCCTCGACGGTGACCGAGAGACGCCGCTCCCTTGGGTCAACGTCATGGCCAACCCCGGCTTCGGCACCGTAGTCTCGGCATCGGGCTCGGCGTATACGTGGGCGGAGAACAGCCGTGAGAACCGCCTCACGCCCTTCGCGAACGACCCCGTGACTGACCCCACCGCCGAGGCCCTCTTCTTGAGGGACGAGGAAGGGGGCGACGTGTGGTCACCCACGCCGGGGCCGATGCGGCGGACCCAAGAGAGCGGCCGGTTCGTGACGCGGCACGCAGCCGGAGTCTCCCATTTCACTCATGCCTCCCATGGAATCCTGCAGGACCTCGCGGTCTTCGTGGACGCGAAGGACCCTGTGAAGTTCTCACTCCTGACCCTCACCAACCGGACCGACCGCCCGCGGCGACTGAGCGTGTTCGCCTACAACGAATGGCGCCTGGCGCCGCCGCAGCCTGGGGAGCACCTGCACGTGATGACGGGACTCGACGCGGAGACGGGGGCCGTCCTGGCCACGAACCCCTACAACCAGGAGTTCGCGGGCCGGGTCGCCTTCGCCCACGCCAGCGAGGCGCCGAGTTCGGCGACGGGAGACCGCCTCTCCTTTCTGGGACGCAACGGCTCGCTGGGGAGGCGAGCTGCCATGAACCACCACGCCCTGTCGGGCCAGTTCGGGGCCGGACTCGATCCCTGCGCCGCGCTGCAAGTCGAGATCGGCTTGGCTCCGGGAGAGAGCCGCCGCCTCGTCTTCATCCTGGGACAGGGTGGGGATCACGAGCACGCCCGCGAGCTGGTGCGCCGCCACGGCAGCGTGGCCGCCGCCGACATCGCCTTGGAAGCCGTGCAGCGGTTCTGGGCCGACACCCTGGAGACGGTCCAGGTGCGCACCCCTGACGACTCCTTCGATCTCCTCATGAACCGGTGGCTCCTGTACCAGGACCTGAGCTGCCGGCTCTGGGCGCGGTCCGGCTTCTATCAGCCGGGCGGCGCCTTCGGCTTCCGCGATCAGCTGCAGGACGCCATGGCCCTCTCCCTGGCGAGGCCGGACATTTTGCGGGCGCACATCGTCCGGGCCACGGGCCGGCAGTTCATCGAAGGGGATGTGCAACACTGGTGGCACGAGCCCTCCGGCCGCGGCACCCGCACCCGTTGCTCGGACGACCTGCTCTGGCTGCCGTACGCCGTAGCGCATTACGTGGACACGACCGGGGACCACGGCATCCTCGACGAGCTCGTTCCGTTCCTGGAGGCTCCGGTGCTCGCTGCCGGCGAGACTGAGGCCTACGGGCAGCCGCGGGGTTCCTCCCAATCGGCTTCCCTCTTCGACCATTGTGTGCGCGCCATCGACAAGGGCCTTACTGCTGGCGCCCACGGCCTTCCGCTGATCGGCAGCGGCGATTGGAACGACGGGATGAACCGGGTCGGGCACCAGGGTCGCGGCGAAAGCGTCTGGCTCGGGTGGTTCCTGCACACGGTGCTGCAGCAGTTCATCCCCCTGTGCGACACCCGGGACACGGCGCGGGCGGCGCGTTACGGGAGCGAGGCCAGCCGCCTGGCGCGCATGCTCGAGCGGGCCTGGGATGGGGAGTGGTACCGGCGGGGTTATTACGACGACGGCACGCCGTTGGGCTCGGCGCAGAACGACGAGGGCAAGATCGACTCGATCGCTCAGTCCTGGGCGGTCCTGTCCGGAGTCGCGCCCGTGAAGCACGCCGAGCGGGCCATGGACGCCGTCCGCACCCACCTTGTGCGGCGCGCAGCCCGGGTCGTGCTGGTGCTCACTCCCCCCTTCGACCAGTCGGCGCAAGACCCCGGTTACGTCAAGGGATACCCGCCCGGGGTGAGGGAGAACGGCGGCCAGTACACGCACGCCGCGGTGTGGACGGTCATGGCGGTGGCCCGGCTCGGCAACGGGGACGAGGCGGTGGAGCTGTTCCACCTGCTGAACCCGATCAACCATACGCGGAGCGCCGCGGACGTCGAGCGCTACAAGGCCGAGCCGTACGCCACCGCCGGAGACGTCTACGCTCACCCGGCCCACGCCGGGCGCGGCGGTTGGACGTGGTACACGGGCTCCGCGGGCTGGATGTACCGCGCGGGCCTGGAGAGCATCCTCGGCCTCAAGCGCCACGGTGCGAGCTTCGAGCTGGATCCCTGCATCCCCGCGGCCTGGCCCGAGTATTCCATCGTGTGGCGTTTCGGCCGCACCGGCTATGAGATCTCCGTTTCCAACCCGGAGCACCGCTGCCGGGGGATCGCGGAGGCTGAGCTGGACGGCAACCCCGTGGATTCCGCCGCCATCCCCCTCGTGGACGATGGCGCCACGCACCGGGTGCGCGTGGTGGTGGGGGAGCAGGCGCAGGGCAAGCCGAGGACAGCCCGGTGGGGGACGGCGGCGCGGGCGTAAAGCCGCTGGCCGCGGGAGCGATGGAGCCGTCCGGAAGACCGTCTGAAAGGGCTTCGCCTAAGCGTCAACGGACGCTCTTCCCCTGCCGCAGCCGAGCCCGCAGGCCCGGCGTGGGCGGAAACCCGCTGTGAATCCAAAATGCCACCTGCGTGATGTACTTCTCTTGCCGACGTCCCCGGTCCCAGGCGCCGAAGAGCCGGATTCGGTACGCCCCGCCGCCCCACCGCTGCTTCTTCTCAGCATTCATTAAGCCAGAAGAGTTCTGCAAACTGAACAAACTGCCTGAAGTTTAGCGGTCGTCAGACGCCTGACAAAATTGTCAGGTACCTCTATTATGTGCTACAGCAAATCTGAATCGGGTAGTAAAAACCGGCGTAGCATTGATCAAACTGCCTTGAATGCCCCCAAAAATACCCACAGCGCGCCTCCTGATTTCTTGGTACCGATTGGTGGGTTGAGAAAGTGGTCTGTTTTGGTGACTTTTGAGGCCCTGGCGCCGTAGCCAAGTGGTAAGGCAGAGGTCTGCAAAACCTCTATTCGTCGGTTCGATTCCGACCGGCGCCTCTAAGTAAGACAACAACTTACGCGTTTCCACGCCGATGGTCTGGCATATTTTTTGGCACGTAAATCCGAGAAAGGGGTTGTAGCGCCATAAAACTCTCAGTCTTCTGCGGCGTGAGCGTCGATGGCTTTCTGGCCCGGCCAGACCATGCGCTCGATTTCTTGGATGCGGGCGGGCAGGAGCCTCACGGCTTTGAGGAATTCTACGGCAGCGTCGATGTGGTCGTCATCGGCAGGAAGACCTTCGAAGTTGTACTGAAATTTGGGTCGTGGTCTTACGGAAAGAAGCCGGTATTTGTACTGAGCAGCCGTCCGCTCGACTTCTCATCAGTCAAAGGCGGCGTGGTCGAGCAGATGTCGGGAGAACCGGCCGAAATCGTAAGGCAGCTCAAGTCCCGCGACTTCAAACATGCTTATATAGACGGCGGCGTTACCATTCAGAGATTTCTTGCAGCGGGATGTATTGACCGACTGGTGATCACACGCGTGCCAGTACTGATCGGTGCAGGTATTCCGTTATTTGGCCCGGTACCACGCGACATCAGTCTTCGTCATGTGGCTACGCGCTCCTATAAAGGTGGCCTGGTACAGAGTGAATACGAAATTGGCGCTGAGGCACAGATACAGTGAACGAGCAATCATCGTCGGTACCGAGGGAAATTGAAGCCCACTATCTAGAAGCCCGGAGCCTTCTTCTCAGGGCCTCCCAGTCGCCACCGTGAGGTTGTCCACCCACATCGTCTGATCGACCGGCGACCCGTCCCCGATGTACGGGGCGACCAGGAGCTGATTGAACTTCATGGTGGGATGCGCACCGGTTCGCAGCAGCACGTTCGCGTGCTCGATCACGAGCTGCCCGTCGAACCAGTAGCGCACGATCCCGTCCGGTACGCCCCTGCTGTTCGCGACGGAATTGAGCTGGAAGTAGGCTTCCACGAAATGCCAGGTGCCCTTGTAGCCCGTCCCCGGGCTCGGTAGGAACGACGGCTGCGACGCCTTCCAGACCTTCCCGTTGTTGTACAGCCCGCCGCCCAGCAGGTAGCAATCTGTGGGATACCCGTCCGCGTTCCCGTTGCAGCCCCCGGCCGCCCGATTCTCGGTGAGCGCCGTGAGATCCTGAAGGATGTGACTCTGATCGATGTTCACGCCGTCCTGCAAGGCGAGGACCGGGATGCCGCCGTTCTGGTAGTTGTGCTCGACGTACGTGGTCAGATGGGTAAACGACGGCCCCGTGTACGGGTTGTCCTCGTTCGTCAGAAACTGGAACTCGTGGGGTTGGTACAGCTGGCCCGACCCGACCCAGCTGGCGCTGTATTTCACCCAGTAGCTCAGGTAGACCGACTCGGTCTCCGTGAACAAGTGCCGCGCGGCGCCGCCCCACGTAGGGGTCGTCGCGCCCGCCGGGAAGTGCGCCTCCAGGGCGCGAGTGCTGCCCGTGATGTGCTCGGCCGTACTCGTGGCTATCGCCAGGTTGTCGTACCACCCTCGTGAGGCGAGGGCGTCGTCCTCGAACGTTTCCTGGAACAGGATCGTAGCGCTGGAGGGCTGAGCTGGCGCGCTCGGCGGTTTGCACGCGACGGCCGCGAGCACGAGGGGCGCGAGCAGGGCCAGCCAATGTCGGTACGACATTCGTGTCGGGGCCGCCTTTTCGGGCGCGTGCGGGCGCGACCCTATGCGTAGCGTCCCCGCCCCGATCGAGACCGTGACCCCGCTCACCCCTTGCGCGGTCTGCTGTTCCGGGCGTTACGTGTTGCTCGAGCCTCCACAGGAGAAGGCCGTGCTATCACCGCGCACCCGGACTCTCGCCACAGGTCTTGCCGCCCTCGTCACCTTTGCCGCCCTGGCGCTGGCGCCCGACGCCGTCCCAGCCGCCGGCCAGGCCGTGTGGGAGCACCTCGGCATGCGGCGGGTGAACTTCCGCCTGGATCACGACGTCATCCTGGCTGCGAGTGAAGGCCGGTTCCGCAGCGTCCGCATCGTCGTCGCAGGCGGGGACCTGGAGCTATTCGACGTGAAGATCACGTTCGGGGACGGCGAAACGTTTTCCCCCGCCACGCGGCTGTATTTCAAGGAGAACTCGCGCAGCCGCACGATCGATCTGCCCGGCGCCGCGCGCATCATTCGGCGGATCGATTTCTATTACCGGAGCGTGCCGGGCGGCGGGCAGGGCAAGGCGATCGTGCACGTGTACGGCCGGAGGTGACGCCATCACAAGGACTTAGCGTGCACTGCGTCCGGGAACCACCTCGGCTTTGTTGTTCGCCGCCACCCTCGAATTGCATATTGGTGCCCCCCTGCTCCGCGGCATGGCAGCCGGCATGAAGCAAGTCTGGATCTTCAGGATCGTGCATCAGGACACGGGCAAACCCGCACAGGGCGTGCCCGTGACGGTGCTCGAGCCCTCCGGAAACGCCGCTGGCTACTGGGTGAGCGAGGCGGACGGGACCGTCGCGATCCCGCGGCGCGACGTGCCGAAGCTGCGACTGCGGGTCGGGCTCCGCACCGAGGATCCGATCGAGCTCGACACGGCGACGCTCGGCGACGAGCCGATCCCGCTCGCGGCGCCGAGCCGGCTGCCGCCGACGAGTGGTGGGACTCGGGACGTGGGCGAGCGTGATCTCCAGGCGGCGTCGCCCCCTCCCCCGCGCGGCGCCGAGCCGCACGACGTGCCCGGGCATGTGCTCTACTTCCAGCGGCTCGTGCTGTTCTCGGAGGGCGCGCCGGCGGCTCCGGCGGGCCGCGACAGCGTGGCCGACTTCTTCGCGGTTCCCGCGGACGCCGCGACGCCGATGCGCTATGGGGCGCTCGTCGAGATCGAGGAATACTGGCAGTCGCTCGGCGTATTGTGGGGGGAGCTGCTCTACAGCGTGACCCTCACGCCCGGCGACGAGGCCCGCCTCGCGGTGCTCGACGGGCGCTGGCGCCGGGAAGCCGAGGCGCGGGAGCGCCCGCTCCAGATTCTCGCCCGCATGGTGGGCAGCTCGATGCTCGGCGACCTGACGACGGCGCTGCGGCCCGAGTTGCAGCTCGACCCCCTGACGTTGCTCGAGCCCGGGTTGGAGACGGCGGCGACCGACACCGTGCAGATGATCCGGGAGCGGACCGAGCGGATGAGCCAGGCGCTGCGGCGCCGGCCGCTCGGCGTGGTGGACGTCCACGCCGAGGCGCCGGCCACGGCGGCCGTTCGCACGGTGCGCAACACCGCGACCGACCGGCTCGTGACGTTCCACTTCTTCGAGCCGCTGGAGCGCTTCCGGGTCGCCGTCCGCAGCCCGCGCGCGCGGCCCGTGATCTTCGTGCCGTTCCGGCTGCCCAACGTCGCCACGCCGGATGTGGTGCGCCGCTTCGGCTACATCTTCCGCCGCACCCTGCTCGACCGCGGCCTGCTCCCGGACCTCGAGCGGCTGCTCAACTCGGACGACGGCTGGCCCCGCAAGGGCAGCCGACTGCTCGAGCACATCGAGGGCAACCTCCTCTACTACTCGACGGCGATCATTTCGGCAGGCGATCCGGCCGCCCGGCACATGGCGCTCGCGAAGCTTCGGGACCCGGCCGGCCGCCCGCTCACGGACGTGGTCGAGAACATGGTGCTGGGCCGCGTCGGCAGTGCCATTGCGTTGCCGCTCCGCTCGGCCGCACAGATTCCGAAGGAGTGGCGCGACGCCCTCGATGCGTACGCGAAACGACCGCCGCGGGTGAACGAGGCCTTCACCGTCACGATCCCCCACCCGGGTGTGTGGGTCACGGCCCAGTCGCACGAACCGATGCAGCAGGTGCAGTCGGAGCGCGCCGCCGGATAATCGTGGTCGCGCTCTGCGAGCCACGATGAAGCTCCCGGTCCTCCTCTACCATAAGATCGATCGCATCCCGCCCGGGGCCCGCTACCCGCGGAGCTATGTCACTCCGGAGCGGTTCGAGGCGCAGCTCGCGTTCCTGCGGCGGCGGGGCTACGAAAGCATTTCCTTCGCGGACTATCTCGCCTACCGCCACGGTGCCGGACGGCTGCCACGCCGCCCAGTCATCGTCACCTTCGACGACGGCTACCGCTCCAACCGGGATGTTGCGCTCCCCCTGTTGCAGCAGTACGGCTTCCGGGCCACGATTTTCCTCGTGGCGGAGCGCATCGGCGGGACCAACACGTGGGACCCGGATGAGATCCAGGAGCCCCTGCTCGACGCCGCGGCGGTCCGCGCGATGCAGGCGCGGGGCATCGAGTTCGGATCGCACTCGGCGACGCATGCCCGGCTGACGGCGCTCGACCGGGCCGCTGTGCTCAAAGAGCTGCGGGACTCGCGCGCGCTGCTCGGTACGCTGCTCGGTCGCCCTGTCCAGGTGCTCGCGTACCCGTACGGCGCGCATAACGCCCCGTCGCGCCACCTGGCCGCCGAAGCGGGCTACGAGGCCGCGGTGGCCATCCGCCGTCGCATGAACGGCGATGACACCGATCTCTTCGCGCTGCGGCGGATCCCTGTGACCTCGGAGACCTCCGTGGCGCGGTTCGCCTGGGACCTGTTCCGGCTCAGCTGGTTCTACGGGACGTGAGAGGCCGCGGAAGGGGGAACCCTGAAGGACTCCCTGACGGTCGGGGGGAAGCGCGGTGAGGATCGCCCTGCTCACCACGGCGCGGGCGTGGCGCGGCTCGGGGACCAGCTTCACCCACATCGCCCAGAGCCTGGCGGCGCGCGGGCACGTGCTGCAGCTCTTCTCCGCCGCCCCTGCGGTGACGGCGGAGCTGGCGGCGCGAGGCCTGCGGGCGCGGGAGCTCCCGATCCGACACAGCGGCTTCACGGAAGCGCGGGCGCTCGCGCGCGCGCTCGATGAGTTCGCGGCGGAGGTGGTGATCGCGGACAAGCCGCGCGACCTGCGGCTCGGCGCGCTGGCCTCGCTCGGCCGCTCGTTCGCGCTCGTGTATCGCCACAACGTGGGCGCGGCGGCGCCACCGCGAGACCTGACGGTGCGGCTCGCCTACCGCCGCGTCCGGATGACGATCTTTCTCACCCACGCGGGCGAGCGGGAGGCGCTCGCGCGGGCGCCCTTCATGGGCCGGCCGCCGCGCCGCGTGATCTACGAGGGCGTGAACCTGGAGCGGTTTCGGCCGGATCCGGCGGCAGGTCGCGCCTTCCGGGAGCGGCAGCGACTGGGCGACGGCCCCTCGGTGCTCGCCGTGGGCGCGCTGGAGCGCGAGAAGCGCTACGGCTGGCTACTGGGGGCGCTCGCCCGCCTCCCGGAGCCCCGCCCCCGCCTCGTCGTGTGCGGTGATGGCGGGCTCGCCGATGCGCTGCGCGCGCAAGCCGAGCGGGAGCGATTGGACGTGCGCTTGCTGGGGCAGGTGACGCCGCGCGAGCTCGCGGGTGCCTACAACGCGGCCACGTGCGTGGTGCACGGCTGTGACGTCGAGACGTTCGGCATTGCGGTCGCGGAGGCCATGGCCTGTGCGCGGCCCGTGGTCGCGGTCGCGGGCGGTGGCATTCCCGAGGTGCTGGGGGGAACCGGTGTGCTCGCCCCGGCGGACGACCCTGCGGCGTTTGCCCGCGCCCTCGGGGAGCTGCTCGCCGATCCCCAGCGCCGCGACGCGCTGGGCGCAGCGGCGCGGGGGCGTGCGCTCGCCCGCTTCTCGCTCGAGCGGATGGGATCGGAATACGGAGAGGCGCTGGAAGCGATCGCCTAACCGGTCGCGGTGGCCCCCACCGGCTCGGCCGGCACGGTGTTGACGATCACCCCTTCGCCGAGCGAGATGCCCGGGCCGGCGGCGCTGCCGTCCCAGCCGAAGTACGCTTCCTCCCCGTGCTCGCTCAGGTCGAGCCCCGCGAGCTGCTCCCGGACGCCCGCCCGGGTACCGAACACGGCCTGGACGAGCGTCAGGATGAGGACGGTGCCGACCACGGCGATCGCGATCGCCGCGAGCACGGCGAGCAGCTGCACGCCCATTTGATGGAAGTTGCCGGCGAGCCAGCCGTCCGCCCCGCCGGGGTTGACGGCCTTGGAGGCGAACACGCCGGTGAGCATCGCCCCAGCCACTCCTGCGAGTCCGTGGCAGGAGAACACGTCGAGCGAGTCGTCCAGGCGCGTGGTCGCGCGGATCTGGATCGCGGTGTAGCTCACGAGGGCCGAGAGGGCGCCCACGGCGATTGAGGCGGGCACGCTGATATAGCCGGCGGCGGGCGTGATTCCCACGAGGCCCACTACGAGCCCGGTCGCGGCGCCGACCGCGGTGGCTTTTCCCGTCCGGAAGACGTCCAGCGCCGCCCACGTGACGAGCGCCGTCGCGGCCGCCGTGTTGGTGTTCGTGAACGCGACGGCCGCCAGGCCGTTCGCGGCGAGCGCCGAGCCGGCGTTGAACCCGAACCAGCCGAACCACAGCAGCCCCGCACCGAGCAGCACGAGAGGCACGTTGTGGGGGACGATGGGCACGCGCTTGAAGTCCTTCCGCGGCCCGAGCATACGGGCCGCGACCAGCGCCGAGAATCCGGCGCTGATGTGCACCACCGTGCCGCCCGCGAAATCCAACGCTCCGCGCGACTGGAGCCACCCACCCGCGCCCCACACCCAGTGGGCGAGCGGGTCGTACACGAGGGTCGCCCAGAGGACGAGAAAGACCACGTAGGCGCGGAAGCGCATCCGCTCGACGATCGCCCCCGAGATGAGAGCGGGCGTGATGATCGCGAACATCCCTTGGAACATGGCGTGCGCCTGCAGCGGGATCGTGGCGGCGTAGGCCGCGTCGGGCTCGACCCCGACGCCCTTGAAGCCGAGCCAGGCGAGCCCGCCCCACAACGGTGAGCCGTGACCGAACGCGACGGAGTAGCCGACGAGCACCCACTGCACCCCGATCACTCCCAGCGCGACCACGCTCATCATCATCGTGTTGAGCGAGTTCTTCGGCCGGACCAGGCCGCCGTAAAAGAACGCCAGGCCGACCGTCATCAGCATCACCAGAGCGGTGGAGGCGAGAACCCAGGCGGTATCGCCGCTCGAGATGGCGGCGGCGTCGACGAGGAGCAGCGGCACCCTCATTTCTCCTCCTCGCCGGAGGCGGCGCCGGCGTGCTGGGCGCTTTCCAGCGCCGCGCGTTGCACCTCGTCCGCGTTCACGGCCGTGAGCGCGGCGTTGTCGAGCTCGCCCGTGCGAATGCGAACCACCCGCTCGATGGGTTGCACGAAAATCTTGCCGTCGCCGACTTCGCCCGTGCGGGCCGCCGAGAGGATGGCTTTGATGCATGGCTCGACGAAGGGCTCGGAGCACACCATCTCGATCTTCACCTTCTCGTGGAACTCCATGACGACGGTGGTGCCGCGGTACTGCCCGAAGATCTCCTGCTCGCCGCCGTGGCCGCTCACGCGGCTGAGCGTGATGCCGGTGACACCGGCGCGAAACAGCGCCGCCTTCACCTCGGGGAGGCGTTCGGGGCGCACGATGGTGGTGATGAGTTTCATGGATCCCAAGCTAGCCCATGTGTTGTCTGCTGTCAACGAAAATGTGCACCAACTGCAACAAATGAATGACACTGCCAAGCAGGTCCGCTTTAATCGTCTGCATGACGCTCTCGCGATCGTGCATCACGTGCACTTTTTGAGCCACGGGATGCCTGATCACCTCAATCCGCTAGCTTAGCTGGCACGGCCTTGCGGGCCCGGGTCGGCTCGGTTCACCCACGGAGGTGTCCCTATGCGTGCGGTCACACGGTTCCTGGCGGTTCTGGGCGTGCTGCTGATCGTGACCATGCCGGCACTGTCGGCACAGCACCCGCAGACGCGAGACGGGTTCTGGATCGGGTTTGGGTTCGGCTACGGATCAAGACACGAGACCTGCACCGGCTGTGGGAGCACGAACGACGGAGGGGTGACAGGCTTCCTGAAGCTTGGCGGAACCCTGAGCAAAAGCGTGCTGCTCGGCGGTGCCGTTAACGCCTGGACCAAGTCAGAGAGCGGCGTGACGGAGTCGCTCGGCAACGTCACCGCATCCGTGTACTACTATCCGGCGCCCGCGTCGGGCTTATTTCTCACAGGTGGCCTGGGGCTCTCCGACTACCGCCTCAGCGACGGTGGATCTATCACCGGCGCCGGCTGGGGCTTTACAGTTGGCACCGGGTACGACATCCGCGTTGGACGGAACGTGTCGCTGACGCCGGTGGTCAACTTCGCATACGGCCACGTGGGGGACCTGAGCTCGGGTGGGACGACCGTCGATGCGGGGTGGAAGCAGAGTGTGATCGATTTTGCGCTTGGCGTCACGTTCCATTGACCGTGCTCGACGCTACGGCGCACGGTAGGTCGAAGGCCCGGCTCGGCCGGGCCTTCGTGCGTTCGCTGCGCCAACCAGAGGAGGTCTCCGTGCGCGTCACGCCTCGTTTATCGTGCTCGGTCGTTGCGCTGGTGCTGCTCGCGAGCTCCACGGGCGCGGCGCAGTATGCCCAAACCAGGGAGGGGTTCTGGATCGGACTGGGGGGGGGCTGGGGAGACGCGGTGCTGTCCTGCAGCCCCGGCTGCTTTTTTGACCGCGCCGCGAAGGGCGGCGGGCTGAGCGGCTTCGTAAAGCTCGGGATGACGCTGCGCCCGGACGTCCTCCTCGGGGCGGAGTTCAACGCCTGGACGAAAGACGTCAATGGCACGCGGGAGTGGGTCGGCAACGTGTCGGGAGCGGTCTACTACTACCTGACCCCGAGCGGAGGTCTCTTCCTCAAGGCCGGGGCGGGCTACGCCACCTTCCAGCCCGGTGGCAGTACGCCTGCCGCGCGCGGGGTCGGCGTCATCGCGGGTGCCGGTTACGACATCCGGATCGCGCCGAACGTATCGCTCACACCTGTCGGCAACTTCTATTTCGGCAGCGATGGCGAGACAACGGTCGGCAGTCCGCCGCTCACCGCGTCCGTGAAGCACAGCGTGTTCGAGCTCGGGGTGGGGATCACGTTGCACTGAGGGTGGGCTCGGCCTGCCCGGGAGGAGCCTGCGTGGGATGGGGCCTGAAATGGGCGCCGCAGTGCGCGCTGCTGGTGCTCGCGGTCGCCCGGCCGCTCGCCGCGCAGCTACCCGAGGCCGACGAGGCATTCCGCCGGGGGGACTACCGGGCGGCGCGTGCCGGCTACGAGCGGGTGCTGGCGGGGGATTCCCTCAACGTGCGCGCCCTCTATCGCCTGGCGATCCTGGACAGTTGGGACGGCAAGCTGGCGCGCGCGCTCGCGCGGTTCGCGCGCCTGCGCCGGCTCGAGCCGAAGGACGAAGACATCCAGGTGTCGCAGGCCCAGGTGCTCGCGTGGACCGGCGACACGCGGTCATCGGAGGCGCTGTACGACTCCGTGCTGGCGCGCGCGCCACGGCGGGCGGACGCGCTGGCTGGCCGCGCGCGCGCGGTGGCGTGGAGCGGCGACCTCAACCGTGCCGAGCATCTGTGGCGCGCCGCGCTCGAGCAGTTTCCCGATGATCCCGAGCTCTTGATCGGCCTCGCGCAAACGCTGTACTGGGAGGGTCAGCCGACCCTGGCGGAAGCGTACGCCGCGCGGGCTCGGGCCGTGGCCCCGGGAGACCGCACCGCGCGCGAGCTGCAACGCCTGGTGCGCGCGGCCCTGCGTCCCGAGGCCCGGACCACGGTCGACGGAGCGGGGGATTCGGACGACAATGCCTTCGTTGCGCAGGAAGGCTCGCTCATCACGCCGCTCGGCGGCGACCTGCGCGGCGCTCTGCACGCCGGTTGGCGACACGCCACGCGCCTCGCCAGCGAGGGGACGAGCTACGGAGGGGGCGGCTATATCATCGCTCCGCTGGGCAAGGGCGCGGTGGTGCGCGCGGGCCTCGGCGTGCGGCGGCTGGTGCCGGACGTGGGAGCGGCGCGCACCCCGGTCACCGCTCAGCTGGGCCTCGGCATCCGGCCGGCGCGGTACGCCGCGGCGAGCCTCGGGTACAGCCGCACGGCGTTCGACGAGACCGCGCTCCTCATCGAGCGGGGCTTCGTGATCGACGCGGTGGACCTGAGCTTCGACGTTTCGCCGTCGCCTGACTGGTCGGTATCGGGCGGGGGCGGGGGCGCCTGGATCTCGGACGGCAATCGCCGCTACTCGGCGGTCGCCGCGGTGCTCGCGCGCGTGCTCCCCGGACTCCAGGTCGGTCCCTTCGCGCGGATCCTGGGGTACCGCACGAACCCCTCGAACGGCTACTTCGCGCCGGACCGCTTCTCGGTGATCGAGGCGCGCCTCGTCTACGCCCTGCAACGCAGCCGTTGGGGCGTGCGCCTGGACGGAGGAGTCGGCACCCAGCAGGTCTTCGAGGGGGCCCCCCACCAGACCGAGTGGCACGTGGGCGCCGCGCTGTCGCGCGGGTGGGGCGCCAACAACGAGATCGCCGTGGTGGGCTCGATTACGAACAGCGCGGGTGCCACGTCGACCGCGGGCGTGCGGTCGGAAGAGTTCCGCTACCGCGCGCTGGGCCTGAGGTTCACCCAGGGACTGTAGCGGCGGACGAGACCGCCACGGCGCCGCCGCAGGAGCTGCCCGCACCCGCCGTGCACCCGAAGCAGTGCGGTCCGATCTCGATGTCCCGGCTTTCCAGGGCGGCGCGCTCGGCATCGAAGATCGTGCGTGGCACCGCCGCGGAGACGGGAAGCTCGAGCATCTGGTTGAAGTCGCAGTCGTACAACGTCCCATCCCAGCCCACCGAGAGGGTATTGCGGCACATCACGCCCGCCGCCGCTCGGGGATTGTAGGCGTTCACGAGCCGGGTGAGGTACTCCTCGGTCCGCCCCTGCTCCTCGAGGAAGGCGAGGAAGCGGCTGATGGGCATGTTGGTGATGGTGTACAGGTGGTCGAACTCGATGTCGTGGCGCCGCTGCAGCTCGCGCTTCCAGTCCCGCTCGAGCGCCGCCTGGCTCCCCGGCAAGTACGTCCCCACGGGGTTTGTCACGAGGTTGAGGACCAGCCCGGTCCCCTTTCCATAGCCGAGGGCGTTGAGGCGCCGCAGCCCGACGATCGACGCCTCGAAGACCCCCTCCCCACGCTGCGCGTCCGTTTCCCGCGCCTGGTAGTATGGCAGCGAAGCGATGACCTCCACGCGACGAGCGGCGAGGAGCGCCGGGATGTCCGCGTAGTTCGGCAGCAGGATGGCGGTCAGGTTGCAGCGATGCGTGACGTGAGCCCCGAGCGCGGCCGCGCGCGCCACGACTTCCCGGAAGTCGGGGTGCAGCTCCGGCGCGCCGCCCGTGATGTCGAGCGTGGGAATGCGCGCCCTCTCGAGAAAGGAGAGACACGCCTCGAGGACCGGGCGTGGCATCTCCTCGACGCGATCCGGCCCGGCGTCCACGTGGCAGTGGCGGCAGGTCTGGTTGCATCGCTTCCCGACGTTGATCTGGAGGATCTCGATCGTGGTGGGGCGGAGCGGGTACAGGTCGGAGGAGCGGAGCGCGTCGGCGAAGCTCCGCGGCAGGGGAGTGCGGGCCAGCAGGTCGCGCTGCGCGGCCCCGCTGGCGAGCGGGCTGCCCTGCTTGCGGAGCGTCGGGAGCACGCGTCCCATGAGTTACATCCCCAGCTCGTCCACGTGATTGAGCATCTGTACACCGTGCACCAGCGAGGAGCCGCCTCGGATCGCCGCGGCGACGTGCACCGCCTCGGTCATCTGCTCGAGGTTGGAGCCCTTCTCCAGAGCGTCTCTCGAATAGGCATCGATGCAATACGGGCACTGCACGGCGTGCGCCACGGCGAGCGCGATGAGCGACTTCTCCCGCGTCGTCAACGCCCCCTCGCTGAACACGGCGCCGTACCAGTCGAAGAACTTCTTGGCGAGCTCGCGGGCGCCGCGCTCGATCTCGCCGAAGCGGGGGAGATCGTGGTGGTGATAGTAGTGCGGGCGATCAGGCATCGGGGACTCCGCGTTCGCTAGGGGTACGCTCCGAACGGCTCAGCGGGATGCTGCCGAATAATACCTCACGGCAGATCTCCCTTGTGGTGCAGCCGCCGCGCCGCATCGAGCCCCAGCCTGCGCAGCAGGTCGAGGGCCTGGGCCTGCCACCGGGGCGACAGGCCGCTCACGGCCCGGCGCATCGCGGCGGCATGGGGCGGAAAGACCCGTGCGATGAGGCGCCGGCCCGCGGGCGTGAGCGCGAGCAGGACCTCGCGGCGGTCCTTCGTACCGGGGCGGCGCCGTACCAGGCCGCGCACCACGAGCTTGTCCACCACGTAGGTCGTGCTGCTCGACTCCACCAGGATGCGCCGCTGCACCTCGCAGACTGGCAGCTCCCCCTTGTGGTACAGCACCTCCAGCACGCCGAACTCGGTCGTGCCGAGGTCGAAGCGGGCGATGCTGGCCCGCGAGTGGCGCTCGACCGCGTCGAACGCCCGGGCGAGCACGACCCACAGCATGAGCCCCGTGTCGCCGGGGACGGTCGTCTTGGATGCCATCATCCGTCGGAACCTCCTCGGGAGCCGAATTGTTCCTCGAATTAGAGTATCTCGAATTCTAGATATATCACGGAGGTGCAACATGGTGGCGGATCTGGGATTGTTGGCCCTGCGGCTGGCGCTCGGCCTGGTGTTTCTCGGCCACGGCACGCAGAAAGCGTTCGGCGCGTTCGGCGGGCCGGGCTTCGCGGGCGCCACGGGGTTCATCGGCAGCCTGGGCTTCCGCCCGGCGCGGTTCTGGGCCGCCCTGGCGGTCGGCGGGGAGCTCGCCGCGGGG
>Ga0209161_10002266_pt1 | contig 15805 bp, 14 predicted proteins | sample GraSoiAngelo_155_FD_186169 | JGI IMG/M metagenome (GOLD analysis project Ga0209161, IMG submission 186169) | Grasslands soil microbial communities from the Angelo Coastal Reserve, California, USA - 14_1009_13_30cm (SPAdes) (version 2) | ecosystem: Environmental > Terrestrial > Soil > Grasslands...
GCGATCCGGGCAGCGCCCGCCCTCGACGCACGGTGGCAGACGGCGGGCTCCGCGCACGAGACGTCGCTCGTCGACCGGCTCACGCGGAGCGAAAAGACATCGCTCCTTTTCGTGCCCGATTCGGTGACGACCCAGCCGGCCGGGCTCGCGACCCTCGTCATCGTCCTCCCGGGACTCGGCAACGACGGCCGTGATCTGGCGCAGGAGTTCGTGTCCGCCGCGGAAGAGCACCGCTGGCTCTTGCTCGCGCCGAGCCCCGACTACGACCCCATGGCGAATGAGTCCCTGACGCTCGCCGATCTGCGGGTCGACGAATCGCTGGTCGCGCTCGCCGACCAGATCATGGCGCAACCGCGGTTCCACATCGCGCCGGCCATCGACGTCGTCGGCTTCTCGCGCGGCGCCCAGAGCGCGCATCGGTTCGCGCTTCGTCATCCCGAGCGCGTCGCCGCGCTCGCAACCCTCTCGGCGGGCACCTACACCATGCCGACGAGCTCGGAGCCATACCCGCTCGGCATCGGCGACTTCACCCTTTGGAACCACCAGCGCCCGTTTGATGCCGCCGCTCTGCGGCGGGTCCGAATCTTCGTGGGCGTCGGCGGCGCCGATGCGAATCCAGCGGATGTCGCGCGCGCCTGGGACGACGTCGGCGGTACGACTCGCCTCGAGCGCGCCACGCGTTTCGCCCAGGCGCTGCAGCAGCTGGGCGTTCCTTCCCGCCTCGAGAGCTATCCCGGGATCGGCCACGCGTTCGTGCCTGCCATGCGTGACGACACTGTCGCCTGGTTTCTCGGGAGGCCCTAAGCCCGCTACCCGGCGAGGATCGCTGCGTAGCTCGCCGGGTCGGTCGCGCCTTCGGTGTTCACCACCGCGACCTGCGAGTGAGGAGTGATGCCCAATCGGGCGCGAAGCATCCCGTCCGCAGAGGCGACGAGAGCACCGGCGAGGCCCGCGGCGCCTGAGGCACCGGCTATGACCCCTCTTCGCGCGAGCTGGCGCACCGCGGCGGCCGCCTCGTCGTCGGTGACGACCATTGCGGCGTCGACTCCCGCGAGAAGGATCGGCCAGGCCACGAGCGACGCGCTCTGACAGCGAAGGCACCCCATGACCGTCTGCGTGTCCGGGACTGACACCGGCGCACCCGACCCGAACGACAGCGCGATCGCGTTCGAGCCTTCGGGCTCGACCACAACGACCTTTGCGGTGGCCGAGACGCGGCGCAGGCTCGCAGCGGCCGCTGCCGATAGCCCGCCGACCCCCGCCTGCACGAACAGAAGATCCGGAGGCCGGAGGATCTGTTCGAAGAATTCCTCGAAGAGCGTGCCGTAGCCCGTCATCACATCGCTCGCGAACCGCCGGTCCTCATCGGAGGCCTCGGCGCCGACCGTGTCTGGGCAATACCAGTGACCGCGTGCGCGCGCAGTGGCCCGCGCCGCAGCGACGGCGTCGTCGTAGCTGCCGTCGACCAGCTCCACCGTCGCGCCGTGACCTTTTATCGAGTCGATGCGGCTGGCCGCGCTGTCCGCGGGGAGCAAGACCACGCACCCGCAGCCGAGAGCCTCCGCGAGTGCGGCGACCGCGCGTCCGTGATTCCCGTCGCTCGCGGTACACAGTGTTGGTGGGCCGAGCCCGCGCGCGATGCGGGAGAGGTCGGGGAACGCGATGAGCGCATCCGGTGAAAGACCGGCGACGGCCTTCACGCGCTCGTGGAGCGCCCACGAGCTCCCGAGAAGCTTGAACGATGGAAGTCCCAGCCGCTCCTGCTCATTCTTCACCGCGATCCCGGCCACTCGGTGGGTTCGCGCTAACTCCGGCATCGCGACCACCGGTGTCGGCGCATATCCGGGCATCGTGCGGTGAAATGAGATCGGTCGCGTTGCCCCTGTCGGCGGCCCACCGTATCCGCGTTCCCGCCGCGGGTTTGGGACCAGGCGCGCATGGCCCGGGGTGCTCACGTCCCCATGTTCGCTGGTGCCCGCATGGAAGGGGAACCACTCACGTGGACGCACGATGAAACGATCGGCGACCGCGTCGACGCGCCGGAGCATCCTGTTTGACACAACCGCGCCGTGAGTCGTCCCTAGTGTCTTCAAGAATTCATGAAATCGCCTCATCGGGATCTCCCCGCGGTCCGCGCACATGACACGAGCCAGCCGCTTCATCGCTTTAAAGCCGAGCTCTTCAAGACTCTTGGTCATCCGCTGCGCATCCAAATCCTCGAGATTCTTCGCTCAGGCGAGGCCAGCGTCCGCGACCTGCTGCGCGAACTCGGCGTCGAGCCGTCCACCGCGTCTCAGCAGCTCGGCGTCTTACGCGCCCGAGGCATCGTTGAAAGCAGGCGTAGCGGAGCCACGGTCCTTTATCGCCTCCGGGATCCCCTTATGGTCGAGCTGCTTGATGTGGGGCGCCGCGTCTTCGCCAATCAGGTCCTGGACCTGCAACATTTGCTCGACGTCCAGGAGCGCGAAGAAGATGCGCACCGGACTAGTTCGGTGAAGAAGCCCGGTCGCCGTCGCCGTCAAGCGGCGCACCGGGCCTCATAACTCGTCGGACCCCAATTCCAGATGCTCACCGGTCCCCTCCCCGGTCTTGTTCTCACCTGGCAGATCGACGGCCTGAGCGCATTCTTTGCGCTCGTCATCCTCTCGATCAGCGCGGTGACGGGAATCTATGCGCTTGGAAACGGCCGACATCACGCTTCGTTCCCCGGCAGCGGTGGGCTCTACGTGCTGTTCGTGTTCGCGATGCTCGGTGTGGTCGTCGCCGGCGACGCCTTCACCTTCTTGATCGCGTGGGAGACGATGTCTCTCGTTTCCTTCGCACTCGTTCTCACCGAGCATCGCAGGGAGGAAGTTCGCCGCGCCGCGTGGGTGTACGTCGTGATGACCCACACCGCGACTGCGTTCATCGTCTCGGCCTTTCTCCTTCTCGCACGTGGTAGCGGCTCGCTTGTTTTCGCCGAATGGACCGCGCACGCGTCCGCGTCTGACGCCGGTATCGCGAGCGTCATCTTCGTCCTCGGGCTCGTGGGCTTTGGCACAAAGGCCGGCATGATCCCGCTTCACATCTGGCTTCCGCAGGCGCATCCCGTCGCACCGGCACATGTGTCCGCGCTCATGTCCGGCGTGATGATCAAGCTGGGGATATACGGGCTTCTGCGGCTGTCGTTCGACTGGCTCGCACCGGGACCGGCCTGGTGGGGTGCGCTGATCCTCGGCCTAGGCGCGGCTTCAGCGGTGCTCGGCGTGCTCTACGCGCTCATGGAGCACGACCTGAAGCGCTTGCTGGCGTATCACAGCGTGGAGAACATTGGCATCATCCTTTTCGGAGTCGGGGCGGCGGTCATGGCGCGCGCTCTCGGTCTTGGCGCGATCGTCGCCCTTGCGCTCTCGGCGGCCCTCTTTCATGTCGCGAACCACGCGACGTTCAAGGCCCTGCTCTTCATGGGCGCGGGCGCGATCGACAGCGCGGTCGGTACCCGTGACCTCGAGCGGCTCGGTGGACTGGTGCGCCGAATGCCCTTCACCGCGCTGTCTTTCCTTGTGGGAAGCGCCGCGATCTCCGCCCTGCCTCCGTTGAACGGATTCGCGAGCGAGTGGCTTACTTTCCAATCCCTTCTGCAGCTCGGCCGCCTCGCTGAGGAGCCCCAGACCGCGCTGCTGCCGCTCCTCGCCGGAGGAGCTCTCGCGCTTACCGGCGCGCTTGCCGTCGCGTGCTTCGTTAAAGCCTTCGGCGTCAGTTTCCTTGCTCTTCCCCGCTCAACGCAGGCGGCGGCCGCACGCGAGGTCGGTGCGCTCGAGCTGATCCCCATGGCGACGCTCGCGCTCCTATGTATCGCGCTCGGTCTGGCCGCGGTGCCGGTCGTCACCGCGATCGGATCGCTTGTCCCTGCGGCGATGCTGCCGCACGACGGACCCGCCCTGGGACTTGCGGCGCCAGCCGGCGGACGACTGGTGCTGCCGGGGATCGCGCTCGCGCTGCCTACGTTCGGCGCGCTGGCGCTGCTCCTCCCGCGGCTTCTGGGCCCCGTACGAGCACGCGTTGCGGAGACATGGGCCTGCGGCATAGCGCTCCAGCCGGTGCACGAGTACACGGCCATGGCGTTCGCAAAGCCAATCCGGCTGATGTTCCGGGACATCGTGCGGCCCGTACGCGACATCGGCGTGGTGCACCGATCCGGAACGCGGTTCGTTGCGAGCGTTCACTACCGCTCCCACATCGCACCGATCTTCGAACGCTACGTGTACGAGGCGCTGACCGATCGGCTGGTCGCGATGGCGCGCGTCGTACGTACGCTGCAGAACGGGTCGCTGCAGACGTATCTCGCGTATCTCTTCGCGGCTCTGCTCGTCGCTCTGGTGCTCGCGCGATGAGCGAGGCGGTAACCGCGGCAGGGCTCGCTTTCCTCCAATTGGCGGTGTTCTTGGCGCTCGCGCCCGGCGTGAACGGGCTCATCAAGCAGATCAAGGCGCTTCTCCAGGGCCGCCGCGGTCCGCCGCTGCTGCAGCCGTATTTCGACATCTTCAAGCTTCTGCGGAAGGACTCCGTCGTCTCGGACCACGCTTCGGCGGTGTTCCGGTGGGCGCCCGCCGTGTACGCGGCTGCCTTCGCGACGGCCGCGCTCCTGTTGCCGGTGCTCTGGACCCCGGCTCCGCTCGCGGGCTGGGGCGATGCCCTCGCGCTCGTGGGTCTCTTCGCGCTTGCGCGGTTTGCGCTTGCGCTGGCGGGCCTCGATACCGGTAGCGCTTTCGGAGGCATGGGATCGAGCCGCGAGGTCGCCGTCGCGGCGTTGGCGGAGCCGGCCATCTTGCTCGCGCTCTTCGCGGTCGCCTGGCGCTCGGGTGGCACCGATCTAAGTGGGATGAGCGCCTGGCTGCAGACGCACGGGGCCGCCGCACTTGCGCCGAGCCAGCTGCTGGCCGCGGGCGCGCTCGTCATCGCTGTCATCGCGGAGACCGGTCGCGTTCCCGCGGACAATCCGGACACGCACCTCGAGTTGACAATGATCCACGAGGGGATGCTGCTCGAGTACTCCGGGCGTCCGCTCGGGATCCTGATGTGGGCGAGCCTCCTCAAGCAGACCGTGCTATTCGCACTCTTGATCGCGCTCTTTTTTCCGTTTGGCCTCGCCTCTTCGGCGGCGGAGCTCCCGCTCGCGCTCGCAGTGCTGGTGCTCAAGCTCGGTGCCCTCGGGCTGATGATGTCCCTCGTCGAGTCGAGCAGCGCCAAGCTGCGCATCCTCAAAGTTCCTGAGCTGCTTGGCGCCGCATCAGCGCTCGCGCTCCTCGCCCTCGTGGCGGAGGTCGTCGTCGGATGAACGACGCGGGCGCGGTGGTCGACGGGCTCGCGGTCGCGCTGCTCGCGGTCGCACTCTTCAGCGTCACCATCCGCGGGCTCGTCGCCGGCGTCTGGATCCTGGTTGCTCAGTCCGCCTTGCTTGCCCTCGTCGCGGCGACGATGGCGCTTTGGTCGGGAGCCACGCACATGTGGGCCGCGGCTTTCCTCACCCTCACCGTGCGTGCCATCGCCGTACCGGCCGTACTTCTCTGGATACTGCGTGCGGTCGCGCTACGACGCGAGACGCGTCCCCTGCTCTCGACTCGTCACGCGCTCATCCTCGCGCTCGCGCTGACGCTCATCGCCTTCTTCGCGGCCGGGCGCCTCGAGCTGGCCGACGCGTTCCCCGCGCACAACGCGCTGCCAGTCTCGCTTGCGCTCATTTTTGTGGGTCTCCTGCTGATGACCACGCGCCGCAAGGCCGTGTCACAGCTCGTCGGCCTCATCACGATCGAGAACGGCATCTTCCTCGCTGGGCTCATCGCGACACTGGGAATGCCGCTCTTCGTCGAGATCGGGATCTTTTTCGACCTGCTGGTCGCGGTCGGTGTGACCGCCGTCCTGACACTTCGCATCAACGAGCACTTCGACACGATGAATACCGACCAGCTACGGCGGCTGCGCGGATGACCCTCGCCCCGGTCTTGATCGGTGTGCCGCTCATGGCGGCGCTCCTCTGCGTGTTCCTTGGGCGCCGAGCCGCGGCCGTGAGCGCCGCCGCATCTGTCGTGACGCTCGCGATTGGCAGCGTCATCGCCTTCGGCTCGTTCGCCGTCCCGGCGGAGCGGGCGCTCGGCGGCCTCGTCTACGTCGATGCTCTGTCAGGACTCATCGTCCTTATCGTCGCGCTGGTCTCCGCGATCGCCGCCCTGTACGCGGTTGCATATGTGCGCAACGCCGTGGCAACCGGCGAGATCGCGCCGGCGCAGGTGCGCTGGTTCTATTTCTGGCTGCAGCTGTCGATCGCCGCGATGTTCGCCGTCCCGCTTCTCAACAACCTCGGGCTCATGTGGGTCGCTGTTGAGATGACCACTCTCACAACGGCCCTTCTCGTCGCGTTCTTTCGGCGAGGGCACGCGCTTGAAGCCGCGTGGAAATATCTGATGATCGGGGCGGTCGGGCTCGCGTTTGGGCTGTTCGGCCTGCTCCTCACGTATTACGCGGCGAGCCACGCGCTCGGCGAGGCTGCCAGCGCGCTCGCGTGGGATGAGCTGCGGGCGCACGCGTCGGCGCTGGACCCGAGCCTCATGCGGGTCGCGTTCGCCCTGGTGCTCGTGGGCTTCGGTACGAAAGCCGGTCTTGCGCCGATGCATACGTGGCTACCGGACGCGCACGGTCAGGCTCCGACGCCGGTCAGCGTGCTGCTCTCGGGCGCGCTCCTGAATTGCGCGCTCTACGGTGTCCTCCGCTTCCACCTGCTTGCGACCGGCACGCTCGGCGTGCAGTTCTCCTCTGATCTCTTGCTCGGCATCGGCGCTCTTTCGATCCTCGTGGCCGTCCCGTTTGTGCTGGTGCAGCACGACCTCAAGCGGCTGCTGGCGTACTCCTCGGTCGAGCACATGGGCATCGTCGCGTTGGCCGTGGGGATCGGCGGGCCCCTCGCCCTTTTCGCCGCGGCGTTCCACATGTTGAATCACGCGCTCGCCAAGTCGACTCTGTTCGTTGCTGCCGGCGCCCTTGGTCAGGGCTACGGCACGCTGCGCCTCGCGCGACTGCACGGGGCGATCGAGGTCGCTCCGCTGCCGGCGCTCGGCCTCGTGCTCGGCACCCTGGCGATCACCGGAACGCCCCCGTTCGCGCCTTTCACGAGCGAGTTCGGCATCGCGCAGGCTGGTTTCCTCGGCCGGCCGAGCGCGCTCGTCGGTGCAGTCGTTCTGCTCGCCGGTACGGTGCTCGTCTTCGGCGGGATGCTGTTCCACGTTCTTCGCGTGGCGGTGGGGACAAGCCCGGGCCGCCCGCACAAGGCCGCGTTCCCGTTCGCCGCTTCGTTCATCGGCTTACCCCTTGCGGCCCTGCTGGTGATGGGGGTGTGGCTGCCGCCGGCGCTGCGCAACGGGTTCACGGCTGTGGCCGGTGTGCTCGGGGTCGTGCCGTGATCGAGGTGCTTCGCGGGCGATTCCCCGAACGCGTCGTCGAACGCGACGATGTCGCGAACGCGATCCGCATCACCGTTCCGCCGGACGCGCTTCCGGAAACGTGCGGCGCGCTCGCGCGCGAGTGCGAGGCACGGCTCGTCGTGATGACGGGTACCGACGAGCGCGAGCGTAGGCGTGGCTACGGTCTTTACTACCTGTTCGCTCTTCCCGGCGGCGAGCTCGTCTCGATCGAGGCGGAGGTCGATCCTGCCCGGCCGACGTTCCCATCCGTAACGCGGGCGCTCCCCGCGGCGCATTGGTACGAGCGCGAGGTGAAGGACCTCCTCGGCATCGATCCCCACGGGCATCCGGATCCGCGGCGTCTCGTCCTCCACGACGACTGGCCGCGCGGGTTACATCCGCTGCGGAAAGACTTCGACGCGCGCCGTTTCATCGCACGCGAGCCGCACGAACATGGGGCCATCACCGGCGTGCATGGGGATGGCGTTATGGAGGTGCCGGTCGGTCCGATCCACGCCGGAATCATCGAGCCGGGGCACTTCCGCTTCGGCGGCGTCGGCGAGCTCGTGTTCCAGCTCGAGGCGCGGCTTTTCTACACGCATCGCGGGATCGAGAAGGCGGCCGAGGGTGCGGGGGTTGATCGGGTTCTCTTCCTCGCGGAGCGCCTTTGCGCCGTCTGCTCGCTGTCGCACGCAGTGGCGTACTCGCAGGCAATCGAGGCGCTTGCCGCGATCGTGCCGAGCATGCGTGCGCGGCTCATCCGCAGCGTGCTCCTCGAGCTCGAGCGTCTCTATAACCACGTCGGTGACATCGCGAACCTGTGCGCGGGCGCCGCCCTACAGCTTGGCGTCTACCAGGGCGGGGTCTTGAAGGAGCGGCTCCAGGAGCTGAACGCCGCGTCGGCCGGGCATCGCTATCTCTTCGGTGTGGCTTGCCCCGGTGGCGTGCGGCGGGACCTTGACGACGTTGCACAGGAGCGGATCCGGAGTGAATTAGGCGCGATCGAGGGCGAGTTCCGGTCCTATCTCGCGGCGCTCCTCGAGACGGAATCGTTCATGGAGCGTCTGACGGCGACCGGAGTCCTGGCACATGACGTGGCGGAGGAGCTCGGCGCCGTCGGTGTCGCCGCGCGCGCGAGCGGGGTCGCCCGCGACGTGCGCGCGAGCCACCCGTATGCCGCGCTGCGCGAAGGCATGGTCACTCCGATCGTGAGGAGCGAAGGGGACGTGCGCGCACGACTGCTCGTTCGTGCGGACGAGGTCGTCGCATCACTCGGTCTCGTTCGAGAGCTGCTGGCCGAATTGGCCGAGCTCCCGCCCGGCGATCTGACGATGCCGGTCGGCCCACTCGCGCCGGATCGATGGGCGATCGGGATGGTCGAATCCCCGCGCGGTGAGAACGTGCACTGGGTCATGACCGGCGCGCAGGGAGAAATCACCCGATATCGGGTGCGATCCGCCTCGTACAACTGGGCTCTCGTTCCGTTCGCCGTCGTCGGTAACCTGCTTCCGGACTTCCCGCTCATCAACAAGAGCTTCGAGCTCTGCTACGCGTGCCTGGATCGGTGACGAGCTGATGCTGTCGCTCCTCCGCCGGCGACTGGGGCTGCGCAGGGCGACATCCCGCCGGCCGCTCGTTTCGCCACCGCCGTTCGGTGACGGGCAGCCCGTCTACGACGGGGCCCGCTGCGACCTGAACGGCGCGTGCGTGCGGGCGTGTCCCGTGGGGGCCATCAACGTCGCGACGGCCTTCGCTCTCGACCGGGCGCGGTGCATCTCGTGCAGTCGCTGCATCGAGGCGTGCCCGACGGGGGCTCTGGCCAACGGTCTCGTCTTCGCGCCGCCTGCCCGCTCGCGACGCGAGCTCCGCGAGCCAGGTGGGGCTGACCTCGTGGCCAGCGGGGAGGATCTCGGGCGTCGGGCGCGACAAGTCCTCGGGCGCTCCCTCCATGTCCGCCACTTGGACGCCGGCTCGTGCAATGGATGCGATTGGGAGATCAACGCAACGACGAACGCGGTCCACGACATCCAACGTTTCGGAATCGACTTCGTCGCCTCGCCCCGCCACGCCGACGTCCTTCTCGTCACCGGAACAATGACAAGAGGCCTCGAGCTCGCCGCGCGTCGAACTTACGATGCCATGGCCGAGCCGCGCATGGTCGTGGCGGTGGGCGCGTGCGCGGCCAGCGGCTCGCCCTATCCGACGAGCTACGCATCCGGCGAGGGCGCCGCGAGCATCCTCCCGGTCGACGTGTTCATCCCCGGATGTCCGCCGAGACCGGAGGCCATCATCAATGGGCTGCTGCTGGCGGTGGGACGGCTCGACATGCCAACCCAAAAGGGTCCGTAGACTCGTGATGGGTTTCTCCGGAAGCCCAACTGAGAGTGCGGGGGCTCCGGTGAGTCCCTCGGTCTTCAAAACCGTTGACGGGGCGTAGAACGTTCCGTGGTGGGTTCGACTCCCATGCACTCTCGCTGGACGTGACCGCAGAAGAGCTCGCCTCCGAACTCGAGACCGAAGGCCTCGACGAAGCTGCCGCCGCCGAGCCGGGCCGCACCTCCGCGTGGTCGGCGCTCGAGCACCGCGATTTCCGGCTGTTCTGGGTGGGCCTCGTCGTCTCGAACATCGGGACGTGGATGCAGCAGTTCGGTCTCGGGTGGCTCGTCGTCCAGCTGGCGATCAAGGACGGCGTCCCGCAGCTCGCCCCCTTCTATCTCGGCCTCGTTGGCCTATCGCGCGCGCTCCCCGGTCTTGCCTTCGGCCTCTTTGGCGGCGTGGTCGCCGATCGGGCCGATCGCCGCCGCCTGCTCCTGCTCACGCAGTCGAGCGCGGCGGTCGCCGCGGCCGTTCTTGCGGTCCTCGCGATCACGAATCAGATCAACATCGTCGAGATCGTCCTCATCAGCGCGCTGAACTCGATCATCTTCTCGTTCGATGCGCCCACGCGGCAGGCGATGGTGCCGCGACTCGTATCCGACCGACAGCTCATGAGCGCGATCGGTCTGAACTCTGCCGCGTTCAACGGAGCGACCCTGGTCGGTCCGCTCGTCGGCGGTGTGCTGATCATCCCCTTTGGCGTCGGCGGTCTCATGCTGATCAACGCGATCTCGTACCTGGCGATCGTCATCGCGCTCGTGCTGATGCGTCCGCAGCCGGTCATCGACTACGGACCGCGGCTCTCGCTTCTGAACTCAATAAGGGAGGGGCTGTCGTTCATCAGCGGCGATCCGGTGTTGCGCTGGGTCGTCGCGCTCAGCGTCGCGACGGCCCTGTTCACGCGGCCCTATATCCAGCTTCTGCCGGCCGAGGCGCAGATGCTCGGCGTCGGGGCGATCGAGCTCTCGTGGCTCCTCGCCGCATCGGGTGCCGGCGCGCTCGGCGGCGCCCTCCTGACGGCGTCACTCGGGGGATGGAAGCATCGCGGTGCGCTCCTGGTGGGTGCGGCATTCGCGCACGGCACGCTGCTGATCTTCTTCGGGCTGCAGCACACCGTTCTCGGCGCGCTGGTCTTTGTCGGCCTCACAAGCCTCGCCGTGATGGTCTATCTCGGGATGGCGAACACGCTCATGCAGACCCGGACCCCCGATGCGCTGCGCGGACGCGTCATGAGCGTGCAGACGATGGTCTTCATCGGTTTCATGCCGCTCGGGCAGATGGTCCTCGGATCAGTGGGAACGCTCGTCGGAATAAACAACGCCTTCCTGGTCGGGGGCATCATCGTGACGGCGCTCGCGGCGTACGCCGCACTTCGGGTCAGCGCGCTGCGCGAAGCGGTCGCGAGTGCGCGGCCGCGTGCTGCGACGAGCTCCTAGCCCGCGCGCGGGCGCGGGGCCGGAGCCTTTGCGATCACCGCAGGTTGTGGCGGCGTGCGCTCGCCGCCCTTGCGCCCGACGGGCTTCTTCGTGAGTCCGAGTCGCTCCTGATAACAGTGGGCGCAGAGCATCGCGTCCCCGACGGCGAGCTGGATGTATGCGTCCGAGCCGCAGCCCGCGCAGCGTCCGGGTACGTGGCGGTCCATCATCGGGAAGGGGCGTGCAGGATTACGGCCATGGATGAGTCTCCTAAAGCGCAATTGACAGACTCCGAGGGCTCGGGTAATCTCTAGAACATCCGTTCTAACAACCTGAATGTGGCCAGCGGCAGGCTGAAACGGACGGTTCGCGAACGAACAAGGGGAGCGACGTGGCGGAGAACGCGCTGGCCGGTGCAATCGCGCGTATCGAAGGACGCTTTGGCGTACACGCGCTCGCGCGCGGCGATACAAGCGAGCGCCATCGGAGTGAGCTCGTCATCGCGACGAAATCGTCACTCGATCGGGTGCTCGGAGGCGGGCTCGTCGCCGGCGAGCCCATCGCGTTCATCGGTCCACCAAGCGTTGGAAAGCTCCAACTCGCCCTCCGCGCGACCGCTGCAGCGCAAGCGCACGGAGGAATGGCTGCGTGGATCGATCCGACGGGGTCGTTCGACCCCATCGCCGCGCAGCGTGCGAGCGTCGATCTGGGACGGCTCATCGTCGTCCGCGCGCGCGGCACACATCTCGCGCTCGCGACGGCCGCGGCACTCCGCAGCGAGGGCTTTCGCCTCGTGGTCGTTGACGTCGGCGACCGCGCGTTCGGTGGGACGAATGTCGATGACATCGCGCCGGCGCTCTCCGCGGTCCGCGGATCGCCCGCCGCGCTCCTCGTCGTCGCGGGCGAGCCCGGGCGACGCGTCGCGATCCCGACGTTTTTCTTCGAACGCGTCGCGTGGGAGCGTCGGTTCGATCGCACCGTGGGATGGTCATTTGCGGTAGGGCGCGCGCATGCGAGCGATCGCGCGCTCTTCTGCGTGACGTCGCTCGACGGCACGCTTGCCGATCTCGGCACGCGTGCGGATCTCGCCACGGTCGCGGTCTGAGATGAGAGACCCGGTCACGCTCGCGATCGTCGTGGCCGACGCGCCGGAGGTCCATGGCCGCTTGCTCGCGACTCTCCATGCAGCACTCCCGCGTGTGGGCGTGCTCGATCCGTGCGCGTTCGTGTGCGATCTCGCCGGCACTGAGGAGCTTCTCGGGGCACCCACTCGGGTCGCGCGGAACGTGCTGGCGCGCTGCTCGCGAGCCGGCGCTCGCGCTTCGGCGGGAATCGCGCCGACACCATTCGTCGCGCGCGTCGTCGCGGAGCGAACGCCACCGGGCGAAGTGCGCTTGGTGGACAACGGACGCGCGTTCCTCGCGCCGCTGCCACTCGATGTGCTCCCGGTCGACGTGAAGGTGCACGACGAGCTGCGATTGCTCGGCCTGCGGACCGTCGGCGAATTCGCGGAACTGCCGCGCGGGTCGGTCTTCGATCGGTTCGGGAGTGCCGTGGCGCGCGCGCACGCGCTCGCGCGAGGCGAGTACGGCGATATGGTCCGTGCTTCAGCCCCACCGCGCCGGATCCGTGCCCGCCGTGCGTGGGATGACGCGATCGGCTCGCGCGAGCAGCTCGTCTTCGCGCTGCGCGTCGTGGTGGACGAGATCTCCGCGGCGCTCGCACGAGATGGCTTCGCCGCGCTCCGCCTCGAGCTCCGGCTCGACCGCGAGGACGCCGGACCGCTGCGGATCGAGCGCACCGTGCTCCCGCCGACCCGCGAAGCCGCCGCGCTGCTGCGCTCGCTCCGCTGGGCGCTCGAGGAACGAACCGAGCTCGGCCTCGTGACTGGCTGCGCGCTCGAGGTGCCCGAGGTCGAGGCCGCTCGCGGCCGTCAGATCGGCCTCTTCGCGCCTGACGGCGCGCGCACCGAAGAGGCGATCGCGACCGCGCGCTACCTGCGCGCGAAGCTCGGCACGGGCGCGGTATTGCGCGCCCGCGTCGCGGACGAAGGCGCGCGCCTACCCGAGCGCGCGACCGAATGGGTGGAGGTGATCGCATGAGGCTTTTTGCCGAACCGCTTCCCGCGAAGCTCGTGTGGGATGAAGGGGAGCTCGTCGCCTTGATCGTCGCCGGCCATCGCCACACCGTCGTCGAGCAGATGCGCCGCTGGCGCGTGGAAGCCGACTGGTGGAAGGAAAGCGTCTCCCGCGACTACGTGACCCTCCGGACCGCGGACGGCCTGGTATGCGACGTTTATGGAGGTGCCTGGTGGCTGCAACGCGTCATGGACTGAGGCGACCTCTGGGACATCACACCGCCGACGCCATTCGTACTGGTTACTTGCTCGATGACTGCTACGACTCTCGGCGCTGAGCCCTTTGTAATCGCGGCCGCGTCATCGGCTCGCGTGGTTGGAGGACATATCCCTGATGAAACTTCGGTTTGTCGCCCTACTCGTCGCAACCCTAATCGCGGCGGTCGTGGCGCCAACCGCTTCCGCTTCAGGCGATCGCGCGCTGACCGCCCTCGTCGTCCCGAGCTCGGGCAGCTTCCTTTATCTCAACAGCCAGCCGGGTGACTACATCGGTGGAGGTGTCGAGCAGCTCTACACCTCGCAAGACTCGACAGTGTGGGCATCGCTTCCACAAGGGGGAACTTACTTCGCGGCGCGATTCATTCAAGGTGTCTACGTGCATACGTGGCACGTCGAAATGGATGCTCCTCCGGGCCAGCCCCTGACACTCGGCTCGTACACCGGAGCGGTCCGCGCGGGGCTCGAACCTGCCGGAATTCCGGGACTTCAGATAGACGGCGATTACCGAGGATGCAACACGTTGAGCGGGCAGTTCGTCGTTGATGAGCTCTCGTACTCCAGCTCGGGGGTGCTTCTGGTTTTTGACGCGACGTTTGAGCAGCACTGTGAGGGACAGACGGCCGCGTTATTTGGACGCGTGCGGTACCAAGACGAGACTAGGGCGGGGGTCACTCTTCCGTCCGGCTCGGTCAGCGTCCCGACCTCAGGCAATTTTCTCTATCTAAACAACACTCTCGGCTACGAGCTGCTTTTCACCCAGCATGATTCGACCTTCGGTCCTTGGGAAAAGCTCTTCCGAGGAGGCGATCGCTTCCAGGCATTTGTCGTCCAAGGCAGCTATGCGCACTCGTCCTCTGTCGATATTGCTGCCCCGCTGGGCGAACCGCTGGCGGTCGGGTCATATGTTCGCGCTGTTCGCTCGGCATTCCGACCTCCAGGCTCTCCTGGCCTGGACGTAGGCGCGGACGGCGGCGGCTGCAACGAAGTCGTCGGCAAGTTCGACGTCGATGAGCTCTCGTTCGCGCCGACGGGCGAGCTCCTCGTGTTTCAAGCGACATTCGAGCAGCGTTGCGTAAACACCATCAACGTCCTATACGGTCGGATCCGTATCGAGAACCCCTTCCGGCCGGGAGTTGCGCTTCCGGCCGGCAATCTGGCGGTGCCCACATCCGGCAACTTTTTGTACCTGAACAGTGAGCCCACGGACTGGGTCGGGGCTGGCCTCGAGGAGTTGTACACCGGCGCGGACGCGACGTTTGCTGGCTCAATTAGCGACGCACAAGACTATTTTTCTGGGTCTCTCGTCCAGGGCAATTACGTGCATTGGTGGTACTTCGACATCGCAGCGCCATCCGGCGTTCCGCTTGCGGTCGGCTCTTACGTCCGGGCGTTCCGCGCCCCGTTCCGGCCCGAGGGTTGGCCGGGCCTGGATGTTCACGGCGACGGCAGAGGGTGCAACACGATCCTGGGGAAATACGATGTCAACGAACTTTCGTATTGGCCGAATGGCGACCTCCGGACCTTCCAAGCCACCTTCGAACAGCACTGTGAGGGCGGATTGCCCGCGCTGTTCGGCCGTCTTCGCTACGAGGCGCCGCCGCCGGTGCAGCTCGCGGTCACCCTCCGCGACGAGGGCGTCATTCCCACTAAGACGATCGGCGCGACGATCAGGGGGACCGTCTCATGCTCGCGAGCGGTCACAGTCGACCTGACCGTCAGCCTCACACAGCTGCAGGCGAAGGGCGTCACAGTTACTGGCACGCTGACTATGCCAGTGAGCTGCAGCGGCCCCTCGGTCACGTGGTCCGCGGATCTCGCGCCCGACAGCGGTGCATTCAAACAAGGGTCGGCGACCGGCGCCGTTAACGCGACCGTCTGCGAGAGGCGGTGCACGTCCGCGTCCGCCGTAGGCGCAATCAAGTTGAACACAGGCAAGTCGTAGGCGAAGACGGGCCGCCGCTCGGCGGTCCGTCCTTTCATCGAAAAGTGCGACGCGGTCTCGGCCACCGTCGTCGCGAGCGATAGAACGCTGACCTCACTAGCTGCGGGGTTTCCGCGACGATCTGCTAACAGCGTTCCCACCCGCGTCCCTCGCCGCTTTGTCCCGCCATCGTTACGGAGATCGCTCGAGTGGGGGAGACCGCTTGGCCCCTCCGGCGCGTCTTCTGTGCGAGTGGCAATTCTGAAAACCCTCGCGCTTATCGTTGCGGCTCTCGGGCTCGCGC
>Ga0209161_10002268_pt1 | contig 15797 bp, 12 predicted proteins | sample GraSoiAngelo_155_FD_186169 | JGI IMG/M metagenome (GOLD analysis project Ga0209161, IMG submission 186169) | Grasslands soil microbial communities from the Angelo Coastal Reserve, California, USA - 14_1009_13_30cm (SPAdes) (version 2) | ecosystem: Environmental > Terrestrial > Soil > Grasslands...
CCCGACGCCACGGAGTTGTCGTGCATGTTGTGCCCGTCGTTCGGCGTGAACCAGATGAAGTTCGTGCCCGCGTTCAGCGCGGCGACGACGTCCGTCGGGCCGCCGGAGTGGAGGTTCGCGCATCGCGCCGAGTTGCCGGTGATCGTCGTGTACGACAGGAAGGGGAAGTGGTCCTCGCCTCGATCCGGGTTGATGGAACAGCCGGAGCCGCTCCCTTCCGCGATCGCGTTCCACGTGTGGCCCGAGGTCTCGATCAGGTCCACCAACGTCGGATGGTTCAGGTTCGGATGGTTGCCGTCCCCGGAAACGCCGAAGGTGCTCGCGCCCAGGATGGCGATGTAGTTCGGCTGCGACGGGTTCGTGATGCTCGACCAGCCCTGGGAGAAGGCATATTGATCGGCGAGTTGCGTCATGTACGGCGCGGGGCCGTAGACCTCGTCCAGATTCTTGTTCTCCATGAGCACGACGACGAGCTGATCGAAGTTGCCGGTGGCCTCGGAAGAAACGGGCCCCGTTCCAACCGGATGATCGGGAGCGCCCAAGGGGAGAATCCCGGAGGCCAAGAGACCCGCGAGTACGAGGAGGGCGGACGCAAAAAGGGCGACGAACGCGCGGTACGGCCGTGAATCCATTTCCATCCCCGGGAGTACGGCCGGATGTCAGGGGGCGTCGATGATGGTATTCTTGAAAATGCTGAGATGCGATAATCGGATGAGATAACACGCGGAATTTCGGGGATGTGCGTGGCGCGCTCGAAGACGAGCCGTCAAACGTATTCGAACGTATACTGTAAAGCGCGTCCCACTTGGCGCGGAGTCTCGCGGAGATTACGCAGACGCTGAATGAATGCTCTGGGTCGTTTCTGAAGAATCGGATTCGGCGCTCCGAACGCGTCCACGAATCGACCCGTGGCTATCGACCGCGGGTGACGCTCTCCCTCGCGGACGCCTTCGTCGAGGGCGGGCGCAACACATAGTAGACACTGAGGAAGCTGTACAGGATCAGGCCGAGCCACCCATAACTGAGGGAGAGGATCGCCGCCGTGTTGAGCTCGTAGGCTTGGTTCAGGAAGCCGCCGACGCCCGGCAACAGCATCGAAGAGAGGGCGACGAACACCACCGAGACGAACGCCGGACCTGACAATGCAACAAACGAACTCGGTCCAGTGGCCAACTCGATGCGCGGCATGGGGCCCATCTGCCTCTCCAACGTATCGCGCGCCCTGGCCGAACGATCCACCGCGGCCGCGTAGTTTCCGGTGTCGAGCAGCGCGACGGCCTCGGCGGCCGTCATCTCGGCCGCGTGGACTTGCTGCGTCGCCGCCTTCATCCGCTCGATGTCGATGAGCACGGATTGCAACGACTCCGCGATCCGTTCGACGAGGGCGGCCTCCAGGGTTCCTTTCACCTGTTCGACGAGTCGCACCCGCTGAGCCAGATCCGCATCGTGGCCTGCGGCGGCCTCGGCGACCAACCTCCGGAGCTCGGGCAAGTCGAGGCCGACTTTCTTCGCAGCGGCCAAGAGCGGTTTCATGTCGTTGACCAGCCGGAGGAGCACGCCCGCGGTCTCTCGCCCCTCGGAGACGAGCACCGCGCTGCTGCGCGCGCGCATTCCCGAGAGGCGCTCCGCCAGCGTCCCCGCTGTGGCAGGCTCGCCGGCGGGGACCAAACGCGACAGGGCCGCGGAGACGGCGGCGGCGTCCTGCGCCTGCTCGAGGTCCTCATATCCGGACCGAGTCCCGTCCGGGATCTCTTCGAGGAATTCGTCCCCGGCCGGCCAAGCCGAGTCGGCGCGACCCGACGTTCGGCCCGTCCCCGACATCCGGGCCGTGTCGCCTCGAATCCGACGAATCAGGCGCCCCGTCGTGTTGCCAGCGGCCGAATTGGTCGGGACAGCCCCTCGAACATGCGGCGAAATCGACGCCGTGATGAAGAGGCCCAGGAGGACCAACACGCCTCCGACCATCGTCGTTTGGTACACGGTCTGGGAGATCGGGGGCTCGAACCAAATCGACCCCGCCCGACGGGCGGCTTGCCACGCATAGTAGCCGATCGCGCCGAAGTACGCGGTGAAGAGTAGGGCTAGATACCGTGGTCGAACGAGGCTCATGCGACCCCACCCTAGGCGGTATCGAGGGGATTCGACCTTAAAGAGATTTCGATTACACCGTTCATCGGTTGTCACCCGCCAGGGGTCGGTTACGGGTCGGTGTGCTCACCATGACGCTGTCCGATCGAAGACCCCGACGCATTCGACGCGGGAGTCGCGCCGGAGCGAAGCCGCTTCTTCAGAAGTGCGAGGGCAATCCGGAAGCCTTCATGCAAGTGGAGCTTGGGATGTCCGATGCGTCGGTCGTATCGAATCGGAACCTCGGTGATCGGGATGCCCTTCAGGGCGCACTCCGCGAACAGGTCCGCCTCCAGGTCGAACCCGGTGGCGGTCAGGCCAAGGGACTTGAGCCGATCGGAAGCGAAGCCCCACATCCCGCTGCAGACGTCGGAGATCGGGGTCGCGAACAAGAACGAAGCGAGCCAGCTCAAGAGATGGTTCCCGGCTCGATTCGCCAGGGACATCGCACCGTGGTCGATCTTACCACGGAGGCGAGATCCGAGGACGACGGGACTTCCGGCACCGAGCTTCTCGACGAGATCGGGGATGACCTCCGGAGGATAGGTGCCATCGCTATCCAACAGGATGGCAAATTGGTCGCGGATCCTCGGGACGAATTCCCGGAACGCGGATCCCTTGCCGTTCCCGGTCTGAACGAAGATCTCCGCGCCGAACCTCTCGGCAACCGCGCGCGTCCGGTCAGTGGAACCTCCGTCAAGCAGGTGCACACTGTACGCAAAGCCTTTCTGTCGGGGCGTCAGCCGCGCGATCCGATTGAGCACGGCCGCGATCCCCTCTTCCTCGTTCAAGGCCGGAAGGAGAATCGAGACGCCTGGCAGGGTCGGGTTTGCGATCTCTCCCCAAGGGATTTCCGCGGGGGGATTGACCGGCGCTGCAGGGATCGAGAACGGGCTTATTGGCGGACCGGCGGGAGCTCGGGCCCCGATGGCTCCTCCCGACAACGGCCACTCGTCCGCTGGTTGCCCCATCCTCCTTTCTCCCTCCAACAACTACCGATTCCTTACGGCCGACCCAACGCGCATCGACCTGAAGACCGTTCGCACGGAATCGAGAGAGACCTTGACGTCAATCGCAGCGTCGCTTCCACATCCCGGGAACGCGGCCTCGGGATTCGCTCGGTCCCACTTTGAACCCTGTTCACGGCCCTCGATCTCTTGCGGTATTCACCCTACGGTATGCTATCTGATTTCTGGCACACGTTTTGCCGATACGATTCGCCATGCGATCAGACGATGGCGCGAGCAAAAACGCCGTTTCTGTTCGTTCAATTTCGCCGTCAGAGTACGAAGTGATGATGGAAAGCAGCGCGATTCGAGCGCTTCGTCGTGCGCCGCGCGTTGTCGGCGCCATCGCCCAGGTCAGGGCTACCTTTTTGAGGGGATACATCAATGGGTCCATCGTAGGGAAGGGGAGGGGACAGTCTGAGCCGCAAGTCAATATCCGGGTTGGAGAACGCCTCCCTCTCGTTCCTCTCCGCAATCGACCCGGAAGGCGGCCTCGATGCGGTCCTCTTCCTGCGGAGGACCGGATCGGTCCTCGCCTCTTGGACTCGAGACGGAATCCGGTTGGACGTCGTCAGCGTGATGGCGGCGACGATGCTCGCCTCGGTCGACACGATTGTCGAAGCGCTCGGAGGACCGAGTTCCCGGTCGATTTCCATCACGAGCGGCGATCGTCAGATCGTCGCAACGAAGGTCGGGTCGCAGGCGTTCCTCTTCGTCGTCGCCCCGAAGACGGTCGGCCAGGGGTATGTTCGCAAAACCGTCCGCGAACTCGTCGCCCATCTGGGCGCTGCATCCGCAACGACTCTTCAGCGCGTGGAACCTCGCGCCTCGAAGGTCCCCGCGAGACGTTGATTCGAGCGCGCAGCGCCCGTGGGCGAAATCTTTGCCACCAGAGGCTTGAAATACGTCGTTCGGAATGAATGACAGGCAAGGTTTTTCATGGATGGGTGGAGGGGGAGGGAGTACGCGCTCGCCAGAGCGCTCGGCGCGATCGGCATGCTTGTCTGGGCGACCTCCCGGACGAGCGGTCGCGACCTGCCGTATGGAGGGAGTTTCTTGATCGGCCTGGGTCTGTTGGCGGGACTCAAGCATCCGGTTCGTCGACAGATCTACGACCATTTGCGTCTGCTGCCCGGGGACCACTTCCGTTCGGTCGCGAGGTCGCTTCGCCTCGCGGTTGGGACTGCGCGATACCACCTGAACGCGCTGGTCCAGGACGGTATCATCTACAAACAAGAAATCAACGGCCGCACCCGGTACTACGTCAACGGCGGCGAACTCGAGATGAACCGCCTGTACGCGCGCCACTGGGAGTACCGCGATATCCGCCTTCGCGTGTTGCTTACCCTGAGACAGATGGACAGCGCGCAGCCCGCGATGATCGCCAAGGTGTTGGGAATCAGCCGGCAGCTCGCGTCGTATCATCTGCGGTGCCTCGAGAAAGCCGGGCGAGTCCGGCGTCACGGCGCGCAGTATCGCGTCGTGAGCGGCCGTCGCTGATGCCGGCTCGGTTCACATCGAATGGCTCGCGCTCTCCCTTGGCGTCCCTGAGCCCGCGCGGGCCGCCGGAGACGGTGACCCGTCGATGCAGGTTCGCAGATCGCGAGGAAATCGGTTCGACTCGTGTTCGCTTGTGGCACACCGCACGCTGCCGAATCCTTAAGGCTTGGAGAGTGCTCCGTCGAGGTATTGCAAGCCCGGGTCGAGCGCCGCGCATTCCTCGACATCGTCTCCCTGGCCGTCTCTCTCCTGGGCTTCATCGGCCTCATCTTCGTGGTCTGGCAGATGAAGACCGGGGTCTTCGGGACGCCGAGGGCCTTGTACCTCCTCTTCATCGGGATGGCCTGCGCACCCTTCTACGTGGCCTTCGTGCGGATTCCGAAGATCCCGTTCCTCCTCCCTCCCGTGATCGCGCTTTTTCTCTTGTATCCGATTGGGGCCCCGCACGGCGTCGTGTATTCGACCGATCCAATCTTCAATTTCTCGTTCACCCAGGACCTCTTGAGGACTGGATTTTGGGCCCCGGGCGCGAGCAACGCGTTCGCGACGACGTATTCCTTCTATCCGATCGGTAACGTGTTCGTCGGCTACGTCATCTTGAATGCTCCGCTTCCTCCAGACATCGGGTACCTCTGGATCGAGCCCGTCCTCCGACTCCTCGCCATTCCAGCCAGCGTGTACGCATTCGGCCGCCGTCTCTTCGGTCCGAGGACCGCCGCCATCGGCGTCCTGCTCTACCTCGGGACCCCCTCGATCCTGTTCAACGACGCGGTGCAGCAAGGGTTCGGCACGATCTTTTTCGCGCTCTCGCTGCTCGCGCTTTTCATGCTGGTCCAAGCGGTCGGCCTCGCGGCCCAACGCCGGGCGATGGTCCTCTTTGCCGTCGTGAGTACGGGAATCGTGATGACCCATCATCTTTCGTCATATGTATTTGCCTTCTGGGTCACAGCCCTGGGGTTCCTGATGGTGCCCCGTCGAGCGCGGAAGCTGTTGCCCGTATTGCGGTTGATTGTGTTGTTCGCGTACTTCGTGGTGGCCTTGCTCGTGTACATCAACATACTGACCAAGGCGATCTTCCTCATCCACGAGTCAACGTTAACCGCTGCGCTGAGGAACTTGATCGCACCGGAAACGGCAGCGTCGGGTTCGGGCTCAAACTTGGGTCGGACGTTCACCCAAATCGAGATCGGATGGCTCGTCGCCACCCTCATCGGCCTGTTCGTGCTCGCTTTCTCCACGGCCGTACGCCACCGGGCGACCCGTCACAATCCGTTCGACTTGGCGAACGGCATCGTGGCGTCGTTCCTCGTCTTCGTCACGCTCCCCTTGGTCGTCACTCCGCTCAACTACGTCCCGCTCCGAATCAACGAATATGCGGGGTTCATCGTCATGCCGTTCGCGGCCGCGACCCTGATCCGTTGGGCTCGGTCCGATTTCTGGAAGTCCGCTCGGCGCGCGCCGCAGGTCCTCCGTGAGCGGCCGTGGATACCGAGGCTGGTCGTCGTGGCGATTGCCGGTGGGATCGTCATGGGCGGCAATCTCGCTCCGATCACGTTGCGGGGGTATTTCGAGTCGTTCAACAGCCGCGCCACCGATTCACCGCTGTACCTCGGGGTCGACTCGATCCGGGTTTCGGATTGGGCCACGGACCACTTCGGCGACGGTCGGATGTGGGGCGATCAGCTGGCCAACGATGTCTTCGCGGGCTTCGGATTCATGCCCATCGAGTTCGGAGCGACCCGCATTTTCGGGGGTACGGTCCTCAATGAGTCCGCATGGTGTCTCCTGCATGTCGGCGACTACGTGGCGGTGGACTACTTGATGACGATCTTGCGCCCGAATTTCTTCCATGAAGGTCTGTGGCCAACCCCGATGTCGGCCGCGCAAGTCGGGAAGTTCGCGACGGATCCACACTTTGGCCTGGTGTACAAGGATGCCACGTTTACGATCTATCGGGTCATGATACCGTCGCCGTATCCTCCCTGTCGGTAACGCACGGCCTAGGTAACGACGACCCGGAGGAGGTTTTCCGTGACCACCGCCGATGTCGCGTCGAGCAACGCGAAATTGAGCTGAAAGACGCCGGCCTGCTGGATCGAGATCGCGAACAGGCGGCTCCACGTCTCGCGAGGGCCGAGTATGATGGACACGTCATATTCCGCAAAGGCATCCATCCGTAGAGGAGCGGTCTGAAACACGGCGTGGAACGTCTCGTTTCCCGTGGCATTCGTGGGGATGAGCCGGATTCGAACGGAGAAGGCGCCCGCAGTTGAACCGCCTAAGGCCGAGACGACGATGTCTTGCGGTTGGCCCTGGACGAAACGAGTCGAAATGTTTGTGGTCCCGTCCGGAGCCAGGATCGTCATTCCGGGCGACAGTTCGCCGGGATAGTGGACCAGCGCGAGGGAGATGAAGATCACGAGGGCCGCGATGATCCCCGAGAAGAGAACGGCCGTGGCCCCTTTCTCGACCCTCGAATAGTCGGAGAAGTCAAAGAAGACGCGCGTGAAATCGGTGAAGGCCGCCAACGGACTGCCGCGAGGACGTTGCACGAGCCATGCGAACAGGGAGATCGGCAATCCAACGATGACCACCGCGAACACCGTGATCGGGATCCCGAGAATCGACACCCCTAACGCGGACAGCGATGTGATGAAGATCGTGAGTCCGGTCGAGAACGCGAGGATTTCTGCCGCCGAAAGCCGAATCTCTCGTCCGACAATCAGGGACAGGGCGCAATACCCCATCGAAAACAGGGCGACAAGAGCGAGGGCGGCGCGGTAGGGGTTCGGAGGGAAGATCGCCACCAGGATGGCGTGGAGCATGAGGATGGCCGTCGCGATGCCGATGTATGGAAACGGCGGTCTCGCGCCCTGCGGACTCGGGCCCGGGATCATGGCTGCTCTCCGATGAGAAAGTCGGCGGACTCAAGTACCTTCGCGTGTCACGGAGGCCTGCTAACGTCCGGACATCGAGACAAAGGTCTTCGCGACCGCCGTCCAGGACGGCGTCGCCTCGATCCAATCCCGATTCCTTTCGCGAATCCGTTCGAGTGCGCCTTCGTCGATTACGTCGTGAACCGCCCCGGCAATCCCCCGCGGATTGCGGGGCTCCGCAAAGACGAGGCCGGTCTTTCCCGCCAACTCCCGAATCGGATGGACGCGCGTGGTGATCACCGGCAAGCCCGTCGCAACGGCCTCCAGGGCGACGAGGGGAAGACCGGTCCGCACAAAGCGATACGGAAAGATCGCGAGGTCGGAGATTTGGTAGGCGGCTCGGAGTTCTGCTCTCGAGAGGAGGCCGTGGGCAATGAGCAACTCATGCGCCCCGATCCGGGTCCGGACGACCGTCGGCTGGGGGTACCGCCGGTCGCGGAGCAACAGGACGACCTGCGTCGGCGGGTTGCCCGGGAGGAAACGGGCGAGGCGCATCACATCGACGACCCCGCGAGAACCTTCCGGGGGACCCGTGAAGACGAATCGTCGGACGGCCGGCCCCAAGATCCCGGAGAGCCGCGGTCCGAGGGTTGCGCCCGCCCTTTCCAAGAAAAACGGATCGAACGGATGTGGCACGACCGCGCAGGAGGAATCGGGAAGGCCGGCGGACGTCGCCCGTCGTCGATCGTCGTCCCAAAGGAACACGAAATTGTCCACATACGCACGTGCGTCGGGCCAAGTCCCGAAGCGCCTCGACACATACATCGCGACGTGATGTCGATCGTGAGGAATCTCAGCCGCCATCGTCGGATCGAGAAATCGTCTCGCCAGCTCGGGCCCGCTATGGAGGGGCCTGAGAAAAATTCCCGTCAGCCGTCCTCGGAACGGGGAGCGGGGCGGACGACGCATCGAGAAGAAGAGGCCGGCGGTCAGGCGACACACGCCGAGGTCGAATCGGCCGGTTTGCAAGACGCCCCGCAGGGCGGGGGCAGCCTGGTAGTCGCCGGGGTCGGGATGGCGTTCGATGGGGACGTCGTTCCACGTTTTCATGCCACGCTCCGTCGTCACGACAACCGTCTCGTGGCCCAACGATCGGAGTGCGTGCGCAAGATCGCCCAGATACCTCCAAGGCTGCAAGTTCAGCGAGGCGGACGGAAGAGTCTCGGTGACGATGGCAATTCGAAGGGTCTCCAAGAGCCGGCTCACACCTCTGAATCGCGCGCCCGCGAAGCGGGCGCGGCGAGGATTCGCCGGAATAGGCTAAATAACCTCGGAACCGTCCGCGGACCCGAATGTCCGAGGGGCCCGTTCCGAGAAGCCCTCCGCTCCGCCCGGTTCGGTTTGGTGTCCTCTGCGACGGGCCCAAGATCCCGACCTGGCAGGCCCGATGCATCGAGGAGCTGCGCGCCGGCGGAGCCAATCTTGCCCTCATCGTCTTCCCGGTGGAACGGTCATTCGACGGCTCGCATCCCGGGAGCCTCCTGTTCCGTGCGTATGTCGCATCGCACCGACCTGCGGCGCTCCGGCCTGCGGACATGGCCGCCGCGTTCCGCGGCGTCCCCTCGATGCGGTGCCGCGCGACGACCCAAGGCGCGTTCACGGGGCGCTTCGACGAATCCGACGTTAGCCGGATCCGAGCCTATGAGTTGGACTTCCTCCTCCAATGCGGCTTCGGCGTCCTCGACGGCGAAATCTTGGACGCGGCGCGCTACGGCGTCTGGTCGTTTCAGCACGACGACGAACCTCCGTATCGGGGGATTCCGGCGTGTCTCTGGCCCATTTACGACGGGGACGCGGTCACGGGCGCGGTGCTGCGGCGCGTCGCCGGTCCTGTCGGCGGCGGAATCGCACTCCGAAATGGGTACTTCCGGACGGCCCTTCACTCCTTTCGAGAAAACGTCGACGGGGTGCATTTCGGGATCACGGCATGGCCGGCCAATGTGTGCCAAGACCTCCGCCTCGGCCAGACGGCCTACGTGGAGGGCCCGTCGTCGGGCACGCCGGTCACCCGGTCGCCCATTCCTTCGAACCGGCAGATGATCCGCTTCCTCGGCCGGCAAACCCGACACGCCATCCGTAGGGCCGCGCGGGGTCTCCTTCGCCACGAAGCATGGTGCATCGGAATCGCGGAGGAGCCCATCGAAAGTTTCCTCCAAGCCCGCGGGGAGAAGCGGATCCGTTGGCTCGATCCTCCGGAGCGCGGGCGGTTCATCGCGGATCCGTTCGGCGCCCAGGTCGATGGGGCCACCCACATCCTATACGAAGACTTCCGGTACGCGACCTCGAAGGGCGTGATCGCGACCGTGGAGGCTACCGCGACCGGGACGCCTCGGACGCCCAAGATCGCAATCGAATTGCCGGTCCATGCCTCGTATCCGTATCTCGTCCTCGATCGCGGGGAAGTCTATTGCATTCCGGAGACGAACGAAGCGAGGGAGATCGGCCTGTACCGCGCGATCGATTTCCCGACTCGATGGGAGAAGCTGGGCACGCTCATATCGGGGGTCGCGGCCCTCGACCCCACCGTCTTCCGTTACGATGGCCGGTGGTGGCTCGCCTGCACCCGGCGCGACGTGGGCGAAAACATGCCGTTGTTCGTGTGGCATGCGCGGAGCCTCGAGGGGCCGTGGGAACCGCACGCACTGAATCCGGTGAAGGCGGACATCCGATCCTCGCGTCCCGCGGGGACCCCGTTCGTCCACCGCGACATCTTGTACCGACCGGCCCAAGATAGCTCGCGGATGTACGGCGGTGGAATTGTGATCAACCGGGTCCTGCGCTTGACGCCCACGGAGTTCAAGGAGGAGCCCGCGGCGGCCGTCGAGCCGTTCTCCGAGGGCCCGTTTCCCGATGGGATCCACACGCTTTCCGCCGTCGGAGAGATCACGCTGATCGACAGCAAGCGACACCGCTTCGATCCGAGCGCGATCCCGTACGTCATCCGCAATCGGCCCGTTGCCGCGGGGGATCGCGCGAAGTCCCACCGCGCCGGAGATGAGTAGGCCTCTGACAATTGCGCCGGAGCAGCGCAAGCCGCGGTCGACATCTTCCGCGCCAAGCGGTTCCGGCCGCCGCTCGTCGAAGGCCCGTCACGCCGCTTTCGATGGCGCGCCCGTCCACATTCGCCGCGCCGCGAACCGATAGGCCGGCACGAAGAGGTTGAGGAACGGACCCGACATGCCTCCGGGCCGGATCCACGTTTCATCCCAACGATCGACGGCGCCAAGACGATACTTGTACTCCTCGTTCCCGCGAAGCAAGTCCAACGTCCGCATCCCGTCTGCACCCGCGTCCTTGATCGATTCGTTGAACAACAGCTTCCCGATTTCGACGGATGCCAACTCGGGACTCCATCCGCTCTGGTAGAACGCGAGGGTGTCTCCCCACCGCAGGAAGCATAGAAGACCGACCATGTGATGATTCTGCTCGGCGACCATCGCGATGGGACCCCGCTCAGCGGAACCGTGTGCAATGAGCCGACGGAGTAGCGCCTCGGTCGAGAGGAACCTGCTCGACACGCCCTTCTCCGCCATCCGCAATTTGTGAAGTTCAAGGAAACGCTCCACGAATGCGTCGTCCATCTGGCTGCTCGGAATCCATCGAAACGTGATCCCGGCCGCGTCGGCTCTTTTTTCGTAGCGCCGAAGATGATGCTGCGTGCGCCGCATGCTCGCCGGGATCGCGTCGGGCCGATACAGAGCCACGCGAGGGCATGGATTCCGGAACAGCATTCGAGCGCCCGGAGGGACGAACGGCACGCCCGTCTCTGGATCGAGGTCCGGCAGGAGCAACGTCGAACCTCGCGTGCGCCGCATCGCGTATGTGCGCGCCGTCTCCTGGTATTCGGGAAGGACCGGCCAGCCGATGTGATCTGCATCCCCCACACCGCTCCCCGTGACCGTCCAGATCGGCCAGGCGGGAGGCAGACGCGAGTGAACGCGCCGTAATATATGACTGAGGAACTGGATTCCTTCCAACGAACCGGACGAACTCCGCCAGAGCGCGAGTTCGGTGGCCGGCATTCCACCGATCGTCTCCCACCAGGCCAAGACCCAGTCCGGGGTTTGGAAGTAGGATGTCTTCGGAATCCGAGCCATGAGCCGCAGCCATTCCTCCCGGAGGTCTCTCAGCTGCGCGAGGTCCGCTAACCGGATAATCTCTGGACCCTCAGGGTTCACGACCGCCTCCGCCGGGCCACTCACCGCACGAACGATCGAGTCCGGCCGTTACCAATTGTTTGTGTGCGGGATTATGATTTCGACGTCGGTCGGGGAGACGGAGGCGCCCTGGCGTGCATGGATTTCAAATACACGGGCGCCGTCAAGCGAATCGGGGACCGCGCTCTGAGAATCATGATCGTGGGCGAACGAATCTTGCCGTTCCGCCACGCCGGGGACAAGAACTTCTGGCTCGACATGATTCGCAGACTCCTCGTCGCTGGCCACGAGGTCGAGGCGTTGTCCGTGGACATCGAAGCGACCCCAGGGAACGGCCTGCCGATTCGCCACGTTCCCCAGATCCCGGTCTACTTCCGACCCGACGCCCGGTTCAACGCCGAACATGCGCAGTTCGGGGGCGTGAACAACTATGTCAGCAAGACGACGAACGTGCCCATCATTTTCCGGGAGGTCCGACGCCGTCAACGGACCTTTCGCCCGGACGTGATTCACTTCGCGGACAACTTCGGGCCCGCGACGGTGATCCTCCGGGCGATCAGCCGGAAGGTCCCCCTCACGCTTTCCGCGCCCACGTATCATCGGAATCGTCCCCTGTATGACGTCATGCTGTTGGCCAGCTTTTCGAGCTTCGCCATGGTCGTGCCGTTCTCGGAAGCGTATCGTCGCCGCCTCCTGGAACTCGGATTCCCGTCGGAACGCATCCGCCGCATCCGCTGGGGGATCGACACCGCTCGGTTCAAGCCGCCAACCGATGACGAGCGGTTCGCGGCGCGGGCGAGCCTCGGCATTGAACGGGGGAAATTCGTCGTCCTGTGGACCGGCTTCACGCAACAGACGAATGAGTCCGACCTGGAGGAGGCGATTCGAATTGCGACCCTGACGCTCGAGCGTCGTCCCATCGAGTTCATCTTCTGTTTCAAGCCGGAACACTTCAAACCGCGTTTCCGGGATTTCGAGCGGCCAGGAATCCGCGTGATGAACGAGCCCCAAGGATTCCGATCGGCGTGCACGGCCGCGGACCTGTTCCTCTGCCCGATTCAGGATCCTCGGTCGATCGCCGCCCCGCCGCTGGTCTGGCCCGAACTCCTTGCGATGGGCATCCCGATCCTGACCACGAACACCCCGGGGACCGACGAAGCCATCGTCGACGGGGAGAGCGGCTTTGCGGTGGGCTCGAGGGCGGAGGCCACCGAGCGCCTCCTGGAAATGGCCGAGGACTCGGCATTGCAGGGACGACTTCGGGAGGGAGCGCGACGGATCGCGGTGGAGCGATTCTCGGTCGACCGAGCCATGGACGAGTACGTCGACATGTGGTCCGAATTGGCCCGTCAGTCGCGCTGAGTAGGTGACACCTCGATCGGATCTTCGGTCGGCGTGGCCTGAGGCAGGTCCCCGGACAGGAGACCTTTGTACAGCTCCAGGAAGGAACGCGTGCATGCGTCCGCGCTGAGATGCTCTCTCACGTACGCCTGCGCCGCCTCGCCCATGGACCTTCGGAGTTCCTCATTCCGGGCAAGCGCGGAGATGAGCTCGCTCATCATCTCCGGGTCCGAAGCGAGGAATCCCGTCCGGGCTCGATGGATCAGTTCGCGGTGGGGCGGGATATCGGACGCCACGACGGGCAGCCCGGCCGCCATCGCCTCGAGGAGCGCGTTCGGCATGCCTTCGAACTTCGAGGGGAAGACGAAGATGTCGGCGGCCGCCAGATAGGTAGGCACCTGATCCCAGGTGACCTCGCCCATGAAGTGCACTCGGTCCCGGACCTCCGGGTACGTCGCCAGGAGGGTTCGGTAGTACTGGTCGCTGTAATGCTCCTCGGTGTATCCGCCGACGATGACGGCCTCGACCCCGGAGAGGCGCCGGACCACCTCCATCAACCATTCCAGTCGCTTCACGGGAATGACCTTGCCGACGGTCACGAGGAGGGTTCGTTTCTCCGGAAGGCCCGTCCGTCGCCGCGCCTCCTCTTTCGATGGCAGATGTTCAAACCGGCCCGCGTCGACCCCACCCGGGATTACGCGGGGACGGTATCGGCGAAATCGATCCGCGAGGGCCTGCGAGTTCACGACGAGAGGCGTCCCCGAAATGAGCGGGGCCATCGCGAGCCGCGTGAGAGCGTTCATGTGAGGCCCGTACCGCCATCCGATTTCCGCGCGGGGGTCCGTCCCGAAGAAGACGACCCGCGGGAACACCCGGGCCAAGAACGCCGCCGGCAAGGCGAAGTACGGATCCAGGACTTGGAACAGGTCATACTCGTCTCGGACCGCGCGGACCGCCTTCTCCAAGAAGGCGACGCCCTTCGGAAAGACGAGCGGCCCCGCGAAGCGGACGCCGGGAATCTCCGCCATCGACCGGTGGACTCCGAGCGCATCGAGACACAGCAGGTCCACGTCGATGTGGCGACGGAGGCCCATGAAGACCTGGAACGTCTGGAGCGCGAGGCCCCCGCCCTTCCCGACGTGGGCTCCGATGAAGAGGACGCGCACTAGCAGTCCTCCCCGGGATCGCTCCCGCTGGATGCGTTATGCCGTTTCCGACCCAATGCCCCCTCTCCCTCCGATCAACCCGATCCTCTCCCTGTTACGAAGCCGCGAGCACCTGTTCAAAGTATCGGAGCGTCTCGGCGCACATGCGATCCGACGAGAACCGCTCCCGGGCGACCGAAGCCGCCGCCTTGCCGAGGCGACGCCGAAGCGTTTCGTCCCCGAGGAGGCGATCGATCGCATCGGCGAGGGCCCTCGGGTCCCCGGGCGGGACGAGGAGCGCCGAGACGCCGTCCTCGACCATGCTCAGCGTGCCGGGGATCGCAGTGGCGACGATCGGTTTCTCGAACGCCATCGCCTCAATCAGAGAGTATGGGCAACTCTCCATATAACTCGGGAGGGCGACCAACGTGGCCCGCCGCAACCGGGAGAGCAGTTCCGACCGAGGAATCGCGCCGAGGAACTCGACCCGGTCGGTGCCGAGTCCGAGCGAGCGGGCGTACCGACGCCACGCGCCGACCCGTCCGCTGCCGGTCACGACGAGTCGCTCGGGCCGCCGAAGGTGGGCCATCGCGCGGAGGAGGACGGCCAATCCCTTCCATCCGAGCAGGCGGCCCGTGAACAGGATGAACCCCGGTTCGTCCGGTGCCTCCGGCTTTCCTCCGGCCGCTCGAAGCTCATCGAAGGCGAGTCCGTTCGAAATCAGCGCGGACGTCTGGAGCCGCGGGTCGTATGTCCCCACGACTTCTTGGCGGACCGCATCGGAGACGAAGAGGACATGACGAACCCGATTCCAGTAATAGAGTTCGATCGGGAGGAGCGCTGGAAGAACGGCCAAGGTCGTCCTCTCTGAATCGTCTAACGGACTGCCGTGGCGCAGCGCGCCCCGAATCCCCCGAGCTTGCCCGAGGATCGTCGTGTGCGTCGTTACGACGGTCGGGCACGCCATCGAATCCGTCCAGAGGTCGGGCATCTGAGCGTGGTGGACGACGAGGAGATCGGGACGGTATTCCCGGACGAGATCCGGCCAACGTCGTTGGAGCGCTCGTTGAAACTTGAAGTAGTTCGCCATGACGCCGCCGCCGTTGGCGAGGGGCACGGTGCGATACCCGGTATCGAAGGCCGGTTTCTGACCGCACAGGATCGTCACCTCGTGCCGAGGGGCGATCCCGGGGAGCAGTTGGCCGAGGTAGGTCCCGATTCCGCCCCAGATCCGCCCGAACTCCGGAGCCGCCACTGCGATCTTCGTTGGTTGGTCCCTCCTCGTACCCGGATTTGTCAGTCGGCCTGCGACGGTCGGGCCAATCGCGTCTCCGACGCCGTGGAATCGAACCCACAGGCACCGCGCGTCTGGAGGAGACGCCCGCCCTCCCGCCGCTGCTAGATATTTATCGCGCCTCTATTTGAGTGTTGAGTATCCCCTCGTCGGAAGTCCGTCGGGCTCCGTCACCCCGGACCGATGCCGAGGTATTCCGAGACTTGGGAAACACTCTCGGATTCGGACGTGGTCCCGCTATCGACCTGCCCGAATCCGAATCGATCGGCGAACCACGCGTACAGGCGGAG
>Ga0209161_10002273_pt1 | contig 15777 bp, 14 predicted proteins | sample GraSoiAngelo_155_FD_186169 | JGI IMG/M metagenome (GOLD analysis project Ga0209161, IMG submission 186169) | Grasslands soil microbial communities from the Angelo Coastal Reserve, California, USA - 14_1009_13_30cm (SPAdes) (version 2) | ecosystem: Environmental > Terrestrial > Soil > Grasslands...
TTCCGGCAATGTGAACATCAGGATTCCCCATCGCAAGGATATTCACATCCCATTGGAGCCGCCTGAGGCGGAGAGGCTTGTGGAAAAGATGAACGAGCTTATTCCCATAGAGAAAGAGCGCAGAGTGGAGAGGCAGAGGGCGGAGCAGGCTGCCGAAAGAAACCAAGACAAGCAGAAAACGGACGCATTCAAGTACCGTCCTCCCATACGCTAGACTCCAAGCTATTCTTTTCTTTACTCGCCGAGAAAAATTTGTCGCCTCTTGTTGTGACAAATGAGATTATCCGCTGCCACGACTCCGGGGGTGTCTAAAGGACATAACTCTATTTTAGATGCCATAATACACTTGAGGTCCGATTCACCTTTGATGACGAATCCGGTCTGTGGGTCCTGCGGACAATCGCTTGTGTCAGGCAGCCGTTTCTGCGGCCGCTGTGGAGCCCCTATAAGCTTCCAGGCTACGACCCAGCCCGCTATGGGCCAACCAGTGGTATGGAACACCCCGTTCAGAGAAACCGACTATATTGTCGACCAGAAAATCCTCGCGATACGGGACACTTTCGCAATCAAGAACACGAGCGGAAACGTACTCGCTTATGTCAAACAACAACTGGTTAGCTTCGGACCCAAGTTCTGGTTCGAGGGAACGGATGGGTCACGCCTAGGCGAAATCCACGGCAAAGTCCTCGCCATTCGGCCCACGTTCGAGATTTACAACCCCCAAGGGCAGCTAAAGGCCGTCATTAAGAAGAAGATCCTCCAGTTGATCGGATCCCAATGGTGGATGGAAAACGCTTCGGGGCAGGAGATAGCAAAGGTCCATGGAAAGATCCTTGAGCACGATTACAGCGTCCAGTCGCCCGACGGCTCCCGAATAGCGCAGATTCACAAGAAATGGGTAAGCGTGCGCGACTCCTATTGTATCGAGATCCAGAATCCCTCATTCGACCCCTTCCTAATCCTCTCCTACGCAATATCCATGGACCACGCTGAGAAAAAAGAAGACCACCACTAGGCCTACTGCGCGATACGACTCACAATTAACCGAGGTCGGAGCTTAGAGGAAGAGTATTCTACCAAAGCTCGCGTGTTGAGCGAACCGAGAAGCAATGCTTCCGGCCAGCGCGTGCATTTCTGGAGGAGCGGAATAGTGCGCAGGAGGATTCTCGCAGAATACTCACTCCTTATCGCCTGGGCAACAATATCGATCATCGTAGTACTGATTCTTCGCCAACCTAACTACACCGTAGCCTTCTTCACCTTCGGAGCGGTCATAGCGGCATCCCTTCTTATCGCCTGGGCAGCGGAAGCCTCGGAATTCTCCATAAGTAAAGGACTAGCGCTCGCGCTTGTTGCGATCGTTCAGACCATTCCAGAATACTTCGTTGAGGGGACGATCGCCTGGAAGGCAGGCAAAGACCCTCTAGGGTGCACTGTCGACTGCTGGATCCCGAACGTAATTGCCAACTTCACGGGAGCCAACAGACTGCTAACCGGACTGGGCTGGCCGCTAATACTGTTCACCGTAATGATTCAGAAACGACGAAAGGGGCAAACCGGCCCTACAAGCATAGCGCTCCATAAGGAGCAGAGCGTCGAGCTCGTGTTCATGATCGGGTCGTCACTATACTACGTATTCGTCATGGTACGAGGCGAGATGTCGCTCCTTGACTCGTTGATTCTTGGTGCCGCTTTTGTCGGATACATGTGGCTCCTCTTCCGACTGCCAACGGACAAGAACGGGCCGGACGAAGTTCTCGAAGGGCCACCTCGCGCGCTGATGGAGGTAAAGCCCCTTGTTCGCAGACTCGCCGCGATAGTCGGGCTGTTCGTCTTTGCAGCTCTCACCTTCGTCTTCGTAACCGACGCCTTCGTCGAGTCGATCAGAACCATTGCCGTCTCCCTCCTAGTCCCCCTTTTGGGATCTGGAGCAGTGTTCTTCTCCATCCAATGGATAGCGCCGGTGCTTTCAGAATTTCCAGAGAAGGTCTCCGCCTTCAACTGGGCGCGAACTATACGATTGGCTCCGACCGCGCTTCTCAACTTCATGTCATCATCAGTCAACGAATTGACAGCCCTCGTGGCACTCATCCCTATTGTATTCGTGATTAGTTCAGGCAGCTTGACCGGAACGATTCCGATCGGCCAACATGATGTCGAGATTTTTCTGACAATGGCTCAATCGCTCTATGCTTGCGCGGCGCTCCTCGATCTTGAATACGACGTGTCGAACGCGACAGTTCTCTTCGTTCTCTGGGCGGTTTCGACAGCTATCGTCGAGACTAGATTGCTCGTGGGAATCATCTTTTTGATTCTAGCGGTTGTGGAGCTTGTCGTGCAACGCAAGAAAATTATTGTCTTCTCCGCTTTCCGTGACACATTGAGGGACAAGATCTTTCGGAGAGACCCCCGGTCGAATTAGCGCTCAGTCTCAAACCGAGCTCATCATGCCAGCTTGTCCAATGTCTTTTCGACCTCGGTTTCAGCATTGTCTGCTCTTATGAAAATGGGAACGTTCTCCATGCCAGTAGCGATGAAGCTGGAGAGAAGCCACTCGCCAGGCGCAAACTCAAGAGTCTTCTCCAGGATTTGCTTGTCAATGGTGAAAGTATCACTCACGACTGTCCGATCGTAGGGTCGGGGTAGAGTTCCTACAAAATACGTGTGCAGCTGTTGAAGCGCGTTAGTGTTGAGATAAGCGATTCTCTGGGTTGCAAGGCACCCTCCGAGGCCATATTTTCTTCCCTGCCGGAGCAGTGTTTCGACGGTCCTTGAGCAGTCTTTGTCGATTCCTCCTGAGCCGGATAGGTCAGGGACGAATTCTTGAGCCTCGTCAAAGACGAATAGTACGTACGGTTTGACCTTGAAAGATCGCTTTCGTCGCTGCAGGAACTCACGAGCTAGATGAATCACGAGCTCTTTGATGGCGACAGGGTCGGATATGGATATGCAGGTCAGCCGGGACTCTTTCTCGACAAGGTCCCGGATACCCTCAATATCGAGTCCGCCCGCGCTCTTCCTCTCTTTGTCGGCTCGATTGATGTTCTCAGTTAGCGCGAGACGAGACGTGGCCCACGAGTACACCCCGCTACGGTCAGATATGCTGAATTCCTTAACAGCGCTCTGCCCAGCCTGGTCGAGTCCGATTAGGAATTCTTCGTTAACAAAGGTCGAATCGGTCTTTTCATTCTCATGCTTGTAATCGCTCACAAACTGACGTATCCGATCCAGCGCGTTAATGTAGTGCGGTTTTTCTAGATTGTCTCCCCGCATCTTAGTGAGCTCGTCGAGAATGTCCCCGTAGGTCGGAATCTTAGACTCAGGTTTGAGGTAGTAGCTGATCTTCTTCTGGCTGAAAATCCTCGCAAAGACCTTCCGGACCCTATCATCATTCTCGTAATCCCGAGGCTTAACAACGCTGACATAGAACTGGTCGGCCGAAGCAACAGGATTCTCGAGGATAATCTTCGAGGGGATCTTCTCGTCAGCGAACAAGTCCATCAGGAGGAATGGATACTCGCTGGAGATATCGAACACGACAACCTTGATCTCCGGGGCATGGAGTAGAATTCTCCTTAGAGTGTTTGCTAGAAGGTTTGATTTTCCCGCGCCGGTGAAGGCAAAGATTCCGAAGTGGTAACGGACCATGGACTCGAAATCGAGATAGATCGGGATTTTCTCCTCCATGGACTCGAACATCTGGATTGTTCCGATGCGTGGGTCCTTGTACGCATCGCTTGTCGTCGTCTTTGCTTTGTAGCCGATCTTGTCGAGGATTCGCTTGTTGTACATGTGGCTGATCATATCGCGGTTGAGAGTGTTGGCTTCAGCAGCGATAACTGGATAGGAGAATCCTTTCTCGTACTTCGGTTCTCCATCACCATCTATTAGTAGGTCATAGTTGATGGGTAGAGCGCTGATCTGCACCATCATCGTAGACTTGTCGCTTGTGTCCCAGTCGCGAACGGATTGCTGGATTATCTCGAACTGCATCGGGTAATAGCTGGATTCAGAGAGCCCTTTGAGGCCATAATGCTCTGGCCAGACCCTGCTTATGACCATCAGGGAAAATCTCTGTTGTTTCTGAGTTGATTTGAAATTGCGTACTGCGACGAGCATTCCTTCCTCGATCAGACTCATGATGTCCTTGTTGTATTCGACCTTAATCCGGCACTCGTAACGCGATGATGTACCAGTCAGCTCACGGGTTGCTACAGGCATGAATGCCGGGGTTACCTGGCTGAGGCGGGCTTTGAAGCGCCCGTTGAAATCGGTGAAGTATCTAGAAGCTGTCTCTTCGACTGCCTTCAATCTCGCTTCTCCTCTCCCTGAATGTGCTCATGTAGAAGACAAAGTGTCGGAGGCTGGGATTGTTCATAAGCCATTTGCCCGTGGTATCGATGATCCGCCTCATCTCCTCATTATGCCACTTTGCGACCTTGTCAGCGATAAAGAGAGGCTTGTTGTGGCCGAAGAGCTCGGGGATACTACTACTTGTCATTGCGCAGAGGGTTTGCATAACAAGCTCTTGGATGCGATTTGAAACGGTCTTGTCTCGGAAAACGATGGGGCTGACTGTCTCCTCGGCGTTGCCATATGCGTGTTTGAATGAGAGAACTGAATCTGGACGATAGTCGAACTCAGGATACGATAGTCTATCCAATAGCAGAACATTGCTCCGTAGCTGCGGATCAATATCCGTCTGGGATAGCTGGATGTATGATTTCAGGAAAAGCCTCTCTGGTGTTATCTTGTTCCTAATAGCCCCGCTGACGAATCCCGGCCTTTTTTCGAAATCCGGCACGATCATCAGGAAGGCAGAGTCGTATTCTGTGAGCGACCACGGGACCTTCATAGTTTCATAGTTGAATACGCTCAGTGTCTGGAGCATCATCCTGTCAGTGTTAGGTATCCGGCTCAGATCTTGCTGAGTGAGGTCGGAGGACCAGATCTTGTTCGAGGAGAGAACTGGCAGAACGTGATTCTTCAGGTCTCTCGCCGCTGTGTCTTTTGTGAGCCCGACCAGGAGAATTTGTCTCCGCCAGGACTCTTCAACGAGAAGGTTGAGGGTGAAGAGGGTCAGAAACGCTAGATCCTGCGTCGTAAGCCAGTGCCAATCGTTGTTCTTCCATACCCTCATCGGATTCTGTTTGGGTTTCTCTTCGAACATTCGACGCCCGATCGTATCGATGAGAATCTTGACCCGGGTCCACGTTCTCGTGTATCGTTCTTTCAGCCCGTAGGTTCCTAGCGGCTCCTCCAGAAAACCCTCAAGTCTTGACTTTCGAAGTATTCGTTCTACTCGTCTTCGCCTATCCGGTTCACTGATTCTTAGAAGTGTACATAACGAATCGAGAGATTGAGGGCCATGGCGTTCAAGGGCCAGCCAGCACCTGTAGCGCAAATAGTCGCCTCGGGGAGCAGGGAGGTCAAGTGAGGGGTTATCGATGTGGTGGCGTCCGAAGGCTAAATCATTGATGTCGATTGGAACTCCGTCAACATCGAGCCCATACAGTGAACCATTGGTCTTCCAGAGCTTTCGTTTTGAAGTGTCATAAGTGAGGCTGGCGAGACTTGTTGCTAGGCTTCTGTCCAAGAAGATGATTCTGGGCCCATTCGGTTCCGTTGCTAGCTTGTAGGCGAGGTAGTACTCGGAGAAGGTCATGATCCACATTGGAATGGTGGAGTTGTTCGCGATTGCCTCATCCGTAAGCGGCTTCGCGAGCGACATCTCGGTGCTCTCCCCGGGATGAAGGAAGCTCTGGTCTATCTCCGGAACCTCGTTCACATAGACCGGGACGCAGCTCGAGACAGCACGACCAGTCTTGAGGAATTGTTCTTCGTAGTCGACTGCCGGAGGGAGGTTCGGAGAGAACCTGACTCTTCCGCGCGAGGCATAGGACCCTCCTAGGAATACTACTAGGTCGAAGAGGGGACGCGAGTATTCGGTCCCGTCCACTGCTGCGAAGGATACGGTGTCTGTTCCGAAGAATTTCTTTGCGGTTTCGTAGGCGGACACATGGTTGAATTCTGATCGGATAATCTTCTGGAAGAGCCGCTCATACAAGCCCTCCACGGCTTCGAACCTACTCCGGTAGCCGTCTATCTGATCGAGCGCTCCGTTTTGCAGGAGCGTCCCGGCTCTCTCTATCTGAGAGCTCAGCGATGAGTTTTCAACGGGTTCTTTCTCGACATTCGACAAGTTGCAGTTGGCAGGAGATAGTAGGGTATAAAGATGGGATACCCAGGCGTAAGTTATTTTTCCCTTGTTCGAAAGCGGTTCAGGGAGAGGTATTTGAAAAGAAACAAGAGAACGCAAAGAATTGACTCGGCCGTTCTATTGGCATTTGCGCAATTTGTTGTCATTTCCCTACTGCTGTCCGTCATTTCTGCGGAGTATCAGTCCAACCGCTACATGCAAGAATGGATTAAAAAAAATGCCTGGCCGATTGGTTATCTGCTGAATGGATATCTCGCCGCCACACTCATCGGTTTTGCGATCGGCGGGGCATTCCTTGTCCTTCAGAGATGGAGAAGTTCCGGCGAAAGCCGGATAGATCGAGATCGACTTTAGCGGGACGATAATGCGATTCTCTCTATTTCGTCTCTCTTCCGTACAGAAGCGCTCTTGGGGTCTCTTGCTGCGGCAAGTATCAGCTCGTCAGCGAGGCATTCGTCAACGCTTCTAGGATTGTTGTGCGAGGCTGCTCTGGCACCCTGCGTGATATGTCTCAGGGCGATGTCGACTCTTCGTTGAGGTGCGATGTCTATCGATATCGGGTAGACGATACCACCGTAGGCGATTCTCGTCACGTCTTCTGCAGGCGCCGCGTTTTGTATCGCGCGGACGAGGATCTCGATCGGATTCTTGTGAGTCTTGATACTGATCAGTTCGAAAGCGTTCTGCACAATGCTAATCGCGCGAGCCTTGCGACCTCCAGCAATCCCGGGCCGCATCATATCGTCGATCAGCCTTTCCACGACGTTGATTGTGGATTTTCGAAAACGTTGGTGTTCGTGTCGACCACTAGTGTGCGGGAGGAGAATAGGGCGGGCGGAGATGTAGCGCTTTAGTCCAGGGTCCTCGGCTTCGATGCCTGCCGTAGGCCACATTCCGAAGACCTTGACCTCCGGGATTTTCTTGAGTTCCTTGCTCATACCTATCCTTCAGTTTACCGACTGGGCTCGGGAGCCATTACGGCGTTTTAAACGTTCCCGGGGAGAACTCATCTTTCCGCGCGAACTGTCGGCCTCTAGACAGTCGCTAACTCTGGATAGATCGCGACTCGGTAGTTCAATCCCTATGTTAGGATGAAAATCGGTTTGACTATGCCATAATTCATCGACAGTCATCCGATGGGATCTCTGACCGCTGAACAGCTAATACAACTCCCCCAGACTACACCGAAAGACAAGTTTGGCGTGACCCAACACGACAAACTCTATAACAAGAAAGAGGACCGAGTCTACTGCGCCCTCGACGCGCCGAACAAAGAGGCAGTGGCGAACCATCACAAAGGCGCTGGGCTTAAGGTCGAATGGATTCACGAAGTCGAGTCCACAAGACGTTAGTTCGGACAGTCCAAGCCCGAAATCGCGAACCCCCTCTCCACAGTTTTCTTGTCGACTAACCTTGCAACCCATTTCTTTGAAAAGCTTGATAGCTTGGAGTCGTACCCTCAAATCTGCGATCTGGTTTTGACAGTTACCGAAACCTTAGTTAGACAGTCAGCAAAACCCCATTTTCCAATAGAGTCTCTTCTCTCCGCCCGTTTACTGCTTGCCCCTAAGATTGTTGGGAACAAAGTGTTCTTCCTGTCTGACTTCAGTGGCGTCCTCAGCCTCTATTCAATGGACAAGAAAGGAAGCATTCCTCAGCCACTTCTTCCCGGCGGCCAAGCTTTAGTGAATCCACACCTGATGGACGGACACAACTTCTACGTCTTACCGAAGCTTGGAAAGATCTTGGTTATGATGGATAAGCTTGGGAACGAGAATTACCAGCCGATACTAATCCCTGTTGAGGGAGGTATTCCCGAAAAGGGCCTAGGTGACGGATACCAAGACCAGAAGCTCGCTTGCGTCGAGTGCGATGTAGAGAAGAATATTGCATATTTCGATCGAGACGACAGGAAGAATCCTGAGACGGAGTGTTTACGCGTTGACCTTACAACCGGTAATGTGACCTCTCTCGGGAGAAGCCTCTACGGCAACAGGTGCATTGGCGTCAACTCTGATCATTCCAAGGTTATCCTCGGTGACGGATACACTGCGGGTGACGTTGTTCTATATCACTGGGAGGAGGGCATGAAGGAGCGGAAACTCCTATACGGTATTCCTCTGGCGGAGAGAGACGGCAAAACGGTCTCACCATCCGGGATCGACTGGTGCAACTTCGTAGATGATGACAAAGGACTCCTCTTCGTCTCCAGCATCTTTCACGACGACGGGGGCCTGACCTATCTCGGCTTTGACAATCCCTCCAAACCAGTCGAAGTCCAGATTCGTGGGCTCCAACACTCCGGAATCGGAGAACTTATTGGGTCAAAGAAAGTCAAGGGCAACCTCTTCGTGCTCTTCTACAACATTGACGGTACTTCATGGCTCTATGAAGGGACCTTCATTGCGGGCAATCCTCCGTCATTCAAAATCACCAGAACGCTCTGTGGCCTGGGCCAGCTTTCTGATGGCGTAGTTCAGGGACTAGACTGGCAGGTGAACAAAGCCCCGCAGATGACAGTCGAGTATGTCTTGTCGTTCACCAAGGCAAACATGCCTTCGCAATTGTACCTCTATCCTCCAAACGGAAAGGGTTCGGTGACACGTCTTTCAGACGAGAAGATCTTAGGCATTCCCGAGGATTATCTTTCTGCCGGGGAAGATGCCAGCTACACCACTTGGGATGGGCTGAGGGTCTCGGCGAGACTCTATCTCCCCTCGTCTAAGCTCGGATACACAGGTCCACGACCACTGGTGGAATATGTTCATGGTGGGCCACAAGGCCAAGAGAGGCCAGACTTCACCTGGTTTTCAATGCCGCTGATACAGCACCTGACACTGAATGGGTTCGCGGTATTCGTCCCGAACGTCCGAGGAAGCAGCGGGTATGGAATGCGGTACATGAAGCTGGTCGACAGGGACTGGGGTGGAAACGACGTCAAAGACCATCTGGAAGGCTTGAAACACTTAGAGAAGGACGCTAGAATCGATTCTAAGCGCAGGGCTGTTGTCGGACGATCCTACGGCGGCTTCATGACTCTAACCTTGGCCTCCCGGTTTCCAAGCATGTGGAAGGCTGCTGTCGACATGTTCGGACCCTATGACTTGCCAAAGTGGGCTTCCCGTACCCCGCCCTCCTGGATGCCATATATCCGCCTGGCGGTCGGGGACCCGGAGAAAGATCGTGATATGCTATTGGACCATTCGCCGAAGACCTACTTAGCGAATCTTACATCTCCTCTGATGATCATTCAGGGAAAGAACGACCCGAGGGTCCCGGAGCCAGAGTCGGCTGAGATTGCTGCAGACCTTCGTAAACGGGGTGTCCAAGTAGACTACCTTGTATTCGAAGACGAAGGGCATGATGTGCTTCGGTTCAAGAATAGAGTGACTTGCTATTCGAAGATAACAGAGTTCTTCCTCAAGCATCTAGGCTCTTGATTACTGGCTGGACATGATTGGATCAGGGGACATGACCAAGATCCAAGTTATTCTCGGGTCCTATTCTAGCGTAGCGACTTGGGATGCTTAGCTGGTTCAAAGTGAACTCGGTGCCTTACTTCATGAGGCATCGCTATTGCGGTTGCCGCTATTCCTGCAACTGCGAGCTGGATTCCTAGTAGCACTACGAATGCGGTGTCACCCAGCAGATACGCTCTGAACGTCGCTTGCAAGGTGCCCGTCGGGGTGAAAGTCAGCGCATCTCCTGCCATGGCAACGACTTGCATCATTGAGACAAAAAGTGCTCCTACGTACGCGAGCCTTGGAACCACTAATACGACAAGTGCGAGGACAACGTCGAAAGCCGCAAATGCGAGGAGACCATATGCGTGGCTTGGGGCGACCGCTCGAAGCCATCCATCATTAGCCACTATCCATACACCAGCTAGACCCGATACGAGAAGAGTTGGAGTCAGAGCGATTTGTGTTAGTCTCTCAGGATGTTCCGGGGACCGATTTTGTATGTCTCTCAACAGTTACCCACTCTTTCTCATTACTATTGGGTACGAGGCTAAACAAACGGGTTTGGACCCTAGAAAACGGCACCTAGAATTGAATAGACCAATTCCGTAATTCTAACGTGAAAGGCGCTACGACCTGAGACGTTTCAAGCCCTCAATACTCCATCCAAGAACTAGCCGGGTTCGGCTACACGATTTATTGATGAGATTATAGCCGGGGGCCTAAGGATGGAGTGTATGCTGGCTGAATCGCTCACGGGAAAATCGGCACCGGAGTTCTCAGGTCTTCGGGGATGGCTTAACACTCCACCACTGACAGTAGCCGGTTTGAGGGGAAAGGTCGTACTCCTCGACTTCTGGACCTACAGCTGCATAAATTGCGTTCGATCGCTACCTCACATGAAAGTGCTCCACAAGGAATACGCAAGAGACCCATTCGTTTTGATCGGAGTCCATACTCCCGAGTTTGAGTTCGAAAAACTGCCGGAGAACGTTGCCAGTGCAGTGAAACGGTTTGGAATAGGATACCCAGTCGCAATCGACAGCGAGAACACTACATGGAAACTCTACGGAGATCAGTACTGGCCACGACAGACACTAATCGATTCCAGGGGAATGGTTCGGTGGGAGCATGCGGGTGAAGGGGATTACGACAAGATGGGAGACAGGATTCGGGATTTGTTGAAAGAAACTGGGAGGCCAGAAGGAAATAAAGACAATGCTAGATCGAACAACCTCGAGAGGTTTGGGTTCATACCGAATACCACTCCTGAAATCTACACTGGGACATTGAGGTCGCAAGGTTTCGGAAACGGACACGTTTACGAGCCTGGAAGCCGCACGCGCTTCATCGACCCTGGAAAACATTCACGAGATATACCGTACTTAGGCGGAGACTGGACGCAGTTTCCCGAATACGTAGTGCACACAACAACCGAGTCCGGCTACATCCTATTGAAGTATGGTGCTCGGAATGCAAACGCCGTTCTAGGAGTGTCAGACACAAAACCGGTGAGAGTTGACGTTGAACTCGATGGAAAGCCGATAGAAAAAGGGAAGGCGGGGGCGGATATTCAGTGGGATTCGATGGGTAGTTTCCTCCTCGTTGCTGAGAACAGGCTTTACGATATTGTTCGTACCAAGGCGTTCGAGACTCATGAGCTTAAACTCCTTACGAAGGCTGACGACTTGCGTCTTTACACGTACACCTTCGGCTAGAGCGCAACACGAAGAGTCCCCCGTACCATGTCACTTCTACCGCTACCAAAAGCAGATCATGAATGCCCGAGAATCCTGTGGGGCTTGTAGGGTTCCTCCAGCTTTGCCATATCATCATCCGAGAGCTGAATATCAACCGACCCAACCGCCTCATCAATATGCTCAACCTTAGTAGCGCCGATGATGGGCGCGTTCACACCCTTGTGAAGTAGCCATGCAAGCGCTATCTGAGCCGTTGTCGCTCCTTTCTCCCTTGCAACCTCTTCTGCCCGTTCCACAACGTCAAAATCTTCTGGACGGAAGAACCTCTCCGCGAAATACTTGTCAGTCTTGTATCTAGACGTGCTAGGTGCCTTTCCTCGTTTGTATCTTCCCGTCAAGAATCCTCTTGCCAGCGGGCTCCACGGGATCAAGCCTATTCCTTGATCCTTGCATAATGGAATCATCTCGCGTTCTTCTTCTCGATAGCAGAGGTTGTAGTGGTTTTGCATAGAAACGAAACGCGCGATCCCGAAATGGTCACTTGTGAACAGTGCTTTGGCGAACTGCCATGCCCACATGCTAGAAGCTCCGATATACCCGACGGTTCCTTGGCGGACCAGATCATTCAGTGTGAGAAGTGTTTCCTCGATTGTTGTCCCGTAATCCCATCGATGAATCTGATAAAGGTCGATTCTGTCAGTCTGTAATCGCTTGAGAGATTTTCTCACCTGCTGCAGAATGTGATGTCGGGAGAGGCCCTCTTTGTTCGGTCCTTCGCCGACCTTGAGTCTCACCTTAGTAGCAATGACAACATCATCCCGATGTCCCTTCAGGAGTTCGCCGACGATTTCCTCGGAGCGTCCGTTGGAGTACAGGTTTGCGGTGTCAAAAAAATTCATTCCGAGGTCGACAGCCCGTTTTACTATTGGTTTTGCTTTTTCAAGCTCGACCATCCATTCTTCGGAGTTACCGAACGACATCGTGCCGAGACAGATCCGAGAGATCTGTAGTCCTGTCGACCCAAGTCGGGTGTATTGCATAGGAGCCCAGGTAGAATGCCTCCTTTCCAACGTGCGTTTAAGCGTTCGACAGCTTACCCTGTATCGGCGGCTATAATGAAGTGAAAATCGCATGGACTCCTTTCTGCTCCACTCTTTTTCGGCTCTCTCGTAGAGCTTTGAGAATCAGCCCCTTCCAACCAGTCCAATGCCCCAGGAAACCACCATAGAATGGGAAGCTCAAGCTCCTAATCTTTAGGAGTTCGCACAGTTATTGAGGTCAAGGCCGAGGAGTTTAACGAGTAATACCTGAAATAACTGCAAAGGCGGTGATGGCGTCCTTTGACGATGGGCATCTCTTCCAGGCACGGTGTCCTAGCTGTTTTCTCCACCCTGGGATCCCACCTGCGTCGAACGTCGATCTTACGACTGCTCCCTTCCGGGCCTCGCCGGATTCGATCGTGAGCAGGTAACAACCCTCCCTTCAGAGAGCGCTCCCACGCCGCCGACCTGGTGGGGCAGGATGTCACAGTAGACAACTGGGTCTTCTGCCTGGTCGAGGTTGCCGCTCGCCAATGTTAACGGGCTCCCGCATAGGTCGATTTCGGGTCACAGGAAACGACCGGCTTCCCAGCCCCCCACCACCGCCCAGAGGGTCAGCCGCGAACACTCGATATAAGAATGGTGCCTCACCGTATCAAATCAACGAAGAACGATTGCAGTAGGAATCCCAAGCTATGTGGACGACTCGAGAGAGAAGTGCGGTTTGGTCAACGGGCCTGCGAGATTGCCGGAGATGATCGGCCATTGACACTGAGATTGTCAGAGAGAATATTACCAAGGATGCCCCACGAGGCTTATTGTGAAAGAGCGTAGAAAGACGCTTCCACTTCGGCTGAAGCAGATTTCTGACGACATAAATGAGGCTATGACGGAAGCCAAGAAGATCCGAGAGCTAACCATCCAGGAGGAAGTTATAGTCGAGCTTGACAAGGTGAATGAGGCCTTGGAACAGGCGAAGAGACAGATCACGAGAATGCTCCACATGTAGAGACAACCGGAGGACAATGAACAAAATAACGCCAACAGATCAAAAATTGCGGATTTCCCTCTTCTTGTCGGCAATTGAAACGTCGTATTAAGTGGTTAGAGGAGGCGGCTTGTCGCTCCGTTTCTCCTCTGGGAGATTGGCCCAGTCCAGAAATTCTTTGCTTGGCTTGTCTTGCTCGTAGAGGCTTTGTCTCCTACACTCCAACGGCTCTGGTTCTTTCTCCAAAAGCTCAGACGCAGCCAAGAGTTTGTGATTGGCCTTCTCAGCTGATTTTCTGACCGGTTCGAGAAACTTGTACCATCCTTCATCCCGTAGTACATGATGATCTATTACCACCATTGGAATAGTGCCGAGAATCTTCTCCATGTTTCGAATGGCCGTGCGAAAGAACTCGTCACCAATCCGATATCCTTGCAGATATGTCGGTGGGCCTCCCATTACAAGCAGGTGAGGTTTCTCTCTCAGGATCAGATCAACGGTTTCCCGTACCACTGGTCCTTGAACATCGGGCGCAAAGAACACTTTCTCTTTCGCCTTCTCGACGATACAAGGAAGGACCCATCCTAGTTCGGATTCGCCTTCCCCATGAGGGACTGGAGCTGGAAACCTCAGCTTGGTTTTGCCGAACTCAAAGGTCCCTTCGTCCGCTGCCTCGAATCTTTCCGCCAACTTTTCCGTTGCCTGGCGAAACATCCAACCGCGCCTTCTCTGTGCCGTGTTGATCTTTCGACGACTGTCTTTGGCAAGTATGATTTTTCCCTTGTAGATTCGCTCGAAGGATTCTGGACTACTCCCCAGCCACACCGGATCCACGAAATTCGGCGTGTGGTGGTCGTGATGGTAGTGGGAAATCGTCACAATTGTTGCCTTGTCGGCTGCTTCCTCGATCCTTTCTCTGGCCTCGTCCCGTGCTCGGAATTCTCTTGGATGAGGCATCAATCGGAACCTCGGACCCAACGCGACCCCTGCGTCCAACAATACCGTAACGTCCTTGGTCCGTACTAGAGTGCACATTGAGCGGACCCCCAAGCTCTCGAAAGCGAGCGGAGTAACATTGATTCCGGCCAAGACTCTTGCGGACTCTCGTCGTCTGCCGCAAGGGTAAGGCTTGAACCTATGTTTGGGTGTGCTAATCGCCCCCGACACCATTTCCTTGTTCGATTGGTTAGAGGATTCAAGCATCTCCCCCGTTGGGCGTAGGAACCGAAGATATGTTGTTACCGAGCTTGAAAAGGCAAATCAACAATCTATAGAATCAATCTTCGAGAGCATCAAGTCCGATAAAGTAACGGTCTATTCGATTGTGAAGCGCTATCTCGATTACATGAGAAAATCCCACACCCCTTACACTACCTACGTCCATCGCTCGATAGCTATCGCAATGTTTGAGTCAACGTTAGGCGAAGAAAACGCGCGTAGAAGAACATTCGATAGATTGTGCCCCGGCGGGGCGGTCTATGTTTCTCAAATTAAGATGTGCCCCTCGAAAGAGCAATTACTAACCATGCTCAAAATGTCGAGCCCTTCATACAAAGCCGTTCTTGCGGTTCTTTCTATTTCGGGAATGAGGATAGGAGAGGCGCTTTCGAGAAAATGGACGGACTTGGAAATTTGTAACGAGGGGTTCGCAAAGGTTAACCTACGCGCCAACGAGACAAAGGCTCGCTATCGTAGGCACACCTTTCTAACAAAAGAAGTAGTCGATATGTTGAAGATTCTTCCGACAAATAATTCGGGTTACATTTTCGAGGGGCATACCGGGGGGCATTTGGGATATGTTCCTACCGAGGCGAACATCAAAGAACTTTACGCGAGGGCGGGGCTTATCGATGCAAGCGATAGGAGCGAAATTTACACCTCTCATTCTTTACGCACCTTTGCAAGCGATTGGCTTAGAGAGTGTGGATTAGGCGAGAAATATTGTCTCGCAATTGTTGGGCATAAAAACAAGTTGGGCGCGGAAGGCTCCTATCTCGATTGGAATAGGATAGAGAGCGAATGGAAAATCAAGTGCTCGGAGAAAATGGTTTTCTTTTCCGAAAAACCTAAGGATTACGAGAGGGTCAAAGATGAAAATTCGGACTTGAAGGCTTTGCTCGCGGCGGTACTCAAACCGCCAGGGCGAACTTAGATTTGCGAAACTCCGATGTTGGGGTAGTCCCCGCGGAGAACTGAACGATGCGATAGGAAATCTACAGTCCGAAGTTGATGATTGGACGGCGCTGCTGAAACAATAAATAACCACACGACAACACTAACCAAGTGTCCTCTTTCTACTCGCCCCGGTTTGGCCGGGCAAGAATGTTGACCCGATTTCTAAGTCATCTTAGGATATCGTGGATGAAAG
>Ga0209161_10002276_pt1 | contig 15767 bp, 16 predicted proteins | sample GraSoiAngelo_155_FD_186169 | JGI IMG/M metagenome (GOLD analysis project Ga0209161, IMG submission 186169) | Grasslands soil microbial communities from the Angelo Coastal Reserve, California, USA - 14_1009_13_30cm (SPAdes) (version 2) | ecosystem: Environmental > Terrestrial > Soil > Grasslands...
TGATGTTTCTTAAGTCTATGCAATAATACTCTATCGTTAGGTATCTCTGGACTACGGAACACGAACGCGTGAAATTATGTGGGTCACACCCTGAAACAGTATCAGGTAGAATGCTAGAGTAGGCAGGCTCACTCTCCCTTAGGTCCTGCTCGACGAAGAGACGCTACCAGCCCAAATGATAGTAATCTTCCCAAACGTGCTGCGTGCTAGATCATTGTTCCAAGATAGGACATGGCAATGGCGAGTATGCCTGCGGCTGGCAGAGTCACGAGCCAGGGCAAGAGCATCGATCTCAACGAGGATTTGATCACACTGCCTCGTCCACCAATTCCAGCGTTCGACCCTTCGTGAACCTGAGTCGTGGACATTGGCGCTCCAAGAAAGGCCCCGGCAGACACCACTAGAGCGGTGGCCGCCCCAGCCTTCGACCTCTGGACTTGGTCCAGCGCAGCATGCCTACCAATAGCAGTCACCACCACGCGATGACCCAATACCAATGAACCGAGCAAGACCGCTACGGCAACAATCGAGTAAGGAACCCAGGTCGCCTCAGAGGGATTGGCGAGGAGAAAGAAAGCTCCCAGAGCCGCCATCTTCGGAGCATCGTTAATCCCTCTCGCGAAGGAAACAGCTGCCCCGGACCCCCAGTGCTCAATGCGGGCAAGTCGAGGCCGTTCCTTACCAGGCGCTCCCGTTCGACGTGTCAGTCTATCTAGGAGATAAATTCCCACGAGTGCAGCTATCGGTCCTCCCGCCAAGGGCAAGACAACTCTGACCAACAGGAACTCCCACTGCACCGCTGATACCCCAAACAGGTAGATTGCCAACAATACAATTGCGCCTACGATCGCGTGCGTCGAGGAGACCGGAAGCCGGAGAAGAGTTGCCGCAAGAATCCATAACGTTGCGCCAGCGAGCGCTGCCAAAACGAAAGAAGATTCTGGAGTAGTGTTCAGAAGGGTTTGGGGCGTGAAAACCGTGAAGAGTCTGCCTGAGACCAGGATTGCGGAGACGCTTCCAATGCCGGTGAAGAATCCTCCCCAGATGAGTGGCTTGCGCTTTGGAGGCGAGCCTGAGGGTCCCGGCATCATCAGTGACGCCACGCTTTTTCCTGCATCGTTAGCGCCGTTCGCGAAGGCTAGCGCGAACAGAGCCGCGAGGCCTATCTCTTCAATAGACAGTATCAAAGGCAGCTCACTCCAGATCTAGTTGTCTCACGAATAATTGCCTGGTCGATTGCATTGAATGGAGCGAGTGAAATTTCGCTTCGTTTTTCAGTCCCGAATAGACCATGTCTTTCCAGAATTTGAGAGTTCGCGTAAATCTGTTCATGGTTTTCCGCTTCTGTACGGGCAAGCCATGAGAGGGATGCGGTCCTAGCTTCGTGGCGTATCCCGCCCACCAACTTTTCCTAGCTCTTTGAGCCGGTTCAGCCTGTCTTGTTCGTCTGCGAGCCTGGGATCCTTTGAGAGTTCCTCGTAGGCGACGGCAAACCATCCCTGAGCCTCTTGTTCTTGGCCCATTACCATCATGCATTCCGCGATCTCCTCGTAGACGTATCCGCTCCTCCTGCCAGCCGCCTGATACTGCTCATACAGGTCTCGCTGCATTTCCAAGGCCTCCTCGGTATGATCCATCATCCGGAGAGTCTTAGCAACGCACCACTTTGCTATCATGATCTTGTTTGGGTCGCCTTGTTGTTCCTGGAACTCTCGAGCTTTCTCGAACATGAGGAGGGCTTCTTCGAACTGTCGTTGTTCGAAATAGGTCCAGCCTAGGTTGTTGTAGAGACTGCCCCTCCACTTCCTTGCCTTTTCGTCCGTCGAGTTCTCGGCAAGACCCAGCGCCTTCAGGTTCCACTGCAACTGTTTCTCAGGCGGCTCCACGATAGCTATCATATGGGCGGCGTCAACGGCATAGAAGTCCTCGTTGGATTTGACAGCGAGCTCTAGCGCTTCGAGAAACAGGGGTCGAGCTTCTTCAGGTTTTCTTGACGAATTAAAGACCCTTCCTCGCTCAAGCAAGTACCGGACCCTTGTCTTAGCGTCTGTTTTGTCAAGGGCCTTTTGGACTCGGTCCAGAGTGTTATGAGCATCTTGGAATTTTCGTTGCAAGCCTTCCGCTCTTGCTATCTGGGTTAGAAGCTGTGATAGATACGAGAGGTCTAATGAGTCTAAGGCCACGGAAAGAAGTTCGCGGAACTTTTTCTCGGTCGCGCCTGGATGGTCGTAATCCCAGAGGCTGTCAAAGTCTGGAAGCTTGTTTTTTCGCGCGCTTCCATCGGCTAATTCGATCTCCAACCACCCTTGCGATGACCCGTGTTCTACTACTGTAAAGTATTGCTCTTGAGTAAAGTATTCAGTTGCAAAGAAGTGGGACTCGTGTCATTTGAGCAAATTGATACACGGTGTAAGCTGAGGGAGACTAAGTGTAGCTGCCGACGGCCACACGGCCGTTTCCTCCATAATGCCAAAGGCCCAACGAAGCTGATTGAAACGCAAGGAATGAACTCGTGAAAAGTAATTAAGCTCTGAAGACGAATAAAATTTCATGAAACCTGCCCAGAAGGGCACGCAGAAGTCCGCCAAGAGCAGCACCGCGATCAGCAAGAAGTTCAAGGGATTTACGGACGAGGAACACGGCGCGATGAGGGATCGCGTCCAGGAACTGAGAGCGGACAAGGGGGACGGGGAAAGCGCCGTGCTCGCGAAGATCGCCGAGATGCCGGAACCGGATCGCACCATGGCCAAGCGGCTCCATGCTATCATCAAGGAAACCGCGCCAGCCCTCTCGCCGAGACTCTGGTACGGGATGCCCGCATATGCCACGACCGGCAAGGACGGCAAGGTCGTTTGCTTCTTCCAAACAGCGCAGAAGTTCAAAACCAGGTACGCAACGCTCGGCTTCAGCGACAAAGCGAACCTCGACGAAGGCGCCATGTGGCCAACCGCCTTCGCGCTGAAGGGGTTAACCGCCGCGGAAGAAGAAAGGATCGCCGCGCTAGTGAAGAAAGCGGTGAAATAAGCATGCTTTTCTCGACCCCCCGGGGTGGTCGATTTTCCCGCGCCCCGCCCTTCGTGAGAATCAGTATTTCCGACCCTTTCAGAGCTTCTCTTTTGGGCCGGGGTCCGGGACATTTCTGTAGAAGACTTTCACATACGGTCTTGTAAGATAGATAATCGCAATGATGGATGTCGGAAACTCGATACCGTTCCCAGTGAGCAACCCAGAAAGCAACTCAGGACTCGCACCCAGCGAGGATGCATCCAAGAAAATCGAAGATATGCTTGTTGCGATTCCAAGACTCCAAGCCCAGCTCTTGCCCGTCCGGAGAACCAGCCCCGCCAGAATCTTGAGAGAGCCGAGAGCCAACGCGACGAACGCTAGAACCAATAATATTGTTGAGATTAGTCCAATAGTTCCCGCCGGGAGGCCTATTCCTGAAAAGTCAGACGCAGTGATGACCGGCGGAAAGAGGATGTTTCCGACCCCAGCAAGTATGAGGTTTGCCCCACCGAGAATGGACAAGGCCGCGATAAAGGAGATACCCCTAGGCATCCTACCTTCAAGAACAGTGTCATGCTTCACGAACACCTCTCTCAGAATAACGACGATTCCGACAAGCGCGAGAGGCGTTCCAAAGCTCAATGATCCGAAAGCAAAGAGAATGAGCGAGAATCCTGTAACGAACACGCCTAGAAGGGCCAGGCCTTCACGGGTCATCAGATACGACACCTCCCTCAACAGCAGACTGCGATACCTGATGACCAAGAGAAGCAGTATACTAGCCGAGATTGCTCCGATGAAAAAATCATAGGTCAGCTCAGACTGATAGTTGCCGAGGGTAAGAAGGAGTCCAACCTCGTCACCAATGAACCCCGCACCGAGACCATACATCACCGCGTAAGCCCTATCGAGCCGCTCACTCTTCCAAGTGATCGCAAGCCAGCCCGCAATCCCCATCAAAGCTATCCCATACCAGAAATGATGGAAGTGGATGCCCTGTTGTTGGATCACAATCGTCGGATTGAGTGTTGCAAAAAGCCGTGACCCAAAGAAACTGATTATGAACGATAATAGACCGATGAAGGAAAGGGCCGGACGAAACGTGCCTATGTGAAACCTTTGGAGCATTGGAATCTGCGAGAATTAGTTTTGCAATAATAGGGTTTAGGACGCGGAAGCGTCGAAGCTCCTCATCCTTTCACTGCAGTTTCTAAGCCATCGTTAAGATCTGAAATAATAGGCATGGCTTTCAACGCTTATATCGGATTTTCCTCAATACTCACCACGTGAAGTCGTCTAACCGAATTATCATTGAACACATCAGCCACAATCCGCATGGAAAAGATGCTTCCGACAAGCTGAACGAAGAATTTGTTGTTCTCGAAAACGAGGGAACCGAAAAAATCTCACTAGCAGGCTGGACTCTCACCGACGAGACCGCTACAGGAGTGAGACGCCACACCTACAAGTTTCCACAAACAGTCTCCCTCTCCTCTCGCGAGAAGGCCTACGTTCACACTGGGCCAGGAGAGGATTCGTTCGAAGAAGGTAAACCCTCCAAATGGATCCTACACTGGGGAAGACACGCTTTCGTCTGGAACAACGAAGGCGATACCGCCACACTCTTCGACGCCAAAGGAAACAAAGTAGACTCGCTCCAAGTGGTCGCCCTCAAAGCGACCTAGTCCACGCCTAACGAGTAAGGGCCGGCGTTCTAGTCCTGACGCTCCTGCGTATCAGAGAGAGGGAGACAAGAGCTGTCACAACCCCGTAAACCAAGTGGAAGATGAAGCTGCCTCCATCAAACATCAAGTTCGAAAGGTCAGCAGGAGCAAGAAGATCCGTAATCGGTACGTAGACCAGAATCCAGACCGCGATTCCACCCAGCAGGCCTACCCAGAAGCTCTTCCTTGTCGTATCAAGAGCGAACCGTTTGAACAGCGCAGTGGTTGCGATGAATATTCCACCGGCGATGAGGCCTACGAGGAAGTGCAAAGCCCAACCAGTCAATAGTGGAGAAGCTAGACCAAGTTTCCGCGCGATGGTCACATAGAATACTTCCTGGTCGAGAACGAACGCGCTGAGGCCTGCGAGAATGCCTAGAGCTAGAGCGCCAACAATCCCGCCTATCGCTCCAGCCTTCAAGCCTCGAAATGCGGAATAACTCGGGAACTGCATAGAACCTTAGAATGGGGCTCTGCCTGATTTCAGTAACTTGCCACCCGAGCTACGATGATCGAGTACTCAGTGTCTGACAGCTCTTGTCCCGAAGGTTCTATGGACTGATTCGAAAGTGGTGCGATGGATACAATAAAGCTCAGCCTCTATCGTGGATAGGGGTAACAAATAGGGACCGTAGCCTTGACTGTAGACATAAATGACCCTGTGGTTCTGAGTACTATCGCGCAAACGGCCGTCTTGACCCTTACCCTAGTTATTTTCATAATGTCATTTCGAAGCCAAAACAATGCCAACAAAGAAGCAGCATATCAGAAGGTCTTGGATGATTATACGGACGCGTTCCGAATGCTTGTAGACAAGCCTGAACTGGCCAAGCTTCAAAGCGAAATGGCGAGAGCGGCCATTCCAGGTTCGAGCACTGCGTCACTCTCACCGGAAGATATGACGGCTCGAAACTATCTCATGCTGCTCTACGGACTTTTTGAGAGAACACACCTGCTCTACCGAAGGAAATGGATTGATCAAGAAACCTGGAACCAGTGGTCTGCTTTCCTAAAGGTAGTTGCGAAACACCCGCTGTTCAAAGATGTTCATCGGACAGGGGAAGGAATGTACGACAAGCCCTTCATGGAGTACGTCTCCAACATTCTGAACGCCAAGAGCTAAGACTAGAAGCGTGATCGATGTTTCCTGCTGTAGCAGGAACAGTGTTTTCTAGCTGAATATGGGCCGTTCAAACTTCATTCTCGGGTTCTTAACGCGCAGAGCGATCAGTAACCCGATTGCACTAATAATTGTGGCGGCGAGGAATGCATATTGGAATCCAGTGACCACGCCCGCTAGTGACCCTAGTTGGCTCGCAGGTCCAACGGGAGGCGGGTCCGTAACAGTTGCAATCGTCAGTAATATGGCGAGTCCCACGGGGAAACCGACTCGCTGAGAAGTGCCAATTATCCCTGAGGCTAGGCCCTCTTCCCCCGGCCTTGTCCCAGCCAGCGCGGCAATGTTCAGTGCAGGAAATCCTATGCTCGCTCCGAAGGACCAAACAAGCATACCGGGCAATATTCCGAAGTAACCACTGGTTACTGTAATCTGAGTAAGCAGAGCGGACCCCAGAGTGATTAACGACATTGACGTCACCAGGACGAGCTTCAGGCCAACCCGGTTCACGAGCCATGATGAACCCCAGCCTCCCACAAAGAAGAATATGAGTGCAGGTGGGACGAACTCAAGGCCTGCAGCAAGTTGTGAGTAGCCGGACACTCGCTGAAGATAGATGGTCAGTAGGAAGATTACTCCTCCGGCTGACGAGGTTAGTATGAGGGCAAGGATGTTCGCGGTAAAGACTGTGCCTCGCCGTAGGAACCCTAGCGGCATTAGCGGTGACTTTGATCGAGACTCTATTGCAATAAAGCCTGCCAAGACTAGGGCAGAGATTGCGAGAGGCACAATCGTGTAGAGGGAGGCAAATCCATCAGTTGAAGCATTTGTCAATGAATACACTAGCAGTATCAGTCCACTCGTCACGGAAAGCGCCCCAGGCAGATCTAGATGTTTGTCCGCTGCTCGCCCTGGATGGCTAACTAGGAACTTCTGGGAGAGAATAGCAGCGACGGTACCAATTGGGACGTTAACAAATAGGACTGATCTCCAACCGAACGCGGCCGTGAGGACCCCTCCAGAGATCGAGCCTGCAGCGAAACCTGCTGATAGTACAGAGACGAAGATGCCGAGCGCGCGGTTCCGTTCTTTCCCTTCTGGAAAGGTCGTCACGAGAATCGCGAAGGCGGTGGCGGTGGAGATGGCAGCTCCTATACCCTGAATTGCCCTTGACACGATCAGCGACAAAAGTGACGGGGCTAAGCCTCCGGTAAAGGAGGCGACTGTAAACAGGACGATTCCAAAGACGAACAGTTTCTTTTGACCGTAGATGTCTCCTGCTCTGCCGCTGAGCAAGAGAAAACCTGCCAATGTGAGTCCGTACGCTCCTATGATCCACTGGCTCTCGGCGAGAGAGATGACGAGTTCAGTCTGTATGGTGGGTAGTGCAACTTGGACTATTGAGAAGTCGATGACGTCTAGGAATCCGGCGGTGATGATCAATGCGAGAATTAGTCTGGTTCGAGGTTTGGTGAGAGCGGAGATTCTAGGCTTAGGGTCTTCGCTCCTTTGAATTGTTACCTGTTTCATCTCGTTTCACTCGCTAGAGTTTGGATCTCTTAGTTGAACCCTGCAGCGTCCGCAGAATGTGGATGCTGCTTGTTCGGTTCTAATTCTTCGGCAAAAAGTCTTCGTATCATGGACATTATCGATCGTTTCTCAGTTTGGTCCTTCTTTTTGCGGATGAATGAGTAGTAATTCTTGGCTGACTCCCGCACAACTGTCAGGTGTAATGACTCGTGAGGCTCTGAATCTTCAGACATGTCCCGGTATGGGTCTCGTAAACATATAAACGTATTGATGAGCGTCTATGCACGCTGTTACTTCATTCTGGGAGCAACCGTGATGGTTCCCAGGCCTAAGCGCCGCTGCAGCTCTGTCACATAGGCTGATAAGACCTCAGCTTTCACTTGATAAAAGCAGAATTGGCCCTGTTTTTCCTTATCCAAGATCCCGGCGATGGCAAGTTCCTTCAGGTGATGGGACACTGTAGGCTGGGAGACATTGAACATGGCGTGAACGTCTGAGCAGTTCATCCGTCTTGCGACAAGTTTCTGGAGTATCTCGCGTCGCTGGGGGTCGGCTAGGGCTTTGCTGATCCTGTCGAACTCTTCGGTTGCGAGCTTCATTACCCACGTCTAGTGCCCAGCGTGCGTATTAACATGTCGATATGTATCTATGGGCTCGGATTAGGCCTCTTTGTCCGTTGAACTTGTCTGGGAGTACATATAGACATTCATCAATACATTTATATTCAGACCAGCCCAATCATACGGATATGAACAAACAAGACATGACCAGCAAGAAGGTAATTCCGGTAAACGAAACCGATTTCGATTCCGCTGTCCTCCGATCCGATGTTCCAGTGTTTGTTGATTTCTACGCCGACTGGTGCGGGCCTTGTAACATGATCGCGCCAACCATAGAGGCACTGTCCGAAGAGTACGATGGAAAGGTCAAGTTCGTCAAGATCAACGTGGACAAGAACCAGCAGCTCGCTATGAAATACGATATCATGAGCATACCAACTGGCATGCTGTTCGAGAACGGAACCGTCAAGGACAGTCTCATAGGGGCATACCCAGCTTCTGCCTACCGGCAACGCATCGACAACGCACTGGGTCCCATGGGTCTGTCACAGCCCAGGAGTGAGGCATAGGACATGAGCCATACCTGTCCCGTATGCGGAAGCATCAGCCCCTGCATCTATTCCGGACCCGTCTCGAACGCTCCATTCAGATACCATGACTGCCGCTTCTGCGGGTCCACCTGGAAAGAAGCATCAACCTCGAACTAGAACAGAAAGCAGTCCTAGCCACCGGCGGTCTCCGCGAAAAAAATCGTCCATAATCAGCCCTATTCCTGAATCCAAGCCTACAATTTTCAGACACCAATTTTCCACGCCTATTCCTAGGGGACTCCACGGAGATCCGAAACAGCATGACAAGGCGAAAACAAGCCCATAATCCTCCCCGGACAGAACGGAACACTATCCCCGGAAAAACTGGACCCCCTCTGGTGTCGCTCTCCGCGTGGCCAGTTCCCCTCAAACCCTTCGCGAAAGTGACCCTACAAGCATGAACTTCCAACCTGCTAATCCGCGCCATGAAAACAAGCACCTGTAAACCGCTTTCTGAAACGAGCATTTGAAAACGCGCTTCGAAAATCGGTCCCTGAAACTAGTTCCCGAAAAACGCCTCCGAAATTTCGAACTCTAAACACAGTTCTGAAACGACCCTCTAGAACGTCTTTCTGAACCGGCCCCTCAAAAACCGCGCATGAAAAGGGTCCAAAAAACAATAGCCACGAATTTTCTAGCCCCCCGGGGCCTACCCAAGTCGCACGCCGCGCCCTCCGCGAAACACGCCTAGACCCCGCTTCAGCCCACGCTTTCCAACGCCCAACCCGGGTATCAGAACCCCTTTCTTCCCTTCTTCCCAGCACCGTTCTCCTCGAGATGAGGGACGCGTGGCCCAGCCTCTGCCCTACATGGCCCTGAAAGATGCGCCAGTCCAGATCCGGCGAGCCGCCACCGTCGCCCAGATCTCCATCAGCATCACACGCGCCCTCGGAATACTATTCACCACCCTAATCATAGCCACCCTCCCAACATGGGTCCCTGGCCTCCTCGCCTACCAGACAATACCAGTCGCACTCCTCGTCCTCGCGATCGGCTCGGTCATCGTCTCACGCAAAGGCAGCAGGATAAGGGAAGAGATCGCAGAGCGACAGTTCGAAAAAGTACGCCGCAGCACCTTCGCCACCGCCATCCTAGGATTCATAATCGGCGGCATCATACCCGGCCTACTCTACATCTACCTCTACACCCGAATAGGCAACGTCATGGTCAAACAGACCCCTGACGATCCCAGAACAGTCTACCTCCTCCCACACCCCAGCGAGGGCATCTTCCTGGGCCGCTACCTCGGATGGATCGGAGCATACCTCCTCGTCCTCTACATCGGCTACACCCAGCTATCACCGGGCCTCCGAGAAGTAAGCGACTGGCTCTCACCAGTCCTAGGCGTCCACTTCAACACGATGATCGTCGCCCTATTCCTCGTCTTCACCAACCCGCTAACCTATCCCCCACTACTCTACCTCTGGACCTTCGCAGGATTCCTCGGCGGCCTAATCGCCGGCGGAAAAATCAGACGAGGCTTCCTAGTCGGCATGACAGTATACCTCTCAACCCTCGGAGCACTAGGACTCGCAGCCCTCGCAATCTACCAGAACGTCAACCTCTCAACACTCTCCAGCCTTCCGCCACCACCACCAGGCTTCTCGATCATAAGCGCCACCTCAGGACCCGTAGCAGGCGACATCATCCCGATCCTCATCCAAGGCGCGTCTCCAACAACCCAGATGGTAATCCAAGACGTCATACTCACCATGATAAGAAACGCTGGCCTCGTCTTCGCTGTAGCCACAATATCCGGTCGAGCCGCCTCCCTCTTCTGGCAAGGAGACGTTTTCATCCTCAAAACATTCTGGAAGACGATCAAGACCAGGAAACCAAATCTGCCACAGACCACTCGCACCAGCGCCATACCAAAAAAGGGAATCCTCCTGCTCGCGCTCGCAATCCTCTTCCTTATCCCAACCCAGCATACAACCCAGCCCTCAACAATCACCCAAGCACCACCAGGCGGGCCTTACCAGCAAAACCTGGCAATCGGACTGGACATGCTCGGTGCCCCCAACGCCAGTTTACGAATGACAAACCTTGACCTCTCAAGCAAAGGTCTTGTCCTCGACAACAACTACGCCGGAAACAATCTCTCCCTCTTCATAATCAACAACAATTACTCACAATCCCTCGGCACCAGTTCTGGCCTCGGAATCCCAAGCTTCATCCTCGGACTATTCTCACAGCCCGCCCTGATCACATTCTATACAGGAGACCCAGCAACGACCCGAGGAGAATCCGATAATGTTGCAGCTCAATTCGCCCAAGCCCTAGGCGTCGGCTTCACCAAAGCCTTCGCCATTCCCTCAGGCCAAGGAACTGTCACAATCTACGCGCCAAACCCTGAACTCACAAACAACGACGCCCTCACACGAGTCCTCGGGCTCCTACCCGGCTCAAGCTTCTCCACCCTCATCAAACCAGCCAATCTCCAAACCCTACAATACTTGGCCGCAGTAGGCCTCGCAAGCATAAGCCTCCCAGCCCCACTCAACCAAACGCCCACCCAAGCATTCAGCTTCATCCTCAACACCCAATTCGCACGCCAATTCTACAAAGCAGGACAACACTATCTCAGCCTGAAAACACTATTTGGATTCCAGACTGGAATCGTCGGAGACACCAACTCAAACGCCTCCATCGTCTCCATCAGTTTCCAACGAGGAACAGTTCTCTACAGCCCGCTCGGACAAGTGCCGCCCTCCAACCCAATCTACGACAACTTCACCTCGACATACATCTACAACGCCACCATAACACCGAGATCAGACTTTGCAGCGAACTTCACCTATCCATTCGCCCCAAACATAACCATACATAAAACCGTGAACCCGCCTAGCGGACCTCTAGGGACCGCCCATAACATCGTAGTTATGATCCAGAACTTCGACAACGTTACCGTCACAAATCTCAACGTCACCGATGACGAGGCGCCATCTTCATACCAGAAGACGCTCCAGATCTCGCCCAGCGGCGTACAAACCGGCCAATTCGCCAACTTCCCTCCAAGCCAGACACAATTCCTCAGCTATACAGCAACAACAAAAAGCAGCGGAACCTATGTTCTATCGCCGGCAATCATCGAGTTTGTCTGGGAAGCACCGAACGGAACGCGGGTCCGATACACGGTTGCCACCGACAATCCTCTGATCTCGTCATCAAGCGGACCCTGGACACAGTTCACAAGAACGTTCACCGACCTCCAGCCCTACTCCTACCTACTTCTTCTCCCTCTTCTACTCACACCAATCATTGAAACCCTGAAACTTCTCGGCAGACATCGGAAGAGGAAACCCGAGCCCTGGGTCAGCGCACCTATGAGACCTCAAAACACACCTCCGCCCCCGCCTGCGCAAGCAGGACCCGACAAACCCGCCGACATGCCGAGCTCCAAAAATCCTTGAGCAGTTTTCACAACCTGTAGAATCGCTTTTCTCAACCCAAGCACAGCCTCATCCTGTGGTCCGTTTCCCGATCTTGCCCTAGAACGGCTTCACTACCGGTGAGGTCGTTCATAGACCCCTTCGTTTCCACTGGAGCCCGTGGAAAATGACAGGATTATCAGTTGAGCATGTTCACATACAATATGAACAATGATGCGCGAGCCTTTTCTACATGTGAACTACGAACTGTGAATGCCACAGTTTTCTCGAGGAACAAAGATGAGACCACGACGATTGAAGGTAGAATTCTACGACCAGGAAGGAGTCCGACACTCCATCGCGATCGACGGCCCTGTGACGAAGGAGAAAGTGGGTAGAATATTGGACCTGGTTGAGTTAATGTCCGGAACGCCTCAGGCGTCCGCTGCGGCCCTCGGACTGTCCCCCAGAAAATTCGACAGGCTAGCCAGCACAATCATATCCCAGCTGAAAGGAAGAGCCTTCACGTCACGCGAAGCGAGAAAAATGTTCGAGACTACCTTTGGAGAAAAGATACCTTTGAGCACGGTGTCCACCTATCTAACAAGGCTAACAGATCGCGGAGTCCTTGAGAGACGGCAGGAAAAACTTGGTTTAGCGTATCGAGTCAAGCTTGATGAGCAGAAACAGTCTCTCGCTCCTGCTCCTTTCCTTCAGCCTTCGTAAAGCTCTGCTTCACACGTTCCACAGTCGAGTATCGAAATGGGATCCGAGTCTGGTCCCGTCGAACATACCCCTCATCAAAGAGCTTCTTCATCAAACGAGCTGTGTGTTCCCTAGAACGTCCCACAACTCTTCCTATTTCTGGCGCCGACTTTGGCCCTTCGTCCGCCAAGAGAGTAAGCACTTGAAGCTCAGTGGGAGTAGTTATCGAGTTCAATGAGCCCGGCTGCACAACGGAAGGATCCATCCGGATTGGAGATTGAATCACGGTTGACTGTAAGCTAGGTCTTACAGGCTCCGATATCTCCTCGATCACCTTCGTTGCGGTTGAAATTGTTGCGGAAGGGTGCAGAACTGTATCAGCGACCTCCTTAATCCAGTTCAGCGACTCCCCCAGAAGCTTCTCCGTCTTTTGCAGCCGCTCAAGCAACACTAAATCGGAAAGCTTGGACTGATCACCCGAAATCTTGAGCCTTTCAACCTCAATGGCCAAGTCCCTTAGGCTCGCCTCGAAAGAGCTGAGCCTGGAAGAGAATACGTCGAAGAACAGCTTCGCAACATCCCCATTTCCAGGGGACCCCTTAACCCCCGCTCCGATTGACCGTTTCCCTATTCCAAACATTTCTGTGACATCACACGATATGAACCGTGACGTCACCGTAAGCTCTACATGCGCATTTAACACTAACGATTGTGACATTAATCCAGAGGGAACGCCATCACGAGTGATGATGTCGTGACTCCCGTGTTGCATCGTGACATCAAGCGCATGACATGTTAACTAACGTCTACTCTCAACCTCGCCAGAACGAACTCCCGATGGTAAAATTTGGAATAACGACCGTGATGTATGTGATGCCTAATCACTCGTGTGACGTCACGTATCACGATTCCTTCCGAACATCGCATGAAACGCATGCTCAAGGTCATCGATTATCGAGTCCACGGTTCGCTGATAGACCTCAGGCTCGCCTTGCCCTGCGTCTCTGAGCTGGGAAGTTTGAGTTTTGAGGCGCTCTGAAGCTTCCAAAAAGGGGGCGATGCTTGGGGATTCCGTCAAGCCACAGTAGCCGAGGAGGAGAATGGTGTGAATTGCCTCCACAACATTTTCTCTCGCTTGTCTTAGGGTTCTATTGAAGGATCCGCGGCTGATTCCCTTCTCGTCCCGCCGCAATTGAGCCATATCACTGCGTGTTAGGCGTTTATTCGCCATATCATGTCCAAGCTGGTCTACCAGAAGCGTTTCGAACTGTGCTCCCGTTAGATTACTGCGCCGCAAAAGTGCTGAGAGTATTCTATCACCAAGCGTTTCCTCGATAACCGCACGCGTTCCCTCGTGCCAACCCTTTGACGTGTCAGAATTCTCCATGGATACGGTTTTGTATCCGTCACTATTGTATCTTGCTCAGCCTCGCTTAGCAACGTTGGCAAGTTACACCACGCTTATTCCACAACTTTGACACCTTCGAATTAGTCAAACGCGGGTCTTACATGGCCACAGATGCGAGAACAGAATCAGGCAATTTGGTGGTGGACATGGTCTGTGACGTTTGCCGGGTCGAGGGATTTGAAGTTGAGAAGAACGCACAGGCAGGGGATTCGCCTACCCATTTTGTGGACATTCTCGCGTCCAGGAAGAAGGGTAAGAAGATGCAGAAAGTCGCCTTCGAATGCTGGGAAGGATCCAGTCAAGTTGAGGGACTGGAAGTCGAGAAGTTCGCGGCCCGCTTGAAAAGCCTGGGAATTCAGAGCGGAATCTACGTTTCTCCAAAAGGGTTCGGCGGCAACGCCGAATTCATGGCCCGCAAGCTCGGCGTCGAGCTTTGGGATCTGGCTAAGCTGAAGGAGAGGGTAGAAAATATCAAAGCCCCAGAGAGACACAAAGTTCCGGGAACGCTACCGGTCGCGAGAGCAGCGGCATCTCGCCTCTTGGCTCATGGCTTAGCCAACGGCACTTTCCTCAAGCTATCCTCTATGCCAAGACTTGAGTTTCGACCGTACTTCTTTTCCAATTTCCAGATCGATAATCAACGGAAAAAACTGGCAGTGGGAGTTCTCGTGTTTGACGGTGTAGACGGTCGCGTATGCGACGCAGGTCTCTTCGAGGGACACATGGACGACCTTCCATCAACTGGGTTCTTTGTTGATTGTCTGGAGATCGAGCCGTCAATAGGTTCCATGCCGAAGCTGCCTCCTGAACTTGAGATGAAGAACACTGTTACCGTTGCGCCAGCAGGGGTAACTGAGGACATGGTCCGATCTAAAACCAAGGAAGCGGTGAGCGGTCATGGCAATGCAACCGTAACGGGGGTTCAATTGCTCCATGTTCCCATAGTGACCGTAGAGATGCTTGCTGCGGGCAAGTCCTATCGAAAGATCCTTCAGGCAGCTACGGGAGAGATGATCTGGGACGATACTCAGAAGTGTTCTCTTTGTGATCAAAAGTCCAGGGCGATATGCGAGGTCTGTGGTGGGACGGTTTGTGGTGAGCATGAGAGGACTTGCAGTTCCTGCCGCAAGCACCTTTGCACGGATTGCGTTGTGACCAAGGGGATCGTGAACAAGATTCCGCTTTGCCCGACGTGCAAGAATGCCTAGAGAGGACTGGATCTCTCCTACTGCCGCGCAGGGATTCGCTCAATCTTGCTTAGTAACCACTAAGCACGCATTCTTCATCGGTTCATGATGGATAGGAACCAGGTGGCTATCTAGGGATGTGGTTTTCTGCTATTGCTGCCTTGGCGAGCCGCTGTATCGTTTCCTCATGTCTGCTGATGTGAGCCATCATGTCCAACCGTAGCCTTTGCATCGCTGCTCGAGCGGCATCTCGTGCGGCCTGCTCCATCAAAGGGGTAAGCCTCTCTTCCATCCTCTTCAACAGCGCCTCTTCGAGCCGTAGAACCTCTTCTTCCCGCAATGTCTCCATTCAACTCACCTCCTCCGAGAAGTCACAGTAGTCGACCCAATTTCGTCCATTATTGGCTCAATTTTCACGGACTGTCGGGCGCACACCGCGCACTCCCAGACCCGGTCACAGGTGAAATTCTCGTAATTGCAACATCGCCTGCGGAAGTAATCGTTCAACTGATTCTCTCGATTGGCCTTTTTTCCAGTCATGCCAGGCTCACCAACACAAGACCCATGAA